>Ga0163217_1077529_pt1 | contig 12210 bp, 12 predicted proteins | sample SynspAceP_FD_185933 | JGI IMG/M metagenome (GOLD analysis project Ga0163217, IMG submission 185933) | Saline lake microbial communities from Ace Lake in Antarctica - Synechococcus sp. Ace-P (PacBio error correction) | ecosystem: Environmental > Aquatic > Non-marine Saline and Alkaline > Saline ... | reverse complement strand
TGATCACCGGCTCAGACGGTGTAACGTTACCGTTAGCGGATTTCGTTTCACCGTTGTAGCGAATACTTCGTTCATTCTCATGACGAAAACATGTTCGACCGCCGGAGCATTCCCACCTAGAATCTTCCCAACGAATCGCCGTTCGATGAAACCCGGTGAACTTCCGTCTTCCGCCCACCGGTACATAGAAACTCCACCGGTCGATCGAACAGGAACCCGCAGGATGGTTTTGATGCGAAAAATGTTCGTCGCCGTCGAGCCGTTTGAAAGTAAATCGGTGATATCGATCATCGTGACGATCGGTCCAACCACGGCCGTTGCTGCTTAAATTGAAACGTCCGCGCATTCGACGCCGTCGCTGTTCAAATCAGCCACGTCATCGTTGTCGTTGCCGTCAATTCCACGATAGCTTCCCCGACAGCGAACCGGATTCCATTGCGTTTCAAAGGAATGTATTGGAAGCCGGCCCCGAAGTCGCAAGGCCTGGTCCCGCTATTCGAAACTCGTCGGGGTGGAGCGTGGTTGTCTGCTCCGGAGCTATCGAAAACAATGTTCAGGGTGTCCCCAGGGGTCGCTGAGCGGACGGATCCGCCGCCGGACGAGATGGATTCGTTGCTTGTGCGAAGCGGTGACGTTGAAAACATCGTTGCCGTCCGACCGTGACGTCAGACTCTCAAGGCCTGCCGTGTAGTTCCACCGTCGCCGCGTACTCGACGTTGTTTGAGCGAAACCCACACTTTGAATGTCTCGGAGTTACAGGAGGGAACGTTTTAATCCGGGGGTTTTTTTTCAAGGGAAAAAAGCGGAATTTTTTTTTTTTTCAAAATAATTTCCGGGGGGGGGCCCCCAACCCTTTTTTTTTTTTCCCGCTTGCACATCTTTCACGCTCACGGGCGGTCAGGTTGCCCAGTTCGACCGTCCACATGATCGGTTCACCACCTTCGGCATTTGATCAAAGCGTTTCCGCAGTGCTCAAATAGATGAATAATGTCGTTATCAGCATTGGCCAACCAATTGTCGCCGGATTACCGGAGTTGATCGTGGCCGCCGATCGACCAATGGTGGAAACCCGAGGTTGATCCGCGTCACCCGAAGTCGCCGGGAAACCGTCACGGTATCGGCCTGCGAAAACGGTAGCCAGGCAAAGAGTGTGACATCGTCGCCGGCACGAAGGGTTGACGTTGCCACTCATCGATTTCTAACCGTGACCTCCGCTGTTCACGGTCAGATCATCACCGCTGCTGACGGTAATGCGATACTCGTCAGATGTCACGTCCCCAGCGCCACTCACATTCGCCGCCGCAGTCAGCCAAACCTGTGTTCGTGATTCGCGATATGCACCGGAACCCAAGTTGGCAATGCCAACGATTCCATCCGAGGGTTCGACGGCCAGCGGGCCACCAAGCGTGTTGTCGATCCGACCATGCGCTGGTCGTGTTTGCGCGGCCAGCACACTGACCTGCGTTTGCAGACCGGATGTCGATCCGATCCCGGGTGGACGCACCAATTTGCCACCCTTGTGGCGATCACATTCGTGGAGCTACCACTGTTTCTGACGATCGCTGCCGTTGCTGACAGAGCAAGCGGCGCCAGTTCAGCGTGCACTGACCGAGATTCAGTTACCAATTCGTCGATGAGAAAATAGCGCCGGCGGCGGTCGAAGAAGCATTTGGAGTTTGATCGACGCGAACACATCAGTCGAGTTCCAGACGGGCCGATTCGAGGCGTCCCCTGAGGACAAATTTGATGACGTTGCGGTTAAGTCAGCTCGGCAATCGTCGATAAGGCCTGTGATTGCTCGGTTGCCGTGACGCTGGGCGTCGCCTGTGACGGCCATGCGTTCCCAACGCAAAGACGACGTTGGTTCGTTGCCATAATCCAGAGGTCGCCGGTAATGGTTCCGCGTGGTGGGTCGTGGTTCCGCTGCGCGGCGCGTTTGCACCAGGGGCGCCTGCTGCGACGGTCGATTTGGAATCAACGTTTGCGAAGCGGTGTCATCGTCAGCGACTGCAGCTGGCCTCGGTCGCACCGACGTCGCTCTGGAAAACCACGTTCTCCGTTCGCAGTCGTAAAAGGAGGAGCGTGCGATTGTTCGCCGCATCGTCAGCGTTGAGAGCACCGGCAATCGTGACGTCGGCTTTCCGACAGATCCGCCGTTGTGTGTCAAGTGGACGTTGCCAGTCAGAGTGACGTCACCGGAATTAGGTTTGCAAAAAAAAAACCCTGTTTGGGGTTTTTTTTTTTTTTTCCAATTGCTGAACCATTGGAAGGGGACGAATTCCCAGGGACGGTGAGTTTGGCGATGGAGCCATTTGACCCCGACGTCGTTCGTGAAGACGACGTTGGCCGGTTGATCGCTGCGCTCGCTGATGTGAACGAGTCCAGCGTTCCATGAAGGTCGTTGTGTCCGCATCAAAGGTGACGTCGCTGGTGATTGGCAACCTGGCCCGTCAGTGAAATCTCTTTGCGTTCGGCTTCGAAAAACGCGCTGTCGAAAATACTCTATCCAGATCGATCTTACCCGTGCCGTTCGTACGGCGGTGAAGGCCCGGCCAAGATCAATTCACCGTGCGTCACCGATCGTTGCTGAGGATTTGCACGTTGCCACCTCTGTCGCACCGCGGGCGTCCAGCACGAGTCCTCGGTTACGATCGGTCCGCTAACGCACTGGCCGAAAACCTGCCGCCATTCGTCTAGAATAATGTCGCCGCAAGGCCATCGTCTCCCCGCATCCGTGTCCAATGGTGTCAGACGAATTACTGGCCCACGGACTATCTCCAGTACCGAGTTGCACGACTTACGTGGGCGTTTCCGTAGGTCGACGTGCCTCATGACACGTCAGCGGTCTTGCCGTCGGTCTGAATTCGGGCCGATTTCTTGAGTTCAGTTGAGTCGCGTTGATGTCGACAACACCATGGACCGTTTGAACGATTGCGCTTACCACCGTTCCTCTCCCGTCCCGATCGTAAACAACGTGTCCCATCGCCGCTGCGCTGAGCTGATGTCACCGCCCGCCCCGTGGTACCGTCCGTCGGACGGTGGAGGATCGTGCCGCCGTTTGACGACGATGTCCCCGTCGTCCGCCGTTTAAACGTATGCTTCCGTCGACACCGGTGCCGCGCCACGTCCCGGTGACTTGGGATGCTGGGCGTTGATCGTCCACGTCGCCTGTTTTGATGATCACGACATTACCGGCACAGTCGTAATTCGATCCAGCGACCGAATTGGTGAAGCCGACACCCGTGCTCGGAATGATCCACCGTTCGTCGAAAAATCGCCGCATTGATTTTCAAACTTGACCAACGCCCGAATTGTCGCTGTCGGCAGTCAGCGTTCAAGGTTCAGAGCATCGGCCTGTAAGCAGATCGCTGTCACTGATCGTGCAAATGGATGACCAATGTTATTGTGCCGATAGGTGAAGTGTATTGGTGCTATCGTGTCAGGTAGTCCAGCGCCGCGCTGAGTGTGATGTTCCCGGCCTCAAGCGTTGGTTTCCCCCGCTGCCGTGGTGATGGTGACGATCGTACCGCCGCGTCAGCGCTGCGCGGTGATTAATCAACGCCCAGTTGGGCGCCATCATTGGTTCCGACAAGAAAGGGACTTGCCCACAGTGATCTCTGTGCTTGCCATTTCCGCAACATTCGGGGGGAGGTTGTTCGGATCGATCAGGCCAATGGCCGCCTTTGCGTTTGCCGCTGTCACGTCGGGCGTGTCCGTTTGATTCGGGGTAAATTCATTTGGCCGATGTCTCAACCAAGCCGCCATCGCCCGATTTTCGGCTCCACCAGTTGCGCTGATGGAAAACCATGCACTTGAGCGGACTCATCGGCCCCAGACATCACTCGTCCGCATTCGCCGTCGCTGATCGCCGACGCGTCCGGTGGATGTGTCCGACCCGAGGTAGGTCTGCGAGGCGTTTCGTGATCGAGTTCATTTGGCTCCTTGGTTAATCGCCACCGATTAAGGCTCGGCGCCGCCGTTTTTCACCCGACTGCATCAACCGTCGCGTCCCCTCCAACAGTCCGACCACGATCGCCCAGCAAGTGGACCGTGCCGCCCCCGATGCCGTCATCGGATGAGACATCGATCGTGCCGAAGACAGCCACGTATCACCGGCTCAATTTCAAATCACCGCGCATGGCTGGCAGTACGATGGATTTCGTCACCGAGCGTTAAAATCATCGCTTGGCGTAAAAATCCCTTCGCACGCATTCAGATTCAACTGCGAGAAAGTTGATATCTTCCGCAACGGACTTCCATCGAACTGCCGTGGAAATTCAGGTCCATTTGATGTCAACGTTGAGATCATTTCCGAATCCAGCCCGTTCGTCGATCAAAGATTGAGTTGAGATCGGATGACAGCAATGAGAGGGTGTGGCGTACGCTGCCTGAAATTGGTGTCCCGTCGATTTCCGCCATGTTCCGCTGTCGAGCGTGAAACCGGTAGGCGGATTCTCCCTGGAACCTCGGTGATGTCAAACATTCGCATTGTCAAAATCAGACAGGAAAAACAGACCACGCCCTTGCCAAGCCTCAAAAAACTGCATTTAGCACGCGACGCGGCTCCAGCACCCGAACTCGCCCAGGGGGGGAGCGAGGACCGACGAACTGGCGTTCGGCATGCGTCCGCGATTGCTCGGCCCAGCGACGCTTCACGCGTCTCATAGTAATTTTTGTTAGCAATGCACCCCGCATTTCACGCTCAAACGGTATTCTGACGTCGAAAAAACCTCACGAATTCGCAGCGACGACAATTTCGACTCAATTAGCTTAATCGATCTTGCGAAGTTCCCAACCTATTAAGGGGGGATAAACTCGGACTCGCCGAGCTATCGCCGGAGGTGTTCGCAAAATGGAGATGCGATCGTGGGGATTGTAGCAATGAGACGGGCTGGGACGCGTTTCGTCTCCCATGATGCCAGCAATCACGGTTGTTTGGTGACTATCACCCCGCGGTGCATCCCGCTCACTGCGTTCGGCCAAGAAAACGGCGATCGTACGCCCATCGAGCCGAAATTATGAGCACCGTTGAGATCCTCGGCGGCCTCGGCGAGCAAACGGAATTTTTAAAACAAACTGTCGGTTAGCTCTTGCGTACAATTGACGCCGACAGCTATTTGACGGTGGAAAGACCGCAGGGAACTGGAAACGCAGTGTTCCGGCGAGAGCGATTTTCCGAAAACTTACAACCTGGATGGACACCGGGAACGGTATCACCATCCGCTGTTACTTTCGAGCAAGTGACATCTCGACGCTATGGTGACCGGCGTCCACGGGCCTGCAACCGGCGTTCCAGCCGCTCACTTTTTCACAACGATCCGAATCTTGCCGTACAAAATGGGGCAGTCCCAGTGTCCGACGTGCGAAGGAAGTCACAAGTTTAGGACATTTATCGCCCCGGATTGCCACGGCCGCATCAATTCATCACCGATTTTCATGCGTCATGGCGCGGTTGCGGGCGGTTCTTGAGCGGCCCATCTTTGGCCGCCCCTGAGTTCCTCTGTGGGGGCCAATTCCAAGTGAGTAAGGAAACGCGGAATTAATAAGTGGCGGGGATCATTCGTAGCCGAAGTCGTCCGACTTGGATATTCCACGAAAATCCCAAATCGGCGAGTTCGGTTACGACAGTCATTGTTCCGACGGTCCTCACTGGACAGCGCCACTTTCGTTATGGGTTTGACCGTAAATCGCTGGTTTGCGTTGATGTTTAGCCTTTTGCGTTAGCCACGGCTTCTCCTCCACGAAAGACTTGTGGCTGACGCATACGGCTAATTGAAAAGTGGGCGTTGTTCCAGGCAAGCGGTTGCGTCAGTTTAATTTCGACGTGCGAGATAGATAAATATCGGGCTACCGGTAGTACGTTACAATTGTCCGCGCGCCAGGTGTGACGGTGAATCAATATTGGCCAGTACCGCGCACCGGATCGACTCTCCATAAATCCGAGACAACCGAGCGCCGAGTGAACGCCGGTAGTGCGCTGCTTCTTGGTGACAGCTCTTGTCGCGCGTGATCGTAGACTGCGTGGTACGAATACCGCTCTCTTGCGTGTGTACCGTCCTCCTCTACGTCCGCTGTGTGTGTGGTTATCCCGGAGAGCTAGATGCGAACCATGGTGTTCGTCATTGTCCGAAGTCATGGGCGTGCAGTATAGACTGCTGGCAACCGCTTCAACAAGCAGCGAGAACCGCCGCTCCTTGGAGTGGGCTCGCGTGGGTAATCCGGTGTTCTGCGGCTCTGATATGGACTCCGTTGCTCCGGCTACTGCGGACAATTGAGTCTGCAGTGTGTGCGATGCGCTTTAGCAGGTATTGGGGAAACGTCATTCGGGTTACCATGACCAGTTCGCGTCGAATTAACTGACCAAACCTGCCCTAGGGCTGGACAACGCAAACTTTTCATTAGCCGTTTTGGCGTCAGCCACAGTTTTCGGAGCGAGAAGGTGGCTAACGCCAAAACGGCTTGGAACTCAAACGCAAACCAAGCGATTTACGGTTCCAAAACCCAAGGAAAGTGGCGGCTGTCCAGTGAGGACCGTCGGAAACAATGACTGTCGTAACCGAAACTCGCCGGAGTTGGATTTCGTGGGGAATACCAAGTCGACGACTTCGGCTACGGAATGATCCCGCCACTTATTAATTTCCGCGGTTCCTTACTCATGTGGATTGGCCCCACAGAGACTTCAGGGGGCGGCCAAGATTGGGGCCGCTCATGACGCCCGCCACCGCGCCATGACCATGATCGGTGATGAAATTGATGCGGCGTGCAATCCCGGGGCCGATAATTGTCCCTAAACTGTATCCCCTTCGCGTCGGAACACTGGGACTGCCCATTTTGTACGGGCAAGTCGGATCGTTGTGAAAAAGTGAGCGGCTGAGATACGCCGGTTTGCAGGACCGGGCGTGGACGCCGGGTCCCATGCGTTCGAGATTCATTGCTCGAAGTACAGCGGATGGTGATACGTTCCCGGTGTTCAATCCAGGTGTAGTTTTTCGGAAAATCGCTACTCGGCCGGACCCTGCGTTTCCAGTTCCCTTGCGGTCTTCCCACCGTTCAATAGCTGTCGGCGTCATTGTACGCCAGAGCTAACGACAGTTTGTAAAAAAAGTTCCGTTTGCTCGCGAGGGCCGCCGAGGATCTCAACGGTGCTCAATAATTTTCGGCTCGCATGGGTACGATCGCCGTTTTCTTGGCGAACGCACGTGAGCGGGCATTGTTGCCCCGCCGTGATAGTCAACCAAAACAAGCGTGATTGCTGCCATTCATGGGAAGAAACGCGTCCCCAGCCGTCTCATGCTACAATCCCACGATCGTATCTCCATTTTGCCCGACAACCCTCCGGGCGATAGCTCGGCGAGTCGAGTTTTATCCCCCCTTTAATAGGTTGGGACTTCGGCAAGATCGATTTAAGCTAATTGAGTCGGAAATTGTCGGCGCTGCGAATTCGTGAGGTTTTCGAGTCCCAGATACCGTTGAGCGTGAAATGCGTGATTGCTACAAAAAATTACTGAGACGCGTGAAGCCGTCGCCGAAGAATGCGGAGCATGCCGAACGCCAGTTTCGTCGGTCCTCGCTCCTCCCCCCTGGGCGTTTCGGGGTGCTGGAAGCCGCGTCGCGTGCTCAATGCCAGTTTGAGCCTGGCAGGGGGCGTGGATCTGGTCCTGTCTTGATTTGACAATGCGAATGTGACATCACCGAGGTCCAGGGAGCAATCCGCCTACGGTTCACGCTCGACAGCGGAACATGGGCTGGAATGCGACGGGCGGACACAATTTTCAGGCAGCGGTACGAACACCCTCTCATTGCTGTCATCCCGATCTCACTTTCCAATCTTGATCGACGGGACGCTGGATTCGGAAATATCTCAACGTTGACATCATGGGACTGAATTCCACGCAAGTTCGATGGAAGTCGTTGCGGAAGGATATCAACTTTCTCGGCAGTTTGAATCTGAATTGTGCGGAAGGGGGATTTTTTACGCCCAGCGATGATTTAACGCTCGGTGACGAATCCATTCGTCTTCAGCCATGGCGGTTGATTTGAAATTCGGAGGCCGGTGATACGTTTGCTGTCTTCGGGCAACGATCGATGTCTCATCCGATGACGGCATCCGGCGGCACGGTCCACTTGGCTGGTGCGATCGTGTCGGGACTGTTTGGAGGACGCGACGGTGATGCATCGGGTGAAAACGGCGGCGGCGAAGTCTTAATCGGTGGCGATTACCAAGAGCCAATGACTCGATCCACGCGCTCGCAGACCTACCTCGGGTCGGGACACATCCACCGCGCGTCAGGCGATCAGCGACGGCCGATGGCGGGACGAGTGATTGTCTGGGCCGATGAGGTCCGCTCAAGTGCATTGGTTCCATCAAGCGCAACTTTGGTGGAGCCGAATCGGGGCGATGGCGGCTTTGTTGGAGGGACATCGGCCAAAGTTGAATTTACAGATAACGGACACGCCCGACGTGACAGCGGCAAACGGCCAAAGGCGGCCATTTGGCTGATCGATCGAACAACATCGAATCGTTTGCGGGGGAAATGGCAGCAACAGAGTCACTGTTGGCAAGTTCTTCTTGTCGACCAATGATGGCGCCCAAACTGGGCGTTGATTTTAATCACCGCTAAGCGCTGACCGGCGGTACGAGCTCACCATCACCACGGGCAGCGGGGGAACCAACGCTGAGGCTGGGAACATCACACTCAGCGCGGCGCTTGGACTATGACACGATAGGCACCAATCACTTCACCTCATCGCGCACAATAACATTGTCATCCATTGCACGATCAGTGACAGCGATCTGCTTACGGCCGATGCTCTTGAACCTGACGCTGACTGCCGGACAAGGCGACCAATTCGGGCGTTGGTCAAGTTTGAAATCAATGCGGCGATTTCGGCGAACCGTGGGATTCATTCTCGAGCACGGGTGTCGGGCTTCACCAATTCGGTTCGCTGGATCGAATTACGGACTGGTGCCCCGGTAATGTTCGTTTGATCAATCAACAGGCGACGTGACGATCAACGCCAGCATGCCAAGTCACCGGGGACGTGGCGGGCACCGGTGTCGGACGGAAGCATTACGATTACGGCGGGGACGACGGGGACATCGTCGTCAACTGCGGCACGATTCTCCACCGTCGACGAGACCACCGGGGGCGGGGCCGGTACATTCACGCTCAGACGCAGCGGCGATGGGGACACGTTGTGTACGGATCGGGGACGGAGAGAACTCGGTTGGGTAGGCGCGCAATCGTTCAAACGGTCCATGGTGTTGTTCGACAGTCAACGCGACTCATGAACCCTCAACGAATCGGCCCCGATTCAGACCACGGCCAAAGACGCTGATCGTGTCAATGGAGGCACGGTCGACCTTACGAAACGCCCAACGTCGTCGTGCAACTCGTTTACTGGAGAATAGTCCGTTGGGCAGGTATTCGTCTTGACGACCATTGAACACGGATGCGCGGAGACGATGGGCCTTGGCGGCGACCATTATTCTAGACGTGGCGGCCAGTTTTCGCCCAGTGCGTTAAGCGACCGATCGGTAACCGAGACTCGATGCTGACGCCCGCGGTGCGACAGAGGGTGCACGTGCAAATCTCAGCACGATCGGTGACGGCACCGGTGATTATCTTGCCGCCTTCACCGCCCGCTACGAACGGCACGGGTAAGATCGATCTGGATAGCAGTATTTCGACAGCGGGTTCGGGAAAAAGAGGGCCGGAGACGGCAGAGATTTCACTGACGGGCCAGGTTGCAATCACCAAGCGACGTTCACCTTTGATGCGGACCACAACGACCTTTCATGGAACGCTGGGAACTCGTTCACATCAGCGAGCGCAGCGATCACCGGCAACGCGTCTTCCAACGGGACGACGTCGGGTCAATGGCTCCATCGGGCCAACTCACCGCAGTGGGGGAATTCGGTCTTCAATGTTCAGCAATTGAAACAACAGGTTTTGCAAACCTATTTCCGGTGACGTCACTCTGACGGCCAACGCCAGCCTTGACACGACACCGGCGGTATCTGTCGGAGCCGACGTTCACGATTGCCGGTGCTCTCAACGCTGACGATGCGGCGAACAATCGGCACGCTCTCTGTTACGGACTGCGGAGCGGGAGACGTGGTTTTTCCAGAGCGACGTCGGTGCGAACAGGCCCTGCAGTCGCTGACGATCACCAAACGCTCGCAACGTGATTTCAATCGACCGTCGCAGCAGGCGCCCTTGGTGGCAAAACCGCGGCAAAGCGGAACCACGGACCACCAACGGCGGAACCATTTACCGGCGAATCTGGATATGGCAACGACAACGATCGTCTTTGCGTTGGGAACCATGGCCCGTCACAGCGACCGCCAGCCGTCACGGCAAACACGGAGCAATCACAGGCCTTATCGACCGATGCCGTGGTGACTTAAAAAAAACCCCCCGCAACGTCATTCAATTTTCCTCGGGGACGCTCGGAATCGGCACGCTGGAACCTCGACTGGATGTGTTCGCGTGCCGATCAAACTTTCCCAAAAAATGCTTTTTTTTTTTGTTTTTTTTTTTCGACCGCCGCCGGCGCTGATTTCTTCATCGACGGAATTGCGTAACCGGGAATCTCGGTCAGTCAACGGCTGGAAACTTGGCGCCGTGCTCCTGTCAGCACGGCACGCGATCGTCAACAGTGGTAGCTCCACGAATGTGATCGCCACCGAGGTGGCATTGCGTGCGTCCACCGGATCGGATCGACATCCGGTCTGCAAAGCAGGTCAGTGTGCTGGCCGCCAGCAACCGAACCAGCGGGCATTCGGCATCGACAAAACCACGCTGGTGGCCGCTGGCCGTCGAACCCTCGATGGAAATCGTTGGCATTGCCAACTTGGGTTCCGGTTGCAATCCGCGACTCACGAACACAGGTTTGTCTGACTGCGGCGGCAGAATGTGAGTTGGCGCTGACGTGACACTTGACGAGATCGATTCGTCCAGCAGCGGTGATGATCTGACGTGAACAGCGGAGGTCACGGTTGAATCATGATTGGCAAAAACGTAACCTTCGTGGCCGGCGACGATGTCACACTCTTTAGCCTGGCTACCGTTTAGCAGGCGATACCGTGACGGTTTCCGGCGACTTCGGTGGACGCGGACAACCTCGGTTCCCCATGTCGAAATCGGCGCACGATCAACTCGGTAATCCCGGCGACAATTGTTGGGCAATGCTGATAAACGAATTATTCATCTTTTGAAAGCACTTGGGGAACGTCTTTTTGGGGGGATCCCAATGCGAAGGTGGTGACCGATCATGTGACGTCGGAACTGGCAACCTGACCGGCCCCGTGAGCGTGAAGATGATGCAAAGCGAAGGGTGCCGATGATCGTCTGACGATTAACGATTCCTCCGGGAACTCCGGAGACATCAATGTGGGTTTCGCTCCAAAAACGTGAGTAGCGCGGCGACCGGTGGGACTACACGGCAGGCCTTGAGGAGTCTGACCGTTCAACGGGTCGGACGGCAACCGAGTTTTCAAACGTCACCGCTTCCGGGCAACAGCCAACGATCCATCTCGTCGGCGGGCGATTCCGTCCGCTCCAGCGACCCTGGGGCACCCTGAAACATTGTTTCGTTTAAGCCGGAACAGGACAACCACGCTCACCCCCGACGAGTTTTCGATAGCGGACGCTTGCGACTTCGGCGGCTTCCAAAAGACATTTACCTTGACCGCAATGGAATCCGGTTTCGCTGTCGGGGAGGCATTCGTGATTGACGGCACCGACAACGATGACGCTGCTGGATTTTGACAGCGGCCCCCACGGGTCGAATTGCTGGGCACGGTTTCAGTTTTAAAAGCAGCAACGGCGTGTTGGGACCCGAAATCGTCCACGATGGATCGATATCACCGACTTTAACTTTCAACGGGGGTCGACGGCGACGACATTTTTCGCCGGCATCACGACATCCTGGGGTTCCTTCTCTCTCATCGGTGGGAGTTTTCTATGTCGGTGGCGGAGACGGAACAGTTCCACCGGAGTTTCACAAAATCCGAACGGCGATTCGTTGGAGATTCTTAGTGTGGGGGAATAGCATCCGCGGTCGACATGTATTTTCGTTTCCAATGAGAAATAGGGGGAAGTATCGCTTTACAAAACGGTTGGAAAAACGAATTCCGCTTACCCGGGTAAACTTTTTACCCACGGGTTCTGGGGAGGGCCCGGTGAAAATCATTCCCTCCTTGGT
>Ga0163217_1076425_pt1 | contig 12211 bp, 6 predicted proteins | sample SynspAceP_FD_185933 | JGI IMG/M metagenome (GOLD analysis project Ga0163217, IMG submission 185933) | Saline lake microbial communities from Ace Lake in Antarctica - Synechococcus sp. Ace-P (PacBio error correction) | ecosystem: Environmental > Aquatic > Non-marine Saline and Alkaline > Saline ... | reverse complement strand
GGTCCCTGCACCACGATGACGCTGGTGCGACCCGGTCGCTTGCAGACGCTCCGGCCAGCCGGTGCTGCAGAGGCCAGGCCAGCCACGCTTCACCGCATCGCGGTTCATTGCGCGACAGGGGCAAGCCAGGGTGGGCCACCGAGTCACAACCCCAGGCATTGCCAGCGGCCCGCTTGCTGATGCACAGTACAGGCCATGTAGTTTTGTGATCACCCGCGAGGCACAGCTCGACAAGCTGGTGCGGGAAAGGCAGGAAGCGATCGGTGGTCTGTCGCACTCATCGAGGGAAATTGGTGCGGAAAGCGAAGCGGGTCGGCCAGCGAAAACAGCGGCCAGCAGGGCGGCACCAGTTCAGGTCCGCCAGCGATCGCCAACGGGCGCGAGGCTCAGCTGCTGGATCGCCACTTTCCTGCCCGCTGTTTTGCCCGGCCGTGGCGCCAGGGCCAGCCGTTTCCACATCCCGGCGTCGTCCTCCATCAACTGAGCGTCAGGCGCCGCATTTGAAGCTCGGAGCGTTGCCCGCGGCCATGGGCTTCGTATCCAGGCCGATCTTGATCGGAGCTGGAGCAGAAAAAACGACCGAAGGCCGTCGGCGGTGGACCACAGGTCGGGGGAACGGGCACGGCCATGATCAGCAATAGACTTGTGTTCGCCCTAGATTAGTCTTAATTTCTAAGCGAGCCAACAAGATGAGTGCAAAGCTTGGATCTCCTCTCCCTGTTGCCAGGCGCGCCGGTCACCTCGCTGCAGCGGCCTGCCCCTCGCCGCCGCGACAACAGCACCCTGGACCCTTACTGGCTGCAGCAACCAGCGCACCAGTTCCCGATCTCGATTCACCAGGGCGTGCGATCCGCCCAAGGTCTGCAAAACGGGGGACGCCTGGCTGGGATCGAGGCCTGGCGCACGCGTTCTGGGAGCCCAGGGGCCAAACACGTTCACGCCGCCATGCAGCAACTTCGTCCCTGCACCGCTGGGTGCCCCAGCGAGCTGTGGCCGTTGAACGACCACTGACGGCCAGCGGCTCGACTGCAGCCAGCCACCCGAGCCGGCCAGGACTTTGCGCACGGGGCCTACAGCGACTGGAATCCGCGCCCCTGTTCGCTCAGCCGCTCTGGGCTCACTTCACTGTTATCGTGGAGCCGAGGGTGATGCGTCTACGACCTGGAGACAACGCGCCGGGACGATGCGACTTGATCTGAGAATTTCCCGACTTGGCAGGCCACGGCATTGGCTGAACCTCAAGACGCTCTCGGCCAGTGGCAAGAAAGCTTACGACACCAGGGCCCAGATCGGCGCCGGATCAGGCATGGCCGAGCAGCGCTTCGGGCTGGAATTTCTCGCGGGGGACCTGACGATCTGGTCCGGCCCAGGCAGTCGAAATCCAGGGACCCACAGGGCCGACGACTGCCGGCGCCAAGTGGCGCCAGACCCATGAACCGCTACAGCGCCATTGGCGCCATTTCTGATCTGAAATAGCGTTCCGCTTAGCGCAGAAGCCAGAGGTAGGTCCTACCGATCCTGCTTTCAGCCGTGACAACGGTCCCGGAGCTGCCTGCTTCCCCGCGCTCCAGGCGCATCCACCGTCCTTCTGCCTTCCCCTGCAGCGATTGTCTGCCAAAAAAACCCACGATCACTTCAGTCGCCGCATCAACGCGCCCAGCTCCATGCCTATGGGCCTCTGCGCGCCACCCTGGCTTTCCTGTTCGGACCCTTGCGCCATCGCCCTTCTCGCATCAACGCAAAGAAGAGTTAGCTGACGCCCTCTATTTGGGGCCGCCGAAGCCATAGCAGGCCGTCCTCGATGCCCAGGCCAACACCTCCAGTTCCGCCACTGACACCCTTGATCAGATGGTGAGATCGGCGCTCCTGCGGAGGAAAAACCTGCCGACTGTCAGCGGTTCCGCCATTCTACCGGCAGGAAGGTCGGCGTCTCCTGTCCTACCGCCAGCGATCAAGGCCCTGGAGCCCAGGTCAAGCCAGCAGGAAAGCCCTCTGCGAACAGCTCGGCGAGGCGATTCCAGAAGCGCCGGCCCATCCCTTTCTGGACATTCACAAGCCATCGACGCACCAAGCATAGCCATGAGAGCCCTCCACGGAAACAACAGCGGCGAGCTCAGCCGTCATCACCACCCACCTCTGGCGCGAGGCTGCCCAACACGACTTGGAAAGCCGCCATCGACCTGGTGTCCCAGAGCGGCCCCGCCGCCCTGATCGAGCTGATCAGTCGACGAGTTCTTGCCGGCGTCACCCTTCATCCAAGTCGAGATACACCATGAGCACAACCCATGTTGCTTGGGCGCCAGAAGCCTCCGCGCCCTCGGCATCAGCGTCACACCCTCTACCGCTGGTTCGCACCGCCCGCTTGATCAAGGCCGGCGAACACTGGCGCCGTAAGTACCCGAGCCCGCGGGTCACCCGTCCTGTATCACTCTGCGGCGTGCGAGCACCGCATATAGTTGAGTTGAGCGCGCTGCACTGCCGCCAGCATCGATGATAGGTACACTGAGCTTTCTAGTCAGGACTCCTGTTCCATCGCATCGTTGTAAGCAGAAAGCGCGACCTGTGGGTGCCTGCCAATTCAGAAGACGAAGTCGTGCCAAGCCCATGGCTAAGGGGTTAGGAAAGTTGATCACCCCCTCTCATACGTAACATCCGGTGGGCTGAGTACATGGCAGTGCGTTGTTATAGAGGAATCTCGTCTAGGAGCTTGCGCTCATAGATCAGCATCCGAGCTTTACACAGCGCCCTGAATCTTGCCCTTGAACAAAGTGACTGACAATGAGTTTTGGGCGAGAGAAATGGGCCATGGTCAGCCCAGGTCTTCCCGTCCCTGGATCACGTAGCTAGATCGCAGCTGTCTGCCGCCCTCACCGGTGAGCTGCTGCCTCAGAACCACCTGATTTTCATACTCGCGCCGCCTGCAACGGCGCTTTCCAGTGTGTGTGAGTCTGAAAATTTTTAACTTCGCAGCTCTAACTGAGTTTCTACTGATGTAGCCTTACTATGCTGGCGTAGAGCATATGCTGCTCTTTATGCGCACTCTGTCAGCTCCTGTGTATGCCGCTCTATCCCTCCGTTCTGTTGGTGCTCGTCCCAAAACTTCATAAGCTCTGGACATAGATCATGGCGACAGTGACGCTCTGAACTCTGTGAGTCAGATGCTGAGTCGGAGGTCTTGACGTGAGTTGTTCGTATGTGCTCACTAGAATAGCGTTACGTGCTTCTTAACCTGCGCCTAACGGAGACTTAGGGTCTGATCCATGTCCTCATTGACTCAGCAATCGAGAAAGCCTAGTACTCGTGTTTGTCGGAAGTGCTGACTAAGCATCGGTTTCTTTTTTCGTGTGGCAAGTCTCGTGTTCTGTACTCTGGGACAAGCAGAATCTTAGTTTCCGTACGCGACTGCACGTGGCTCCATGCATACCAAGCGATGTTCCTGCTCTCTGTTTCCAGGGTGCTGACTCAGACTCTCCTACGCGACTTGTTTTGTGTCCGGTCATTACCTTTCTGGTACTGCCTACTGCTGTGTTGCTTGCTTCTGATAGAGTCTTAGTTAGTTTTGGTCGGTCGTAGAGAGTCTGGCGGCCTGAGGCAATTTGCTCATATTGTTGTGCTTGGTGTGTCCTGAGCTATGCCGCTCCACCGTATATAATCGCGAAAGAACAATATCCAGCAAAAGCACTAGTGCCGATGAGCTCTGACCCGTGCTGTGGTTATCTTACTCGCTCTTCCTCAGGAAGAGTGTGCTTGTTGGGCAGTTTTGGTGTATTGGCACAAATATTTGTTTTAAAGACTGTCACGGATTGGGCAAGTGTGCCCTATATGAAATATAGGCAAAATAATAGTACTCGCGGTATCACATACACTATGAGAGCTATTGTGTTAAATGCGCAGATTGATTTATCTCTGGGTCACTCCATTGGTTGCTTCGTGTACTGTCAAGTCAGAGATCACTATACGAAAGATAGACCACGACGTGGAAGTATCGGCAGAGTAGTCGGCAGTAAGCACATAGCAGCCATGAGTTCTAGAATAGAGTATGTTGATGAGTAACTCGACAGCATTTCTCACGAATCTGCTGGTGGCAGCGCTCGCTCAGTAGTCGCTGGCTGAAGTGTGGCATTATGCCGCCACCTTGGCTCATCTTAGGCGTCATTGATTTTCCTCACTCACGTCCGAGAGCGTAAAGCCGAGTTATAGTATAGTAGGTAAGGCATGCAACTTTGCTGCAGCGACAGCCGATCGCGCGACTCCCACAACGACATCTCATAAAAAAACGTGTCAAAGCGCACGTTCATCATCGCTAGCTTTGTAACTAACGGCTAAGCTGCTTTGTGATGGTTCATAACAAGGCCTCGCTGGTTAGCCTATCCGCGGCCTAGCATTTGATCCCTTTTACTGCTTCTCTCCGGTCCTACATCTCCGCTCTGTTCTTCGGTTCCGTATGAGATGAGATTTTCGTGGCCACTGGCTACCATCGAACCCAACTGGCTTCGTGACTCAGCATCAATTCACTGCTCAAGGCTACCTCGACGTGTAATTACGTTGTGCCGAATAGCTGAATGTATCGCGACTGCTATGCAGTCCTCTATAGACTATCATAATACACTTAGCGCTGTGCATGGAAATGTCCTGCGAGCTAGTGTGTTCCTATACCCGCGCGTCCATCAAGTTAAGCCGTGCATGTTATGTGCTCCTCGACTTGCATCAATGCAAGAGAGCTCTATCTGCACCGCGACTTTGTGGCTCTCTGCCTCTGTAGCGTCTCGAATATCTGGCCTGGGTCGTCTATCTAGATGATGCTCTCTTATCTGATATATGCATTATGACGTAGTGGCGCAGCATCTCGCTGTCTCCAGTCACTGCTCTATTCTACTCAGACAGGAGCATATGTGACGAACGAGTCGTTCTGCTCAGTGCTATCAATGGCACGCTTCGATGTCTAAGTGTGCAATTGTTCTGAAGGATCTTTGTGAGCCTCGCACTCCAATCGCACGTAACGCACGACTTGACGCATGGCTCACCAAGTTCCCCGCATTTCTCTGCGATCGAGATAGACTCTCAGCTACCACATAACCAGACATAATGTATCGCGCTGCGCGAAAGTCGTGCAGCACCTCGAGCTCATAGTCGCTAATAACTCGCTCTTGCACTATCCGCTCGCTCGGAAATAGCTGCGCGTTGCGAGACTCGTGTGGCTTCGGTCTGGCTCCTCTAACAACGCGATGTATACCGTCTCAGTGCGCCTCTCACGCAAGTCTCTCATCCTCCTCGATTTCTGTGGCAGCGGTGTAGCTGGATAGTCCCTAGCGCTGCTAGTCGTATATAGCTGCGCCATGAGTGAGCGAACAAAGCCAGCGAGAGGGTGAGTGCTACCCCGCAGAACTACAAACGACATAATTCTTGCATGCCGCGTGGCGTGCTCTCTCTCGCCTGCTGAGCTAATTATAGCCCTCTTGCAGAGCCATGTCAGCAGCTCGACAACTCCACGAGGGATCCGACATGCACTTCGTCGCAGTCTGTAGAGCTTCCTATCATGTGAACCAGAGTGACGAACCAGGGTAGGATACTAGATAGGCATAGGCGCAGCAGCTTCCGTGCCACGAGAGCGCGCAACGCGAGATCTTAGTGCAGTCTGACTACGTTAGTTATACACAGGACGAGGACTGGCTATATAGACCTTATGACAACATTCTGCTCGCTCTAAAGAGTCCATGTAGCTCACTTATATATACGCGACAGTGTATTCACGTGCGTTCCCTCCTGGCTCATATTTATCTGGATGTCTAATAGCATAAAGCTATGCATGTCGTAGCCAACGCGATTGACTCACGCCAACAGTTCGGTGCTTTCTTTTAGATTCGCAAACTACAGGCCAGGCTGGAGGTCGAAATCGTACTCCATATGTTCCCCCGGATGATGCCGTAATGAGAGGTACGCGTGTGCAAACATTATATCTCGAACACACCTTAGTCCTGGCTTGCTACGCTATTTCGTTAGCTTCTGAAGTTAAGCAGGCGCAATGTCGCTCCGCTCTGCTACCGAGCGAGCTAAGACAGTAGTAGAGAAACCAGTGTGAGCGCTGACAGAAGCTTTCTCGGAGCTTGAGCTACCTACCATCGCTAGGCAGCCATAGCAGGCGACTCGATGCGTCACTGACTACGGGCTGTGGTGACCTCCTCGCAACGCTCGTCCAGACGAGTCTGTGACTAACACTAGAGCTGTGGTTGATGTTGTCTTTGTCAGTAGCTGTTCCGTGCGGCGCTCCAAAAGTACGTTGAGCGGCTCGCTCCCGTGTCTCCGCACGGACCTCTAGGATCAATGCGGTGCGGTGACACCGCATAGGACGTGCATCTAGAGAGTGTCTCGACGCGTGAGTGCCAGCCGCTATGACGCGGGGATGCCTCTGCGCGGCGCCCTAATCATTCGGTGTTTGCTCGAGACTAGACGTCGATAGCCGTTGTCGTACTCACTTTCACGCCTCGCGCAATTGGCTATTGCGCTGACTCTCTGCACGGCACTCCGTGCAGCTGTCATCAGACTTGGTCAAGGGCGCGCTAGCCGATTGTTACTCAGTCGTTTACCCTTTGCCCCTGGTTCCCCGCGTCGTCGTCGTTACACACAGGCTACGATGGCGGCTTCCAAGGATCTCCTTGTGTATGGGTCAGCATCGCGCAGGTGTGTGGCTGTGTATGACGACATAGACTACGCGACGACATAGTATGATTTACGCGCGCTGCTGGTGGATTTTCTATCGCGCGCCCGGCGTGTGCTCGCTTTCTGGTTTCCCGAATGGTGTTTATGATAGAATCCAGGCAAGATGCCGCGCATCTTCTGGATAGCCTACAGAGATATACAGAGCTGCTTCTAGCCTGCTTGGACCTGGGCCATCTCTATCTTTGTGTATTTATCTTTTGCTGTGTACCTAGTCTTTTTAGCTGTTTGGGCAACCTCAGCTGTTAGTATCGCTTTAGAGAACCCTTCTGCCTGTGCTCTGTGTGTATTGAGGCCGCGCAGTTCCACTCGCTGATCAGCTGCGCATGTTTATATTACTTCGCTCCAGTCGAGTGAGCGGCTCAGAATTCTTACGAGAGATCGAATATGACATGCAGTCATGAGGTTGCTCATGTATGGAGGCAGACTGCGCGCGCTTGGTCCTTTGGGCTCTTTGACGCCAAGGCCGCCATGCTGTGCCTCAATCGCGAGTACGTGCACATTTATCTCCGGTGCGTGGCATGTCGTATTAATCAGTGGCCTGCTGCTCACTATCAAGCGATGTGGAGTGCCCCTCCACGCTCGCCTTCTCTCGCAGTGTCGCAGAGGAGCAGACGATAGCCTGTTATTAAGGTCTCGTACTCGGAAGAACGGCAGCATTGATCGGGTGCGTCATGCATCGTTGCTCGAGCAGCTATGGCGTCTCAGCGCAGACGCGCTATGACACTAGCGGTGAGAAGCTCGCATAGTGTCAGCGTGGGTCATATTGTGATCATCGGAGCGAGTTCTGACTACGAGCAGGGGACGGGTTTCGGAGCAAACACCAACGCAGGTCCGCGACTAGTCGTGCGAGTCGCAGTGGGCTTACGAAGTATGACAGACAATTCGAGGATCCGTCTATTTGCTCGTGTTATAAGCGAGGATACGTGCTCGGCTAGGAATACGTACCTCTGCCCACTATCGGTATGCGCTATGTGTCGCGTGTTTTGACGGCCTCGCCATTATTCTCATGCGAGATCGGTATATGTGTGGAACATAGACCACGATCTCAGCAAAATCGCAGGCGGTATACCACCTCGGCATCCCTTCGTAGCGGCGCACTTCGTCGAGAACGGACAGACTCGTCCGTCTGTGTGGCTAGCGGTCTCTGTGCATTTCTGCATGTTGCCTGAGTGGCTCGCAGACCGACGCTTCGTTGCGAGAGTGCCCGCCGAGAATACGACTTTCTAGCGCGCGCAAAAGAGACTTGCTGCGCATGTCTGAGATTATCTTCGAGCCGCGATGAAAGAGTCCCTTGCGATGTCGTGCTATTTTCCTAGTCCTGACTCATAGTAACCGAGAGCGATCCGTTGTGGCTTCAGGCCACTGCCGATAATTAGTCCAAAAGTCTGCGCATTGCTCGTGAGTGATAAAGTCCAGTATCATAGTACCTGTACTCACGTATGTGTTAACTCCGCCGCGCAGATGATATGTCACTGTCACACCATGAGATCTCTGGTCGTGGCTAAAGAACTCCATCAACTGCGGGCTTCTACGTAGCTCTAGTGTATTTGTCACAGCGAGCGATAAGCTCCACGGGGTTGGTCAGGATCAGTATGCCGAAGTTGCACCCGGCTGACGGCGAGGACTAGTCTAGAAAGATTGGAAATACGAGCAAGCAGACAGACGGCCCCCGGAAGTCTCTTCATGTCAGCTGCTGAGTAGCGCCCGCTAGGAGCTCGAGGGCGTAGTATATTCCTTCTTAGCGGTCCGCCTATTCTTCGCGCTCGCCGTGGTGTGCTAGTGCTGACTAAGTCCTTGAGTCGCGCTGGTCCTGGTACATGGTCGGCTTTCTAAGCTGACCACGACCTCGATTCTGCGGGCTAGCTAGCCCGTAAATGTCATGCGTCGATACACGAGTTCTCGAAATGCTATACTTTTAAATCTCTGGGCGGCTGTCGACTGAACCTGCTCTCGTTTGACCACTAGTGCTCCGCAATTAACCGTGCAGTGCGCGAGGAGCGTGCCGGCGTCGAAGATCCAAATCCATATAAGCATTTTCACTAATGAGACCCAGACAAAGCTGAGCTAAGGAAAAAGCAGGACAAGAGCATAAATAGATACGGAGTAAATAGTGACTAAAAAGGCAGAAGACAAGCTAAAAGCCGGTTTAAGCACAGAGGGACAGAGGAAACAAGGCAAGCAGGTGAATTAAACGTGTTTTTATATGCCTCGAACTGAGACGGATTGGCTGAAATGTGCCTATTACCCGTCATGGGGTTAATTCTTTTAGGTCGAAGTGGTAAGAGACAATGAACAACTGAGGACCCCCCCCCCCCCCGCAGAGTTCACAGGAGGAAAAATCAGTTAAAAAAGGACAGTTATTATTGGAGTAAGAGCTAGAGCCTGACTTAGCTCTAATTGTGCCAAGAGCGCTCGTAACTCCTGCTACTGATATATTTTTGATAATGAATATTCAATCTAAAATGCAGCAACACTCGAACACACAGATGTGAATAAGGAATTTCATGATGGACCTCCTTAACTAAATGCATCGAGTTTGGTGCTCGCTTACCTTGGTATCTCTGGGATATGCGTGTTATGTTGGATGTCTATTTAACCTTCTAGGTTAGTAGGTTCCCATACGTTACTATTGACACAACTGAACTAGAGCCTTCATTCATGTTTTTGCCTAAAGTGAAACCATAAATTAAAATTATTAAAGTGGCAGGTACACCAGTAAAGAACATTAAACAACTAGCGACATGGGGCTCCCCACCTTCATGGATGGTCACGATTACCGTACCAATAATAAGCTATATTTGATTGTTAACATGGATGAAATAGGTAACGTTAAGAAACTATAATTCCAGCCAACCACCCCTTTTCGCAAACCCAAAAGCAAGAAAAGGAATTATAAATACCCCAAAGATAAGTGAAATACGCGAAAGTTCATAAAACACCTCTAACTAACTAAAGAGAAATGCCAAAACAATGCTCAGCGTTTTCAGCTAAGTATCTGAAATAACTAGGTCGTAGTAAAGTTAATTCTATTCAGAGAAACCTAACATCGAAGGGTTTTCTGTCACAAAATATGGTTGACGCTCAACGTCTCGACTGTCTGCTATCTCAGTCTACGCGATCTTCACGGCACAATTAATCGTATGACTGGTTTTCGCTCAAAGCCGTGTCAGTTGTTAGGTAGAGCTGTACAATTTAGTTAGCTTTCGGTGTCACTATTCTTTAAATCTATAGCGTCAGCCTCTTTTTGGCTTTGGACAATAGGCACGACCGCTCATTGGCTCCCTTTCAATTTTATTGCGAGTTGTCTGCTTCTTCCTTAACTTTTGGCCGCTCTTCCGCTTATCATTCTTTTTAGCGGGTTGTTACTGGCTCGTCCAGTCAACTTGCCTGCCTGGCGTAACCTTCTGTTCGGACTTTGTCTGCTAATTTTTTAGTTCGGCTGTTCAGTTTGTCGGGCCTGAGTTTTGGCCGCTGAAAAGAATTTTTTGGCGTTGTTCTTTCTTTTTGGCATTACGTCTCCACCAAGCATTTCTCGGTTTGCCCTTCACAGCATGCTTAATTATATCGGCCTTAGGCTGTCTTCAGTTTAAAAAAGAGGCCCGCGATGTGCCGCCATACCGATATTCAGAGGATCACGGCTAGGTCCGAGGTACTGCCTCCAAATTGAGGACACTAAGGACGTTTACCTTGACTTCCCTTAATTTGCCCGGCCGAACGTTCTTTATATCGGAAATTCCAGGCCCCACTTAACGAAGATGTTCCTGATAGGGTTGGATTTTAAACCGCCCAAATTAAGGTCAAAAGGTTGACTGTTACCAGTTCCATTTTTAATGGTAAAGTCATGTAATATATCTTTTATCGTCACTGTTCACGGACAATAATTTGTTACCCATAAAGTGCCAACCCTTGCAATGCATTAGAGTTTTAACTTGCATTGCCAATATTTTAAGGATCCGATACAGCTATGGTTCATATCCGGCAACCATAGACATCATCAGCAAATCCATTGCTTGAGGTCAGTAGGACATATTACCATCAATGTTTTGGCATGGGGAAGTAGGTCTGAACACCTTAAGTGTTTCAAACGCTTTATTGGCGGATAAAATGACTCGAATTTTTAAGTTTGAAATCTATTTTGCTTTTGACCAAACGCGGGGATCGTAGCGCCGTTGACAGCGAAAGCTCCCCAGCCAACCAGATTAATTTATCCGCTTAACTGCCACCACACGTCTTTTACTGATGTCTCCCTGAGCATTCGGCATGGACAATATCCATCAACGTCACTGCCTTGATCTTGATGTTCATCACAAAAATCGATGTTTTTTGGTAATTTTCAATGACACCATAGCTTTTTTGTGGGCTTAGCGTACTCCTCAACTTCTTCGCTCATCATCATTGAGGTTAATCAGTTGGAGTTACGCTGATTGCTCCTTTGAGAACCTGATTCGGCAAATAAATTAAAGCCATATAGTTGGATACTGAACGTATGGCCAAGGTCACTTTTCATGGTTCCTTTCATGTGAAATTCAATGGAATCTCTCAGGATCGAACGGGGGAAAAAGGCCGCCATTGAGGATATATGATATTGTGGGCAGTTACTAGCGTATAATCGAACCGCTGACGGCTACATGCCAACTTGTGGTAAACAGATTGATATTTTTGGTTTCAGATCGGCAAATTGCCCGCAGTGGTAGATTGCCTTTACTTTACCCTTCAGACGAATATCTTCGAGGGAGTATCTGGGTATTTTTTCGAGATCCAAACCCCGAGGCATTTAATTCAGTATAAATTATCGAGGTTGGAAAATTCGAGACCGCTGCAAAAGGTTCCCATCTATTTCATCGATAAAGTTTAATGACGCAATAAAATCCGCCATTTTACCCGTTGGGTTTTTCATTGATCTTCTAAATCGCTTTGTCGAGCACATAAGGAGCTCGGGGCAGTTTTGACTTGACCGTTAACTCAATTTTCACGACAGCATCAATTTGGGTGTTGCCCGCGAGGCTGTCATAAAACTGGGCTTTTAGATCGATGCTGAGATTCCCTTCGTGGGACATGCCCTCCATGGGATCATAGTGGAAATGTCGGCTAGATTTAGTTTGCCTTTGATGGAGGCAATCTAAATTCAATAATGGCAATGGAACCAGGATTTTGGTTCATCCAAAGGGGTTGTGGTCAAAATCATATGAAATTGTTTTAGGTTTACTACTGTATTATCAATATATCCGTCTTGGTTATCGAAAATAAATCGAGACTGTGTTGGATATTTGTGGCAGGTAAGTCAGGGTATTTAAGCATCGCTGACACTTTTAATGGCCAGATTAAACGCGGGCTTGCAGTTATTATACTTACCGTTCACTTTTCCGACAAGGACAGATTGCGGCCGTTTCGAGGCTATTAAATATGTCGGTATAAATTACGGTACTAAAGACAGCAGACTTTTAAAAACGTGGTTTGCTTGCCTCATGGACAAGTCCCATGTCTATGCTGCCAT
>Ga0163217_1049549_pt1 | contig 12211 bp, 9 predicted proteins | sample SynspAceP_FD_185933 | JGI IMG/M metagenome (GOLD analysis project Ga0163217, IMG submission 185933) | Saline lake microbial communities from Ace Lake in Antarctica - Synechococcus sp. Ace-P (PacBio error correction) | ecosystem: Environmental > Aquatic > Non-marine Saline and Alkaline > Saline ... | reverse complement strand
GAACAAATTAATTTAAGTTTACTGATGCAAAGGTGGAGTTCATTTGCTGGAATCAAAATCGAAGTCTTTGGATCCTGAGACGAGAACCAATCCTTTTTAAGGATTGCACCAGATAAATAACGGAATTCTTCAAAAGTTCCAGTAAATTCTTCCTCAAATCTTGGATAGAGTGTTTTTGGAAGCGCATTACATCGGGAATTCAAATATGCTTTTTAGTCCTATCTCAAACATTGAAGTAAAGCTGGCGTATGCTGGTGATGTAAAATCCTTGTAAATATTGCCTACGAGGTAGACAATAAAATTGGTGAATGGAAGATACGTGATGCGAGAGTTGCCGGAGAGCAATTAATCAAATATGCTTCGAATATAACTCACAGGGACTTCAGCTAATCTTGCGAAAAATCTAGATTATATATCAGCGCAGATGCTTGCATACATCATGCTGCCCGTGCCCGAATCCAACCGGTACTACTTTCATCCTACCTATTTGGCAGAAGGTAAAAGACACCTAGATATTGTAGAGGTAGCGGATGTATGGTTTACGTTTGTTCTATGAAGGAGGCGGATGGAGAAATTCATTGGGATTTTACTTATCTACAACTCAACTCCAAACTTTGATGATATTAAGATGTTAACGATTCTCTTCAAACCTTTTCAAAGTGGGAAGTGGTGGGATCTTATTATCAGGGCATAAAGTTATTGGGAAGATTTCAACTGGAGTTCTATCGGTATTTGTTACGCTGAAATGGGCTGGGTGGTCAAAGTTGAGAAGAGTTATTTGCTGATAAAGAGCTTAATCCAGAACCGAAACAATCTCTTAAGCAGCATTAATGTTTTTGCTTTGGGTGAGAAAATAAGCTTTTTCCCCTGGGTTTGAGGATGTGAGAAGAGATGATATACCGTTTAAATGTGATCAGGATTCAATGATGCAATAATTTTTGTTGTCAAGTATCCAGTGAGAGCCATTTTCGGTACGTAAAGTAAGTCCAGTGGATTAAGCAGGACTTTTGGATTCGCGATGGCGATGCATCAATGGAAAGCCTAGACGAATACCAGATGATAAGGACAAGGCTTACGGATAGCTATTACCCTTCAGCAAACTGTTTTGGTAGTTGTGCTTTCGAAGAAATTTGGCCAGAACATGGGAGGACTATGATTTCAATGACTTGGTGTCGATTACCAATTCAAACATACCTAAACAGTGGCAATTAAAGTCACCAATGTTGAATCAATAGTTTGTGTTTCGAGCGAGTTGGGGCAGTTTTAGAATGGCATGTTTGGCTTTCGAAATGGAATGTCAGTTCCCAAAGCGCGATCCTTGAAAGTGCACAGGTAGCTTTCTTGGAACCTAATCTTTATCAAAAATGGGGCTAATGGTAACCGAGCTTATCAGTTCCAAAGCAGGTTTTTCATTTGTAGCAGATAATTGTCATCAGCTTTTTTTGGCTCCAGTCCTTGTCATACACAGGAGATGGTGTCAAAATGAACCCTAAAGAGGTTTCCTTAAAAATCAGATTTGGCAAATCCTTAGCAGGCTTTAGCTGCTCTCGGAAACGGCGCCATACAATCCCTTCTTAATTATTCTCCAAGACTAGAGGAAGAGAAGTAAACCTTCCTGGCTATTCGCGACGGGTCCGCCTGTTATTGGAACAGGTTTGATGATAACACGAATTGAAACTTTCTAGATATTATTGTTTCGAAGACAGTTTACCTGGGGTATCACCTGCCGGGAGTTTTGTAACCCTTTTTGAAAAGTTGATATTCGATCTGCTCACTACTTGGTTTGGCGACTGGGCAACAAGTGCGTGGATACTCCTTATGGATTGGTATCGACGCAAAACAGGTTTACCGAAATACAGAAAAGAAATATTTCAAGAAATAAGATATGTTTTTAGTTTCTATACCCTGACATTTGGTTAGGGTTTTTTGTTTCAGTTATAAAAGTATTGAATTCAGGATCTAGAGGGCTTTTTTAGCTTTTATCGAAGTATCCCAATCCGATTGGTCGGGGAAAAGCGGCCATTTCACCGTTAGTAATCTGCATTTTCGCGAGACAAAAGCTTAGTTTTGAATCCTAATAAATACTAGAAAAGATGAATGCAGACCAAGAGTCCCTTTGTTGCCAAAGGACATGAATTCCTAGTGTCTGGATCGTTATTGCTCCTTTTAAGTCTCATATTTTTTCTTGTGGTTTGCTGATAAGATGCAGAGACCTATTTTCTACTATGCCTACGGGTGGGATGGAATTATCACACGTTTCAAATTCTACAAATTTAGATCCATGCGTACGGATGTTCAGATCCAATTGGTTGCATTAAAATGAAACTCTGAATGCTTACAGTAAATCATGAAGAAACTGGATTGGAGTGTCTCCTTTAAACGAGCCTGATAGTTTGACGATCAGCGATCAATTTCGGGTGAAAGACGCTGGAGTAATCGCAGAAGAACCTATGAGCAATCAAGGGTTCTGGCATTACCAGCTTTCATCAAAGTTCAGCAATGATCTCGGCACACCAAAGTGGGAAATGGATCGGAACCTTTAGCATTTGACGGAGGCTTCCTCAGCTGAGTCATAATTTTGATCGGTTGATATGTCTCTGGTAGGTAAATAGGCCAACTTCCGCTATTATGAGCTGAGCAATTGGACTTCAGATTTGAAGCCATTGGCAGATTCATGGGACCAGCTGGCTTTGACCGGGACTTTGGCAAGTCACTGAGCGAGGCAAAAAGGAGTAGACTGCGGCGTCGTTGCAACTTGGACATCTTCTATGCACAGAATCCAAACTTTTGGATTGGACTCGAAATCCTTACAAAGACTCCTCTTGCAGACATTCAACAAAGAAAACGTTTATGATGCGCTTTTTTCAACCCTTACTTCCAGACTTGGACTCGAAATGCCAGCTAATGGGAAATTTTTCCTTTTTATAGATGGACTTCGAGTTTTTTGCAATCGTTCCTGTCATTTTTCAAATGGGCCAACGAGCGGCTTTTTCGTATATATGTGAGCTCCCTGATTTAGGGCAATGAGATAAAAGAGCAGTTTTTCAATTTCTGATTTCCAGAGGTAGTTGGTGTATTCTTATTTTTTGCGTCAGTTGGTTTTGTTGCTTAGATGCCATTGCTAAGTCCGAAAGCAAGGGACCTTTATGGGATACTTGAAGCGAAGACTATAACCAGAATTGAACCGCGCATTCCCATTTTCTGGAGGAGCATCTTTAAGCGAATGGTTTTTTATGTAATGGGCAATTATTCTCCGATCGAATTGCTCAGCATTTTCTTGGCTCTTATTCACTTATTACCATCAGCTTTTTATCAGGAGTCTCGCATTCATTCATCCGGGGGTTGGTAGTAAGTGGAAATTTAGTTTTACCTCTTAGCGCCATTTTACGCTGGTGCTTATTTTCCCGCTTTCAGAACCTGGGAATGCGCAGAGCAGGATTGATTTGCAATTATCTTAGGTTGGATTCTGATTCAGCATGGCGATGGGGTGGCAATAATCGCACTTTTAAAAGCCGGAGTCTTTTAGGGATTTGCCACACTGTATTGGGATGCCTGCAATCCCAAACCTTAATTTCAGACTCAAGTTTTTGGGATTTACATTCCAGTGCCTATTGATGGCTTTTCCTGGAACAGATGAATTGCTGAAGTCCATGGTCTGAATTTTGCCTGTTGGTATATTCCTGGAGCCGCCTTTATTTGGTCGACTTACGCACCGCTTTCGTCTATATTCTTGGATGCATATATCGTTGCAGTGTTACACCATCTATTTGATTCACTCCAGTTCGCGAAGGCTTCTATCTCTATTCATCGGTAGTTCGGTCAGTGGTAGCTATTTTGGTCAGTTATCGATACACGCTCAGCTATTGAGGCTGTTGCTGATCTTTATTTGTAGCTCATTGCTTATCCAGTGGATCGAGCAGCCGGTTTTGGAAGAAGGTCGAAAGTCTAAAAAGTCAGTTTTCTTTCAAAACTTCCAAGGAAATCCACGAGAAGCGAATAACTGCGAACTCATGAAATATATTAGCTTCCTCTTTTCTTTTTTTAGTCATTCACCACATTCGCTTCGGCCCAGGGATTTTCAGGGGATTCGAATGGAGCGACTTCGTTCCTCTTGGACGTCTTGATCAAGATTTGCGCTGTGTATTGCTCCGCTGATCAATCGTTCTGAGCAAAGGCTAAGCCAAAGAACAGGAAATCATTCCTTGAACGCAAAGCATTGGACTCAGCACATTGCGCTCGGGTGGATTACAATTACGGAGAATGGAGTCGTTGCTGACAATGCCTGTTCGTCCCCTACAGATACTCAGGAAGTTTTTCGCACCAGCCACTTTTTGCCTCCTATAGTGTGGGTGATTGATTAGTTATGCGTGTTTCTCCGAGTTTTATATTCAGAAAAATAAGGTAAAGTCACCAGCTTTGCTTATCGAAGAACTCTAATACCGAAGAAAGAAGACTTGCAAAATGTAATCACGAAGAAAGGTCATCGAGCTGAGTACGAATCCCTCGAGGCGGGCACTCACACAATCAAGCTCCAAGCATTTAAAGTTAGCATCAGATGAAGCCTGCAGTACAAGTAACAGAAACCTAATTTTAAATCTGGAACTGCTTTATATCGACCAATTACGGAATGCGCTGGATATTCTAATCAACGCAAAGATCGAGTTTGAAAAAACAAAAAGTGACTGCTTCGATGTTCCTATAAAAGCGTTACGCTAGAAAGAAATTGTTGGCTGCACCTATCTTAAACTAAGAAAAATGGACTTTATCAAAATTATCCGACTGCTTGGTGCGCTTTTGCACCTATTATTTTATCTCGCCTTTATTAGTTGGCTGGAGTACCCTTCGCTGATGACGATGAATTTCTAAAAAGAATACAAAAAGTCACACACTCTTGAATACTGGGTTGATTCTCAGGGCTACAACATCGAGGAGTAATTAAAGGCGGACCGGAAATTGACTACGCATTTTACAAATAATTTGAGATGGAGAATTCATCAAATATTGCGAGTTCTTTTTTTTGAAGACCAACATGGCGAACTTTCCGTCGTATTCTTGCCGACTTGATGCTAGGCAGCAGGAAACGGGAAGGAAAGTGCTCTTAAGCTGATAACTTACCGGAATGGTTACAAGCTTCCTAGAAGTAATCCTCATGAAATCGATAAAACAGATGATCCTGAGTTGTATACCAGCAATCATTGCTATCGCAGAGGCAGATAAGGAAAATTCGATTTAAAATTGATGCACTCCAAAAATCCCATTCATGGGGCTTGGAGAGCTGGAGGAATTTGAAAGTGTCACGTGGAAGGAAGTTCGGATATTGATTCCGGATCGAATATGGCTTCTATTGACCCTTATCTCAGCCAGCAGATGTTGAGCCTTTTGGACCAATATTTTTCATATTCAATGCAACAAAGCATTCAAGGAAGGTCAGGACTGATTCAGTTCATCAATTTCTTCGAAGAGCCAACTCAGGAAAAACCCTTCTCCAAGAACTCAGGGTGCTGAAGATGAACTCTTGAAAGTTTAGAGTATCGAATCAAATCATTCAACATACTATGAGCAGACCAGATTTCTTATTGCAGGTAATCGTGAGGAATTAGAAAAGGCAATATCGAAGGCAAGCGGAGAATTAAGCGCTTCGAATCTGCATTTCGGAACCGAGTCAATTTGAAATTAAAGACAAACGTGTGCTCTCCTCGCTCCAATAACAAATTGCAGTAAATTCAAGGGAAAACTTGCCGATTAACAATTTTGCACTGATGGAACTTGATCCATTCGACGACAAGCAAAAGTAAGACCGAACCGGGCCTTCCGCCAAGATCTTCAGGGTCTAGATTTTCTTCGCTTGTGCGTAGGAATGGAGGCAAACTACCTGTAGCGATGTCAGCCAAACATCTGATGGAATTACCTACCCAGAATTTGCTTTCCCAATGTTGAGTTTCAGTTAAGTCACAAAGGAAGAACTCTATCCGCAAAAATAAGGTGATGGATCAGCGGATGAAAGGAATACGATCAGATCTATGATCGCTTTTGCACCGCTAGGATCGACTTGAAAAGAAGAAGAAGTGAAATCGACGTGCAGAGCGTGGAATACCTCAAACCTGCACTCATTCAACCAGGCCTAGAACTGCATAATACACATGGGAAATTGTTCAAGCAATCTGAGGTGATCGATAAAGCCGATTCATTCCAGGCCAGGCAGAAAAGTCACAAAGCATTGATGATGTTGGTTTTATCATTCATCGTTGGGTTAGTTGTGCCCAGCGGAGTGTTGATTGGTGGCGGGAAGTAAATGGAATGGCAGCTTGAAAAAGCCCAAAAAATGCCAAAGATCAAACAGGGACTTTCTTGTTGGCCAGGGATTACTTCCACTTTATCCAAAAAAGAAACACAAAAGCCAATGGACTTGGACCACCTTGGATCGACAAGCATGAATCTTTTCCTTCCAAAGGAGTTGAGGTTAGCGATCTAGAGCTGAATCAGAGAAGATCATTTCTTGTTTGTAGCATTCACCCTTTGGAGGGAAAGTAACAATCATCACGAGAAGATTGAGCCTTTATTGCTGAATACTGCCCATCAGATTTGGACCCTTTGAGTTTAGAGAGATCCCTGTTCGCTATATGAATAAACCCCTATTGCGAACGATAAAATCCAAGAAGCGCATATTCATCTTTTGGTTGTCGAGCAGACCGAAGTGGACCGAAGCCGCATCAGCATGAATTGAAAGTGTATAAAAAGTTTGTGGTAAAACCGCTTTTACCTTTGAATTCGGTCAGTACCGACTTCATGGGAAGATTAGTCACTGGAGAGAGGGGGTATACCAAGAAACAAGGAAGCTGGGTACGTGCTTTAAAAATCAAATCACTTTTAATTTTAATATCAAAAATTTATGCAGACGATCATCTGGATCAAAGCTTTCCCGCTTGAGATACTCGATAGTAATCCACCTTTGGAACTTATCACCGAAAGGCGGAGACGAACAGGGTAATCCTTTCTGGACTATCCCATATACGTCAAGGATCTGCATTCCGGAAAGATACGGCGGAGAACCGAAGTCGCGTTGCGTTGGAAATCTGGCGGAAAACGGGATCATGAATACAGATTTGGTAGATTTTGAAGTTTTTAAGTCCCGTCGATGATTCCGTGAATGGATCAATAATCCTTACGTCTCTTTAGGTGGTCATGGAATCAATGCTTAATCATTCAATCATTTACGATCAAGCGCATATTTGAAATCAGTTAGACCCAGCTCAGACCAGATTTGATCAATGCTTTTCAATCCAGGTCTATGGCTATTTTCACAGCGATAGTATTGGAAGGGATAGGCCGACGACTTATTATTCTTATGACAACTTGGAACGCGACTGCGTGAGGCAGCGAAAATGGGGGAAAGGAGTTTGAAGGAAAAATTTCTGAAAAAGCGGATTCAGGTCATCGTCAGTTCCAAAGGCTTATTGGACCAAGTTTCGGGAAAACATTCGAAATCAAATGTATCAAAAACGGAGGTTAATTTGGTCAACTACAGCAAAGGGAATGCCTGAAAAAACTCAGAAAAAGAAGATGATTACTTAGGTGCTTTTGACGACTCGCATAGATAACCCACCTCATGGGAAGAGGCAAGCGGAATGCTTACCCGATTATTACTTTTGAGATCCTGAGGATCCAAAAAATTGCTTTGGAAGAATCTTACTTCAAATGTCAAAATTTTAGGGAGCTAGACCTCAAGAGACAATAACAGACAGCTAGAGAAGGGGGAGTGGGGCTTGATTTCCTTTGTAAAAAATGAATTCACGAAGACATTTATCCCCTGAAGATTTGAATACCTCGCAGCTCGGCAAACCTGTCATCAGTTAAGACTTTGCAGGATTTGGAAGATTTCAAAGGGATGGTTGAAAGTATGTACTTCGCATAAAGACTTCATTGAAGGATCGCAAAAGAAATCCCGCATACAACAATCGACTTAAGATAGCAAACGGATTGCATTTGCCCGACAAGGAAACACAGTGGAAACCCAACAGCCCCAATTTCTTCAAGCCTATAGCCTCCTAATTGGAGGCTTTTTCATTTATCGGGATCGTTGTCATTTCGTTCCTTGACATAACGGTCACTCATCGGAATATGTATCTATAATATATATTGAGTGTGGAGGGTAATTTTACAGCATCAAAGAAATCAACAAATGGACGCAAGCCACTTTACATTTCAAAATACGGAAGCTACAACCAATTCGGGCAGCGGATTGGAATCCTGATATTAGTTGGGTTTTGGGTGCTTTATGGTCTTTCGATTGATCAAATTCTCTCGGACTCACTGAGACGGCTATTGTGCTTTTGGAATGCCTTTCTTTTTAGATGCACTTTTAGCTTACCTATGGAAGCAGACAAAAAGCTGCGTCGTTTGGATCAGTTTGATCATGGGCTTTTTGATTTCCGGTTTCGGTAGATATGGGATGTCGCCTGGGACGTCATTCGACATTCTCTTTTTCTGGCTTTTGTGTGGTTTTTATCAATAAGCGTATCAAAGAATTAACTGGAACCTTGCCAGAAGTGGGACGGATTAGTCATTCTTCTCTTGGTTTGGATTTGGGCTATTTGTTTTGGAGCTTTCAATCCAGCAGGAATGATTAGAAGCCTGGTTTACGCGATGCGTGGGATTGGTTTTACCAAGGCGGAGTCATCGCGTAGGTCTACTAATGGGTAGACAAGAAAAGGACTTCCACACCTTCTTGAATATCCTGATTATCCTTTTCGCTAGCGGCACTATTTGGGTTCAAGCAACAGATTTTCTTGGAGTGGATAGCGCAGAGTATCGCTTGGTGGGACGAAAATCACCAGCATGAGCTAATCCTTCACGCGGGTGCTTCGAGTTTGTTCTTTTTACCTCGATGCAGGTTCATTGGCATTCCAGGCGATTGATGGCGAATGCTAATGGGATTTTGGCATATGGGTCCAACCAGCAGGAAAGCGATTTGTATGCTATTTTAAGCTGTTATTTCTTTCCTAGGTTTTTGCGGATTCAGTACCGAGAGAGCTTTAGCGGTTCCACTTTTTGAGGCTGGCCATATTTGAAATCACTACGCGAAATTTCATAATACGCACGGGCGCCTAGGAGGTGTCAGGGCAAATGACTAGTCCCATCGAAACCACGTTTTTTTCAAGGCTGTGGCAGCAAGTGTATAGAAGAAATGCGTTCAGCGCTTGATCCTGAAAATCCTTCACTACAAGTCCGAATTAGAAAACCAACGAACCTTCGGAAGGATATTTAGCCAAATAAGGCCTCTTGTGGAGGTGTGGTACGGGCAGGTTTTTGAGGCGCTCGATTCAATCCAATTCAACTTGAGGGCCAATACTGCTACCGGATAGCTGCGTATGTCAAAATCTGGGCTGAGACTGAAATAGTTTGGCTTGCAATTCCACCTCAGTTTTCTAGGATATGCTGCTCGGTAGGAGGAGGTCATATTAGTATGAATCTAGATGAAATAGAATGATAGAGATCAAAAAAACCTACGCCGATGGTATCTACGCCGTATTGTCGGAGGTGGTTTTCTCCAGTTATGGCATCAGGTTTTTGGGGCAAATGCCTACCGGAATGATTCATTGAACTTGGCTATTCTCCTTCTTATTTCTCAATTCCAACATGGAAAAAAATCACTTAAAAATTTTGGAAACACTATTCTCCATCCTTTCAGCAGCTATAGTTAGCTATCTTTTCTTGAAGCGCTCTTTTCCTCTCAATGATTCCTTGCTTTCGCCATCAAAAGACGTATTAAAATGAAAGGAGTCTTTTCAGTGGCTGAGCGAAAAATCTTTGCTGATTCTCGTTATCCAAGCTTATAAGGCTGACGATACGAAATTCGAAATCACGAAAGCAAACCTTGCGCTTATGGTATGGCCAAATTCAAAAATATCAAGCTACTGGTGATGCTGATTCGCTTAGCCGAGATCACAAGCTTTTCCCCTTCGCGATTAGCGCGCGCAAGTTATTAGAAGTTGGGTTTTTCTGAAAAAAAAAAAATACCAAAGTGAAATCGCTAAAAGCGGCAATTGATCAATTTGTCAAATGGATCGGCTTATAGTCCGTCTTGATATTAGATGCGAGGGATAATGTTCTTCATCCAGATTTTTTATCAAGGCGATTGTTTCATCGAGCTGCTGCAGATTAACAAGTAATTCAGGGAGAGCGTTTGCCAGCGAATCGGAAACACAGGGTGGCGATTTGATGGTTCTTGAAAAGGCAAATTCAGGGGACAATTGCTTCTGCAAAAGGAGCGAATCAACTTTGGGCCTTTTCAGCAAACTAACAGGTCAGCCAAATGGCTCGGTTGAGTACGAAGTGTTGTGTGAATTTTATTCCTCAGCTGAATGCGATCGGAGGAATTGACAAGGAACTTGGAGCGCTTCTTACTTTCAAGGGATTGGACTTCAGTATGCACCTGTAGCTTGCAGTCATATGATGCCAGAAAAGTCAGAGCACTTACGGACGAGACTTTTTGCGACAGCAGCAGGAGGCGAGGTGTAAGAAAAAGTCAGTATACAGTTCTTCAAAAAATCTATAGGCCAGCATTCATTGCAAGCTGTTTGCTGAAGAAATTGAACTATGTCAATATATCAGGTCTGGCACTTCCGCCACGAGTTATTGCAACCGGGTTAGCTTTAAGTGGTCCTAGAATGCTGATCAACCATGCCGGTTTTTGGCCTTATCTGATCTTGCCTTGGGCAAAGCTCTAGTTACGCTAGATCAATCTCTGTTAGAGATCATAGTGATTGGTCTAGCCCTCTTAGTCTTTGGTTGCCGCACATTCAGCGATATATTTTACTTAACAAGCGCATTCCTGGGACTATTTTGCAGCAAGTATCAAAAATCCGTACTTGGAATGAAGCAGATCAAAAAAGGTGTTTCAGCACACCGCCCCACTAAATCCATCGAACTCTACTGATGGTGGATACTGGAGGTGCTTGATTTCATTCTACTTCCCTTTTGCCATATTTATTCTCTGGTTTTGGGAGTCGAGAAATAGTCGTACTGAGCTGAGCAGAAGCCGCGTATTGAAAAGTCAACACAACACAAAGGCAAAACAAACTAAGAAGATCATTAGAACATCAAACAATTAGCATATACTTTAACTCATCGTCCAAATTCACTTTCCTGGAGATTACAAAGGAAAGGTAAATTCAACCCCCTATTTAGGATCCTTGCGCCAAGCCTTGGCAACAAAAGGAAATTCGATAGGTGACGATACTTTTACCGCGTGGCTGCATTCTGCCCAAAAGAAAAAGGTTAGCAAACAGCGCGATGATTACCATCAGATCGGACCTCCAGTATTTCCAGGCAGTTAGGTTTCCTTTTATTCCTTTTTTAAGCAGAAGAGTTGCTTTTAATTCAGCAGGTGAAAGTTTAGGGTGAATGCGAACTCACTTTTGCCCTTGACATCATTCACGCATCAGGCAAAAGTGCAACGGGTATTTACTTTATTCAAAAACCGCAGGCAAATTCATGCCAAGATATCATTAAGAACCATTCATTGGTATGACAGGCAATCGAATCAAAAACTGAATTCCAATCAAATTTGAACACGCGACTTATAATTTCTTGTGTATTCTGTGGGATAAAGCGAAGCTGTGTGTTTCAAGTTATCCAGAAAAGCGACACTGTGAAGCGAAAGATTTTGAAATTCTCATGTAATGTCTCCCCAGAGAGTATAGATGAGTGATTCCAACTAGGAGGCAAAAATCCAAAACGTACATTCCAAAATAGTGTGGTGTCAGTTGTATCAAACTCTATAAAAAGGGATATAATCAAGTAGTAATCGATTTTGTTCTGGAAGACTTCATCCAGTAAAGGATCTAGGCGGCCCATTGATTAGCGACATTGCAAGTTGCGAAGTTCTAAATTTATCTTTTGGAATATCTATCGCGAAGGTTCCCTCAAAGAAAAGCATATTGAAGAAAAACTTAGGGTAAACAGTTAATAGAATTATATGCAGCTTCCAGAGTTCGTTTTCTTGGAGACATTGAAAATATCATACGACTCCAGCATTTACTTCCTCACTATTAAAGGGCTTAAGGATCTAGCTTCCACGATCTTTATTGAAATTCACAGGGGATTGTCTTTGTTGGTAAGCAAACCTTTCAGCAATTCCAATGATGCTTCAGGACATCGCTTCAATCCGATGGAAAGTAGTAAGCTGCTGGATTTAAACGGAATTTCTTTG
>Ga0163217_1020784_pt1 | contig 12211 bp, 13 predicted proteins | sample SynspAceP_FD_185933 | JGI IMG/M metagenome (GOLD analysis project Ga0163217, IMG submission 185933) | Saline lake microbial communities from Ace Lake in Antarctica - Synechococcus sp. Ace-P (PacBio error correction) | ecosystem: Environmental > Aquatic > Non-marine Saline and Alkaline > Saline ... | reverse complement strand
CTCGATTCGCTTCCATGCGATTCGCGCCCATCACGGCTGTTGTCGTACCAAACTCGGAGGCGCGATGACGAGATCGAAATCCGTTCGCGTTGGGCTGGCGTGGCGAGTTCCCGTCGCAATCGGACCGTTGGCCGGCAACACCGCACCGGACAGCAATGTTGGCACGTTGTTTTCCAACACCGCCCGCCGGCTTTTCGAAACCAACACGTCGATGGACCGCCGCTCGAAACGAAAGCGCACCACGTTCGCTTTCACCTCGTCGGGTAGATCGAGCGAGGGCGGAAAAATCTTGACGTTCCTGGGCCGAACGATCGCCGTACCGCACGCTGTCTTTCAATCCACTGACTGGAAATCGAACGATCGGTCGTGGATCATCGAACGAGGGAACCGAGTAGCCGGCGCGCGTCGCCTTTTTTCGGCCACTTTAGAAACCGCCCACACCGCCCGGAACCCGAGACTCAACATCACCGCGCTTTGTCAAAACGCCTCGGCCCGCCGCGTCGTCGATCGTGCCGCCGAAGATATTTCAAATCGATCGGTTCGTGACACAAATTAACAACGTCGGTTGCCGGCCGCGACGATCAAAACCCACCGCCTGGGTAAACCGTCTGCCGGGACCGGCTGAGCTGGCACGCGTAAGATGTGCGTGCAAAGATTGATCGCGACGAGCGTTTCCGCCACGCAGAGCTAACGATTTTGCGCGATCACCCCTGACGAAGCAACGAACCGGCCAGTCCGGTACGATTCGGCAGACCGCGAATCGCGTGAGTCACGTCCGGCGACTCCCCCGCTTGGGTCAACGCCCGTGTCGATCACCGGGAGGATGCGTTTCGAGGTGGGCGCGGGCGGCGATTTCCGGCACGACCGCCGCCGAATCGCTCGTTGCAGTTTTTCTTGCGGTCGCGGATGCACTCGCCGAGTACCCGACCGTCACGCGTGACACTGGCGGCGGCGTCTCGTCGCACGTCGATCGATCGCGAAGCAAAACTTGTCGCGGTTCTCGTATCGGTTTTCTTATGCGGTTTCCCCACTCACAATTCGACCGTGTTCATCACGTTGTAGGGTCGGGCCCCGTTTTTTCGAGAAAAACTGCACGATCACTTGCACGTTGTCGACGGTCATTCTCGCCGAGCGGATCGTGTTCGTATTTGTTTTCCAGCGGTGGGATAATCCCGGTGCGAAACCGTCGGCTGCCGCTGCGGGCCGCCGAGCGTCAGGTGGGGGACGTAATCGCGTGATTCGGCGTTTTGTTGAAACCGAGGTCGGCGAATCGGTCTTCGAGTTCCCGGACGATCCGTTGTTGAGCGGGTTCGGTCGGGTCCTCGACCCGGACGCGAGCACCCGCGCCCGGACCTCGTCGGGTTAGGAATCCTGAGCCGACAAACGCAGTCGAACGATCGAAACGAGCGGCAGACTTCCGAGGCGTACTTTTGCAAATTTCTGTGAATTTCGACGTTCTCGACCTCGCCGAGAAACTTCAGCGTCAGGTGCAGGTTGGTCGTCGGAAACCCATTTAACCCCACCGGCCTCCGTTTGGTCGTTTGTGGCGGTGGATCCTGATTGTCCGGTTTTGCGTCGTGTGATTTCGATCGCCGCCTTTTTTTGCCGGATACTGTTCTTCTTCTGGACGCCGGGGCTGGTATTTTTTCCGGCAAAACCCCCTTCAATTTCATGGATCCATCGGGATGCCGCGAGCGAGTGGGTTCGGGCAAGGGAATCGCGAGAAAGGTTCGGAGGTTTTCATGACGGTTATTTTGTACGAAAACGGTAGCGGTTCTTGAAGCGCCACGGCGAAGAGCGATTTCGAAAGCGACCGAGATGAAGGAGAGACTCCCGCCCGAGTGGGAGCATTCGCCGTCCCGGATTCGTTTCCCGCACCGATGGTTGCGAGGCGGCCATTTGCAAACACTGTTTTGAGCCACGCGACGGGAGAAAACCGATCGCGGCGGGCGAATCGGTTACCAACGACATCGCGTCGCGTGCCCGAGGCGAGGCGATGATCATGCACGACGATCGCCCGGGGTATGGACGCCTTGCGGCGGGGTCGGGGATGCTGTTGCTGCTTGGGTCTGTGGGTGTCATTCGGCGTGCGACATGTTGCGGTTCCATCACCGGCTCACGCGATGGGGATTCGTACGTTTTCGGTTGGACATTGCGGGGTGCGGGGGACAGTGCGGGAATTTTTGTCGCACGATCACGGCACGCCGGACGCAGTGAGACGTGTTGGCGGCGAGCAGGCGTCGGTGAGGTGGTCGACGATCGTCGAGTCCGATCGGGCGGTGGCGTTCTTTGGGCGGGAATCAATTACTGTGACCGCGGCCGATCGGCAAAACGGGACTCATGGGCCGGCCGGAGGTGTGGGACCGCTTGGGCCCCGTTCTGGCGGATCGGCGCCACCGTTGGATTGCAGAGATGCAGCGATGCGTTGCAGGCCTCCGGGTTTGCGGTTTTACAATTGGTATTTCATCAAACATTCTGTTCCACCGCGCCTCGCCGTTGTTGCGATCCGCGAGATTATCAAGCGATGTTGCGACTGCCGCGACCGAAAACGCTGCGCGTCAGTTCGACGGGCGGAATCACGCCCGTTGGGGGTTTTGGAAAAGTGAGCGGGAGTTATTACGGCGAGGTCCTCGGCGATTTCGGTGATCCACGACATCGCGGTGCCGACGATGGTTCTCACTTCGCGGACGATCCGTTGGTGCCGGTGGATTTCGTTCGAGGGCCTCGGCAGCGGATCGGTGCGGGTTGCATATCACACCGTCGGGCGGGATCACGGGTTCCTGCACGCGGACCGGACGTCGTGGAGCGATGATTTGGTGAAGCGGGTTTTTCGCCGGGGCGTGGCCGTGGGGCTGTCAAAAATCGGGACGTCGGGTAATCTATCCGGGCCGTACGTTAGGCTTTCAGCCTGCACGGGCGTTGGAAGTCAGCCTGGAAAGGCTGACGTCCGTTAGGCTTTCAAGCCTGACACCGCACGTTTGGAGTTCAGCCTGGAAAGGCTTGACGTAATTAACCACCCTCACTGAGTTCCCACCGTTTGGACCCAGCGTTCCGCACAGCGACGAACTGCGCGATGGCGTCATTCCTGCTGACGTTGTTCATCGAAATCCTCGCCTCGGGATCAATCATTCCCGTGTGCCCGAAACTCGTCAAACAGTTTCGTCGGTAACAATTAATTCAATGGCGGTTGGTATGTCGGGGATCATCGGGCGACGTACTCGTTAGCAGTTCTTCTGCGCCCCGGTGCCGGGCGCGTTGTCGGATCGGTTCGGACGACGTCCGATCGATCTCGGTTCGCTGTTCGGACTCGGTGTTCGACTTTCATCATACCGGATTCGCCCCGTCGCTCGGTTGGTTATTGCCTCGGTCGGATTCATCGCGGGTCATGGGCGGGAGTTTTTCGACGAGTAACGCGTACATCGCGGATATCTCACACCGGAGAACGGGGCGGAATTTCGGGCTCGCGGCATGATGTTCGGACTCCGGATTCATACGGACCAGCCCTCGGTGGGTGGCTAGGCGGCTTCTCGTTGCGATTGCCGTTCTTCTTCGCCGCCGGGTCTTCTCGCTCATCAATTGGTTTGTACGGTTACTTATTCTGCCCGATCGTTACTGCCGGAAAAAAACGCAGCACTTTCGATCACGATCAAAGAGCATGAACCCGTTCGGCACGATCGCTCGGCTGCGTGGCCTACCCGATTGTCCTCGGGTCTCGCCGCCGCGTTCGTGTTCAGTTCATTGGCGCAGCGTGGTTTAGGAAAAGAAAACGTGTGGGTCCTCTTCGATGGGATTTCCGGTTTCGGATGGACCGTCCAAACCAACGGTCTTGACGCTGGCACTCGTCACGGCGTCATGGGCCGTCATTGTCAAGGCGGGTCTGGTTGCGTTCCTGTCATCCGCCGGTTCGGCGAACGACGGAACCGTGTTGATCGCCACGAGTATTTCCTGTGCCGCGTCATGTGCTTACGGATTGGGCGACGCAGGCTTGGATTGATTCCCGTGCATCATACGTTTTTTGTTCGCTGAGCGGTTTTGGCCCGGTCCGGGCGATCCCAAAGCTCGTGCGAGCCACGGTCGGACTCCAGCGAAACAGGACGCTCCAGGGCGCATTGACGTCGTTTGTTGAGGCCTCACCAAACATTCTTTCGCGCCCGTGATCTTTTCGGCGGGGTTGTTCGGTATTTCACCAGCGAGAAGGGAACGACGTTTTTCGTTACAACGGTGAAACCGTTCGCCGGGGGCCCCGTTCGTGTTCGGGTCGCTGTGCTGTAATGCGTTCGTAATCTTGACGCGGTTATTGAAAACGATTCCCTTGCGGCGGAGAAGGCCGAAGTGATGCGGGTTTGGTGACCGGATGCAGCGGGTTTCTCGGCAGTTGAGGATCGTTCGCCCCAATTGATTCGCGTGGGTGATGACGTCGTCGGTTTGTAACGCCGTGAACGCCGCAAACTTCCGTCCGCATCGGGTGCAACATCATCGGGGGCGATCTCAAACCGATACGATTACGTGACCCGCCACCATCCACGACGTTCGACGTGTCATTCACACCGCCGCGGTAGCGGCGTGTGGGGTCCGTGGAAAACATTTCTATCAAGCAACGTGCTCGCTCTCGCAAACGTGCTCGCGGCCGTCAAAACTCCGGCTGCAACGCAGTGTATCTTACACCAGCAGTCCGATGTGTGACGTATCGACGGCGGACATCAACGCTGCGTCGATGAATCGGGTTCGGTTATCCGTCGCGGTGTTGTGTCATTACCCGCGACCAAAGCGATCGCCGTAACGTGAAATTTTGCAAGCCGGATCGGCTGGCGGATTCGAAACCGTATCACTTACGTCCGCATTTTGATTTGGGCGAGGGAGATCCGCAATTTACTGCCCGCTTGCTCGATCGAGCCCCTCGGGAAAAACTTGCGGGATCATCGGCGACGGGGAAGAATCATCGACACCGTCCACGTCCCAAACGCCCGCCGCAGCCCACGTCAGCGCGGTCGATGCGTTGGCGACCTCGCTTGACGACCGCGGGGGGACGGGCGTACTTTCATTCGCCCAAGACAACCGGTGTCGTGTTGGGATTGATCGGAAGTTGTGCAACGCCTTTGACGCCCCCGCACCGACACGGCGAATCCGTTCGCCGCCGGTACGCTATCGGGCGCGACGTGCGAGACGCATAACCGAACGCGCGTCGACAAGAACGAACCCGCCGATGACGAGGTTTGTGGCCTCGCAATTGGCCAAAGACATTTACTTTCCGACATTCACTGCCGCGAAACAAACGACTCGGTTACCGCCCACCGTGACGATGGACGAGGGGTTGTCGGAGCTGCTGAGCCGACGGCGCTAGCCGCGGGCCTCACTTCGCCACCGCTATCGATCTTGCAAAACGTCGGTGGCCTTTCCACGCTTTTGGCGACGCTGTGAAGCATTTTCCCGCGTGAAAGCACGTGTATACGGGCGGGACGCCCGCGAACGCTACGCGGAGCTCCGCCCGCTTACGCAGAAAACATATTTTCGCCTGGTGGAAACATGCTCATATCGTTTGGTACATGGGTGCCATCCTACGAATTAAAAAAATCACTTTTTCCTGTCGGAAAGCCGAACAAGGAAACTTGAAGACGCTATTCAATTCGCCCCGATCATCTGCGACACGGCACACTTGCCCCACCGTGCGACTGTCGACCGAGAGGTGCACGTTTGTCGCCGACGGAACGAACCACTGATCGTCTCCAAGACAGGTCTCCCGGAATCGGATCGGCGTCGATCCGATACAGCACGTTGTCGCGGACGATTTTCAGTTCGCTGATTTCGCCAAACGGGTGCGGCGTCGGTATCGGACACCTCCTTGGCACGGGACGCAATCGACTCCGATCGGATTCGCAAGCCGATCGGCCGGATCGGTCTTGTCAACGGGGAATGTCGTAGTTGGCGGATGCAGAGCGAACCGGTCGAGGAGGCGGTTTTTGAAACAAAGGTTTGGCCACCCGTGGACGTATGCGGAATCGATTTCGTGTCGATGCGAGTCTTTCCTTTCGTTCCAAAACGCGTTTACGACGCGCCATCGCTCCGCGCGGATGTGAATCGGGAAGCGTGATACCAACCTCCAACGACAAGACATCGGCGGAATCGAAGTTTTTCGCCTGAATGCCGAAGTTGCCTGGGAAGTCGTCGAGGAATCGGCATCGGGGACGGCTCACCCGTGATACACATTTGCGATGTTCATAGATCAACCAGCCTGATTAATCGTTTTGCCATTCGTGAATTTCGGTCGATGGGAATTTTCGCGATCGACGACGATTTCCGGCATCATGCCGAACGACGGACGCTGGCCATCGACGAGTAATCGGTGCTTCGCGATCGACCGAGGACGGTTTGCCCCGGAACTGTGGCGAGAATTCGTTGAGATGAACGCGGCGCCTGGTTGAGGGATTCGGGTTTTGCAGCAGCCCGTTGGACTAACACGAGATCGCCGCACCGCCATTGCTCGCGTTGTCGCATCGAGGGACACGGGACCGTTTGTGGGGGCAGAATCGGGCCGCCATCCATGCTCGCCAATTCGGCCGACGTCGCATCCACGCCACAGATTGCCACATCTGGATACGCGGACCCACCCGGATGGAGACGATTGCCAGTTCGAAGGGCCGCGTCAAGATTTGCTCATCGACCCGGAGTTTTCCACGTCGCATCGGCGGCCAGCGATTTCGTGAAGACGGTCCACAAACGTCGGTGTTCATCGACGGCCCGGCAACGCGGTATTTTTCAGTGACCGGGGTTTCCCGATGCGCCAAATACCCGAGGAACGGCGCCGACGATTCGCAGCCATTCCCAACGGGACCGATTCCAATTGGGCGACGTGAACTCGTGGAGGGCGATTCGGTAGGGGGCATCGGCCAGTGAGCATCCGAGAGCACCTCGACGCTTCCGGTCGAGGAAAGTGGTTCTTAACGGACGCGGGGCATCATGGTACAAAATTTCGTTCTCACCAGAACGGAACTTGCCACGCGAGCGCATTGGATTTTGATAAAGCTTAAACCCGAATACTCAAGCGGCAGCGGTTTTTTTTGGAAAAGATTCCTCGATCCTGCCGACTCGAATTTGGTCTGATTCTCGCCACGGAAGGCTAGTCAGAATGTTTTTAGGACGACAACTATCGCTCATTTGCCGCACTCTTAGTGGCATTTGCCACCCGCCTCGGGTGTCGGGAAACTCGTTTTTTTCTCCGGCGGATTCATACGGTTCGGTGCCTCGGCGGACGAGGCCCAAATGGATTTGGGCCGGTGGACGCAACCCGACCAAAAAGCCATCGCCCGGAAGGCGAGACGTTGTGGTTCCGGCAAAAGTCCTGAAACCTGCGTGATCGCGTGCGCAAGGCGTTCTCGAAAGTCGCCCGCGGACCGACGATTTACGAAGTCCCGCGTGAACGAGTTTCGCATTGATGGCCAAGGAACTTCGTACGATTGATGCAGGAATTCGATATTCGGGATTTACCTCGAAACCGGTCGCAACGTCGTCGCCATTCCGCGTCAAAAACACTTCCGGCGACACCGCCGCACTCGTTCCGCTTCGATGTTTTCCATTCGTCCCGATGACGAGGGACAAATGGTACACGTTCAGTTCGACGAGAGCTGGCGGACCAGCCTCACCGAGAGAAGCATTGTGGGATAACCGCCGCACTCAAACGAATCCGGACTTGGCAAACCGCCTCCTCGTTCGGCGTTGCTAACGGCGAGACCGTTCCTTGGAACCGCGAAGAAACCGTCGCCGTTCGAAACGCCAAAGAACCAAAACCGAACGATTCCAAATCCCACGCCGGCTTTCGGCGTCAACGTTTTTTGGCTTCAACAACGATCAAGTCGGTTCGATCATCGCGATGGCGGTTCGACGAATTCCGGTCACGTCATTTTGGCTCAAGAGCAGGCCCGCTGTTGATCGTTGTCGATCGGGATGAAAGACGTCGTCCCTTGGAAGACGTGCGGGATTTTTGCGACCAAGTCACGGTCCGTCCAGGGCATTCCTGCCGTCAACGGAGGGATGGTGTTTATTTTGAACCGGCAAAAGGTCCCGACGGTTTTGCTCTGTATCGGCTCCGACACCAAACCGAGACGGAAAACTCGAGACCGTCAAAACCGTGATGGAAATTCAGCGGTGAGGGCGGCGAGGCACGGACCCCACGGACTGCGTCTGGCCCCGACGGCATGATCTACGTTCCCTCGGCGGCTATTGTCCAAAGCGATCGGAAGACCGGCAAAGGTGGAAACACTTGCGTACGTGTTTACGAAGGCCGGATTTATTGCCGCAGTTTCGAAGACCCGGGCGGACCACGGACGAGGCATCAAGGCCCCGCGGAACGATCATTTCGTACGACATCGAAGGTAAGGTTCGACGAGCGGAGTTCGCCGGCCGATTACGGGAACGCCTACGACTCGCGTTCCACCCAAACGGCAGCCTGTTGTGCACGATGCCAGACATGGGAGCACGATCATCGACACACCCTGGTACCGGTCCCACCGCGTTGATGGAAATCACCGAGGGCGGTGCCGAGTTCGGATGGCGTACCGGGTTGGCGAAATCGCCCGAGGCACTACTTCGACCGTTTTAACCCAATCTGCTCGACACCGGTCGCGGGCCAGCCCCACGGGCATCGAATGCTACGAAACACCAACATGTTCCCGGTCCGCTACCACGACAGCATCTTTCCTGGGCGATTGGATCGAAGGACGGTATTCTGAACGTGCGTCTCAAACCGGGCGGTAGCGGATATTTCGCGATTCCGCAAGTTTTCCTCAAGGGCACGCCGACCCTGAACGTCACGACCTCGCCGTCCGGTCCCGACGGTGCGTTGTAACTTCTGCACCGGCGGAGCCGGTACGGCCGGCGGGTGGTGTACCGGGTCGTTTATCAAGGCAAGATTTCCGGACGCGATGAAGCAACTCGGGCAACGGGATCGCCGCCTGGGCGATCCGTCAACCCGCCAACTCGATTGCCGCTTGGGCACCGCCAGGAGATTCGCGACGATCCGTCACGAAAACTCGTGGACGATTTGGAACCGGCCAAGTCGCCGGGCGTCGCTACAGCGGAAGGACAAATCCTCCGGCCTATCGCATCCGTGCGATGAAACCTGATGCAAAATGTACGGTCCGGTTCGAGCGAAGAATTGCTGATCGAATTATCGCGTACCGGAAAACGAAGCCGTTCCGCCGTCGGCGCATGCAACTCGGTCTATTCTTCCCTCACGGAAAGGCCGCCGCGCGCGGTTGGCAGGAACTGGCTCGCCGATGGTGACGCCCGCGTCGTCGGACCGCTTGCGAAGCGATCCTTCCGCAGCGGTCAACTGCCCAAGATTACCGAACCGGTCATCGAACTGCTCGCCTACGCCCCGATTCGAACGGTCGGGCGTACTTGGCCCGCAAGGTCCTCGAACGGAGCCGTCGAGTCTTGGCGAGACGACGTGATGGGACTCCAACGATACCACGCACGGCACTCGTCGGGATTTTGGTGTCTGATCAACGGCCGAACCCCATTCAAAGAAACCGGCGGCCAAAGGTGTTGCCAAGAAAGCCGGCAAGATGATGGAGCGGGTTCCTCAGCGACAGGACTTTTGTTGGACTCGTTTGCGTTTATGCCCAAGTCGCACTCACCCGCTGCGAAAATTCCAGCACGGGCCCGTGCCCTGGCTCCGCGACCGAATCCGCACGCGAATTCCCTTCGGGCGGACTCACGCAATCAATCATGAATTGATTCGATTAGCCGCTTACCTCAACGCGGAATCCATTGATCCACGTGCGAGTGGAATACATTTTCGAATCCGACGCCACCGAAAACCGATCGCGTGTGTTGACGGCCGGATGTGTTTTGCAAACGGATCGACCGCAATGTTGGGACTGCCTCAAGAGCGATCTCGAGCTAAAGATGTATGAAAGATCGCCAAGCGAAGATTCCGAAGCGCGTCCGATGTACATTTGGTCGCCGTCAACACGCGATTTCTCACGGCACCTTTCTCGACGATGGACGTGCAAGCGATTTACTGGACGAAGGATCGCGATGTGCGAAATTCCGCCCTCGCAGCGATCTTCCGTTTGAAGCGTCGTTCAGTGACGCCACCGCCGCGAAAACTTCGTAACCTCCGACGAACAAACTCGTTGCCGAACCGAGATACGAATGACGTGCATCGCCGATTGCGAACGGCATCATCCGATGCTGTCCACCGCGAGCGGACGAAGGAATCCGCCGAACACTACGAAAGATCTTGGCCGAACCGAACCGCAGCGACGCGCCGTCGTCGCCCTCGCGCTCGCCCAACCGTCCGAAGGGTGACAAGGTGGACTATCTCGTCCGCCAGTCTGAACATTCTCGACGGGTCCTTCGGCCGAAGAAGTGGTCTCGAAACTACGCACCGTGTCGATCGCGACGGAGACCCGATGGCCTTGCGTTGCTCTCGATTGATGGGACTGCGTACCGAAAAAGACGGCGGTTTCGTCGAGAACGTCGAAACAACTGCTCGAACACTGGACCGGAAATGGCGCAACGTCCCGAAGGTGCCGCACGTACGATTGAAACTTTGGCAACGTTGGTAACACGAAAACGTTTCCCCGATTCGTCCTTCCGCTGGGAATTGCCTGCGGACGAAGAATCGAAGTGGGATCTCGATCAACTGTTGACCCCCACCTTCGATTCGACCGATGGCGAAAATGGTGGACATTCACGCCTCCGGAGCGAGTTCTTTACCGGAGAGCGCTCAAATGTGCGACTTGTCACGTCACCAAGTGTCGGCGTCGCGATCGGTCCGGATCTGGACGAGGCATTGTCACGGCCGATTTTCACTTCGCCGCGAAATTCTGGAGATTCGATCCTGCATCCGTCCCACGTTCGTCAGCGATCAAATTACGCGAAGTAAGAAAGTGTTGGGACGGTGGACGCGGAAAGTTTCATGTGGGAATGGTCCAGCAAAGTCGGCAGCGAATTGCAAGTTTCTGATTCCAAGAATGAAATCACGATGATCGCGAACACCGAGATCGATTCGATCCTACGAACGGCACCGAGCAATCATTGCCGAAGCGGTTGATTGACGACAGTTGACGTTGACCGAAGTCGCGTGATTTGATGGCGTACCCTCGGACTCGTTCGGCCGTTTGGAATCGCCCCACACGACCGTAGGGCATTTGATCCCACGTAGGCGAAGGTCCTCTCGGAGACTTCGCGAATTTCAGCGTCTCAGAGAGACGGCTGCTACGTGGTTGCACAGCGTCTCTGCTACTTTTCTCTTGCTCCGCTTCGGCTGCCTTCATGGCATCCGCGTTGTTCTTGCGAGATGGCCCAGTGGGGTAGCAGAGCTTTCGTTCGACGCCTTCGCGTTTGATCGTCAGAATCAAGTTGATCCAGGTTGGTAGTTTTCCGCAAGGATTTTTTTCACAGCCTGCGATATTCGATACTGTTTTCGACAATCGCATGGAATTTTTGATCTCCGGAGCTGAGGAACGGATTCTCGGCGGGTGACCCTGGCATGACGCTAAGAATCATTGAGCATTCGTTATCGAGTTTCGCCCCGAACCCAGATCGGCTGCTTGTTTTTCTTTTGATTCGGCAGCTACGGCGGCCGTGGGCTTTTGGCAGCCTCGGGCGCAGGGTGGCAGCTTTCAATTCAGGCCGTTGCTTTTCATCGCCAAACTGCATTCTCGGCAACGGGATCCGCTTGCGGGCATGCGGGGGCGTCGGCGTCGGAAACCGTTCTTAGCTTTTGAATCGGTTTGATGTCCGTTGACTGGCTTCGGGCGTCCTGATCATGGCGCCGAGTCGATTCGGCGGTCCTCTTTTCTGCGTCCGCTAAAGCAGTATTCGTTTTTCTTCAGCGGACGTCTTTTTTGCGACTTACTTTCCAATTGGGCCGCAATTCCGGACCGGAATGATTTAAAAAAAGAAATGCGAGTGAAGTGCAAAAATGCGTGAAAAAGGGCAGTGGTCGATTTTTCATGGTTTCTTCATGTTGGGAGTTTAAAGAAGCGTTCACGAATTGGTTCGAAACCCAGTGTCCGTCCAAACCATTTTTTTGGCCGATTGGTATCGAATCGATCGTCCCATTTGAAAAACGAAAAAAGGGACGTCTTGAAAATTAGAGGAAATTTCTCCATGAAAAGAAGGAAAAAAAATTGGCTTACTTATTCCCAGACGGTCCCCCCGTTTTTTGGAAAATTCCCCATTTTCCCCTCCTTTTAACAAAATA
>Ga0163217_1105967_pt1 | contig 12212 bp, 5 predicted proteins | sample SynspAceP_FD_185933 | JGI IMG/M metagenome (GOLD analysis project Ga0163217, IMG submission 185933) | Saline lake microbial communities from Ace Lake in Antarctica - Synechococcus sp. Ace-P (PacBio error correction) | ecosystem: Environmental > Aquatic > Non-marine Saline and Alkaline > Saline ... | reverse complement strand
ATACTTTCTATTACGCGCTATGTATATCTGTTCTTTAATGATGTTCCAGTTGTTCATAACTATGGACAATGGTGGAAGATATTTTCAGCACTAGTATCTATATGATTGGCCCGTGTATACATTGAGAATTTTATCATTGTATAAACTCACGATAGTATCATATTTTTGAGGAATTTTTAATTTAACTTTGTTCTAAAGTGCCAGAAACATCAGCTATTCAAGTCAATGCGTTTTCTCACAGTTCTCTAAGCTTGCGCTCCTCTTGATAGAACTAAAGATTGGTTTCTATTTATCGAAAAAAAGAGGCAGCTGGGAAAGGTGCTCAGGTTCTGTCTTGAAAGTGATAACTTATGAAAATATTTTTGCCCTTCCAGAAATATATAGAACCAAGTGTGAATGTTTGTTTTTTAAAGATTCAAGCCTGAGACACACATTAATAGTTTTAGTGATATGGGCTCACAAGTTGGCAAGGATCTGATTTTTTGAATCCACCACCTACATATTGAATTTAATCAATCAGAACCTCAGATGGTATTGGGCGGACCCTATATCCTTTTGCCATTTGCCATCTTAGCAGTGATCTTAAATGAACTTAACTTCTGACAAGCGGTTGACAGACATACAAAAGATAATAAACACGTGCTATTTGAATGAATCTGATGGGAAATCCTTTTCATTCGATGTGATAGTATTATTAATGCTCAGGCGGTCGTCACAAAGAATTACCAATTCACTTTACTATATTGGTACTCCGCCCAAACTTAGTCAGCACTTTGTCAATTGCAGTAATGATTCTAGCGATCTTGATAAACTATTTACAATTTACATAAAAAAAAATTAGAAAAACTTTGATTCTAAGATTTTACACTGCTTAATTCTCTCTCGAATAGCTCTACATGAACTTCAGTGCTTAGAACAACGAAAAGTATTGATAGGTGCTGTATATAATTGTGTGCTGAGGACTTCAGGGATGAGATGGCAAATCAATCTTTTACTTGCATCATTAATGAAGCAATTAGCTAGGGATAAAGATAAATATCGATCTGAATCAAGTTTTACATCCATTCCTTCTAGCCAAGTGGGAATAGGAGTTACTCAGTTACTAATCTGAGGATGAAGAACCTGGTAAGGCTCCTAATAACTCTTATGGTAGTGCTAGTTACCGCGTTCTGTGATTCACTTTTAATCTTCAGAGTTCTATGTGAATATGACTAATAGAGATTTAGTGCAGACGGAATGAAGTAAGCTTGGGGATCATAAGTACGTGATCCAATTGATACGACGTCGATGATGAAGACTGATCGAATACATTCACGTATTTACACCAGTGATTGAGAATAATGATGCCGCGCTGAATATCGCATGTCCCGCTGATCACGAAAAATAGCCAGACTATGAATACAATGTGTGAGAGGTATGCCGTGATTTTTTAAGTCATATCCAATGACTTACAGAAGGATAATCCAGAATGAATTCGTACTCGGAATAATAAATAATAAATCATCCCAAACCTTGGATTTGTAACGCGCGATCCTAATACCTTAAGCAATCTGGTCATGTAAGAAATAACTTTGAGTGCAGTGTTAGAACACGTCACTCTTCATCGGTGTTCATAGCTCTCGACGAATTCTGGATATATCTACAGTAAGTTGACAAAAGGGGCTATACGTAGAGTAATAGCATCTACACTGACCTCTATATAGTCAATCTCTATAAGTGAAGTGGTATAAATTCCCTAAGCTGATCTTAATATATTAACATACCGCAGGGTCACCTATAATTGACTTTCACCTTCTGAAATAGCTACTCGAGACAATGCATTTATTCCAGTAGATCGTATACCAAATTTACGATGCTATGCATTCATGAAAATGGCTTCTATCCCTTATATTCTTTATTCTATGTACGTGTAGCTCGAGGCAATGCACTATACACCGAATTCTCAATTCCATAATGAACTATATAACTAAGTCAATGGTAGTCGCTGAGCACAATTGGTATAACTGTGATCTCCAGCTTGAATCAAGTCCTGCCCATTTGTCCTGAGCATTACGAGTACGATAATGCAGAATCATAAGACTAATATACTGACACCAGATATCTTGATACTAACCAGCGCGAGTACAACGGTAGAGGTAGACTTTTATCTTATATCTGTCCACCACGACTTTTATGTACTCTGATGTATTCATGCGAGTCTTTCAATAATATACGTTTGGAGGTACGTCTTCACGATCGCAGTTTCTAATGAAGAACATATCACTATCGGGAATCGCTCACTCGATTAAGGACTAAGTCAGTCCAGAGTCGCTCTTACATGTAGAGCTATCGGGAATCATGTTCATCACAGCTAGAATGATGCTTGTCGTAGTGATCGACTATTTGTTGCCCAGATCCATAGTTCAAGGTCAACTCAAATCATGAGGTTGCAGACAATTGACCTGGCATGTCTGCTGACTTTACGATGCCCCACAGCGCAGCATTTTGTTCGATCCCAATATAGTACTTACGAGCTCCATGCATCTAGTCGCATTTTGCAGTGGATAATGAGAACTAGAGTTATGATTGCCAGCAACTTATCCCCACGAAGTCGGTCCCTACCTCTGACATCTTGTGGAGACAAGTCGTTCGGTCGTTGAAATTGCCTAGTCGTAGAGATAATCAATTATTCTGGTCACAGTCATACGTTACATTTCAATGTAAAATGTCAGCTCTAGGAAGCTATTACATACCATCAGATCTTCGGACGACTATAATCCAGACAACACCGCATTAATTCAACTGTCTCATTACTATTATGCATATATTCTCACAGCCTGTGTTAAAACTCAAGTGCTTAGCAGAGCTCTCAATTAGCGTATTTAATCACAAATCCATATACACACACAACAATGCAATAGATCCGGAGTAATTACGGATATAGTGACCGATGTGATAGCTTCGATAGCATGAATCAGATGATATCCTCATTTAGAGTGAGTAGTAATAGCTCACTGTTTAGCTTTTATTCTGACAAAGTATCCACTCAAATCTATCGAACGGTATTGAAGACCAACTCGTTCTAGATGCCCTCATAATACAAGGAAGATATGGTCAAGCACCGGTATTTCGAAGTATGTTTGATATTTGTACAATCAGATATATGAGAGAACATTAGTCGGATTCCTAAGGGTTTGTGATAACGACGTAAATAGTCTTGACTAAGAAAATACATACCCAGCTAGACTTATGTCAACTATTACCTTCGTTCGGGAGTGATATATTGTAGTGATCACGGACAACTTGTCCGCTGCTCTTGTCATTGGCGATGATGAAAGATTCCTACGAAATCTTCCTAGTATTTGTGCCTGGCTTTACTAGAAAAATATTCATCCTTTCCAGAATGGTACTTGTGGACAGACCAAGAAAGTGTATCGACTACTCAAGTGACTACTAGAAGCCTTTAATCCTCTAACGTTCACTTTCAACAGCAGCGATGTATTTTGAAATTACTCTGTCAAATTCACGACATTGAAGGATAATGAAGCCAATCACTCCATGGTCCCAAAACGAAGGAACATATGATCCTCGCGAAAGGAATATTAACCACTTCGTAATTGTATGCGAGTACTCACATCGCTCTGAGATGATAGGCGGCAAGGAAGCGAAGATACATTTCCTTGTTACTCTGTATACTATGCACATCCCTCTGGACCTCAGTTCTCTCCCCTCTCTACCTTGTATTTGTCTGTGCTTTTAATGCTGTGAGCTAAGTTTATACTCAGACCAACATTCGACACAAGTGAGAGAGAACTACATATGGATAGTGTGTGTGAAGCAGTTATCAATGATGCCTGGACTTAGGTCGCTGTAGCAGAATCTTCTCTATTCTAATCCCATCAATCTTCTAATATGGGCTATCTGATCAATCATATATCCTGTCGGGGGTTAGTCCTATTCGGTCAATGTTTGTGTGCGAGAGTAGTTTTGTTCAATAGCCTAGCCTTTGGCCTACTTACGCTTTATTTCAATAAGTAATGTCTCGTGTGTCGCGCACATGTCTAGTGGACTGCATATTTAAGCCTTAGGACACTATTTGGACATGGCATAATCTTTACGTGCAAATCGGACTCAGCTCAACAAGGGGTTGTTCTCAACCAGGCGAACGTAAATGCGAAAGATCTATGCTATCTGGTATTCATTTTGACTCATTGATGCATATTCCGCTTCTCAACATGATTCCAATTCTTAAACTAATATGATATAGACTAGGAATCTTCTTAAGCCATTTTTGCCGACTGTGCGCTTCCAGAAGCGCGACTATAGATGCTTATTCTGAGATTGTGTGATATGTGTGGTAATATAACTCAATAAGTGTGTACTACCCAAAACATGTAATCCAGATTCCATCGATCCATCATGTGAAGAGGGTGTTTAATTCCGTTGCCAGTTGTTCTATTTGCTCGTAATGGATTAGTATGTTGTATATGATGTTATAACTATGGTGAAATAGAAGTACATTTTTCATGTCTGACTTATCTAATAGGTTATATTGGATACAACGCTTCGGTACTTATAATGTCTGTTGCTATGCCTGAATGAAACAGTGAGTTTTAGAACTTGAGATAGTAAATTCTTGCCGGCCTTCTTGCTTAGTCAAATATGATCGATATTGGAGCTCCTAGTAGTGTGTCATTTCCCAAAAACTGCGTCTTCCAGAAATTCCAGGATAGTAATCCTTACCCTAGTGACTATTTAACAATATCTCTAGTGCATTGTCTACTGAGAAATATGTGAAGTGACTAAAGCTGATAACCTCGTAAATGAGACCGCTTGGTTACAGTTCTCTAGAGTGTTTGATTGTGTTGGGGCAAGGAGATTATTTCCCAAATCAGCGGCTAATACCTCACTCTATACAAAATGCAGAATTGATAGACTTTCCCATAATAATAAAAGTCTTCCGTTGTCTACCTACGATGTAAGCTTTCTCGCAGATCCGCTCTATGTCACTTTCAACTCATTTATTCTCTCAAGATTGAGAATCTCGTGTTTTGAGAAAATGAGATTCTCGATCCGGTCTTTATCGCGTCTTATATAGATAGATGCTAATGCGTAAATTACATCGATAACTAATAAGGAGGGTTGGCTAGATGACCAAGTAATGTAATCTCCCATATACTATTTATAGTGGAACTTGAAGTGTGATGATAAACAATCTGCGTGTGCAGAGTTTTAATTCCGAGACGTACTGTCAAGACCTCGTTTTAGTCTGTGAGAGAGGCTGTTCGCTGGATCATCGATTAATCTCACAAGTATAGTGCTTCTATAGATTCATCAATGCTTAGAATATCTAAGGAAACTTGATAAGTTGATGGATTACCATTGATAGTTATGATTTATCTTTAGGTAATACGTAGCTAGCTTCTAAATGCATATCTAAACATTAATGACCAGTATGGTATATACGATAACATGCACAACATTATTCAGTAGCATGAAAGATAGATGTATTTAAATCTCGGATTTCTAGGTGACGCCTCATTATATCTGCTCAGCTTATGCGAGATTTGACATTCGTTTATTAACAATATCAATATCTCAAGGTGACCTGGTGATGGATTGGCTCAATGACATTGTCATTTGGATAGAGAGTCTTTCTATACCTTTCTTTCCTGAGTTTTATTATAATCGTAGAATATATCGTAGTATCAGCGACTGAAGATTTATCTGACGGCGATTTATCCTGCTACTGTACTTATCCTGTTCATTGTTCAAGTGGTATGATGGACCGCTCTAATGACGACGCATTTGTGAGCATGTATTACTTATAACTTTGATAACCTCTCAAGTGATTATCTTGTTCCTTACTTGTATATCCTAAAAGCATATCAACAGGATCGATATTCCACAATGTTTATGTACATTATGCAGTGCTGATTTTTCCTAGTGCAGTATGTTACTAAGCTCTATGCATGATCCTCATCCTAATCCTTGTATCATACTGTATCTCGTACATATCAAGATAAAGTCTCTTATCTGCGAGTCACATTGAGACAGCGCTTTAATGAGCCCGAATCATGATCTTCACCTATGTCTAATAGCCATCAATTTCCGATTGCACTACTAGATTTAAGTAAGTTGATTCCTATATCGTTACGCGTGACATCCTCTCGAAGAAACTGTGATCTCCGCTCATATACTAGATATTCGATAGGTGCTAGAAGACTCTCTCGTTCTATAATCTTCACTGCATACTATGTATTATCTAATATAATTGAGTGAACGCTCTCTGCATAGTGTCCGAACACCTCTGTCTAATAACTAATCGGCTATCTGATGTCTTGGATTGTTTTAAGTGAAGCTGTAAAATTTGGAAATCAGGTGTTATACTCTTTAGTACTTAATAGTGCTGTAAGTATATAATGTTATGAAGTATTTCAATATCATCATGTGAAACTGAACCGGAATTGAAAGGACATGGTTGCTAGAGTGCGGAGTGCAGATATATTGTATCAATTGTTCGATCTCCAGGTGTACTAATAATCACCGAATAACAGGTTCCCTATTGATGCTTATGTTTTCTGTGCAACTTCATCTAAGAGCATTATCAGTAGTATGTAATGAGTGCGAATGAATCATGGGGAGTCTGAAAGAGTTTTGAGGTCAAAATCATATCCTCTATGAGTACATCCCGATGCTTCTGCAAATTTTTGTGAAGATAATAAGCGATTTAGGCATATAGTTGCTATTCAAAGATAACCGACTGACTTCAGATGTGCATATTTTAAAAACATCTATAAACTCTCTACCTATTTTTGCTAGGCGCTATCAGTTTATAATTGTCAAAACCTCTGATAACTGATACGTTTTCTGAGATAGTGATAAGTGGATGCAAGATACGATTATTAGCGTTAATATCCTGTAAGTCTCATTTGCTTACTCTCAAGAATCGTATTCTAAATAGTCATGGTGTGCATAGGAACTATGTGATATTGACTCTATCACTTATGTCCTTTATACCGGATCAGATATGAGAGATCTCATCTCGATTATACAAATGAGATGTTGAATGTGTTGAAATTGTATCGAAAAACTTGTATCTGCTGGTCTCTCGAAGATGAATATCTCTGACTGTGGCTAATTTGACTAGGCCTGCCAATCCTCAGTGGCTGTCTTGTTGCGCACGATTATTTTCATACTATCATTATAAGACTGAATTTCAAACTTGACATTAGGGGATCTCGAGAGTAAGTTAATACATAGAGATCATGTGGCCTTAAGAGACGCATGATGATAATGTCCATTACTTCTGGATTATTTGATACTCTCTTACACTCGATTACTTGACATGATAGTATCGATAATTAGAGGCATTTACTTGCTTTTGCTCTGTAAATGTTTATATGTTCTCAATAGGAGAAAGATGCAGTACTCGCGTCATGCTAATCTGGAAGATTTTCAATCTATAGTAGTGCGAATTTATGTGTGAATATACACATTGACCTGACACAGACTATTTGTATCGGAGATTTAAGCATAATGTAGGAGACCTTTGGATCCCCAATCACTCTGATTTCAAATAGTCACGCTTACGCGGTATACCTGGCTATTCCTTTTGCCATAGCATTAGTATACACCGATTACAATATTGAGTGGTTTCTAGAAGGATTACACTAGATTATATCACTCTCTCCTTTTCGAATAGTATCTGCGAATCTCGCTAAATGTATAGATTTATATAATGACTACTGTAGTGTGAGGCGGAGGTGGAATAGGGGGATTCTCCAATTTTTTCATCCTGCATGAAAGGACCCCCTATCTTTCCATTCATCTTTCCCCGAAAACTGGATTTGACATTGTAGACACAGTTATCAAAGGAGGGTATGGGATCAATTACTAGCCGCTAAGAGATGTGGAGTGCGATGCGTGTGTAGTGTGCGCTCGTCGATGATGGTTCGTCCTAATACCACTTTCTTTCTCATAGTTATAGTGTATTCTGCTATATAATGATATAAAAATATAACTTCTAAGAGATCTCTCAGTCTTAATTACATATGATACAGTCTTCTACCTTATTACATCACATACGTCCATGAGATATCATTTGTGTTAGTATATTGTTCATGAGATGATAGTGATTCTCACATTTCTTAGTGCTGTTCAGCTTAATGTAGTCTATCTAGCTAGCTATGTATAAGAAAAGAATATTCCTTCCATATCTGAATCTGTTTAGCATCCGATATCCTCCAGTAAATTAGGTTACGCTTTGATTAGATACTAAATTTCCGGACTGTACATATAGTCTTTTGATGGAGCATTTGCATGGCAGCTTCATGTATTGATTCCATACCTATATTGTATGATGTGTATATGCTGTCTAGAATTGATATCTGAAGTACATATCTATTGGTATGTATGGTGTAAAAATAGATGACAATGTGGTGGATAAATTTGAGGCGAGGAGTCTGTATCAATGACGAAGCGACATAGTGAATACAATAATATTGAAGTATCTATCGATGTCAGTATCTATATTCACTGCTACTGATAAATTCATACTTTATCTCATAATGGTGCAAAGTTCATAGAAATAAAGGAATTCAGATTGCATCATATTCTTAGTTAAAATCCTTATACTGATGATGGACCTTTGTTGTAATCACCGATCCAATACAGCCCGGAAACCCTCATGAGTTCTCCGTGGTCAAAGTCATCGGTCCGCAGTCATCATCCTCTTTCATCTCCAGTGCAGTATGATCGTTCAAAGCGTTTCTCAACGTGAATGTTGCCTTATATCTAGGATTTCAAAAATTCCATTACCTAGATTTGGCGTGTCACAGTACATTGTCCTTATTCTACACCTTTATCTCAATTAAGTTCATGACTCTCAAATAGACGTCCCGATATCTTCAAATATCCATGTCATTTAACATAATCTCTGCGATCATAGACGTGAGATTATATCACCAGGAAGGAATCTAGTCCCAAGTCTGAAATTATGGATTGAGTAGCCTGATGAACAGAGCTCGCAATGCTTCTGAATACTCTAGAATGGCTCAATATTAAGCGATGTCCCCTCGCAATAAAACAACTATAACAGATTCGACTCATATCGAGTGCAGACGCATGACAAGTGCTCTTTCTCGAATTCAAAATCAGCAATCAACTATTCTTCTCGGATCTAATGTGTATCCCTCAAGTTCTTTGTGTGTCCAGGCTTGAGCTATATGGTGTGACATTAGAGAGGAAGACTAGTTCCACCATATTGCCTATATCACTTGAATTTTGTCCTTGCTGAACATTAAAGAGATTCTCCATAGTAGGAATATTTTTTTTAACCTAGTTTGTTTACAGATAACTCATCGCATGAACTCTATGTCAAATGTATATAATTTCCCTCATTCTCCAGCGCCTATGTTAATGAAAGTAAGGTTGTATCTATAAGCTAGTTCTACGCATGGTATAGTGATCAGGATCTTTACAGTACTTTGAAAATTTCTTCTTTTCCTCACGGAAACCCTTAACACCATGAGTATGACACTTGGGCATTTGTTGGTGGTTCAGGATAGTGGACGCATGATTTTGAATACGCATTCGAAAACAGACTCTTTGGCTACAGACCCACAGCATTGCGACCATCGCATTCTTTGGTGCTAGCTAATTAGCACATGGTAGGGAACTCCATCTGAGGCTAATTTCACGGATATGCAGCGTTAATTTCGGGTAGAATGTATTGAAGCCGTGCCTAACAAAACCATTGATCCATCATACACTCAAGAGGAGCCGATTATCTCATCTGCCAAGCAGCACCATGATATGACAGAGTTGACTTATATAAATGTAGCTAGATTTAAATTAGTTCTTACACAAGTTAATATTAATACTATTTTAAATTAGAAACCATCGATTTACCACTTCGCTCGACAGTTACAATTAAAGTAGCAAGCTTAGGTGTTGGGGCTTCAGGCGACAGTACTTCCTCCCTGGGATTAGAAAATCCTCAGATTGCAGGAGCAAACGAAAGCAGGCTCATTTACCAATGACTTCAGTTACTATAGCAGGATACTGTATCTCTCCTGGTTTGCTTCATAGTAAGCTCACGTCCATTAGGCCACACATATTAGCTCACCTGGTCGTGTAAGTATGACATGTTTGTGCGAAGCTCTAAAAAGATGCAGCTGAGTGGCATTTCGAAAGCCACCTGTACCATTGACCGAGAGTAGAAACTATTCGATTCCTTCGGTTACAGTGAAGAGTCTATGGGCTCGCTTAGTTATTTTCCTGCCGGTAAAACTCACGGATCAGCTGCTAATGGACATTCCAGAGCAGGAGTTGATTTGCACGGACGCCTCTTCATTCATCGCTACCAGAAGGATACGTCAGACTTACGACGGAGATTTAACAATGTATATACCAAGACCCTCCTAAAGGATCCTCATACTTGTCGATGGTCAATGAAACCTCTAGAACATAGTTAGCCATCCGAATATGAATTCTCTGAATGCATTGGAACAGGAAAAGCCATCGAGTATCGCCGTAGGCGTAACTTCGCTGACAGGAAATTGCTACGAAGATCTAATGCAACAGCGTGAAAAATGGATAACCTCGGACTTCCTAACCTCTTGCACATTGAAGAAGGAATCCGGACATCCTGCGTCCAGGGCTTTGGCATCTCATCTCGATGGATGTATTGAAAATAATAAGTCTCCTCGTAGATTAATGGCGCCAGTGATTTCATTGAATCAACTCTTTCATCATGACCAAAGGGTCTGATGTCCTTTACTGCATTCTTTTTTCTTTTCGTAGCTGGCATGCGATCCATTTCGCCGCTAAGTTCATTATTTATCCTATCCTATGGACATTGCACTTTCGAACGGATCTGCCAGTATGGCAGTCTATTATCGTGTATGTGCACAGCAGAATCACGCCTCCCAGTCAATTATCAGGAATACAGCGCGTTTTCAAATTAAGGATCTATCGTGGACCACATACGTCTGCACTACGCGACCAACACAGCTCGAACGAAAGACTAGACCCTGCAGAAGTGTGGGATGGATCTTAACTTACTGTCCCTCCTTAGTAGACCGAATGTATTTTGGCAGGTGACATAAAGACATGATGACAGGATCACCTTCAGAATGTCTAATTTGTCACGACTGCCAGAATGACAGAGCATATCACTATCACCTTCTGCGTAGTGGTAATCGATTCTTGAGAGACTAATCTGTGTCTGTGGAGAAGTCGGTATCAGTGGTCTCAGTCGACCACACTGTCGCGCAAAGTGCAGAGATTAAGGCTTGGGTATTTGATCTCGCTAATTTGTGCTGAAGTGTTGTGCGTCATATGATATCAAAACAAGTAGGAGATTTATCGAGTTCCTAGGTACTTGGTACGACTCTCGGTTCGATCTCAGTTATGCTGAAGAGTGAAATTTCAATTTGGCTGTATTGCCAGGGTCTCGGTCCTTGGAAATTTCATGGACTGTAATCGGTTTCTAAATCTATATGTGCCCACACATCGGACGTATTCATCTTCGTATTGTATTGCTCTGGCAACGTATGTCCTGAAGGGCGGTTGATTATAGATTTGTGACCTATCAACTCGCTTACCCTCGTATTCCTTATGACTAATTTACTCACGATTGGTTGAATATCAATGACTTGTGTACCATTGAGCAAGATCGTCTGATATTATATATTTCATCGAATAACCCCAATCCCACTGCAATCACGACAGCAACATGGCAAAAAACATCGGACACGAATCATTTCACTCTCCCATGACGCGGAATCACTAAGGTAGGATTTTTGGAGTATGTTGACATAAGGATGACTGATATATCAATTTTATTGGAACATATTCTCATTCCGCGAATTAATAAGCGAAAGTTTAGTGGCTCCTCTATTTACCAAATGAATCTCTGGACGGATAAATCGGTCAATCTATACTTCCCATTTTGATATTAGGCGTAGAATTGTGAAAGGAGATTTGAAAAACGGGAAGAATATCTTGCATTTATTTGATTTAAAGAATACCAGCTGTAATACTTTCCATTGTTCGGCGGGCCCAACTAACTTCGTTTTTTTGGAATGGTAATATTGTGTCTCCTGAGAATTTCGTGTAGTTACAATACTCCAACATGGAATCTCGCCCCAGATCCTTCTTGCAGTGAATTGATGGCCAGTAGTATATATGAGGTAATTCGGTTCCCGAGTATATTGCATTGCTATCCT
>Ga0163217_1068255_pt1 | contig 12212 bp, 17 predicted proteins | sample SynspAceP_FD_185933 | JGI IMG/M metagenome (GOLD analysis project Ga0163217, IMG submission 185933) | Saline lake microbial communities from Ace Lake in Antarctica - Synechococcus sp. Ace-P (PacBio error correction) | ecosystem: Environmental > Aquatic > Non-marine Saline and Alkaline > Saline ... | reverse complement strand
CAGCCAGCGACCATCCCGCCTCGCCGGGCCATACCGCACGGCCTGCACGGCATCGGCGCGCCAGAAAACGCGCCGGGATCGGCCACAGGAAGCCCGCAAAATCAACCTCTTGAAAGTCGATTCACCAGCCGGGGCGGCGGCATCGAGCAGCCGACCCGAACGGCACGGCTGGTAAGGTTCAGCGCCAGTTCCGCCCCGCCCCCTGCGCGTCAGCGCATCCGGGCAAGACCCGCGGCCAGGCCGAAAACCGCCTCTTGCGCCGGCCGCCACAGGGGCCCACATCGACCAAAGCAAGCCCCGCGCACCATAGCCGCAAACCTGTCATCACCCCTGCCGCTTTCGTTTTTCGCTCCTATCCCGGCATGGCCCCCGGCCAAACGTGGAAATTCGCCACCGCCACGCAGGCCGTGACCGCGCGCGCCCATGGCGCTTGCCAATGTCCCCGCCCGGTCTGCGATGCTGAATAGGAACAGCCCTTGTGAAAGCCTCTTTCATGCCGCTTTGCCGCCTTGCTCGCCCCCGCCCTTGCCGCGCTCATCAGCACTTCACGCCGCCGCCTTTGCACATCGGGGCGATGACCGGGCCGAACAGGCGGCTTCGCGGTGAAGTGCGCGGCTTTATCTGCTGGAGAACCCCGAAGTCCTGCTGGAGGCATAGCCACTCGAGCGCGCGAACTTGCCGAGCAGGCGGTGGATGATGCGCCCTTGTTGCGGTGAATGCCGACGGGCGCTTTTGGCCGAGCCGAATTCCTGGGTCAATGGCAATCTTGGAGGGCGATGTGACGCTTGTGGAATTTCATCGGACTACGCTTGCGGGCTTTTGCGAAACGGCGCCTATCCCGAGATCGCGCAGGTGCTGGAAACGACGGCAATGTGCGCCTTTGTGTCAAGGAATTGCCAGGTCCTCGGGCCGTCGTCGGAACTCGCAGCGCGCATGCCATCGCGGTGACGCAAATCAACGGGGCCGAGGCTTATGGTCGGCTGCACGACCGCGCTGATGACCTGCGAGGGGAATTGAACGCGGGGCACGCTGCAACGGGGTGGCGCAGGACCTGGGGTTGATGTCGCCGGCCTGACGAAACGGATGAACAGCCCGAGGTGGCGCAGGTGAATTCGCGCCAAACTCGCGATCTGGCGGCAAGGTTGCGCTGAACGGCACGCCCAGCTATGCGATGGGTTGACCGGATCATCCGGGCAGCTGCCCGCAACGGCGATGCCTGGACATGGTCGGGGCGGTGCGCGCGCAAACTGACGCGTAGCCCCAAGGCGTCGCCCTATTGGGCGACGGCTTGCAGGGCCTCTGTAACCGCCGTTTTCGGCGTGATCTGGGCGGCGCGTTTCTTGACAATTCACGATGTTGATTGATCATTTCATCATTCGACAGCTTGTGGCTTTGCTTGCCCGGGGACATAAGACCATGCCGCTGCCCGCCCGGCCTCCGGTAAACCCGACATCGGTCATCAAGCGCTCGCCCGGGCCGTTGACACGCAGCCGATTGATCGACAGCTCATCGGTGTGCGGATATGTTCGAGCCTATTGTTCAGCGCTTTCCAAACCTTTGATCACATCAAACCCTGCGGGGCGAGGCGGCAGGAAACTGATATTCACCCGCCGATGGCGCAGGCCAAGCGCCTTGAGGATTCAAACCGACTTCACATCTTGCACGGATCGCCGACAGCGACACGCGGATCGGTTGTCGCCGATGCCATCCACAACAGGTTGCCAAGGCGATTGGCCGATTTGATCGTGCGGTTCATCAGCCGCCGCCTTCGGTAACAGATGGGATGGGCGCATCGTGCTCGCCAGCGCCTGATAGGCGGCGGCTGCGAGGAAACACGTCCGATGCCTTGCACGAAATTCTTGATTCGTTTGAAAATTCATTGTTCTTGCAGGATGCGGATAGTCGAGCCCGATTCCACATCGATCGGGCAAGGTTCGCGTATTTTTTCCAGCAGATGGCGTTCAAGACTGCCCGGCCATTACCCGATGCGGATTGGAAAGCGTGGTCCTTGGGCGGCGCGGATCACCTCGGCGGCACGCGGGAGGCGTCGCGATATCTGCCGCGCGCTCTCGCCCTGCGCAGGCGCGGAGCTTCCGGCAGCCTCGATCGCGCGTTTATAGTGTAGAAATGGATGTCGGCGACGGATTGGCACCGGCTTTCGCGCACGATCTCGCGCAGCGGCGCGCGTGCTCGATTTGTCGGGAGTCGAGATGCGCACGATATCCGCGGCCGCCTCGGCGCAGGCGATCAACCTGCGCGACGGTGGCCGCAACTCGCTTGTTATCGGTCTGGTCATCGTCTGGACCGTTGATTCGGCGCATCGCCGCCCACGGCACGTTGCCCACAAAAAATCTGGCGGATTTGCGCCGGTAGATGTTGCGCAGGTGCGGATGGGTTTCAGCGGGGACATGGGGGGTCTGCGTGTGGTGTGCACGTTGACCAGTGATAGCCAATCGCGCCAGCCTCGGCAACGGGGCGCAGGATTATTTGACCCGGCGCGCGCCACGTCGACCATGCGCGCCAGATCGGGCGTCTTTGGTCAGATCGGCGGTCTGGAAACACATCTTTGCAGCGCACCGCGACAGGTTCACCGTTGCTAGCCACATTGCCCCGGGGGCGGCGGGGCCATGTCGCCCCGTCACTCACGAAATAGACCGACCGGAATTGCCGCGCGCAGGCGCAGCAGTTCTTTCGGTTGCGGCACGGACAATAGCGTTTCGCCGCATTCGAGGATCTTCTCAAAGATCACTGTTGGCCATCCGCTGAATTGCACCCGCCACCAGGACGGGCGCACCGCAGATTTCAACCACGGGCGGCCATCGGCCATGACCTGCACCGCGTATCGACGCTTGGTTCAATCGTTGGCCACAGCCTCGCCACGCGGGTGGGTGGATCGCCGGCAATGGGCCATCACGCGCCACCATTCACTGCAAAATTCAAGGGCTTGCGGCCGGTAAAGCCGGTCAAGCCGGTCGTTCCGGGGGTCGCCACGCCGAGGGGTGGCCGCCCGCGAAATCCCACCATACCCGCCGGCTCTGCCGGGATCGGGGCGACACCGTCAAGGGATCGAGGGTCTGCGATCACTCCGGGGGCCTGATCGCGGGGGCAAGTTGCACGCGCTGCACCTCGCCGCAACACGACATGCCGCATAGCGATGCCCGCCGATCAGCGCGATCAGCACCCCAAGCGAACCGATGGCGGCCCGGTTCGATTTTCGAAAACCACGATTCCTTTCTTGGGCAGAAAGGTCGCATTCGGGTTGGCGAGCGGGTCGGGAATATTCACTTGGCGGACGTGCGGGGGCCGGGGCCGCGCTTGGCGCGAATCGGCGACATGCCATGGGCGACGTAAAATTCGCCTCTTTTCGCAACCGCGGTATAGGCCCATTCGGGGTCCATCCCGAGATAGCGCGGCATAAGACGCACATAGCCTGCGATAAAGCCGGCGTCCTCGAATGCGGCAACATCACAAGTTTTCAATGCGGACAATATAAGTGGCGCGGATCTTCAATTCGCGCTCACGTCAGCAGGATTTGCCGATGGTTGCGCGTCACCGCGCATCAGGTTCACAAGGCCGCAGGTCAAAGTTCGTCAAAGCCGAGCGGCTTTTCGACATCGCCCTTCGAAGGAGGCTTCCTTCGGCAATCATAAAGCTGTCCTGCCTGTCTTTTACGGAACTCTTTATATCCGGTCGTCTGTGGCGCTCGTATGCTTCGCACAGTTAATCACAATGCAAGGGAAATTAAACGGTTTCGTGATCAAGCGAAAGTCGCACGATTCAGCGCAAACCTTTGCCCACAGACTGTCCCAAAAGCCGCCAACAAGATGTTGGTTCATTTCGGCGTCATGCACCGGCGATGGGTGGAATCTTAGGGCCCCCGGCTTCGGTTTCCCGGCGCGGCACCGGTGGGGTTAATTGATGGGCTGCACATAGACGCCGAAATCCTGCAAGAACGGTCCGAAGCATTCTTTGCATTTTGACCTGGTTGCCGACATGCAACCGGCCGAATATGGCTGCCCATGGTCGATGATCGGCAGGCCCGCCCTTGAGCGATTCTTGGAGCGTGCGCGCCCCCTTGATGATGGCCGCGCGCAGCATAGATCACCCCTTGAGATGCCGGACGAGGCCGAGCCCCCGCCGCCCACGGGACGGCGGCAACGAAGTGGTAAAGATGAACCCGGGCATAGACCGATCGCATCGACCATGCGCGCGCTGCCGCGATATACCCGCCATCACGCCATAAGCCTTGCAAGCGTGCCGGTTGAAGATGTCGATCCGCCATCAAGCCCGTCACGTTCGGCCACGCCGCCGCCACGCGGGCCGTACATGCCCACGGCATGCCACCTTCGTCGTATAGGTCATGGCGCCGAATTCCTCGGCCAGGGATTCCCGCAGATTTCCTTGATCGCGCCGAAAATCGCCATCCAATCGAATAGACGGATTCGAAGGGCTGATTCAGAATCGGGGACCAGGTTCGATTCGTGCAGGATCCACGCAGATGGGCCATGTCGTTTGTTGGCGAAAGATATGCTTTTTCGCGCCACCATGGCCGGATACCCTGGATCATCGACGCATTGGTCAGGCATCCCGATACGATTCACCAGCCCCGGAAACAAGAGCGGGCAACGTGGATAGGTGCATCATTGGCGATATAGGCGAGGGGGTTTTTTAAAAGGGGAATTTTTTCCCCCCAGGGGCCCGGGGGGGGGGCGCCCCCCCTTTCTTTTTTTTTTTTTGGCATTTGCAGATCGGCCAGTTCGGCCTCCAACGCCTTGTGATAGACGTGGTGCCGGAAATATTGGTGGGTGCCACCCGACCCGGCGCCCGTGGCCTTCCAGCGCGTCATGCATCGCCGACAAGACAAACGGATGCTGCCCCCATCCAGATAAATCATTGCCTCACCAGAACAGTAATCTCGCGCGTTCGTGCCATCAAGCCTGATTCCCACAAGGGCGCGCAGAAATGGCCGCGTTGCCGCTCGATATCAATGAGGTGCGATAGCGCCTTCGGCATGCAGGCGGGTTCAGGGCGGGTGTCGATGGCTGCGGTAAGTCCAAGGCGGCTCTCCGGGCTTTCGGGTCTGGGCTTTGGCCCGAACGCGACATAGCGGACCTGCGCAAGGGGCCACAGGGTACACAATTGCCGCGCCCTCAGCGCAGGGGCGCGACTCGAGACAATGGCGCAAGCCTCGCCACCTTTGCGCGCCCCGTCGCAAAGTTTCAAAGCGGCGCGCTGTCGGCAGTTTCGGCAATCGGGCAATTGCGCCACCGCCTGCGCGGTTGCGCAACCGCCGTCCGGGCTGAGCAAACCCATGGCGGGCGCGAGGGCGGGGCCGCCAAATCGCCCCGGCCCCAGAAGGCATTCGCGCGCGCCTCGGCGCTTTGGGTAATCGCCCAGCGTTGCCAGATTCATCGGTTGCGCAGCCAGGCGAAAACGGTGGCAGGCGTGATCTCGACGCGATCCGCGCGTGTCACCTCGCGGTCGGGCGATTTCCTGCGCCAGCGCCGCGCCCTGTCAGCACTCATTGCCGCCAGCCTGCGCCCAGAAATCGTGTCATTCTGCAACCTCTATGCAAAGCCTGAGGTTTATTACCCAAGCCCCGCCCGGACAACCGGCAAAGCGCGCTTGCGACAGGGCGTGTGATCCGGGGGCGCGGGCGACCTGGGCCAGATGCGCCCCAGCCCTTCGGGTTGTTCTTGCCTGGCCCGCATGTGGCCGCGCCCCGTGCCGTTGAACCCGCAGCGATCACCCGCACCTGGCTCTGTCACCGTCCGACTTTGGCCTCACTGGACAGTCCGCCCGGCTCTTGGCTAAACCCCCCCCCCTGCCCCGAATTAAAAATACCTGGAACGAGGCCCCATGTTCGACGCAACCCCAGGTTCTTGCCCATGTCGATTGCCACCTAGATGCGGCGGTTCGACCGGCTGCTGACCTTGCTTTTGCGGCATCCTCGATCTCGACCCTTCCGCTACAGGCCGAGTGCTGCGCGCGCCGCGGAACATGCTGCCGCCGTTATTGGCAGCCTGGGGATGAAGGCGTTCAACGCGCCCGACGCCGGGCACGATGGTTGTGGCCATGCGCAAGATACGGCACGGGGCCAGCTGCTGTTTTACGGCCATTACGATGTGCAACCGTTGAATTCCGCTGAACCTTTGGGCGCGCGACCGTTGATCCGCAATCGAGGATTTACCCCTGCGGGCTCAAGGTCATCCGGGGCGGGGCGCCGAGCGACGACAAGGGCAGTTGATGACCCTTGTCGAGGGCCTGCCGCGCTGGATCGCCGTTTGCCATGGCAAATTACCGTTGCCGGATATCGGGTTTCTGGAGGGGGAGGAGGAATGGGTTCGCCCTCGCTCATGCCCTTTTTGCACGAGAATGCCGTTATGAATTGCGACCGGATATCGCGCTTGGATCTGCGATACCGGCATTGTTTGATCCCGAAAACCCCCGCCATCACACCATGCTGCGCGGGTTAGTGGCGAGGAAATACCATCCATGCGCCGCAAAAGACGCATCGGGCATGTTCGGCGGCCTTGCGATGACCCGATCGCGTTCTGGCTGGGCATCATCGCCAGCCTGCATGACGATCAGGCCGCGTCACCCTGCCCGGGTTTATTATGGACGATTGTGCCCGATTGCCGAGGATGTGGCGCGCCAATGGCAGGGCCTCGGCTTGACCCGCTACGGCGTTTCTTGGGGGCGGTTCAACCTGTTCGGAACCAGCGGGCGAGGCACGGCCGCCACGCCGCTGGAGATGATTCTGGTTTCGCGGCAACCTTGCGATGTGAACGCATCACCGGCGGCTATTACCGGCGGGGGTTCAAAACGGTGCTTGCCTGGCGCAGGCAAGTGCCAAGATCAGCTTTTCGTCTGGTCGGCCAACAAGACCCGCTAAAAATCGCGGCGGCATTCGCGCCATGTTCAGGCATTGCTGCCCCGATTTTGCACGGTGAATTTGTTGGCCCACGGGGGCCCGCCCGCCTCGGGTCATTGGCAATTACCGACCGCGTTTCGAGAACCCGCGCGCAGGGCCTTGGTTCGCAAGGAATGGCCGCGCAGGCGGGCGTTTACCGGGTCGGCGGCTCGATTCCCGTGGCGGGGGTATTATCAAGCAGGGCTGGGCCATGGACACGATTGTGATTCGGCTTTTGCCCGCGCGATGACCAGATCCATTCCCCCAACGAGAAATCGATCTGAAGAGCTTTCACAAGGGATCCGCAGCTGGGTGCGGATTCTGGCCGCACTGGCGCGCTGAGGCGCGGCGGTCAGTGTCGGCGCGGTTGATCGACCCGGGCGGCTGGCGATTGCCAAGCCCGAATGATCGCCGTGAACAGAAACCATGTTGGCGGAGCATTTCCAGGCTTGAAATTCCGACGTTCGAATGGACAGCGGCCCCAGAACCAGAACGCCAAGTGCTGCCGCAGGCATGGCGATGTTGTTGCTGCGCCGCGGCAAGACGGCGCAGCACAGTCCAGACCCACCGCCAGTCCCGCGCAATCGCGATTGCTGCCAAAGATCAGGCAAGTTCGACCCAGTTGCGTCGATAGGTGCTGTGGCCAGTGGATGATTACCTGACGTGCTCAGCCCGGTCCGCGCGTCAATTTCCGAAGGCGGGTGCAAAGGCCCCTGCCCCAGCCAAGAATTGGGGCCGCTCGGGCAATCATCGGCATTCAACTGCGCGTCGTAAATGGTCGAACGCAACCTCGGACGGGCCGCGAGGAAAAGATCGACCGTCGATTCACGCCGACACGCCGCCAGCAGCCCGACCGCCAGAAGCACCGAGAGCACCGCCGCCACTCGTCAACACGCGCAACCCGAGACCATCGCTTTTTCAGCCGCATCACCGTCACGGTGGTCAAGGTCCCGCAAAGCGTCGGCACCAGCCCAAAGGCGCGACTTAGCGTTCGCCAAGATTCGTTGATCGCAACGATCAGGCAAAGCCCCGCAGCAGCCATGAATCTTCGATAATGTCGTGCGATAGCAAGGATCGGCCACGCGGGACTGGCGGTTATGCGCGGTTTGCGCCCGCACGCTCGACTTCAACAACGCGATCACCCGCACAAGACCCAAAGCCAAGAAAGGTTGCAACGAATTGCGGTTCACGAACGTGCCCGTCGCCACCCCAAAGACCCGGCCTTTTCACCCCAAAGGGCTTACATCATCCAGCACATTCAAGCGCGATCATCGCCCAGAGCGCATGCGCGAATATCCGAAAACAAAGAGCCAGCCCATCGTTTGTTCGCACGCGCATCCTGCCCCGCCACCTCGAGATCATGACAAAGAACACGACGTAAATCAGCACCCGCACGTCCGCCAGATAGCTGACGTGGGGCCAGGCTGATCGTGGCAGGGGCGTTCGATCAGGGCGCGGTGTCGGGCAACCAGCTAAGCGCCCGGCAAGAAGGGCCGAATCGGCAAGATTGCAGCAAGCCACCGCCGGGAACCAGCCCAAGCACCAATGCCAAAAGTTTGCCCTTGTGATGGGTGACCTGCAAACGCCCGGCCCGGCGCAGCCTTGCGCCCCGCGCAACAGGATGACTAGATCCGCCGGCCAAAGATCGCACTGCCGAAAAACAACCACAGCGGCAGGAAAGCTTGCTTGCGGTCCACCGCGATCAACAGCACAGCGCCACCAGAAAATAGGCGTCCGTAGCGGTGTTCAATCCTGGATATAGCCTGCGCCCGCCTGCTTGCGGAGCGGGCGCGGGAGCGGTTCGTTCTCCGGACGTGCGCCGACGCGCCCGGTTTGCGGACGCGGGTTTTTGTGTCGCATATTCGTAGGAACGTCAGTTCAAACTTGCAACCGTCAATGAATGGCTATGTGACCAATTACACCCTAACCCCGCCCCAGCAAACACGCAGCATGGATCGGTGACAGCAATGCCTTTCAAAACCCCGGCCAGGGAGCTAAACAAGCGGTTTTCGCTTACCCCGAAGATCATGCGCCTTTGGGCTTTTTGCCCCTTTGCGAATATATGAACAAGTGGTTTGACTTGTACGCTGTGGTTCGGTATCTTTTTTTTGGTTATTATATCCTCCAAGGCCCTTCGGATTTCTGTCCCCAAAGCGGGACCCGCCTGGAACGAACAGACATGACGATGCGCCTTTCTGACGAAAGATTTCCCTCAAAGGGGGCGGGGCCGGTTTATCTGCAACTCAGCGCCATATCGCGACCGAATCGACCACGGGGCATTCTTTGCGGCCCGGTGACAGCCGCCGTCAGAACGCATATCGCAACATGACCGGGCTGTCAACGCGGTGGACCGTGCGCAGGCGATGCAGGACGCTGGTTGCGGCGGGCCAGGTGTTTCAACGGCGCTGATGGCCCTCGTTGCGTCAACCGTTGACGCGGACTCGAACAATCCTTGTCGGCAGGCTGACATCTTTTTCGCAAGACATGGCGCGCGCCGGCATGCTCGGCGCGGTCGGTCTGATACGCGGGACGATCCACACGCCGACCCCGGACGAGATGATGCGCTTGGCCTTGGAAACGCAGGACCGTGTTGGCGCGGCTGGAAATTGGGTGCGGGTGGCGATTGATGTGCCGCTGGCGATTGAACGCGCGGTGCTTTCGACCTCGGTTCTGCTGATCCCACGATGTCGAACAATCGCTTTATACCGTGACTCGAGTGCCCGCGGCATGCGCCCGGTGCGCGCGCTTTGCAACGGATCTCGGCGCAATGTCGGCGCTGCGCGACGCGAATTGCTGGCAGGTTGCCGGAAGGGGCGGCGGTGTTGCGGATCGAAAGGGTCAGCTTTTCTTGCATCGGGACGGGTGGTCGAAGTTCACGCGCTTCGGTGTATCGCGGCGATGCCTACGATTTTTGCGGCGGAATTAGCAGGTCGGCCCGGCACCAGAGGCCGCGCCACCCCGCCGGCACCAGCGCGGTCGGCGCATGACTTTGGCGGGAGTCTGGCCCATGGGCGCCGCGCGCCCGCTCAGAAAAAGGATACATCGCATGTCTTGCAACCGAACCCATGAAAGGCGCGAGTTTCGCCGAAAATCCCCGAGGCCACGGCCGCGCTTTCTTGCGGCGGCGCGCCCCGCCCGCTGGCCTGAGGCCGCGCAGGCGCCTGCAACAGCGCGACCCCGATCGTAGAGACACCGTTGGGGCGCGGGTCGTCGGACCACGCTGGCCGGTGGGTATCTGAAATACGCATCGAATATGCTGGCAGGTGTGCGGTGGCGCTCAAGTCGGGCCGTCGTCGCCTCGGTCTACCAGCGCCCCTTGCGGCTGCTCGGGCAAGCGGCCATTGGAATTCGCAATCGGGCACAAGCCGGATATCGTTGGATGCTGCGCGCGGCTTTTGGCGGGGCGGGGCGCTGACCATCGGCATCACCAATTCGCAGGGCCGCGATCTCGCAGGGCCTGGCACGCATTACCTTGTCGCTGCATGCAGGCGTGGAAAAAAGCGTTGGGCCGCCACGAAAACCTTTGTGGCGTCGGTGGTGGCGGGCTGGCGCTCTTGGCGGAAATTGGCAAAAAGATGAGCGCCTTGCGCACCGCCGTTCGCGCCTTTGCCGGCCAGTTTCAGGCGCCCCTTAACTGCGACTGGGACGCCACTGCCGACGGCTTGGTGACAAACCAGTCAAGCCTATGTGCTCGGTCGGGGTCCGGCCTATGCCATCGCGCCGAAATCGCACTGAAATGCAAGGAAAACCTGCGATTCTTGCATGCCGAAAGCTATTCTGCGGCAGAGGTTTTTGCACGGCCCTCGGCGCTGGTTTGTGAAACCCGCTTTCCGGTTGCTCGCGCTCGGGGTCGAGATGCGGCCCATGCCGATGTGAATCGCAACGCCGAGGAAACTCGCCGCGCGGGGGCGCGGATGTGTTTTTGACCGGCCTTGGCCGCGAAGGGCAGGCGCACCTTCCGGCCGTCACTGGTGGGCACCCGCTTGACGGGCACCGCTGGTCACGGTGGTCAGCTATTTACGGCCTTTGTCGAAAGCCTGCGCGGCGGCGCGGTTCAACCCGGGATTACGCCGCGAACCTGCGCAAAGAGACGGCAGGACAGTCTGATGCGGGCAGAGTTTTCACACGGGGCGGAGTTTTCGACGGGTCGGCCTTGCAGGATGGCCGGCGCTGGTGATCGGAGGACGGGCGCGGGTGGTCGGGTCTGTTCCCCGAGGCCCGGCTGCCCCCGAGATGTGGCACGCGGATCCGCTCCGCAGGGGTGCTGGCGGCGGGCTGCTGGACCTTCAGGTCAATGGCGGCGGTGCGTGATGTTCGTGCGCGCGAGGGCGATACGATCGAAACGATTTCCTGAACGCACATCTTGCGGGCTGGCACGACCGGGCTCATGCCAACCCTGATTCACCGACCACGCCGATGTCACCGCGGCGCACTCGCGCAAGGCGTCGCCGCCGCCGGCGGCGCAGGTGGCCCGGGTTCATCGGCCTGCACCTTGGAGGGCCGCATTTCGAACCCCGGCGCAGGGCGCGCATGACCCCCGCCCTGATCCGCCCGATGGAGGCGGAAGGGATCTCGGCAAGCCCTTTTGTTGCTGCGGCCGCAAGGTTCCCTGCCCGCGCTTGCTCGTCACCCTCGCCCCGGAAAACGTGACGCTCTGGACAGAATCGCGGCACTGGCACGCGCCGGCGTGATCGTCAAGGCCTCGGGCTAGCGACATGATTTTGCGCGCGCGCAAGGCGGCGTTTTGGCGCGGGTTTGCGCCGCGGCGTCAACGCATCATTTTTCAACGCCATTGAGCCCGTCTTGGCCACCGCGACGCCGGGGCTGGTAGGGGCGGCAACTTGATTACGGCCGGGGGTTGTTTTGCGGCAATCATCGGCCGATGGGCCGTGCCATTGTGGGCGCCCGAGGCATTTGGCGGGGCGCGGGCACTGGCCGCCAAACGGGGCGGGCGTGGCTCCTTTCTTGGTCACCGAGGCAATGGGCCGTTGGCGGCAGCGCTGCGGCCTTGAATTTCACGCCAATCAGGGCCGCACCCAATTCCTTTGCGCTGGGAGGGCGGGGGCTGGACCCTGCCCGATGGGGCACGCTCCCGGCGGGGACCGGATTCTGCTACGATGACAACAGGGGAATCCCAATGCGGCATTTCTGGGTTGGGAATTTTTTTGCGGGGGCGGGGCGGGGCGGGCAGGACGGCGGGGCTGGCGGATGGGCAACAATTTCCGGGTTTTGCCGCCCCGGGGGCCCCCCCCCCCCCCCCCCCCCCCCCCCACCCTTTTTTGATAATTCTTCTCTCTTG
>Ga0163217_1051863_pt1 | contig 12212 bp, 12 predicted proteins | sample SynspAceP_FD_185933 | JGI IMG/M metagenome (GOLD analysis project Ga0163217, IMG submission 185933) | Saline lake microbial communities from Ace Lake in Antarctica - Synechococcus sp. Ace-P (PacBio error correction) | ecosystem: Environmental > Aquatic > Non-marine Saline and Alkaline > Saline ... | reverse complement strand
GAGGCGGACTACGAGCCCCGCTAACGTGGCTTTCTTCCATTTAAACACCTTGGGGGGTTGTGCCTTTTTCTTTTGATGATGAACAATGTAGTCAATCAATCAAGGTCTTGCTCATGATCGCACGCGGAGTTCTATTTCGAGGGTAAACTCTAGATTTCCATTTAAAACAACCTGTTCAGAAGTAGTTGTCAGGGGCCATTGTTTTCTAGTGTGCGGTTTACCATAACCAAACGCGGTTAACACCTGTATTGCCTTGCTTAAGCAGCGTTCGACAAGCCATGAACCGAATGAGCTTTTGTGCGGTTTGTATCGGCGTCTTGGTGTCCAGTAATGCGTTCAGCAATACGGCCACAAGATCAGGGTGATCTTTAGCCGAGTTCGTTGAGATTATTGGCAACAGAGGCGACGTACGCTACTTCTTCTGGATTCGTCTTTTAGTTCTTCGAGCCAGTTCAATGACGGGGCGAAGGGGTCTTTAATAAACGCTGGTAGCCTGCATCGCCAGCGCAAGCATTAAGTGGGCGAGTGCCCTTCAGAGATCCAAACGCCCGCTTACATGTCTAATTTGTTCATTAAGAGCCACAACTCTTGAGTGAAGCGAGTGTTTTTTTCTGGTGCGATAATAAAAAAAAACCGAATGCTTAAATTCAGACGTAAAATCGGCTTGTTTCATCCGCTTTTAATAAAGTTCATTGAAAAATCATGATGATCAAGACCTGATATTCCCACGTAATCGCCCATCGGCATAACGGCCAGCCTGAAATACCGCTACCGCTTTATTTTGAACTTGAATCGTCGATTCTGGGGCCAAGCTGGCGAGTAAAGATACTTCCTGCTTTTTTCAAAGTCACTCGGTAAATACTGGCCTCATGGCCTCGAGTAATTTGCTGCGATCGAGCCTTTTAAGTTCCAACTTGTGATTCTACCAACGCCGTGGCGATAAAGCCTGCTTTATCAAATTCTGTGCCAATGACGTTGAAAGTGCTTCCGCCATGTTGTTAATAACGTGCTGGTAAAAAGATTCTTAAACGGTCTGGGCATGTCTTTCATATCCTAGGAATAAAGGGCAGAGACCAATATAGCGGTAATAGTGTCGGTTTGCGCGGCGCAGCAGGTTTAATTGCCTTCTGAATTCATCAGCGGGCATGGCGCGTCGCGTCGCGTTGAGCTCGTTGCCATTGCGCTTGACCCAGAATTAGTGATGTATGACGAGCCTTTCACTGGTCAAGACCAATTCTTCTTAAAGGGACTAGATCATTGATTCGCGAATTGAACGACTCCGCTAATATTACCTCTGTCGTGTTTCTCACGATGTAGAAAGAGGTCCTTGTCGATAAGCAGATCATTTTGTATTCTTGCTGGTGGTCGCTTATCGCTGAAGGAAACTGCCGCGGAAATTCGAGCGTCTGATGAACCCTCAGGTTTAAAACCAAATTTTTTAAATGGCGAGCCTGATGGGCCTGCTGCCTTTTCATTATCCCGGAAGATGGCCGATCCAGTATGCTTAATAAGACGGAGCAGCGCAATGAAAGCAAAGAATATCGAGGGCGCATGGCTGTTTGATTGGAAACTTGAACGTTTGGGCGAGCTGGCAACTTTTTTTTAGTAACAAAGTATTTTTAGATGCCGGTGCGTTTTGTGAGTCTATTAATCTACTGGTTAAGCAGCTTTACTCTGTTGGTGTTTGTCTTTGTGATTATCATCGGTCTCGGGTACATTATTGGGATTGGGTTGTCACTGCAGGCCTACAGTATTTTGGCTAAATTCCGGTTCGGAAGAAGCGGTTGGGCAGCTGTTAGCATTGTCATTGCTTCGTGAGCCTCTCCCGCCCGTTGTGACGGCGCTTTTGCGTTGCTGGGCCCGAGCGGGTCTTCTTGACTGCTTGAAAAGGTTTGATGAAAGCAACGGAGCAGTTGCAAGCTATGAAATGATGGGGGTAGATCCGCTAAGGCGGTGTGATGCACCACGATTATTTGCGGGCGTTTATTTTGTTTGCCTTTTGAGTTTGATGTTTTTCAGCTCTGGAATCCTTGGGGCAGCTGGTAGCGTGGTGGTTGGGTGTTACGATGGTTGCTTTTTTGGTCATCGATGCAAGCAGTCTGTTTCACTTGATACTGATATTATGAATGGGTTGATTAAAGCGGTAAATGTTTTTCCCGTCGTGGTTACTTGGATTGCGGTTTTTTGTATCAAGGTATGAGTGCATTCCAACTTCAGAGGGGATTGGCTAAAGCCAACGACTCGTACCGTGGGTTGGTTCATTGGGCTATTTTGGCGTAGATTTTGTATTTGACCGCCGCTAGTTTGGAGATTTTTACGGATGAGAAGTAAAGCGCGCAGAGTTATGGTCGTGTTTTATTGGTGGGTGTTGCGGCCCTTGTTTATTGGAACCTGCAGGTTAAGTTGGGCTTGCTTTTTTCAAGTAAGAAAGATGCATTATCAAGCGTGCAAGATTTGCGATGATATTTGCAGGTTTAACGAAACCGAAGTAAAGTCTCTATTGCTGGTTGTTGATTGCAGTGTTGAGATTCCCATCCGCCGTATTTGATAAAAAATATTTATGGCCTGTTACATGAATATCACTCTATGTCAATAATATCCCGACTGACAGTTCTATTCCTGTTTTAACCAGCGGGCTGTTGGTGAGAAAAGTATCTTAGGTATTTCTTATTGGAGCCGATGAAGAAGTGCTTAAAAACATGTACGGACACCAGTCTGCGCTTGTTGCTGGAGACTTTGATAAGTCAAGTTTTTGTTTAAACAGCGGCGACTCGGAGAAATAATGAGATGTCCGAAGATTTTAACGGGTGTTTTGTGTGTGTTTGCTTGACTTGGCTCTAGTATGACATGCGTCTAACGCTGACAGGCCAGACGGGGCTGTGATTTAAAGTTTTTGAGGCGTTTCGCACTGGATAATTGTCGCTGACAAAGAAGATATTGGCAAGAATCCTGCCTTGCTAGAGTCGAGGGTGAATAAAGATTTTGCAATGTAGGTGGATTTTGATGATTTTTTTCCAAAAAGTGATGGGGAAGTATTATCGAAGAGCATCGTCTGAACAGCGTGCTCGTTTTGCAAATTGTTACAACGGACACCTTGCTAAAAAACATACGGAAGGTCGCTGCATTGGACTTGATGCGGATCGAATTAACGTTTTGCCTTTTGGTCCTTCAAGTTAGAGGGAAAGAACAAAGGGTAGAGGTAGTTTTCAAATTGTGAATCAGGTGGTATGCTAAATATTAACTTTTTACATGGACAATCTAATCAGTGGAACTGGCGTTGAGTAAAGTTGTGATTAACAATATCAATTTTGGCTTAACATTCCGTAAGCAATTTGCCGTTATGATGGGAGCAGATAGAAATGACCATCGAAACGGCATTTCTGCTGAGAGCGTCGTTGGCTACAAGAGTCTTCAATTCTAAGTCGAGCGCAAATATGCACAATAAATCCAAATCAGTCAATGAGTTTGGATTTTTGCCATTTAAGCTTCGTGTATGTTGTCCCTGAATAAAAATCTTTAGAAAACAAGTGGTTTTTATTCAGAGAAAGACTTAAAGGTTATTAAGGTAGTTGGCTTACGTAAAGTAGAATAAAGGTAAACTGAATAAATTATATCTTATTGGAGGACTGTTGAACGCAAGTGAAGTTAAAGCACTTTTAGAATCCTCTATCCCTCATTGCGAAGTCATTTGCGCAGGGTGAAGGCTTGCAATTTTCAAGTGGGGGGGGGGGGGGGGGGGATTGTGGTTACAAGCGAATTGAAGGCCTCTCTTACAGTTAAGCAGCAGCAAACTTGTGTATTCAACATCTCAAGAGGCTATTGGCAAGCCGGTGCAACTTCACGCGTTTACAATGAAAACCTACACGCCGAACAAAAAAAATACGCCTATAAAACGATTTATAAGAGATTAATAATATGGATAAGCGCTTTCTGATTACTGCCTGGCACTCGACTTAACGGTGTGGTTCGTGCTTCTGGCGCGAAAAAATGCTGCATTGCCAAATTTTAGCGCAAAACATTGTTTAACAAAAGAATTGATCACGATTAAAAACTTGCCTTCACTTACACGGACATTACCACTATGCGTTGAGCTTCTTGGTTCTATGGGGTGCGGTGTTGTTTGTTGATGAAAAGATGACACAACATCGACGGCTCAATAAAAAACTGTGAGGCGCCCGTATGATCTTGGTTAAGACGATGCGTGCTTCTATTCTGGTTTTGGGCCCATGGTTCAGTCATTCGTCGAGCGGGTTGTTTCTCTTCCTGGGGCTGCGCAATGGTAGTCGCCGGTTATTTACATCTTCGTCATGGCTTGGAAGCCATGGGGGGTGCAAAAAAAATTGCGGTTGAAGGTGGTGATATCATTGCAAGTCCGTTGATGGTCGTCTAAAGGGCGCACGCATTTTCATTTGATAAGCACCTGTAACGGGACGCGAGAATTTATTAATGGCCGCCACTTTAGGCTGATGGCCAGACCTATTCTAGAAAACTCAGCGCGCGGAACCTGAAGTGGTTGATTTGGCTTGAATGCCTGATTCAAGATGGGCGCGAAAGATCCACGCGTCATGGATACAAGATACGATTATTCATTTGATGGTGTAGAAGCTTTGCCATGGTACGACTTACCCTGTTATGCCCTGACTTATTGGAAACGGGTAACTTCTTGGTGCCGCCTGCAATCACTGGCGTTAAAGTTAAAGTTTATGATACCAATGTGAAGTGCGCTTGAAGCAGTGCTTTCCCAAATTAGAAGAAGCCGGGTGCAAAAAGGACTTCGGAAGATGGATTGAAGTGGATATGGAAGCCGCCGTCCAGAAGCCGTTAATAATTAGCTACCGCGCCATACCCAGCATTCCCCGACAGACATGCAAGCGCAATTTGTTGCGTTGAAACTCCATTAGCGAATGGCGTTGCCGAGTGATGAGAAAATTTCTGAAAATCGCTTTATGCACCGTAGATGAAGATTGCTTCGCATGGGAGCTGACATGCGAAGTGACAGGGAATACGGCTATTGTTCGTGGTATCGAAACCGTTTGAAAGGGCGCGCAGTAATGGCAACAATCTACGTTGGCGTCTGCAAGTTTGGTGCCTTTCTGCGTAGTGGCAGAAGCCGATACGAAGATTGATCGGCATCTATCACATCGACCGTGGTTATGTAGTGTATTGAAGCAGAATTCGGTCATTGGGTGCGAAAAAATTTCACGGTTTTTAAATTAATAATGAGTAGACGTTGACGATTGCGCTATCGAAAGGGCGCATTCTGGCGCTTGAGACTTTTACGCTTTAGAAAGCCAATATTGTCCAGTGAAGACATTAGCCAAAAGTCGAAAAAAGCTAATTGTTCGACACCAATCATGAGCATATTCAAGTTGGTGATTTTTGCGCGCGGGACAGATGTCCCACGTATGCTTGATCATGTGTGCGGATTTTGGGTGTTGCGGTAAAAAGAGTTTGATGGAAGCATCGACAAAAAAACCTTACGAACTGCTGACTTAAAATTGCAAAATTCGCTTGATGTGACCGGCCGGTGTTGTCCGGTCAACCTTTGCCCAATAGACGTTTTGAAGGTGGCTTCTAAATTTTATAAAACCGCCAAAAGCGTATTTTGCTGAGCAGGGTATTTCAGGCGTGATGTCATCAAAGCTATACGGTTGCGATGGAGCTTGGGCGCCTTTTATTAGTGGCTTAGCAGATCTTATGTTGATATTGTTGATACAGGTGTAAGACTTTAGAGAAGGCGAATGTTCTTGAGGCGCGAGACGTTAATCGCACCGATCAGACACGTTTCGCGTGGTGTGGAATTAAAGCCCGCTTATAAAACAAAAGTACTCTGAAATGAGCCGATCTTAAAATGATAAGAAGTAGGCGGTTGAGGACAATGAGGTAAAATAATTGAACCTACTATACGAGAATTTTCGTCAAGCTCTGATGATTTCTCGTCCAAGAGGTGCCTGTTGCCTTTGCTGATGGCTAGCCCATTCTTGCTAACCACACAAAGCGTCTTTACTCGAGGCTTAATCGAACCTGCCCCTGAGCACTATTGAAATGCCCACCAGTTTCGGCCCTAATCTTGGTATTAAGGGAAATAAGCATTGCACCGGAATCAAAATGGTGAGGTAGAATCGAGAGCCGTAAAGCCTGTGTGCGTTAGCAAGAAATGGGTAGCCATCAGCAAAAGCAAACAGGCACCTCTGAACGAAAATCATCAGAGCTGAGAAAATTCTCGATATAGTAAGGTTCAATTATTTACCCTCATTGTCTTCAAACCGCACGTCTTATCATGTCTAAGTCGGCTCATTTCAGAGTACTTTGTTTCATAAAGCGCTTTATTTCACCACCAAACGTGCTACTGATCGTGCGATTACTCTCGCGCCTCAAGACCATTCGCTTTAAAGTATTACCTGTATCAACAATATCAACAATAAGATCTGCTAAGCCCATAATAGGCGCAAGCTCGCATCGCACCGTATAGCTTGATGACATCAGCCCTGAATACCCTGCCTCAGCAAAATACCTTGCCCGGTTTTTATAAATTAGAAGCCACCTTCCAAACGTCTATTGGGCAAAGGTTGACCGACAACACCGGCCGTCATCAAGCGACATTTTGCAATTTTTAAGATCCCAGCAGTTCGTAAAGGTTTTTTTGTCGATGCTTCCATCAAAACGTCTTTACCGCAACCCCAAAAATCCGCCAACACCATCATCAACATACGTAGGGACCATCTGTCGCCGCGCAAAATCACCAACTTGATATGACTCATGATTGTGTCGGGAAAATTAGCTTTCGACTTTGCTAATGTCTTCACTGGGGAACAATATTGCTTTTTCTAAAAGCGGTAAAGTCTCACCAAATGCGCCCTTTCGATAGCGGCAATCGTCAACGTTCTACTTTCATATTAATTAAACCCGTGAAATTTTCGCACCCAATGAAACCGAATTTCTCTTCAATTACACTCATAACACGGATCGATTGATAGATGCGGATTCAATCTTCGTATCGCCTTCTGCCACTAAACGCAGAAAAGCAACCAAAACTTTGCAGACGCACGTAGAATCGTTGCCATTACTGGCGCGCCCTTCAAACGTTCGATACACGAAACAATAGCCGTATTCCCTGTCACTTCGATGTCAGCTCCATGCGAGCATCTCACTACGTGCATTAAAGCGATTTTCAAAAAATATTCTCAAAATCACTCGGCCAACGCCATTCGCTATGAGTTCAACGCAACAAATTGCGCTTGCATGTCTTGTCGGGAATGCTGGTATGCGCTCCGGTTACTAATATTTAACGCTTCTGACGCGCCCTTCCATAGTCACTTCAATCCAATCTTTCCCCGCAAGTCACTTTTGCACCGGCTTCTTCTAATTGGAAAGCACTGCTTCAAGCGACTTCACATTGCGTATCAATTAACTCTTTAACTTTACCGCCAGTTGATTGCAGCGCAACCAAGAATACCCGTTTCAATACGATCAGGCATAACAGGTAAGTCGTACCATGCAAAGCTTTCTACACCATCAATGATAATCGTAATCTGTACCATGACCCGTGATCTTCCGCGCCCATTGGAAATCAGGCATTCAGCCAAATCAACCACTTCAGGTTCGCGCGCTGAGTTTTCTAGGAATAGTCTGCCATCAGCTAAAGTCGGCCATTAACTAAATTCTCCGTCCCCTTTACAGGCTTTATAAAGAAAATGTAACTCATCCTCCCATCATGCGTGCGCCCTTTAGACGCCATTCAACACTTGCCAGATGATATCACCACCTTCCAACCGCCATTTTTGCACCATGGCTTCCAAGGCCACGAAGATGATAAATCAACCGGGCGACTACCAATTTTGCCAGCCCACCAGGAAGAGAAACAAACCGCTCGACCGAAATGACGACCAATGGGCCCAAAACCAGAATAGAAAGCACGCATCGTCTTAACAAGATCATACGGCGCCTCACAGTTATTGAGCGTCGATTACGTCAATTGGACACTCATCTTTTCATCAAACCAACAAACACCGCCCACCCCATTAGAACCAAGAAAGCTCAAGCATAGTGGTAATGTCGTCTGTAAGGAGGCAAGTTTTTAATCGTTGATCAAAATCTTTTTGTTAACAATTGTTGCCGCTAAAAATTGGCAATGCAGCATTTTTCGCGCCAGAAGCACGAAACCACCACGTTAAGTCGAGTGCCACCAGTAATCAGAAGGCTTATCCATATTATTAATCTCTTATAATCGCTTTTTATAGCGTATTTTTGTTCTGGCGTGTAGGTTTTCATTGTAACGCGTGAATTGCACCAGCTGCAATAGCCTCTTGAAGCATGTGAATACACAAGTTGCTGCCTCTTAACTGAGGAGAGGCCTTCCAAATCGCTTGTAAACCACAACCACTTGAAAATTGCGCCTTCACCCTGCGCATGACTTCGCAATAGGGATAGGAGGATTAAAAGTGCTTTAACTTCACTGCGTTTCACAGTCGCTCCAATGATATTTAATTTATTTCAAGTTAACCTTATTCTACCTTAGTTAGAGGCCAACTACTTAATACTTCTAAGTTTTCTCTGAATAAAAACCCACTTGTTTTCTAAGAATTATTCAGGACAAACAAATACGACGAAGCTTAAAATGGCAAAAAAACCAAACTCATTGACTGAATTTGGATTTATTGTGCAATATTGCGCTCGACTATAAGATTAAGACTCTTTAGCCAACGACGCTCTCCAAGCAGAAATGGCCATTCGATGTTCATTCTATCTGCGTCCATCATTAACGGCAAATGCTTACGGAATGTTAAGCCAAAATTGATTATGTTAATCACAATATTACTCAACAGCCAGTTCCCCTGAACTTAGATTTGCTCCATGTAAAAAGTAATATTTTAGCATACCACCTGATTCCATTTAAAATCTACATCTACCTTTGTTTCTTTCCCTCACCTGAGGACCCGAAAGGCAAAAACTTAATTCGATCCGCATCAAGCTCAAGCAGCGACCTTCCGGATGTTTTTAGCAAGTGCCTTGGTAACATTGCAAAACGAGCACGCTGTTCAGACGATGCTCTTCGATAATACTTCCCCATCACCTTTTTTGGAAAAATCACAAAACCAACCACATTCGCCCAAAATCTCTATTCACCCTCGACTCTAGCAAGGGCAGATCTTAGCCGAATATTTCTTTGTCAGCGACCAATATCAGTGCGAAACGCCCTCAACAACTTTAATCAACAGCCCCTCTTGCCTCGTCAGCGTTAGACCATGTCAAAGACTAGAGCCAGCAAAGCAAAACACACACAAAAACCACCCGTTAAAATCTTCGGACATCTATTAATTTCTCTATTCCGCCGCTGTAAACAAAAAACTGACTTATCAAAAGTCTCCAGCACAAGCGCAGACCTGAGTGTCGTACATTTCACTGCCATTTTTAAGCACTTCTTCATCGGCTCCCAATAGAAATACCTAAATACTTTTCTCCAACAGCCCGCTGGTTAAAACAGCAATAGAAAACTGTCAGTCGGATATTATTGAACATCAGAGTGAATATTCATATAACCAGCCCATAAATAATTTTTATCAAATACGATGGATTCAACAACTGCCAACCTCAACACCAGCAATAGAGACTTTAGCTCGGTTCGTTAAAACCTGCAATATCATCAAATCTTTCCACGACTTGATATCATCTTTCTACTTGAAAAAGCAAAGCGCCACTACCTTGCACCGCCAAATAAACAAGGGCCGCAACACCCAACACAATAATAAAACATCCGACAATAACTCTGGCGCGCTTACTTCTCATCCTAAAAATGTCTTCCAAACATAGCGGCGGTCAATACAAAATCTAACGCCAAAATAGGCCAGATGAAACCCAACACCACGGTACGAGTCGTTCTTTACCAATCCCCTCTGAAGTGGAGAATGCACTCATAACCTTGATAAACCGGCAATCCAAGTAACCACGACGGAAAAACTATAACCCCGGCCTTTAATCACACCATTCATAATATCAGTATCAAAGTGAACAGACTGCTGGCATCGATGACCCAAAAAGGCACCATCGTAAACACCCAACCCCAAGCCAAACCGATACCGCTGCCACCAAGGATTCCAGAACGCTGAAAAAATCAAACTCCAACAACGGCCAAACCAAATAACGCCCGCAATAAATCGTGGTGCATCACACGCCTTAGCGGATTCTACCCCCATCATTTCATAGCTGACAACTGCTCCGTTGCTTTCATCAAACCTATTTCAGCAGTCAAGAAGACCCCGCTCGGCCAGCAAACAAAAGGCGCCGTCACCAACGGCGAGAAGCTCACGAAGCGAATACGAATGCTAACAGCTGACCCAAAACCGCTTCTTCCGAACCGAATTAGCCAAAATACTGTAGCCTTGCAGTGACACACCATCCCAATAAATGTTACCCAGACGATGATAATCACTAAAGACAAAACACCAACAGAGTAAAGCTGCTTAACCAGTAGAATTAATAGACTCACCAAAAAACGCACCGGGCACTCTAAAAATACTTTACTTAAAAAAATGGCCAGCTCGCCCAACCGCGTTTCAAGCCAATCAAAAAGCCATGCGCCCATCGATATTATTGCTTTCTATTGCGCTGCCTCCGTCTTATTAAGGCATTTACTGTCGCACTTCCGATAATGAAAAGGCACAGGCCCATCAGGCTCGCCCATTTAAAAAATTGTTTAACCGCAGGTTCATCAACGCTCGAATTTCGCGGCAGTTCCTTCAAGCGATAACGCGACCACCACGCAAGAATACAAAACATTGATCTGCTATCGACATAGGGACTCTTTTCTACATCGTGAAGAAACCACGGACAGAGGTAATATTAGCGGCAGGTCGTCCAATTCGCGAATCAATGATACCAGTACCCCTTTAGAGATTGGGTCTTGACCAGTGAAAGGCTCTCCAACATCAACTAATTCTGGGTCAAGCGCCAATGGCACGAGCTAACGCGACGCGACGCGCCATGCCGCCTTGATAATTCAGAAGGCATTAAACCTGCTACGCCGCGCAAACGGACCACTATTACCCGCTATATTTGTCTCTGCCCTTATTTCCAAGATATGAAAAACATGCCAGAAAACCGTTTAAGAAGCTTTTTAACAGCACGTTATTAAACAACCATTGGCGGAGGCACTTTCAACGTCAATTGGGGAAAGAATTGATAAAGGCAGCTTTATCGCCACCGTCGTGTGAATCAGCTTGAGACATTGAACTAAAGCTCGGGATCGGCGAGCCCAAGATACGAGGCCATGAGCCAGTATTTACCGAGGACTTTGGAAAAAAGCAGGAAGTATTTTTACTCCCAGCTTGGCCCCAGAAATCGACATTCAATTCAAAAATAAAGGTAAAAGCGGTATTTCAGGCTGGGCGATTATGCCGATGGGCGTATACGTGGGATATTTCACGGTCTGATCATCATGATTTGTTCAATGACTTTATTAAAAGCGATGACGAAGCCGATTACGTCTGAATTTAGCATTCGTTTTTGTTTTTATTATCCGCAACCAGAAAAAAAACCCCCCACTCGCTCACTCAAAGAGTTGGCTCTTAAATGACAATGAACATGTACGGCCGTTTGATCTCTGAAGGGACTCGCCCACCGCTTGCCCTGGGCGATGCAGCTACCAGCGTTTATTAAGACCCTTCGCCCTCATTGGAACTGCTCGAAAGAACCTAAAAGGACGATTCCCAGAAGAATTACGTTTACGTTCGCTCTGTTGCCAATAATCCTCAAACGACATCGCTAAAATCACCCTTTATCTGTGCCGATATTTGCTTGAACGATGGATTACAAGAACGCGATTTAACAAAACCGCACCAAAGCTTTCATCGTCATTGCCTTGTCGAACGCTGCCTTAAAGCAAGGCAATAACAAGGGTTAACCGCCCGTTTGGTTATGGGGTAAAAAAAAAAACCGCAAACTAGGAAAAAAAACCAATGCACTGGACAACTACATTTCTGAACAGTTGTTTTAAATGGAAAATCAGAGTTTACCCTCGAAAAATAGAATCCGCCGTGCGAATCAGGAGCAAACCTTTGTGATTGACTAACATTGTTCATCATCAAAAGGGGAAAAAAAAAACGGGGCAACCAACCTCCCCCAAAGGTGTTAATGGAAGAAAAAAGGGCCACGTTAAAAAAGGCCGGGGCTCCCGTAGTTGCCCCCTCCATTTCCCCCTTTCCCTGGGTTTTCCT
>Ga0163217_1077799_pt1 | contig 12213 bp, 15 predicted proteins | sample SynspAceP_FD_185933 | JGI IMG/M metagenome (GOLD analysis project Ga0163217, IMG submission 185933) | Saline lake microbial communities from Ace Lake in Antarctica - Synechococcus sp. Ace-P (PacBio error correction) | ecosystem: Environmental > Aquatic > Non-marine Saline and Alkaline > Saline ... | reverse complement strand
ATCCCGCTTCAAGAGGCCTTTGGCTGAGGCCGTTGGCGAATTGCAGGCATCCATTACCTTTCTCTTCGCGGCGTGGCGGTGTGGCCTCGCAGTTGCTCGGATGGCTGTATGCGCGTTTTCGGGCTTGCGCCGTGTGGCCATTGTCTCGGTTGTTCTGCAGGTTCTGTGCTTTATGCCGCCCTCTGACCCAGCTCAATTGGCCATAATTCGCATGGGCTTTTTTTTTGTTTGTTATTTTTCGCGTTTTTCGCTATGCCGCTGCTTTGGCCTGGGGACTATTTGCCAAATCACACTGGAACCCAACTCATAAGCCTTGTGGTACGAGCGCAACCGTGGGCTGGCGCTGGCGATCATCCTGAGCGGGACCACCAGTTGTGGCGGCGACGTTGATCGTTTCCGCCCTTGCTGGCCTGGTGCAGGGAACGCTCGGGCTGGCAGGCAGGCTTTTTGTGCTGGCGGGGTATGCCCCTGGTAACCACGCTGCCGATGGCGCTGCTGTGGCTGCAACTTCCCGGCAACCGAGGCCCCAAAGCGCTTTCAAGGAAAAAGCTCGCACAGCCCCGCTGGGCGGGCGACCGATTCACCTTTGTCGAAGCGCGGCAAATCCCGGATCTTCTGGATGTGCAACCTATCACTGATCCTGTCCGTATCGCTTATTCGTTTGCCATGGTCACAGGTTGATGGTTTGCCTTAACCTGCAGGACAAAGGCGTACCTGCAACTTTACGGCCGGCCAGATCTTCAGTGGCCTTTCGGCGCATCAAATCATCATCGGGCGCGCTGCTGGTTGGCTACCTGCTGATCACTACTGGGCCCATCCCATTTCCCGCCGCTTGCGCTGTTCACCCGGCCATAGCGTTGTCTTATTTTGCTGTGATCGGGGCCAGAGTCTACTTGCCCCTGCTGGTCCTTGGCTACTGTCTGCATAGTTTAAGCGCAGGCGCGGAATTTTTGCATATAGCCGCCTTTCTCATGGCCCGCTATCGGCATGAAAGACTACGGCGCATCTTTTGCGATTACATTCTGGGTCTGGTCACTTATGTGGCGGGCATGTTCTCCGGCTTTTTTCGGCTACATCCATACCCAGTACGGAAACTTAACGAAACCCGGTTTCATCATGTATCGCTGGTCGCGGCGATTAGTGGCATCCCTGACCCTGTGACGCTGCGCTCGGCAGCCGCATTTCCAATCCCGGCCCTCTCAACCCGAAATGGCTTTGAGATCGCTCGGAACACCCAGGTCTGGGACCCTGACATTTGGCAGAGACGAAAACCCTGGCCCATTATCGTGTTGACACGCTGACGGTGGCCCTCATCGCCTATATCCGGATGTTATGCAACTTCGACCATGATCACGCGCAGGATCATCATCGGGCACTTTGCAGGCAACAAGCCCTACTTCCGCGCCCTCGATATTCCAGCACAGAACGCTGGGGGCAATGCTTGCAGTAAATCGGAAATCCTCGCGACCGCGGTCTTGCACCGGTGTGCCCGAACCATGATCCAGCACCGAACTCCACCAGTATTCATCCTGCACGCGAAGGGTCAGCGTATCGCCTGCATAGGCGTGCCACCACCGCCGCCGTAATCAGTCGGCATTCCTGCCCGTTAAGCTTGACGTTCTGGCGATGATTCCATGGCATGACCTTCGTTGGGGCTCGGACATGGTTCACCGGAATTTCTTCCGAACAGCGAGGGCCGCCAGCGAACCGGTTATGCCCGCCCGGCCGCCGCACTCCAGTACCCTTGTCCCCCGCCTGACCATCTTCTCGATCAGCTCGGAGGCCGCTTCCTCGTAATCACCCCCAAGGCCCAAAGTAGTAAGCCATGCGGCGGCTAAAACCCCTGAGCCACCCGCATTTTCAGGGCGTGCAGCGGGTGCTGCAGCACCACGGGCTCCGGCAGGCTGTCGAGCCATTCACGGGACTGCTGGATTGCTCCAGATCATCTTGGTTCAATCGCGGCCAGACGTTCAAGCCGCGCTGTTTGAGACAAAGTTGCCGACGCGCTTCAAATGCGCCAGCTCCTCCAAGAGTGTTTGTTCATTAGGGACTATCCTGGATGGGAATTGCTCGGCCTCGATCGGATCGGGCTTCGCAGCAGGAACGCCCGCGGCAAATCATAGCAGGGCCTTGAGCTGTGCATTTTGCGCGCAGCATCGCCGCGCTACCTGGGCACCAGACACGGAAAAACCGCAGGTACTGCGTGTTGCTTGGCGGCGGTGTCTGCCCGTCAACTGCTTGATGGAAGTAGCGTACTAAGCGTTCCTGCCCTGCTCAAACTTGTACAACCTCATGGTTCTCGATTAACAGCGCTACCATCGCGCATCACATTTCTGTGGTGGCAAAGCCGCCTTCATTGGCGGCAATGATCGACAACGCAAACCTCCACGCTTGAAACTTGCTGTTCTGCTGGTCCCACATGCCTTCAAAGCACCGCGAAACCCTCCATCACCGGCCGCCCCAGATACCGATATCCAAGCCCGTTGGGAGATACTTTACGGTTTAGTGCTCAAAAGAGCCATCCCGATCACCGGCGTTCCAGCACTTGAGCTGGCCATGCAGGAAGTTTTTCGATCTCTACGTTATCAACATTATTCATTGGTCTTTTCACCCTCTCAAAGGTCGGGGCTGGGCGTTGAGTTTCAATCCCAAGACGGCATGAATTTGAACTTTGGCCGCGCAGTTGCGCTTCCGGCAATCATTCGGCGCGGGCATGTCTGGATCAGACGGGATATTGGGGAACAGATCGAGAATGCGTTTATCGCGGCTGTGAGCTCTACCTTCGCAACAAACTGCCCCAATGCAAACATATGCGGCCAAATCCGGAATCCAGCCACGTCGCGACTTGCGGTTCCAATCAAAGGGCGTCTGGATTGTCGAAGGCGTCCTCATTCCACGATTGGCAAAATCACCATGGCATTGAACCATTGCCCTTGGGCAACATAACGCCACCGATCTCGACATCCTTTGAGGCTTGGCGAATCTTTGAAAGTTGCTTACCGGTTCATTAACGCACGGCTTTCATCGATCAGTTTGCCGATCAGACTGCGATCATTGCGCACTCGCTCCAACAACTCGGGGCGCTCAGCAACAGCGTCATTCACCAACTAAAGGTCCGGGTTGGTAGTTCCAACTGCCGGCCGGTAATAACGAGCGGACAAAGGGGTCCACCTCATGATCATCCAATGCCCGGGCCTTCGTATTCGGGCATTGATCAGGCGGCTGATTCAGATTTCATTCCGCTTGAGGCCCTCGGCGCGCTTGCTAACGACCACCTCTTGATTGCAATTCATAAAGGCTCTTTAACGAGCTGGCCAGCCAGAGGCCATAGATCTTGGCCTTTTTCCGGATCAATCTGGTTAAGCCGCCACCAATCCAACGGCCAGCTCGCGTACTTTTTTGAACTTTCCGGATTCATCGGCAGGAAAACCCATCAGCGCATACATGGCGGCGAATTGGAAAATAAAAGACCAAAGTCCATTAGATTGGCTTTCTTGTCTGCCACCATTGGGCAACAGGAACCTTGCGCGGATGACCCGACAATCTCGGGTCGCCATTCGTTCAACGGTCTGCGGCATGAACCACCGGCTGCAGCATTGCGCGGTGCGCCGGTGCTGCTCCGCCATCCATCGCCAGGTGATCGTCCATCAAAAAAACGCACAAGCCCCTCCGCGATGAAACCGCTGGTGAAGGTGTCGGCAGTTGCGTCACGCAGTTTACCGCCATTATTGTCCTTGTACTTGAACAAGGTGGACTGCCATTTTTGGCCGCCTTGCGCCCAGCATTGGTCGGGCACCTTGAGTTAGGGTGTCGACCAAAGTTCGCCCTGCATTACCGGTTCGGTTGTGACGCTTGTCCCGGCATTAGGCCATGGATATCGACGTCCGATTCCAAGCATAGGGTATCCGAGACCGCGTGGTAAGCGGCTTCGATAATTCAATTCCTGAGCTGCGAAGTGGCATAGCCATGTTTCCGGTAAAAAATGTAATTCTTGTTATTGATCGTTAGGGTTCTTTCCGCCAGAAAACTGGCACGCGCTTGGCTGCCGACGGCCAGCCATGCCATTCACCGCGCCACCGGATGAAATCCAGCCCACTGCCCAGATTCAGCCTGCGACCGGCAGGGTGTGTCGCCGCCCAGCCCGTGAGCCGGGCGCATGGTGCTGGAGCGCATGGAGGTGGGGTGTTCGATATGCACGAACACATCCGTTTCACCGTGTTCAGACGTGTCGGTAAAATCGGGCCTTGCGGCTCGATCCGCCGACCTATGACATGCCCCTTGATGCCTTATCTACAAGGCCGAGAGCTGATCAATGACCTGCATCTGCAACAAGCTTCCCTTGATGTTATCCCAGCCCGCTTTTCGGGTTGACCGGCATGACCGGCCGGTAGATGAGATCACGTCCTGCCGGCCGGAGCCTTGGGAAGGATCCGCCAGCGCTCGGAGCGGCCATGAGTGATATACGGCAGCGTTAGGTACTTCCCCCCGCGGCGCAGGCGCTAAAGCGCTTTTCCAGCCACGGGCTTTCGGGTGCCGATCAGCAGGGCAAGGTCTGCGCAGGTCGACGGCCGTCGGCCCCGGGCTTGTTCGAAGCGGGGGCACGGAAATCTGACCATCCAGCGCCAACATTTCCACTTGAGCGGCCCTGAGCCTTGGCGTTTGGGCTGGCGCCATGGCGTGATAGGGTGTGAAGCAGGTGCCTGGGCATTTCGCCAGTCCGTACCATTTTCAAAGGCCACTTTTAGGATTGGCAGCCGGCGATTGACCGAGCTGAGCCGTGAACTCGCGTTCCATCGGCCAGGCTTGACGCCTTTCACCGTTCCTTGGCTTGGAGACGATTTCCGTCACGGTTGCAGAGGTTAATGGGACCTTGCCCCGCCCAACTCTCGAAGCCTGGAGCGCATGGCATTGCTCAGTTTGCTGCATCCCGCCGAGCACCCGACCCAACACCAAAGCGGTGAAGAAAGCCAGCAAGGCATAGTAAGATGCCGGCCGCCATCAGCAGTTAATAATCTCCAAGCCAATCCAGTCCAGGGGCGCACATCGCGGAAATGGTGACGGGGATGCTCGAAGCGTTCACGTGCTGCCTGATGCGCGGAGCGGTCAGCAGGACCCATCAATTCAGGTTTGAGCTTACGATTTTCTTCAGGGCCGCTGCCTATTCACTTTCAGCTTGGCCCGGAAGTTTCAAACTTCGCCGGGTCCAACGCGCCATCATTGGCAGAGAGCGATTCTATGAACATGTCGATAACGTTCATGAACTCCAGAAATGCTTCGGCAGTCATTTTCTGGCTTTTAGCGCCTGATCTCCGCAGCGGTTTTCAGGCGACTCGCCAGAACACCAGCGAGCTCCCATCCGTGCAGATACACGTACCCTGGCGCCAGCTCGATGGACTTGAATCCGTGGCGTCAAGGTCCAGTTCCTGGGGGAATGTGGGATATGAACACGCATCGGGACTCATGTCCAGAAGCGCAGGGATGCTACCAAGATGCTCGGGGGCTTCAGGATCAGATACCCGACGATGCATGCCACCCACTTTTGGTCGAAGCGCCTACCAGCACCAGCGTCCTTTTCCCTTCCAGCCGAGATTAGCAGCGCCGACAGGCCGTGGTGCCGCCACTACGATAAATTACGTCGGAAATCTGCTTGTGTTATTCATGGTTGTATCCCTTTTTTCAAGCTGGTGAGCACCCTATAAACAAAGCTCGCCCAAGTGGCGCGCAAAAACCGTTTCCCTGAGTAAAACCGATTGGCCCACTGCTCACGATTTTCGCCCACAGGTTGTGTTTTTACCATTAGCACTTTACCAATTCTTATTGCAGAATTATTAAATCTGGCATTATGGAATTAACAAAGATCTTCTGCTACGGTTACCAGGGCAATGCTTGGCAGTTCGAAATGACTTTATCCGACGTCCTTCTTACGCTGCGTTAAAAGCATTAGCCTGGAAATAAAAATAAAATGAACAGAAAAAATGAGCACAGATCTGGATCATTCCGGACGCTTGTCATGGTCAGCACGTTTAACAGTGTCTTTTCCAGACGCTGGCTCGGCCATTTGCAGCCCACGCTTTCCATCACTTACCCCCAATCAATTCAAGGAACAACTTGCGATGGTCGCGGAGCTCTGGATTTCAGCCCCAGCGCCACCTATTGGCCGGGCCTTTGCTTCCAGCAAAATCTCGTTCTAACAACATCAATAACGGAGAACGTTCATGAAACTGAATATTGCTATCGGTTTGTTACTGGGCGGGACTATCTGCCTTGCGTCTTTTGGCGGCTGTTGAAGCCCGAAAGAGGCAGAGAAGTTAGGGCAAAGCCTGACAAGCGGTGGGAGCATTCAAGCAGGGCCAATGCGGACGGTTCAATTCCTTCCCTATGAAGGCGGGCTGCGCGACGCTTCCGAAGCTTCCAGCCTGACAGGGCTTCTGCGGTTCAACCCGTTCAAGGACGAGCAAGCCTGTTATCGCATTACCTCAGAGAAACATTGGCATTGAGACGCTGATCTGCTGGAGCGCCGGTCAGAAGAAGTACTGCAGCGCAAATCCCGAATTTATATGGGATATCTAATCCTTCACCCGCACAGGCGGCCTATCCAAAGAAGTGGAAGAGGCAAGGTATCCCGGGAAATTGCCACCACCTGTTAATACCTACAATGAAGGTTTGGCGCTCGGAAGCCGGGTTGCCGGGGCGGAATTCCCTTTCCCATAGCACAAAACGGCAATGAAATGATGTGGAACCTGCTGGTTGCGCTATAAACGACGGCAGTTTGGTACTACTACCTCCTTCATCCAATACCGGTAGTCGATTCGTAACGGCTCTTTACTCGTACAGCCAACCAGGCAAACTTTGTTCGAGCGGCCTTATTACCCAGACTGGACGTCCCGGGTCGCGATCCGGAATTGTTCTACCGCGTTTACTCGTGACTAAAGGCGCCAGCTGCGCAAGGCCGTGTGAACTGGACAGGGTTGATGGACTTCCTCAACCCAAACCGCTCAGGCACGGCGAGCATGGATGTTATACAACCCGGTCACGTTCGCGCTGAAAGCTTGCCCCGGAATCAACTACGACACGCCAGTTGGCAGTATGGGCGGCCCTTGGAAATCTGTTTGATGAACTGTTCATGTTCTCCGGCGTGCAGGACGGTTTGATTCAAATTGGTTGGCCGCAAGGAAAATGCTGATCCCATACAACCAATACAAGTTCTACTTCAACTGTTGATGACCGTTCCGGACCAGGCGCACGCCAATCCGGAATTGCGAGCGCTGGAAAAGCACCGACGTCTGGGAAGTGGAGGCAACGCTCAAGGCCTGGTATGCGCACAAGTATACAGCAAGCGCACCTACTTTACCTGATGAAGATTTACTTCGTTCGCTGGCCTCTACGTGCCTGGATCAGAACGGCGAGCTGTACCGTTCAATGATGATGGGGGGCGTGCAAGTTTCTATGATTCACGGACATTCCCTATATTCGTTCCAAACCAAACCATATTTGATTTCAACAAAAGGCATGTACGGCATTATTCAATGACGCATGACGTGTTATCGCGTGTTGAGCGAAGCCAGAAGCGAGCGCGAGCTCAACCCGAAGCGATCGTACGCGTTCTGAATCTTTCAGCGTTAATTGATCGCCCCTCTGACCGCCACTTTCAGTTGCCCACGCCGCTGAAGGGCTTTTGTGTTTCCTGAAAGGGACCTTCACCATGCAGAAAATCAAACGACGTGCGAACATCAGCCAATCTAACACCCTTACTCACGCCCGTCCACCCTGTCTGGCCAAACTTTTTTTGTGCAGATGATCTGACCGCTACAACGGACGGTAGAGCTCCTGGTGTTGCCTACATGCGTGGCAGTGTTCAAGAGATTTATTTATCATCCTAATTATCTAGATTCTTCCTTACAGCTTTGCCAGATACATGAACCGACGCCGGCTATTCTTGGTGTTGGCATGAACACCTCGGTATGGCGCCGCAGTAAGCCACAACCCGAGATACCAATTAACGCTTGGAAAATGATTGCCGCTGCCAGCGACTTTGCCACACGCAAAACCGCCCGCTGGACTATTGGAAGGCGAATGCCTGCAGCTTACCGCAGCATTGCACGTTGCGGACTATCCGGGTTGGGCCATTCCATGGGCGGAATGCTGGCAGTTTACCAACAGGGATGCTTTCAACCTTTTGAGCGGCTGATGTAGCGGGCTGGAAGGCAACTTGCCTTTGGAGCTTGCGGCGACACTGACCGTAGCCAGGTGCAGCAAGTCTTGCGCGGTGCGGTTACCATCGGCAACTGACCGGCACCCATGCGCGGCTTGTTTCACCTGCCTGATGTGCCGGAGCAAGCTGATCGAAAGTGAGATCAGCCACGCCGGCCTGACGCCTGTAACTCTCGCATTGGCTGCACCTTACCCTGGTTCCTGACGGCGCGAAGCCGCCAGCCATTGGTTGCCCGGTTCCATGCTGCTGTACGGCGGAAGTCGATGTCGCCCTGACCCTCAGCGCGAAGCCAGCCATTCTATCCTCTCGCCTCTCAAAGCACGGTCCACTCTCATCGGTCTGACGCCGCCATATGCACAAAACATGGCTTCATCAAGGCTGCAGGTTGGCAGGCCATGGATTTACTTGGCTACAGGGAGAGCTGAGGCCGGGGCTATTGAAAAGGCGAGGCCGGGTTGCTCTTACTGACCTCGCTTTTTTTTTTTCGCCAGCAACTTGGCCGCGGTTCAGCGCGAACGCAAAGTTCATCGATAGGTACAGGACAGTTTCAAGCGATTAGCCCTACGCGTTGTCCCCTCCGCCCCCGTGACGTTTACTGACAACGGTCGATTATAAAAAACAAGAATCAACGGAAAGCTCAATGTTCAAGCCCAGAGTATTTCATACTTCAGCAAGGCTGTAGGACTCTCAAGTCTCGCTTGCCCTGTGGTCAGCAGTATTCAGGCAAGCAGGAATTCGATTACCGGCAATTCCCGACCTGAGCTGGCCGCGTGGGGACAATACCATTCGTTACAACCTGGGCGTGCGCGCGAGGCCGCGACAAAACGCACTGGGCAACAACGCCTACCTATGGACGAATCAAACTACAAGTTTGATCCGCGGTGACGTGGTAACCAACCGTCTGGATGTTGATGAGCGAGTTGGAGCTGGCTTACAAGAGAACCCATGGCCTGCGCGATCAGTGGTGCCCTGGTTTACGATTCAGGGGCCTACGCCGATACGATACCGATATCGAGACCAATCCAGGCCAATATCTATTATCCAGGTGCGCCTGCCGGACCCAGTACCAAGCAGGCTTATATCGGTGATCGGTACTCATCCCACACCAGCGCTAACCACCAGGGTTGGAACGGTTTGAGCTGCTCCATGCGTTTTTTGTTCACCCGGTTTTATCTGGGCGATGCGCCGGATCAGCCTGCGCGCGGGACGTCACACTCTCTATTGGGGGCAACGGTCTGCTGATCCCGGGCAGCCGTTTCCTATTCGCAGGCCCTTCTGATGGCGCAAGGGCTCAGGCAAATCCCCGGCACTGAAACCCGTGAGGTATTCACTGCCTTGGCACAAATCTTCAGGCCAGGCTTCAAGGTCCACTGCATCGGCTCTCCTTCGCGGCACAGTATTTCCTTGAAATGTTAGGATTCAACGCTGCGCACCTGAAGGCGGACCTACCCTGGCCTCCGCCGGACGTGGCTCTGCAAGGCCCGAACCGCTTTGCCGTGCCCCCGGCTTTGCCTTTTCCCATTTGAAGACCCGCTTAGAAAACCCGACAACCGCGGCAAACTGGGGCGTCATGGCGCTGTTACAGCCTCGATTTTTTCAGTTGTGCAATCGGATATCAGCGCGTTCTTACCGCGAGTTTTGATGACTACACCCCTGGGGTCTGAAACCGGGCCTGGCCTTTGCCCGCTACGTCTATCCCGAAGACGTCAAGCTCTTATGGCTTGAAGCTGTCGTCAGCGGTGTCCGGACTCGGCGGTGCGTCGGTGGGTGTCGAACCTGTCGTATCGCGAAAAACGCTTTCGCTGACTTCCAGCGGTTTCGATTCTGACTGACGCCCCAGGGGCGCCCGGGGCGATACCTGGCACATGGTCGCCAATGCGCTCTGGCTGCTGCCTTCCACACCGCCTTATTGGGACAACCGGCGCCCTGATTTACAGAAGTAGCCTACAGGCCACTCTGGCATTAAAGTAACCGAGAACGCCGATCTTTCCGCGGCCGAAGGCTATGGCGGCTGGCGGTCGGACCAGGATAAGGACTGGGGCTGCCTTACCCGGCAACTACGCCGGGCTGGCGGTTAACTTTACGCCTCAATGGTAGGGCGTTTCTGCCCGGCTGGAATATGCTTCCGCGCCAATTGAGCTTCAACTACGGTATTGCCGGCAACGCTGCCCACCGGCGGTGGCAACGAGGGCGATTACAACTTCAAGGTGGGCGTCAAGGGACTGCTCGACGAGCGCTACGAGATCAGCTTTTGTCTACATTCGGCTACGCTCCGAACACCCATCACTTCGTAAAACGTTCCTGGCGTTGGAACACCGTGCGGTAGGGGGTAACGGCAGCAAATCGGGCTCCCGATCGCGACTGGATTTATCGTTAACTCTGGGACACTGCTTTCTAGGCCAACAACAGCCACTCATAACAATTAAAATTTGGGAGTTACTCATGGAAGATGAATCAGATTGCAATCACCTTCTCGCGGTCATAGCTACCCGGCGCGAAGATAAGAGACATGGGGACTTGCCGAAAGACCTGGGTCAGGAAAGGCTTACCCGTTTTGGTTGCGGATTTAGCCGCCGGCAAGATTGACAGGCAACCATTCCCCCTTACACCGCGGTGGGCTGAGGTAGGCGCCGGCCTGGAGCCAGGTGACGGATTCTTGGCCTAAAAACCCGTCGGCCGACGAAGCCCCATTGTTTCCGCAACACCGCTGACCAACGCCGACGAATTTTGCCGGACAGCTTGTTCTCCGGACAGATTGAAGCTGCTCAAGCAGTATCCCCGAAACGTATTACATGGATATTTATCCGACCCACCGCCACCGCGGCTTTCCCAGAGGCCTTTCGCCGGCAACCGTGGACAATGCAGGCAATTCCGCGAATGCAAATCGCTGCACGATGGTGTTATCCGTCAGCGAAAGCCTGCCGTGGCGGGCTGCCCTTTCCGATTCCGGAGAGCGGCGAAGGCAGGCGATTGTGGAAACTACCTGCTCAAACTATCAGGGCGTCAAAACGGTTGGAACTGGCAACCACAGCGCCTACGGGTCAACCAGGGCCCATGTCACCTTGACCAACCTCACCAATCGATCCACCGGCGAGAAAGCCGTTCTTATCCAAATGGACGTGGAAGGGCCGCGACCCCAAAGATTGCCAGCCGTATCTTGGTCGCGCGTTTATCGCGCCGGGCCCGTTTCCGCCGGCACCGCTCGGGCTATTGGATTTTCTTGATCCAGTCGAAAATGATCGGCTTTACGCCTGGAGCTATACCACTGGGGCAACGACGCATCCGCAAGGCTCCGGAATTTTTCCATATGACACGCCCAATGCGGCATTCGGGCAAGCGTCCTCCTTCTTATGGACGAAAATCTTTTCTATTCTTCCGGCAAGATGGGATTCGTTTCAACTGGACGCTGGAGGCAAAAAAGGAAATGTTTCCTTGCCCTACAGGCAACTACGAGTTGAAATTGGGGTTGTTGACATGGACACCAAACTGGATGGACAGCCATATTCAATTCCCGGGCCTGCGAAGCGCTGGGGTTGCACGCGCGTGGGTAGTCCTCGGCAGAGGGCGCAAGGGAAGGTGTTAACGGCACGGCAACAGAAAAACCCGTTTCGTACTATATTGACGAGGATACTTTCGGCGGCTGGCCTTGTATTTGACCGCCTGGGATGACAGGCGCGAAGGATTGTTCCGCTTCGGGAGCGCAGTAACAAACATTCAGGGCCTATGGGCATTTCCCCGAATTTTTAATCCGGCAGCAGGATTTCCCATTTCGGGCCTGTTATTGAACTTTTCCACTTTCGCAGCCAAATTACGGCCATTTTGTTTCGGGGCAACGGCCCTTAACCACGCCTTACCGCGAAAAGGCGGCGAATTTCATTTTTTGGAAGCGTTGAAAGCCAATCCAAACCCCCCCCCCCCCCCCCCCCCCAAAAAAAAAAAAACCCCATCGGCCGGGGCAGGGGGCCAGAGCCGTTAACGCGCAAAAATTTTCCTCTCTCCTT
>Ga0163217_1116804_pt1 | contig 12214 bp, 6 predicted proteins | sample SynspAceP_FD_185933 | JGI IMG/M metagenome (GOLD analysis project Ga0163217, IMG submission 185933) | Saline lake microbial communities from Ace Lake in Antarctica - Synechococcus sp. Ace-P (PacBio error correction) | ecosystem: Environmental > Aquatic > Non-marine Saline and Alkaline > Saline ... | reverse complement strand
TGCAATTTAGCGTTCAGTTACCCGCGTTAGTTTCTGGCTTCTGGTGGCTTGATTACGGTGGTTTGGTGTAGGCGCCTTTTGACCATTTGACACCAGCCGCTTATTACAGCTTTGTGGGGCAGCTATGGTGTTCCTTGCTTGTACCGAAATGTTTTGTATTGATAGGCCGCACTCTTAGATAGATCCGGCATGGGCACGTGAATCCTCTTTGATGCGATGGAAGGTACTTTGGGTCGTAAGTTGCGCGTGCGGCGTTTGCGCGTACAAAACATTATTTAGTAGCGATTGTTTTAGCCTCTATGTCTGGTGTTTATTAGGCGGTGAAAACCGTGTGCTAGGCATTTCTGCCTTGCCACAAATGCTGCGGGCCTTGGCTATAACCGCTAAATAGGCAATCGGCGACCACCCTGCCGGAGGCGCACTTTGGTACCATGTGCCTCCAAGTATTGTTACTTATATCTATGGTTTAACGGCCAGTGTTTCTATTTGGTGATTTATTTAAAGCCGATTTTTTTACCGCTTTTAGATTGGCTTTTGCCTACATGGGCTTACGTACTTATTTTATGGTCGTATCCACCCGAATATGGCGCCTCTACCTAAACAGCAGAAGAACTTGCTGCTGATGATGATAACAACTATTCCAAAGCATTGCTTTCCCTTCTGCTTACCGTGATGCATGGTATTGGGCAGTATTTAATACTGGCGTGCGTCGTCACGGAAGCCTCCGCTTTGTGTTGTCGCATCATCATCAGTGCGGCTATTCGTGGCGAACTGAACTTTTCCATGCTTAAAGACAGCGCCACCGCGACGATGAGCACCTGCGGCCATGATTAATCTGGAATCTGGCATTGGGTGCAACCGCGGCTTCGTTTGGCGTGTTTTACACCTATGGGCGGTTATCAAGTTTGTCGAAGAAATCATTCTTGCCTTAAGTGGCGGCGCGTGATGGCACCATCATGCATATGATTGGTGATCTTGCTGTCTTGGGTATGTTCTTAGCGATTGGGTCGGGGTTCGCCTGCTAACCATGCCGACTTTGTTCCCCATCATTATCGCGTCTGGGGGCTTAGACCCAATCTGGTTTGGTGTCGGGTGGCTTTCTGTTTGCAATATGCAGGTGTCGTTCCTTTCTTCCGCCCTTTGGGCCCCGCCGCGTTTTATCTTAAATCGGTGGCCCCCAAAGACATAGTCTTGCGTGAAATTCAGCTCTTGCTTCCTTTTATTTGCCCAATGCAGATTGCCGTAACTCGCCTTGGGTATATATTTTTTCCCAGAATTGCCCTTTGGTGGAAATAGCCAACGAAAAAAAATACCTCTTAAAGACGACATTTTGAACTGATACAGATGCACCCTTGCTTGATAACAGCAAGGGAGAAGGATTTAACAATATGATTAAAAAAAAATTGTGGTGCTGGCCGTAGTTTCCCAAAAAGGGGGGCCTTCAGGGCAGTCACTAATACGGTAAGGACATCGCAGTAAACTTGGCTATCGTTTCTTTGATGGTGATGATTTCCACAGTACCAAGCAATTGTAGAAAAAATTGAGTTCAAGGCATTCCACTAACAGATGTATGATAGTGAGGGCTGGGTTAGCGAAAAATTTCGAATGCTTTAAAAATGACCTAAAAAATCATTTTGTCATCATATGGTCACATTTTTGGTCACAAAAAGCGATAGGACAGAGGCGCTTAAAGCAGTGTCATTGAAATGCAGGCATTAGTACTGAGAAAGGGAAATGGTGGATTCTAGGAAAAGAGTTTTTAAACGCTAAGCCCTTTTTGGTAAATCACTGAAATTAATTAAAAAATGGTGCCGGGAGCCCCGAGAGGATTCCGAACCCTTTTTTATAATCATTAGTAATGAGTAAGTAACAGCGACTTATAACGAGCAAAACAAAAGGGCTGTATCTTCTAACAGCTCATGCTACTATAACAGCTCTATTTTAGACATGATGTAGGCTTTATTTGTAGCTTGAAAACTTTTCCTATTTAGCACCATCATAAAAACTAATCTATTACTTTGAATTTCATTTATATGACAAAAAAAAATAAAGCCTGTAAAAATTTTTTCTTTCCAAAGAACCGTAATGATAAAGGTCTTACGGTCGCAAGATTCAGAACTAAATAGTAGCGCTAAATGGTTAGTTGCAACCTAAAAAAAACACCATTTCGCGAAAGGAAAAAGATAGGACCTTACATGCACCTGCTGGGAAGACCATCCGGAAATTATAAGGAGGTCACCCTACTATGGCAGGTTATTATGGTGGTGAAACACTCAAACTAGAAAAGCTTTATTTAAAGCAAACCAACACAGGTAATCATCCCCTTCATGTAGCAGCTACGGAGGCACTTAAAGGCACCGTTTAGGCAACTCAACAAGAAAACAGCGAAAGAAGTAACCTCAATCATTGATGGGGAGCACTAAACGTAAGAGGTCTCAAGCGTTCTCTAACCTTACACAACGAAACACCAAACCGTAAGCCTCACAAAAAAACCAAGACCAACAAGCAATCAAATCATAATAAGAAGAAAACAAACCAAGGAATTTTCATATTTTTTGGAAAAGCCGGGACTGACAAATCCAAACTGAAAGACTTCAAAAATATATTATGAAGTATATACCAAGCGCAAAAAAAAGCATCTGTAAACAACACAATATTAAATCGACAGCCTTTAAATAGATGTGTTGATTATCCCCTTAAGAGTCCAAAGAGGAGCCAGATTGAAAGAATTTATATCAAAAGGCAAATTCATTGAGGCGTAGCCTCGTTACTAAAAATTATCCTTATCGGATTACTGAATGAGATTTCTTTTCATAAAGAATCTAGAAATATTTTTCTACAAACGATTGTAGTGGACAGTTCCTACCATTGGGCTATTACATAACAGACTATGCATTCCGTAATGCAAAAATCTATTGACTTTGATTGGAGACTGCTACCAGTTTATAAAAATAGAAGGCTTTACTCTGGGTTGTAGCTGTTATAGAAGCCACGACTTAGTAAAAAATGAAATTACTATGGGAAACAATTATGACATTAGCTTTCATCCCAGAGTAACTAGAGGCACTGTCCCCATAACTAATGATTTTTAATAATTGCTTTTCAACCACAGACCACTGCGTGGCAAAGGATGGTTGAAAGCATATATTCATGCACTATCTTCTTAATAAACACCACATTCCTTCTGAGAAGCTACTTTTCACTTTCTGATTTAAAATAACCGACCTAGGTAAGGGAACATGCGATCAAGTCTAGTTTGCGCGCCTTAATATTATAAAAAGCCCAATGGCAGTCAGTAATATGGCTGGTATTGTCAATTTTCTACCACTAAACAAAGATAATTGAACCTTGTTTTAGTGGTTTTTTAACGAGATTAACCCCTTGCGGCTCGGATCATCTGATCAACTCGAAACACGTTGCAAGAGCAAACTGCATGGCGAGCTTACTGTCATTTTTAGCCAACCCACGAAAATAAGGCTTTCTAAAACCAAACTGACATTTGATGTTCTAAAGGGATGTTCGACTTTTGCTCAAATACTGGCTTTGATATATTCCGTTCTGGATGGGTTGTTTATTTTTTCTTAGGGGTTTTTTAAAGATTCCTTATTTTGCTCGGAAATCTTCTGCCAATCAACCAGTCTGGCTTGACACCTTTTAACTCTTTCTCTCTTTGAGCGCCACGATAGCCAGAATCCGCGAGACAAAACACTACTCGCCATGAAGGAAGGTTTCGCGGTTTCCTTGTGATGTCATGGAACGTTGCCGCCGTTGTACTCATGCTTGAGTTAACCCGCGTTCTAGCAGTCACACCAATATTGGGCTTTTAAAGCCAAAGAACCACTGCTAACCCTTTTGAGCTTGCATGGCATCTCAAGGGTCTCTTTCTTTGTTTTATTTTTCGTTGAGCTGGCCGCTTCAATAATTAGTCGCAATCCACAATGGGCCTTCTTTTGAGGATAAATGCCTTGCATCAGACAGCCATCGATCACTTCTTTTAAAAAGCTGGCGCGAGAGTCTTGTGTTTTTCTAATAGTGTCTGAAATCTGATGGTTCGGTGGTGATCAGGAATTGGGTTATCTAACGATAAGTCAGCAAATAAAGCGCATGGACGTGATCTCATACAAGGCATCCTCCCTATCGGCTGGATTTCACTCATGTTGTACCAATGTTGCATGCAGTGAATGCGGAACATTGTTGATAGCGATAAGGTGCTTCTGCCATTCCTGGTTTTAGTATAAAACGGCTCAATAAACCGCTTTCTAGTTGATCCCAAGGCATCAACTCATTCATGCGGAGAAAGGAAAAATTTCCTTACGTGTTTTACGGCGTTTGTTGTTTGAACTCTGCTGTCGCAAAAGTGAGTTGGTGTGACATGGTTGAGGCTTCGAAGACTTAAAAGAGATTGCTCATGAGAGGGAACTTATTCGCATGTTCCCTAACAACCCATTTCCTTCTTTAACTCAATAAAAATTCAAAACCTTGGGTTATTTTTTATATAAGTCACAGAACTGTCCAAAAATTTTCATATTAGCGATCGATGCTTCTTCATTTTAATATAAAGTTAACAAAAGTAAATCCTTTACTCAATATGTAAACTTTGAAGTTCTTTTGTTATTATAACTTCTCTCACCGAAATTTATCTCGGCACAAAATCTCTTCAAAAAAAACACTCATTCTAACTTAATTAATTTCAATACCAATAAGATGATCAGTAAGCAGGTTGCATCATCGTTAGGGTAATTAATCAAAAACCTCCAGATTCTGTAAATCTGATCACCCAAACCGTTGAGCGGGCAATTGGATTGATTGCCAAAGCGGATAAATTTGAGGTGTCGGCTGACTTCATTCCAAGACGTATTAAGCGTCTGTACTCAAAAGTAAACAATGCCATTGGAAAATTTCTTTCGAACTGCTGGACTGAAGGTGCCACCAACAATCAAAGATGCCCACAGAACGGGCGCGAAAGAGTTCCAAGCAAAACGCCATCTGAGCTTCTTTCAACTTCATGCAATTGACGCTATGTCATTTAAGACACTTACAATCTGCCATAAACGAATCTGATCACGAAAGGCGGCTCACTCCAGCCTCTGGCCTGCCGACTGCCGGAGCGAACACGTTTCACGGGTTATGCTTACCGCTTAGTTAACCCGGCGCAAGAGGACTCCAACTGTAAAACACCGATTGCCTTTGATCAATAGAGATTGGTATAAGTTCATATTCGGCTTCCCGTGCCTCAAGCGTGCTTAATGGAATTTGCTGGAGTAATTGAAGCGCTGGAAGCCTTTGTTGCTTCAGGGGACGCCATCAAAGATTCATGATCTGCCAACAGTATTAATTTGGACATCTGCATAAACGGATTTTGCCCTGTCGAACTAGTGTTATCAAGCGCCTCCATTGTCTCTTCTACCGGTGTTGACCATCCCACCTCATGTATATGATAAATTGTCAATATGATCACGCCTCAATCGCTTCAAGACCGGCTCGCATTCGCGGATCCCAAATGCCATCGAACTGCACCTCATCATTTGGTCCTTCTCCGATCTTCATACGAGTTTAGTCGACACAAGAATATCTTTCCGCTTGCCGCCAATAAGCGGGCTGTTCACCAACGATCTCCTCTGCCAGACCTGTCGAGACATCATTAGCGGTATCGATCAAGTTGACACCATGATCGATACAACAATCCATCAAATCGGACGCGGTACTTAAACTCCCTGAGATGCAATTGCTGAAAAATGCCCCGCCCCACCAAAAAGAAAAAGGTTCCCATTGATAACGCTGATACTTTTAAACCACTTCGTCCGAGTGTTCGATACTGCATACTAAAGCTCCAATTACTCTATCACTTACAAATTAACGGATTTAGGTTTCGCTGACAAAATCAGCCATCGGTTTTAATCAAAATACGCAACTGTTACTCCTGCATTCATTGATATACCTCGAGTCTTTTCCTTGAACGCAGCGGCTTTGCCATGTTGGCAAACTAAGCTTTGTAGTTCAAGAGCTTCTACAGCACTAGCGTGAGCACTACTTAGTTGCCTCGGACAACGTTTTACACCAGTTCAGGCTGTACAAATCAATTGTTCAAGCAATCGGATGCAAGACATCAACAACATTTTATCTCCAACTTGTACACTGTCCCCGTTGTGCTACCCCCCCCCATCGCGAAAGGCTACCAAAAAAGGCGAGTTGCCTCAGTTCCCAGACATTCACATTCTTGACTTGCAGCAGACCCGCGCATGAACCTGTTGGCCATAAAGTGTACCCATGGTCGTGGTGCAGCACGTGCAATTGCAACGCCGCGCTGTTTTAAGCGTGATTTCAATATCTACATTCTCAAGCGCGGAACCGCAGGCCGCAGCCGCAGAAAACCCTTTGCCATTGTTAAACCAAGGTCGCTGTCACCTACTTTTACTATCAAGGAGCAATCAGTGCAATCTTTTTGCTCTGCAAACACACAGAAAAACGTTCAAAGAGCATTCGGATAGATACTCGCAGTTAAAATTATTCATGGCAACCCCATCAGCGCTTATATGTTTGAAAAAATGGTGTATTCGCTGCAGCAGCAATAAGAAGGTTCAAGCTTCATCATTCCAACTGCAAGACAGAGATCGAAGCACCTGCCATTTCCATAGATGTAGCAAATTCCCGATGAAAACATGGTTAATTACAGCACCCGCCTGTTTCCAGAACTTCGAGCATGTACGTGCGATAAATAACATATAGCTCCATTCCAACCGGTTTGTCGCCCCAAGACCGGTTATCAAAACAGCTACATTTATCTGTTTCGTAGGATTGTTCTGCCTTAAAAATTTCGAGTCTCATCTGTCGTCGGACCATTCTTCGTCAGCTGGCGTCATTTTTTTCGAGTAATACCATATTTCACCATGAATTCCATACCAATTTCCATTTCATCTTCACCGAGATTAAGCTTCGGTTTACAATTTCTGGAACAATTACAGCGCGACCAAAGCCACACCAATAGTTCCGCGTGGACGAAGGCACTTGGCTTTTTGAGTCAGACGCGTCACCTCTTCAAGTGATTTCATCTGTGCTGCGCAGCTCCAGCGACTTTATATAAAAGAAATAAACCTGCAACACACGTCGTTTATGCTCTTCACCAACAATCGAGGATGCAACATCATCACAACCCCACCAACCGTCGCTGTTTTTTTCATTTCAAAATCGGCTTAATTCACCTGCCATATCAAAAATTGATTAGGTCGCCCGAATAATTACCATACAGTTAAAGAACCACCAGCACCTTTGATCCCACATACTTCGTCACTTCAAGTATCCCGGAGGAGGAAGGCGATTGGAAAACATTCTCCCACTCCGGCTCCATCCAAACATATTGCACCTTACCTACCCAAGGGAATAAAGGCAAGTTGCCCTGATCCCCCACCTGTTACTAATCCTACTTTTCCCTTTACCAGCTCGTTGCGCAACAAAAACAGCGTAAGTCTTCTCCCACATTAGTTTACTTCTGGATGGGGCGTGGTAGATGCCTTCAAGCATTCATTCGACGAAATTTTCGGATTATTGAGAAATTTTTTCATATTTTTTAACTCCAATATAGCGAGCGGAACTTTGCGCGTCGCGTAGAACGAAAAAAGGCAGCAGCCAAAAAGGAAATAAAGGCAACCAACAACAACACGTTTGCCAAGGTGCTTGGAATACCTACAAGAACAAGTACGTTGTTAACAACCGTTAACAGCAAAACCCCAAGGACGGTTTCCAAAAACAGAACCGGTGCGCAGTTAATACCGTGCTCCACCAAAACAACAGCAAGCAATAAATCGCCAATTTCTGTTCAGCAAAGTCAAAAAAGGATTGGGCCATACGATAGCTGAGGCTTTGGATACTCCAGCAGTCCAGCAAGGCTTCCTGACCATAACCGAAGAGCGAAGATCCGTACTTTCTCAGTTGTTACCCGAGTCGTTCAGCTAACATGGCATTTCCACCTACAGCAAAAGATCGCACGCCCCATAAGTGTTTCGATTAAAAAAACGGAACCAGCGTCGACGTGATCGCCGCGATAGGAAAGATTAAAAAAAATCAGAACTGGTAGGACTGACTGTAACGCCACTGCTCGCCTTCAATATCGATTAAAGACCTATTTACCCAAAGTCAATCATTTGAGTTGGCATGTTCCATTAACCAAAACCAGTTACCGACCAAAAACGAGTAAAAACCACGAAAAAGATATTGTGTTTCCGATTGTTACAAATTAAGGCTGAACCCTTAATCCATGTACCAAAGCACCATTACGGCACCTGAGAATCACACCTATAAGTACAGACAAAAGAACAATTTCACCATCATCGGCATGGTTTGGAAAGACAATTCAAGCACAAATGTAACTTCACTCCCATACATAGCGAACGCCCAATTGCAGGAAATGAAATTAATCGATTCTTCCAAGCCGCCTAAAACAGTGAACACACGGAGAGCAAACAATCAGTAACAAACCACTAGCTCGCGGCATATCGATTAAAGAAGACATCTGAAAAAAAAGATTGGCGTTTATCAAAGCGACTACACCGCAAATATTACTTAGAAGAGGCAAACTTTACTGCTTCGGGACGCTCCTGTTAAAAATAGAAGAAACGTTGTTTCTGTTTTCAAGATCAAGAAGAATAGTCAGCCTTATCCAGGCATAATTTTATCAGTCATTTTGATGCACCATTATCATCTGTAGCCTTTTGTGGGCTAGCGAGCATAGGCTTGGTAAATCGATCGCCTTACTTCTTCAGCATTGAAGTCTTTTAACAATACATCCAGAATTCATCACGAGGATACGATCACAGTTTTGAAATATTCGGGTATATCATTCGGAGGATAATCAATTAAACCAATTCCGGCGCTCGGCCAGTTCTTGAATTAGCATGAAAAATTTGGTTTCTTTTGGACCCTACGTCTACACAACAGTCGGTGCCATGCAAAATAAGCAATCGTGGATTGATTACTGAGCCACCGACCTATCAAAAACCGTTGCTGATTACCTCCAGACAGAGCACTACTTGGCCCAAATCTAGATTTTGAGTGTTGAGTTTCATTCCTACGCGATATTTGGACTCGCAGCTTTCCCGGCCTTTTTTGTCATCCAGCAAGCCAAATTTTCCCCAAAATGCGATCCAAAATCAAAGGAAACTTCATTTTCATAAATAGACTTTTCAATTAAACAAGACCTTCAGACAAACGATCTTCGGGGTACGCTACCCAATTCCCAATTTATGGCGTTCTGCTGGTGAAGTACATGTATTCTTTTCTCTTCAAAGTGTCAACGCCCCTTGCTGAATGGCACATGGCCAGCCAGAGCCAGCCAGTTCATTTACGACCAGAGTCTTGACAAGCCTGTGACGCCAACAATCTCCCATGTCGGATATTAAATTAATATCACGAAATCCTATGTTCGGTACTTAAGCCCTTTTGCTTCGAGAGAAGCGTGCCAATCAGGCCCCCTGTCCATATCGGAAGCTTTCAATAGAACGTCCTGTCAAAGTCGCCCAAGTTGAACTCGGATTATAACTTTAAGTGGGCCCTTTTGCGCAACACAAAGCCATCGCGAAAAAACAAACGCGTCTCCGCCTATTCGGTAGCTCTCTTCAAGCTTATGGGTTACAAAAGAGAACAGCTACATTATTATCAAGTTAACCGCCCGACACCTCGATCAGTACTTCACCTCGTGACGGGTCAAAGATGTCGTCGGTTCGTCCCATGATGACAAGTCTTGCATCTTTGCTGCAATAGCACGCGCAATTGGCAACACGCTTGGCGGATAGCTAAAGGCAAATCCACAATCGTTTTATCCAGTAATTATTTGGTCTGCTTCCAGCCCTACTTTTCGCAAAGCATCGATAGCGGTACGTTTATTCTTTTTTCTATCAAGTGCAAAGTAGCTGCCCTTTTCCAGCAACTAGCTGCTCAGCCTAACGCAACGTTTTCTGCAACTGTGAGGTTTGGCAGAAGTGATAAGTCTTGATAAACTGTCTCAATTCCAGCTTCAAGAGCAGTAATCGGTGACAAGTGATTAAGGCGCTCGCCAGTAGATGTAAATTCAGGCCTTCTGTGGTTCATGCGCTCCAGATATAATTTTTAATGACTGTACTTTTTCACAGCCATTCTCCTCCAAGCAAATGTAAGCCTTGCCTTGTTCAATCGGTTAGATCGATCCACGCAAAGCATGAACTCCGCCAAAGCGTTTATGGAATACCGCTCAGCGACCAAAAAGGCGCCTTTTGTAATGGATTGTCATCTCCATGGGAATTGATTCTCATATGTAGACGATTTAGGCAGAACGAAGATCAGCCATTTTTTTCATGAAAAGCAGCCAGAGCATTCGCATAGAGAACCTCTCTCCGCTGTTCATGTTCGTCTGTTATTTTAGAAAGGCTTCTTTATAGGTTTCTTTATCGACAAGAACCATACCGTGCAATCAAGAGCTTTCCATCCCCCTGCACCGGGCGGACAGAGACGTTTTTCATAACACTCAACCCCAAGATTCAATACCATCTTTAATCTTGGCCACCTTCGAGTAAAATGGCGCGGCAACTTCGTTCATTGCCTACCTGCTTTTGAGGATCCCAAAGCAAATGGCGGTATAGCACCACTTTTCAAGATATGCTGCTGAAGGGTTCGGCAACCCAGTACCAAACAAGACAAACTTTACCAGCAGACCCAGCTTCTCAATTCACGACCTACACCAAGAACATCATTACTGCCGATGTTTTGGAAACCTTTGATATCTGGATTGTTTTCGCAAAATTCTTAGCTTTTTCATAAGTACCGTTTGCATCATCGAAAGATTCGTTATTCGGATTTAAACAAGTTTCATGTCAGGAACTTCATCGCATTTTTTTCACCTTGCCCCAACCCATTGCAAATGAGTACGGCTACCAAGTGATCCGACAACGTTAGTCCATTTACCTCACACTGTTCCAACAATCAACGAGAACGCTCATTTAATGCTGTCCGTATTCCGTATTATCGAAAGCTCAACATCAACCATAGTATTAACTTGGTTATCTGCTTCATGTTGTACGACAATAGTTTCCACGAGCGATCGCACGTTTCAAAGTGCCTCAAGAATTGTTGGGATCATTCGAAACCACAGGGCAAGAGCATCGGTGCCTTTTGGCTATGAGATCTTGTATAATTTGCATCTGCTGTTGCCGCATCCGCACTCGCTGGACCCACCTGAGAAATTCTCCATTCTCGGGATGCTGCTCAGCATTACAAATCAACACCAGTTTCCATACGGGTCGAACCCATGGGAATACCGCTAATTTTTTACGACAGTCGTGGATCGTATTACCCATCTGGTCAGCAAAATGCGCTATGTCCAGCAACACCCTATAACAGTAGTGAACAAAAGCCGCTTGATACTTTTACTTAACATATTATTTTTATTTTTCATTGCCTTTTCTCCTACAGTGACCCTCTCTTTTGCTCCCGTTTACTTCGTCGCGTGAGGGAGCGCATCGAAGCTTATGACACTTGAAATCTGGTTTATCAAATCCAAAACGTTCCAACGGTAGGAAAACACAAAAGAACGTGCTCCCCAAGCCAAGTCTCGAACAAAAGTTAGACAGCCCGATGGAAAGTTAAGTAGGCTAGATAGAAGTTGCAGTAACAACGGCGGGACAGAAGGGACAGTTACTACACGGCCATATCCTCCCTTCTGGTCCGCATCCCGCCATTAACAGCAAATTAAAGGATCGCGACAAGCAAATTAGGACGGAGCCATATTCCCATTTAACGGTTGATTATTACGTGCAAGCTATGAAATCCCAGCGATTGCCGGCTAAAGAAGACCTGGGAAAATTGCATATTGGTTGGGACTATTGATCCGACCCACCTTGGGAAAAAACCATTGTAAAACAAGGCAGCTTTTAGGGTTTAGCGCTTTCCAAGGTCAACAATCAGACGCCATTTTTTACCATAAAGGTGTTATTATTTTCCAAGGGACCACAACCCCAAGGGCACATTCCAATGCATGGAAACAAAAAAAATTTAATAAAAAAAGCTTTGGCAGGAATACCAAAAAAAACAAAAAAAAAAAAGCCCATTAACCAATAAAAGCGGGTTTAAAGGCGGGGGATTCCAGGGGAAACCCAACCTTGACGGAACGGACCTTCAGGACAAACTACGGCGCTATTCCAGTAAATACCATTTTGTGTACCCCAACGTTCCGAGGATTGGGAATCTCTCT
>Ga0163217_1117754_pt1 | contig 12216 bp, 9 predicted proteins | sample SynspAceP_FD_185933 | JGI IMG/M metagenome (GOLD analysis project Ga0163217, IMG submission 185933) | Saline lake microbial communities from Ace Lake in Antarctica - Synechococcus sp. Ace-P (PacBio error correction) | ecosystem: Environmental > Aquatic > Non-marine Saline and Alkaline > Saline ... | reverse complement strand
ATGTTTACCGCGATAAAAGCGTCAAAATTGAATCCTATTCAAGCATTGTTCTATGGCAGTGATTATTAAGGCAAATAGACTCCAAAGATACTTAAACAAAAACGGCGCTATTAAGCGGCCGTTTTATATTCAATTAATGATTATTTTAATTGTTTTCGAAGTAGTGTGAGCGATTTCAATTTTGCGTGGTTTTTTCGCTTCAGGCACAAACACGTCTAAAATCAACATGTAATAAACCGTGTTCCATTCAGCAAGGCCAGCACTTTTACCATGATCACCGAGCTGGAATTTAAGCGTTCGAAAAACTGCGCCTCAGAGATACCTTATGGCAAGAATTGACGCCTCGTTTCGTCTTTGCCTGCTTAGTGCCTGTAAGCTTGCAAGGTGTTTTCCACGCACTTCGATGCTAAACTTCATGTTTAGCAAAATCCAGCAACGGCCATGGTAATTCGCATACTTATCTTCGGCTAACAACGTCGATGTTGTAAGGGGATAAGTGGATTTGTTTTTTCGTTTTACTGGCATTGTCGATCATAGAAGCTAAGGTGATCAAACCAATGAATGAACGGTTAGGGGAGTTAATCAATATTACGCATGTTGTATAATCCTCATAAGATTAAGCAATATAAAATATTATGTGCCCCGACTAGCGGCGGCGGTTTAGTGTTTACTAAGTTGTAGACCCTTTCAAGCGGACCTTTACCCGATCTATAATTATGTTTGAAGACCGGGGCTTTTTTCAACCTCTCGAACAGATGATTTTATTCTTAAATTTATTTCTTAAGTAATGAATTGTTATTTTTATTTTAAATTATTTAAAGTGAAATTTTTCTTTATTAAAATCAGTGCTTGCAAAAAAACGCTCTGAACGAGGCAGAAATAATTTATTTTTGTGGTCAAGTGAGACAAGCCACACGAAGGGCTTACCTTGAAATTTTCTCGTACAGGGAAAAACCCCATAAACACGAAGAAATCAGCCACTGTTATTGCGGTTGTCACCCATGAGTTAAATAGCTGTTCTTTTTGGCACTTCAACCTTGTCAAAGTTATCCATCGGATTTGAAGCGTTTTGTAAAATTGCACCGTATGGGGTTTTTCAGGTAGTTGCTTCAAGTGTTTTGCTGACTTGAAGATGTGTTGAATTATGAGACTTAATTGGCCATTGATAATTTAAACGGTTATTGCACAGTTGGATTATGGTTCTCCCGGCAATCCAATCACCCGTTTTAACTAATCGGTATCGGCTGCTTTTGAAAGGCTAAGGTGACAGATGTCACCACGTGCGGGATCGCTAAATTTACATAGAGTGATATCGCTAAAGGCAATTCTAGTCGATAAGCCATTTTGTAACTAGAATGCGTCCCCTCAACAATGGTAGGTTGCATTCGACCCTGTAGGGTTACGATATACCAATCAGCCAAACTGCTACGAGAGGCCAAAGAGAGCGAAAGCCACAAGATAAAACTCAGGTTTTGTTTAATGGTTTTTATAGCGTTGTGGCAAATTATGCACATTTTTTTCCTTGTGGACTGTTATTTAAAGGTCACTACTGCTTTAATTCTAACCGCAGTAAACAGCGAACATAGAGAGACTTTTTAAAAAAATTCGCTTTAAAGAACATTATGTGAATGATAGTCATTACGCTTAAGCCAGATTAGTTCGTGAGTAAAGCGTAAGAATTTGTTTGGCCTGTATTAAATAATAGGTCATTGTTAGGTATGTTTAAAGCTTATTGCTGGTGGTTGAGCTAAAAGCCGTAGGATGTACCTAGGCGAGTTCCACCCGCTTTATGGGCCATGGATTTTACTGCGGTATAAATAATTGTGTAGCCGTCATATCCTGGTTGGATTAACAGGACCAATTTTCTGTGCAAACCTAGTATCACTTGCTGAGCACCGTTTTTACTAGCTCATCAATGCTGGATAAAAACAACGCGCTTGGAGCCGGCTTTGAGTAATAACCTAAACATAGCTCTGTGATAAGATAATCCTGTGAATTAAAGCTTGCTGTTCGTCGGGGGGAACAATACATCGATATTAAATTTATTTCAATTGACGCTGTTTGTAAAAGGTTCTTGCATAGTAAAACGTGTACCTAACAAGCCAACCTTAGTGAAGAGTTTTATTGTTGTTGTAGCTCTGTCGCGGTGGGCATCGGCAATGTGTAAATAACGGAATAAGGACTGCAGCACTGACTTCCATCAGCAGTTTATGCATGGTATTGCGTACAAATCAAAAAAAGTCGCCACCCGCTTTTTCAATGTTTTGGCTGCGTGGATTAAAAATCTGGCACCTGTTGCCAGTCACCTTGTTTTTTGCAAGTGTTCAATTCGGCAAAATCAGCTAAGAAGAAGGGATCTTGGCAGAATGGAAGCCACCCAAAGCTATGTTTAACTGGCGATTAATTAAAACTGATAGTAACTGTAGTGGTAGACTCCAGCTCATGCCGCCAATTAATCCGATGTTTGCATTTATTTTGCGTAACAACATAAATAAACCCAAAAAAGCGGCTATCCACTCCACCAATTAAGAAGCCATAAGTTGGTTCATCGCTGTATTGCCGGTAATGGCTTCACCGAGTTCACGCAAAGTTGAATTTGGCTTGATTAAAAGCCCAATAATATAGCAAAAAAGGCACCTATCATCAGTAAGATTAGCGCCCATTAATTAGCTTGACCGCATGTTTACGATCCTCATCGATTTAGATTTACACATTAATAAACATAGCTTTTGATTTGAGGCAAATTAAAAAAAAGGCCTGTCTCAAGGACAGGCCACATTGTTAACGCGTTAAACCCAAAAGTATTATTGTTTGATACCTTCACATTTCAAAACATTAAAGTTCGGACATAGGTAGAAGCCGCCCAAGGTTGTAGGTGGCATCCGTAATCAGCCAATGCTATACGTGTTGCTTCCTTCAAAACCCAGCGCGAAACCACCCAAGGATCTTTACCTTCGCCAACTTTTGCGTTTTCAATCACAATTGAGAATTAGTTACACCATGTAAGGTAAAGTCTCCCATTAATCTTTAAGATTGCCGTCGCCCAAATCTCTACTTTTTGGTTGCTGACAAATTTCGCTTCAGGAAAACTGTGCGTCACATTTAAAAATCATCGCTTTAATATGCTTATCACGAATCAGCATGTTTTGAGTCAAAGCTTTTCAGTTTTGATCGTTAACAGCCACATTGGACGCTTCTTGTGTTTAGCTGCATCATAACTAATTTACCGTCAAATTGATTAAATCCACCGGCGTTAACCAAGAAATTAGCCAAGGTTAAGATTTTAAAGTTGATCGAAGCGTGGGCCCCTTGTGTGTCAATCACATAAATCAGCAGCAAGCGAACTAAAGCTTAATAAACTGAGAAGACCGGTAGCGAGTAGCGTTTTTTTTTCATGATAGATCTTTTATTGATTTTAGCGGTTTGATAATACGAATAGTGTGCTGTCTTTATTACAAAAGTGATGCTTAGTGCTGCCAAGGCATGCACTGAAACAAAGCGATTAAGTGAATAAGCTAACCATTCATGAATATCGCCGGCAATATCTCTTGATTTTGCGAACCATTCCCCCATTGAAGCGTAAGGTTTACCCAAATCAAAATATATCGATTACCACGCCCATCAGCGGTAGAGGATTAAATTAAACCGCTTAAAAATAAACTAACACAAGCCAAGGTAAAGTTATCCACGTGACAAGTTTAGCTGTCCTTTGTTCCCACGCCTTAACCTATCAGCTTAGGAGGACATTTGGTTGCTTTGGCCAATTAAAGCGTAAGCCAATTTTAAAACAGCCAATAAAATACCTTAGACTTTGTGATAAAATGAGGGGCGTCTTTATACCAAGGATTATAAAAATCAATTCAACCAATCCATAAGCCCAAAGTAAACATGCGATGACTTAATAGGGGCGCTTACCAATGAATTGATGATAGATAAACCAGTCCCATAACTGTCTGGGTATTTTTTAACAAATTTTGACCTCCGTGTAATTGCTTTCATTTAGAAACTCAACTATATTGGGATTAGACAATAAATTTAAATCGGTAAATATGGGAGATTTCGTTCGATAAAATCGAATTGAAAAAACGGAAACCAATCCAGTTGTTAAGATAAGATTATAAGCTTTGGGACTGTTTTTTAACAGAGCTATACTGTACAAATAAAACAGTGTTATGTATTGGAAGCTAACATTGGCCTACACTCAATTTAGTCAAAATAATGCGATCTCGTTTGCTGCAGTTGTGCTGAATTCATCCGCCCAAGTCAAATGTGTGCAACTCGTCTACAGGGCGGAGCACAATCTCTGAAGTGGTGGATTTTGATTATACTTAGCCGCATGGGATAGATTACGTTACCTTGGCATATGCAACAAAAAAAAATTCGAGGTCAAACAAGCTGCAGCAGTACAGTTTTTGTTTTTAAATTAAAAGTGCAACATTAGCTAATTTGTAGTCGTTGTTAATTTTCTTTGCTCGATGGGCTAAGCCAACAAGTGCATTATTGCATATTTACTTACCTATCGAATAAGTTGATGCGGCGTGTGCTTTAATTGTATCGTCTTTTCTCTGATGTTGGAAGATGCAGTTTTTAGAATGTCGGCTGTAAATCCAAACCATGCTTTAATAACAACCAAAGGGCCCCATAAAGGAACTGTTCCAAAACGCAGTTGTTAAAAGATGAAAAAGCTAGCCCAAGAAACCGTGCCAAATGAGGCAAGTTGCACCCCAACTGAAGAGCCAATTTTACACAGATCCCTGATAAAATAGGCCCTTTGTCGGCTATCAATATCCATTTAGCGCTAGATAACATAATGGAATAACCTCGAGGCCAAGCCCTGACTAGTAAGTTACCTAAAGACATAAGTTGTGGTTCTATAGCGACTTAATAGTAAATGCACGACAGCCATTATGCCGCAAGTACCATCATCAATCGGATGTGGTGATAGCCAGCGCAATATGACGAAAATCCAAACGACTTATTACCATACCAGCGAAAAAAGGCAAAAACCATACGAGCCTCTTCACCACTAAAACCTCTTGCCTTGTTGCGATAGCTAACCAAACCAATTGCATTGCCAAATTCAACTGCACCATTATTCCCACGCAGCTAAGGCTAAGAAAAAAAAGATGGGCTGTTTTAAATAACCTCACCATAAGACAAACTTTATGCGTGTTGTGCTCGGCAGGCAAAGCAAATTTTTTACCTCTTCGTGCAGCATACCCAAGCATAGCCACCAAGCCAACATGCGCCATTGAAGCCAATCTCAAAGGCAACGCCAGTCATGTTCAATTCAAGGTAGAGCAGAAATAAAAGGGTTGCTTTGCCAGCGTACCCAAGCTAAACATAAAGTCCATAGCCCATCATGGTCCGAACGACGGGTGGGCATGCAGACGTGCGATTCATGGTATGACGATGGTAAAAAGACTCGAAACAAATAAAGCCCAGCAAAAAAAAGCGCGCAGTAAATAGCCAAGCCAGATGACGACAAACTTTGCCTAAATAGGAGTAGTGCGCCTTACCGATAGTGATAGTAAGCAAATAAAAGTTCATAAAGTCAAACTTCTGAATGTATTTGCCCTCCCACCAAAAGCCAACCGGCAATGGCCCCAAGGAGATTAAGCGTAAAAAAATGCGCCACAACCAATTCGCTTCATGCTAAGCTTTTCGCGAGGTTCAGGCAATATAATGCCCAGAGAGTGCGAATTGACTTGAATCCCTCCAAGCCGAAAAAAAAGCCCAATAAACTAGCAATAAACATCTATGTAGTGCGCAGTTGTGACGACTATTCAGTAGACTCGTGCCAAGTTGTGCAAAATTACAGCTATACGTTGCTTACAAAAACACTATAAAGGGGCCGGAGAAAGCTGCTAAACTCCGGGTGAACGCCTATTGCGAATAGTTAAATAATAAGTCTGTGATAAAAGCCTATTGATTCTGGAATTAAAAAGCTTTGTTAAAAATAGCACTTTTTTCATGGTTTTAATGCATTAATACGTCGGTTTTTTCATATTCACTTTTACGCAAGTGAAACATTAAAAAATCTATTGGCAATTGCTATGCGTAAAGACGTAATGTAATTACCGAAAGGGGGGGGGCTTCCGGTTTTTTTTTTTTTTTAATGGCCTCAAGCACAGAGCCAAGTAACTCAAAACGCGTGGTTTTGAAGAAGATATTTTGAGTATTTTCTGCAAAGGCCGTAAACTAGTTATATTACTGATGGCCACACCTTTTTGGCCCCGATTTTTGGAAATTATGATAAATAATTGATTGTGATGCGGACGCTTTCGTACATTTCTAGACTTTAACGATGCACAAATGGTTGATGTTTTTGCGCAAAGCTGAATATCCTGCCCACCGTTGAACGATTGGCATGGTTGGTTACGTAAAGATGACGATCCAGCTTTTGTGGCGATTACAGACTTACAGTTTTCCTTTTGTTTGCTGATGGTTTAAATTAAATTAAAACGCGGCAAAACGAGAAGGCGTAGAGGCCTCTGTGACGGCGTTTAACCAACAATATTATCTTTATGAAAATTGAAGATTGCCTTTAATTTACAGGCTGAAGGAAGTGTTAGATATTATGCACTAAGTAGTTTTAAAATTAGTAAGCCTGAATTAAGTGCCCTTATTTAAAAACCTGAAAATCGCTCAATATCGTTGTATGTAAAGATCAAATATTAACGTAACTTTCTCCAAGGTTTACAAATTAAAATGGCGCGGCGACGGGTAACGATTTAATAAGCTATAAATAGGACCCACTAACTGGGCAGTTCTATCATTTGCCCTTAAACCGCCATTTTTGCGGTTTTTTTAGTATTAGCCCTTCCCTTATGCGAGTCGATTATGTTACGACATATTGCCAGTCCAACGCCCGGTCCTGTGGCTTGGTGGTTAGAGGGCAACATTACCTTGATGCAGAATGGTGCTCAGGATCCCCGATCCATTGTCGTCAATGCACACTGTACAGGAGGGTTTGTTACTGTTGGGCAAAAGCTTCAACCAAACAGCAGGCATATCAGTTGGGAGAGGCCTTCAATGGCATGTTTTAATTAAATGGATTTAAAAACTTGTTCCATTTGCGCTTTGTCAGCTGTATTTTCACAGATATTCACATGGGCAGTAAACGCCAAAAGGTGTTATAAGCGTTTTGAACATCTTCGAATAAGCTATTTTAATTGCACAGCTTCAAGTTGAGGTTGGACCAATACGGGCTAAGCTCACCATAACCTTTAACAAATTCACTGAAGATGATGATACGGCGTGAGATACCCGGCTAAAGACCGATCAAGGTTGGCAGAATGCTGTTGCTCTGCCAACAACTGCCACTGTGGCAAAGTGAACTGATAGGTGGCTATTGGTTATTTGAGCTTCATGACTAATGACCTTAATGGCTTTTTTCCATGTATTTCTAGCTCTTGACGGCTCAGTTTCTTCAGTATGCGGTTTTTAATAAGTTACAGTTGGTGTTGAGCACCAGCAGTTGCAAAAGGAGAACCGCTTAGGTGCAAGATTGAGTAGTATAATGTGGTTTATCGACAAAAGAAGCAAATGGCCACTGCCTTGATTGTTGGCAAAACTTTGGTAAAAAACTGGTGATTTTGTCTTGTAAGAGCCACTAACCAGTTTTGCCAATGAAAAGCTTGATTCAGGCCTAAAAAAAACCGCTGTTTGCTGCGTTAATTGGCAAATACCACTGTTCCTTCGTTGTTGACTAATATTGTTAGATGTTCGATGATTGACCACTTTAGTCCCAGCATTAATTACGTTGAATAAAGTGCTGGCGTTCGTTTAAGCGCAGTTTGTCGGCCACCTGATTAAAAAGATACTGACGATCTTCATTTCTCTTTTTTGGGTTTATGTCATCTAAAGCTGATGGGAAAAAGATTATTATCGAAGTAAAATTGAGCAAACCTTCTTTTAAGTGCCTTGAAAGTCTGCTGACGCCTTACGATGTTCGCGATTGCAAGGCGCTTAACATTAATATCAGTATGCCAATACTCACAAATGGCTAATTAAATAAGGGTGACTTAGGCCACCAATAGATTTACACACTTACCAAGCAGCAAAAAAATTGATAGTAGTATGCTCAATTACAATTCATTTGGGGTTTATTATGCTGCGCCAAATTGGTATTTTATTCAATACGGCGAGTAGAATGTGCTTGGCGACTTATTCCTAGGGCATTAGCGCTTGTTGGAGATTACCATTCGCTTGCTCTACTAAGGGCTTGACTAATTCGTTGCTTTTCATCATTTCAATAGGTTGTTCAGTCACACTATCAAACATAAAATCGTTAAACCTGCAGTAGTTTGACTTCCGCAAATACCTTGGCTCCTTCACAGGCATTTTTGCAGTTCTCGCACATTGCCGGGCACGTTTCCTTTGTTAAATTAGTGTTCACTCTCGAGGCTTTAATTGAACTCTTTACCAAATAAAATGCTTTAGCCCAAGGCACAATATCAGCCATACGTTGGTTGAGGGGAGGGCAGATGCAGTTTCAACCACAATTTGGGCGGAAACCACAAGTCTGTCTAAATAGCCCGCTGTTTGATTTAAAGTCCGGCAAGTTGGCATTTGTGGCACATACAAACTCTTGGCATTGCTAGTTAAACTGGTATTTTGAAACCCAAGCGCCTCAAATTCACCGGTTTGCAATACCCGTAACAACTCATCTGGGCCAGCAAGGGCTTAAGTTACCTATTTCATCCAAAAAATAGGGTGCCCCTTATCTGCCCGCTTCAAAGCGGGCCAATTGCCGTGACTGTTTGGCGCCTGTAAAAAGCACCTTTTTCTGCCGCCAAATATCAGGCTTCCAATAAGGTCGCTTGCGTAAGGCCCCAATGTTAACCTTAATGAAAGGCGCCTTGGCTGGCCGTTTAGAATGTTTGATGAATGTAATCGGCTAAAGACTTCTTTACCACAACCATCGCCACCAGTGATCCAACACATTGACGTCTGAGCGGCCACCCGTTGAGCTTTTAACATTAAGCCGTTGGCATTTGTGGACTATGATAGATTCATCGTTGAGCTAACAGGCTTGTTGGCTTGGCTGTGCTTGACGTATTGGCTGACAATATCCAGTAACTTTGGTCGTTCAAGTTTTGGCAAATAGTCTTGTAGCCCCAGCTTGACCAGTTCAATTGCAGGTCTCGAGTTGAAGTCCAAAGCCGTTAACAGTACGATGGCAATGTGATGTGTTGGCTGAAGATTGATAAAAAAGAGATTTTCCTTCATTTCCTGAAAGTTAAATCATTGACTAAAAATTCATATCCTGACATCACCATATCGATTTTTACGATTGTGCTACTGCCAGTTAGTGCTTCCTTAGCACTACTGCAGAAAGATGACTTGGTGATGGGTGCAGACTTAATAGCAAATCCAAGGCATCAAGCACATCTGGATGTCATCTTACAACTAAAATCCGCGCCATTTAACTGTTTCTCCTTCATCGGCGGGCTCAGTGCCTAACTATTTGCTAAACCCACTGTTGGCAAATTCTTTTGGTTTGCTTGTTTGCTGCTTATACGTTCTGGTTGGCTATCACCGGCGGAATACGGCTGGTTTGATAAGCCGGAGTTCCAAGTGGCGATGGTTGCCCGCTACAAACACAGTAAAACTGGCGCTAAGATAAAGGAATACGGATGTTGTGCTAATCGTGATTTTGACCGCGATAATAGCATAATTTAAAGCCCAACGACAAAGGCGATACCTAGCAAGGTAACCTAGCAAGCAATTAACCAATTTTCAACTCAGTTTACATAAATAAAGTATGTCTTTTTTTCTGGCGCGCCTAATGCCCGACGACATACCTATCAGTTTTTTCTGCTGGCTTGACATGACAACTGTGCATGCGCGTAACTACTGATTGCCGGTGACAATTAGGCATTAAGACACACAACATAGTGAATAAAACCTGCTAGGACCAGTATCTTGTTTGATAATACTCTCCGTGGCGTTCTGCCAATTAGTAATAGATATCCATGATATCCCGCTCGGGTTGCACGCCTAAGCATAACATCCCCTTACCTTGGTTCGTACTTGTGCATTGTCCAGCGTTCACATTCATTATGTAATGGCTGGGTAAAAAAGCCACTTGTTATCAATAGCGCCACTACAAAATAATTAATTATATGTTGTACTGTCAGGCAAAAGGGTCTATTTATAAGTTCTCTAAAATGCCGACAACCCGTCCCTCGTTGTTTGGAGTTGACCGACAGCGGACTTAATCAGGAATATACGCTTTGGGCTAAGGATTCACTGATACTATTTTGTAATTCCACTGGCGCCCCTATCTATTACTTCATCCGCCCACGTAGGCGCGACCATCAAACAACATTAAATCCCCAAGCTTGCCAATGCATCAGGCGTGGGAGTAGTTAATTGGCTACAAAGTCTGAGTTCCCTTTCATGAACCGCATCGGGTGGGTCATTGACATGCATTAATATTGCCATTTCACCACCATTTTGGTATTGGCAATTTGTTTACTTGGGGTGATTACCGCTTTGACTCCGTTTATGTTGCCCTATTTGAGTTAAGTCTTGTTCGATAATCGAAACGGTAATAAGCACTGTCTTTAGGTGCCAGAGGTTGGCGAGATTCCCCCTAAATACAATTCGTTACTAATTCAAGGCCAATAGGACGCCAATAATTTCGTCTCGCGTGTCGAGAGCGCAGAATCCACGCTGTGACGATTAAACTAAGAGTCAGGGCTTAATTGCAGCAATAATAACGAAGTCGAAAAGCGCGTCTAATAACAAGGATTTTAGTAAGGCTTAAATATTTTCATCATCTTAGCCTTTCAATCTGCCAGAAATACTGGTTTTGCCCAGCACGAAATAGTGCGGTATAAGGCGCTGAGTAAGGTACGTGAACGTGCGATAGCAAAACCACATAGTTAGTTATTTTGCCATCAAGTACCGCGATGGTGGCCTAAGTCCGGAGTAGCTGGGTTGATATTCGTAAAAATAACCAGCTGAGCGGCTAAAACTGAGTAAAACCTGTAGTGCCACCTGCCACTGAAACCTTCGCCCCCCCCCCACCCTACCAAAACCTGATGCATGATTTGTTTTTTTGCTGGCACCCAAGCGCGTTTTAGGCCGGTTGCAAAAATTAGCGCCTACTGTAAACGAGGCGAGCAAACAAGCTGCTAGCGTTAAAAATACATTACGGCTAAAAATAAGCCGGGGGCAAATGGCAAAGGCTTATACCCGTTTAGTCCACTACTTGATTAGTCGTAAGCCATGATAACATCATCTAGGTGATTAGATAATAGTTGCGGACGCTGTCCCGATTCTTTGAGTTTTTGGCTAAAGTTATCCAGAAAAAATCTTGCATTTTTTATAGCCGGCTAACATCGCGTGCTTTGATCTACGGTATCCAAATTGGCACCCATGTTGCAGTTAATAAGTATTTGCAGTGCGAGTTTCGCCCATTGCTATCCCAATTATCAGTAGAAGGTACTTCTTACTTCAGCGAAACAATTGGCATCTAAAAGCTGTTTCTAAATGGAGCAAAAAATATTTCAGTTCCTGAAATTCCGAAAGCCCATTCCGCCCACATGATTAGAAACCATCGGACGTAGATCCCACTTTTCCAAGTACGGCCGGCTTAGCTTTGTATAAACCACCACCTACTTCAATTGTTTTACCAACACTGTTTTGGGACCGTTTAAACAAGGTGTTGTTCAGTTTGAAAAACTTTGAAGACCACCTCTTGGGGCTCGCGTCGGTCAGAGGAAAAAATCCCTGACCAAATTAAAAAAACGGTGGCATTCATCATTAAAAAGAAGTCTTTAGTGGTGCTCTTTGATTTCACTGGCATATCGAGTGAGGGCTGGGCGGAAGGTCAGCCACACGGGGTAATAGGCCGATGTGCGATAAGTATATATGCAGTTTTTTAAGTGGGGATTTTACCCGAGTCCATTGATGGCTTTAGCATCTGTTGTAGAACGAGTTTAACAATCGTAAAGGTTGTGTGTTTTATTAGCCGGGGTATGTATTCATGCTGACTATGAAACAAACTGGCCCAACTTTTTTTACTAGGAAATGGGGGTTTCACTTTGGCCATCGGTTCTTTATTCATGGGCTAAAAAAAATTTCCGCCCCACCAAAAAAGGCTTCCTTACAACCAATTGGCCAAGGTTGATTAATTTTTACCCAAGGTTATTTTAAAAGCCAAAAAAAACAAGGGCGCTCTTTATCCTCCTCTTTCCTGGT
>Ga0163217_1009690_pt1 | contig 12216 bp, 17 predicted proteins | sample SynspAceP_FD_185933 | JGI IMG/M metagenome (GOLD analysis project Ga0163217, IMG submission 185933) | Saline lake microbial communities from Ace Lake in Antarctica - Synechococcus sp. Ace-P (PacBio error correction) | ecosystem: Environmental > Aquatic > Non-marine Saline and Alkaline > Saline ... | reverse complement strand
CCTGGCGGCCGATCAAAACCCTGCCCGGAAAGCAGCTCCAGCCAGCACAGACCAGGGCTGGGCGATGACGCCAAGGAGCACCGCTACTGAACGGCTCGACAGGGCACCAGTCAATTGCCCCACGCCTGCGGGCTGGAAAGCCCCACGTTGGGTGGTGCTGCCGAGGCGTCGAGGGCCAGCGTCCCTTTCAATCATGGGGCACAGAATCGCTGGGAGCCGGTGACGGGGCCCAAGCGAATCAGGGCACGCTGAGCTGACCGTGGGTCTAAACTGCCAATCTTGGCTGATCAGCGCCAGCACGGATCAGCGCCGGCGCCCGATCAGTCGCAGCTGGGTCTGCAGGCGGCCCTGGCTTAATATTGAGAGAAATTGACAGATTGTTGTATACCAGTTCCGCTATCAACCCCAAAGAGCTGGCTCAGGCGGGCTGAGAGTTTGATTCGTCCACTCCAGGCAAACCGCTACCTCACCACCCGTGAAGATCGCCTTCCGGCCAAGCAGGCCGATTCGACGACTTTGATGGCCTCCTGGAGCGAATGCCATGGTCAGCCGTGCAGCGCACGATCGTTGCAGCTCAGCGATGAACAGGATCAGCGGATCTGTTTTGCCGGCTGATCGCCTTGTTTGAAATTCCAGGTTGCTGGGTCCGCTGAGGGAGAAGTCGTTGCGTCTTGGCCTTAGGGAGCCGGCACGCCAGCCTTTTCTTGTGTTGATCGGTGGTGAGGGCTGGGCGGCGGAGCTCACCACAGCAGAAGCGCTCCCAGCTGCGACAGGTTGATCCGCCAGCTTGCTTGGAACAGCGCAAGCGATCGCTTCAGGCTTGATGGCCGAAGAGCTTCATCACACTGGCAGTGCGAGCGGGACTTGCTGCTGGTGAGCATCGAACAGGCCAATCGCGGCGAGTGGTTCCCTGCGCTTTGTTTCTCAGCCCTGGGGCCTGGCAACGGGGCATCGAGGGCCATTGGCCCTCGCCGGCAGTAGGGCCTGGGCGAGGGCCCTGCTGGCTTACCTCTTTGAGACCCCATGGCCTGGGCCAGCGAGCCCATGGGCCCGGGTCCGCCCTGTTGAGACTGCCCAGCCTGATTTTGAGCGCGAATCAGGACGCTGATCGCCGCCACCCCTCCCGGCGGTCGCAGCTTCCCGCGATTTTGCACGGTTTGTCCCCAGGCCCAAAGAGCTCGAAGCCCGCCCCCTGCCTTCAAGCCTGTGGAAGGAAACGCTCGCTGTTGGTTCTTCCCCTTGACAAGGGCCGTCGATCGATTCAAGCCAGATCAGCTGGAGACCTGGCGCCGGCACAAGCCCCTGAGGATTGGAATCTCAGGCTGGGATCGGCTGCTCCGGAGCCCGGCTGGGCGATTTGACGGCGCAGCGGCGGTGTTGGAGAACTGGTGTCTCAGCGAACCCGTGCCGATGGCCTCTTGCTTCTTCCTCAGCACTTCCTGACCTGGACGTTTCTTGAGCTCGGCGGCGGGTTCCATTCACCCTGCTGCTGCGGCGATGGCCCCGCCGGCTCGGCCAACGCCCGAGCGATGGCCCCCGGACCCAGAACGGTGGTGAGCATGCGGGCGGTAGGAGGTACCCGAAGCCCTGCTGGGGTCGGATGCGCAGCTTCATTGAATCCCATCCGAACCTGGGAAGTACCGCCTCGTCCAAGCCGCTCTGCCGGGTTTCTGGTCCAGAACGGGGTCCAGAAGCCGGGCGGGTGACCCTCAGTGCTATGTCGCCAATATGTTTCAGCGCTGAGGGCGCGCCGCCACAGCGGACTCCAGATCACCGCAGTTGCCGTAAGGCCACGGCCTGACAACAGCCACCACGGGCCACCGCCCACCAGCAAGCCCCACTCCAGCGCCAGCAGCCCAGGGCCAGGATCCGGCCATGGGCCAAGGCCAGCACGAAGCGAAGCCCGCCACCCCTGGGCCGCCAGCAGCCCCTTGCCGCAGCGGAAAGTGGCCAGCGCACCTTGCTGGACGATTGACCGATGGTCGGCAGGCTGAATTCAAGGCTGGCCGCTCCATGACGGGCAAACAAAGATCGCAGCACCGCGATCAGCGGCCAGCAGGGCCAGACGCGCAGAGACCAAGCTCCACCAGGGCCGGCGGATCAGCAGGCGGTGCTGGAGAGGGATCAGGACAAAGACAGCAACAAACAGCAGCCAGGACCGCACAAAACAGGGGCGTTCGCATCGCGGGCGGCCATCAACGCGGACGAGATTCAGCCAGGCGGGGGGATGGCCGGAGGGAGAGCGCCAGGCCAGGCTCCGCGGATTCAAGCCGACGTTGAAACCAGAGGCGTGCTGGACCACACTCCAAAGCAGACCCAGCTAGGGCCAGGCGACGAAGGCCCACCGAATCGGTTCGCTCTGGCTGAGCGAGCTCGGCAGTGGCCCTGTTTTGCAGTGCCTGGCTGATCAGTTGGCTGACGGCACCGATCAAGGTGAAGGCGATGAACGCCCCGGGGGCCCGCGCGAAAAGACCTCGAAGCCCTGCCGCAGCGTGGCCCGATCAACAGGGGGGCGCTGTTGGCAGGCTCCATCGCCTCGTAGGCCGTGGGATCATTTCCCCGATTTCCAGCAGGTCGGAAGAGCCGTTGGGCCGTTAGCCGCTGGCACCGGCAGGATCGAGATCGAGAGCCGGTTTTTCCTCGCCGCACCACCGTGAGTTCCTCGTGCTGAAAGTTCTCGCGCAGGGCTATCAAGGCTCAGCAGGTACTTGAAGCGGCGGCAGATAGCGCAAGCGAACGCAATCCCAGCGAGGCGCTTCAGAGCTGGCAGGACGGATCGAAATAAGGAGGACGTGTGCTACAGATGACGGGTCGGTAATTCCGGTTTCGATCACCTCCATCAAACCGATGCATGCCGGGGGCTTTGTGTTGGAGTGATAGGAAAAAACGCTTTGATCCACCCACCGCCATGCTGCGCATGAAATTACGCGCCTGTTAATTGCGGATGCCGCGTCCCAGAGCGTGCTGCCTTCTTGCGGCCAGGATGGGTCCGTTGCCCCATAAAACGTCGGGCTCGCTCTTCATCAACCAATGAAGCCAATGAAGACATCAGGGTTCGAGTTGCCGTGACAAGGGAGCGGAAGTGATTCCCGCGGGCTTCGGAAGTTCGCCGTATTGATCGAAAGCTGGCACAGGCTGGTGAGAGCAGCACGGTGCGCGTAGTCACCGGGCTGGCGACAAGGGCGCCCGGCTTCAGCAACGGCCTCCGCGAGGGCCCTCCAGGCAGGACTTTCACCGCCGTAACGCTGGGAGGGGCCAGCAGGGCAGCAAACGTTTCGCAGGGCTTCGCCATAGAGGAACGACGGCCCCGGTCCTTGGCGATCAGGGCCCTTCAACCAGGCCTGGGAATCGCCCTGTTTGACCTGCCCACCGGCCGAGCACCACCATCGGGATGGGCAGGGCGGGCGAGGGGGCCAACTTTCCGCGCGTCGTAGTTGGTGGCCTTGCTGTCGTTGTTACCAACTGGCACCAGCTAGATCCCGAACTTTTCCAACGGTGGGGAACCCCGGGAAAGAACGGAAGGCGGCCTCCATCACGCTGGCCAATGCCGGAGTTTTCAGGCCAACGGGCCGCGGCCAATCAGCATGTTTCTGGCGGTATGGCTGCCAGGCATCTGCAGGGCAATCGGCCGGGAAAGAAGCGGGCCGCGCTGCCGTGCACTACGCCCTCTCGACCCAAGATCAGGGCAGTGAGACCGGCAGGCAACTGTTGCGCCGGCCGGCAGTGACCCAGTCAGGGCCCGCGTCCCAACTGGCGGGTGGGCCAGGAGATCGGGATTCAGTCGGCGATTGAGGATTGCGGCTCTCGCAGCGATTCAACAGACCACGCTTGATCGAGCGGTAAGTTGGGCGAGCGTTCCGGTGGGTCGTTCCAGGTGTCGGGTGAGTGAGGGTGGTCCAGAAGCGGCGATTTTTGAGGAGCCAAGCTCCGGTGAGGCCTCGATTGGTAGCCTGCTCAACTCCACCACCAACCAATCGCGGCACAGCAGCCCCCGGGATCTGGCCACTCGATCATCAATTCAAGCGGGTGGCGGAGCTGGCCGACGTTGCCGCCATCGGCGCCGTCGAGACCGGCCCCGCTCCAGCAGGTGGACCAGGTGGTCACGGTTGGTCTTTGCCATTGGTGCCGGTGATCCCCATCCAGGCGGGTGGCGCGGCTGGAACTCCCAGGCCACCGGTAAAGCTTCGCCACAGGACCGGAAGCCCCTGCTGCCGCATGGACCCTGCAGGACGGCGTGGTCCCAGGGGGTAATACCGGGAACTGACCACCACGTTGTGAGCGAAGGGGAACAAGGCGAGAAACTTTCCAGCCGTAGCGGGCGTTACCCAAGGGCGACATCCGATGCCCCTCTGCGCGCAGCCTTCTTTGGGGCGATCTTGGTCGAGTTCAGGCGCTTCTGCCGGCTCTCCATCAACAACACCCGCTCGCCCCGGGTAGCCAGCAGGCCGGGCGGCACCAATGCCCGAAATTCGGCCCAGCCGATGGACCACACTGAAAGGGTGAGCCCCGTCGGTCATTCCTTTCTCGGTGGCTAATCAATTTTCCTGAACTGTGAATCAATTACCTGAACTTGTGATTCAATTGGCTGTTTTGTTGAGCTCGTGATTGAAAAAGAGTGGGCGATACTGGAATTCGGAACCAGTTGACTCCTCCGTGTCAAGTAGCTGCTCTACCTCTGAGCTAATTCGCCCCAGAAATGGATTGTTGACCCATTTCGGGAAATTTAGCAGCCAGGCCCCTCCAGGCCCGGCTCTGCGGCGTTTGATCCCGCCGAAGGATTCATCAAGCCGGCTGGTCCCCACGGGAATCAGGTTCGCTTTCAGGTTTCAGGCGCCAACGCTCCACGCTTGGTTGCCTCCACCTGAGAACGGTTCAGTTCACCGCGATCGTCCAGCTGCACCCGATCACCCTTCAACCAGTTCCCGGCTTGGGGCTGCGCACCACCCTCCAGTTGATCCGCCACGACCCCCTGGCGGATCCAGTCGGCCATGCGGCGCGGGAGACGCCGAAACCCGCCGAAGCACCGCATCGAGCCGCAGGAGGCCTCCACGGTGGAGAGCACCCGGGCTGGGCCGTACCGGCGGCTTCAGGCCACTCAGGGGCACCACTTCCCAATTCCACCGCCACCGTGCGCCACTTGGATCTGCTTGGCACGCCCAGCCTGGCGGCCAGTGGCTGGTCGTGATGAAGCGGGCCACCGCGATCGCCGCGCAACCCAAAGTCGCCGAGTTCCCCTGGCGCTGCGCCAGCCGCAAGAAGCCCTGGCGAAAAATTTCAGCCGCGTAAGTGGCTGGGATCGAACAGGAAGTTTGCCCTGCATCTCCAGGCCCAGCAGTGGGGCCTGCTCGAGGGCTGCCCCACTCCGGAAGCCGCTTCGGAATTTGCCGTGTCGCTTGCGCTCAAAGCGAAGACAGCAGCGCTCCGCCTGGGGAATGCCCGCCGCTTGGCTTGGAAAGCGTCAGCTCGCTGAGCCCGCCGAGCTGTTCCAAGGCGTCTTCGAGGATCGCCGCGCGTCAGAAAGTTGCTCCAGACCGGTAACCCCAAGTTGGTAAGGCCTTGCTCGGCCAAGCGGCAAGGAAGCGGGGCGAGACCAGCGGGGTTCGCGCTGCTCGCCAGCAGGGCCTCCCGGGAGCAAGAAGGGGGGGCTGAGGGGGGCATCGCGGGCTCAGCTTTCCGTCAGGCGCACACCGCACTTGGGCCTGGACTCTGAATCAGGATGCCATGGGGATCTCTTCCCCGGAAGGCGGATTCGAAAGCAGCGCAGCCAGTTGCCCTCATCGATCCGGTTCGCAGGCTGCGAAACTCGATCATCTGTCTCGGAAACTTGACGCTGGCGGCAGCGGCGTAGCTGCCCATCCAGCCGGAGCCCATGCCAAACAGACCTCGATCAGCGGTTTCACCAATGGAGCCGGCGAAGGCAAAGGTGTGCAGGTTGGTGATCAGCTGAACATCAGACCGCAAAGAACCACAAACGGGCATCCAAAACAAACGCACCATTCCCTGCTGGCGGGTTGCGGCGGGCGATTCGGCCGGGTTGAGCTGCTCGATTGGCGGTCCATCGACGGTTTCGCCTGCCCCAACGGCGGTGCTAGCTCCTTCGGGGCAGGGCTGAGCTGACTCCAGGCTGATCCCGTAATCGGTTCAATTCTGGCTGCGATCCTCCAGCACCACCCCACCACAAACACAGTCCCAAGCGGAAGGCCCCAAACTCTCGATTCTCTGCAACCGCTGGCGGCCGGGGACCGTGGCGAAGCTACAACTACACTTCCACCCCCTGCGATTGTCTGGGAACCTTCCAGGCCTGATCCCCACCACCGCCCCGATTCGCCCCGATAATGGACAAAGGTTCTGGTTTCCGATCCGATCCGACCAAAACGGGGAATCGGACAAGCTCTCCCAGCTGGCGGCAGGTGGGGAGTGCGCACCGGCCCCTACCTGCGAAGAAGCTCATCAAGATCATCGGCGATTACGAGGCCCTATGAATCCCGCTCCGGCACCCAGGGTGACGGAGGCGCTGATCGCAGGGCCCGCGCCGCGCCTGAAGATCATCGGCCGGCCGGTGTAGGGCGTCGACCAACGTCGATTGTGGGCTTCCGCCACTAGGCGCGGAATTCCTAGTGGTGAAACTCACCGGAACGCAACACCCATCGCCGGCCGCCGAGCAGCCCTGGCCGCTGAAATGTTCGCCCTTCTCCCGCCATACCCCCAGGCCCAACGTGGAGCACGATGGCGGGCGGCGCTGGGAGCGACAAAACCGTATGTGGGCCAATGAAGCTCTACACAAGAAGCTAGGGGTGGTCGGCCTTGGCAAGATCGGCTCCCACGTGGCCCGGGTGGCCAAGGCGCATGGGCCATGGAGGTGCTCCCTAGACCCGGTCTCTCCACCGAGCGCGCCCACATGCTGGCAGGTTAGCAGCTGCTGGCGATCAAAGCCCTCTGTTTCGCCGAAAGCCGACTACATCAGCCTTCAACCTGCCCGCACCCCCAGATACCGAGCAATCTGGGGATGGTGCGTTGCTTCCAGTCGATGAAACCCACCGCCCGTCTTGGTCACTGCGCAGGGGCGGCATCGTCGATGAGCATGGCCCTGGCGTAAGCACTGGAGGCGGGCCACCACGCGGCGCTGCCCTTGATGTTACTCCAATGTAGCCCCTGGAAGCGATTCCCCCGCGCAGGGTGAGGGAGCGGCTGATCCTGACCGCCCCACCTCGGAGCTTTCCACGCTGAAGCCCAGGAGAACGTCTTTCCATCGACCGTGGCTGAGCAAAATCCGCGACGTCTATTGGGCCTGCCGGCGCGCAGCGCCGTGAACATTCCCGGGCTCACCCCGGAAGTGATGGGAGCAGCTCCGCCCCCATCTCCAGTTGGGCCGAGACCCTGCGGCCTGCTTGCTAGCCAGATGGCCTGCGAGGATCGCCTACAGGAGTTGGGGTGCGGTCTGCATGGGGCGCGTTCGCCCAAACCATCCATCCCCAGGCCTCTGGTGTTGGAGCACTCAAAAGCGTTCTGCCTATCAAGCGCCCTTGGCGATCGCATCAACTTACGTGAATGCCTCCTTGGAGGCGAAAGAAAGCCGCGGCATCCACGTGGTTGGAGGCAAGGGACGACACAGCCGTGATTTCGCCGGTGGATCGTTTGGCAGCTCACCTTCATAGGGGGTCCAGGGCAGCCACAGCGTGGACTGGGAAGCGGTGTTCGCGAAGGCGCATCTGCGGGCATCACCACGATCGATTTGAGTTTTCCCCCGTTGAACGTGCTCCCAGCCCGGCCACATGCTGTTCACCCGTCAACCGGGACATGCCAGGCATCATTGGTAGCTCGGCTCCCTGCTGGGCGGAGCACAACGTTCACAATCGCCTCGATGCAGGTTGGGGCGCCGGATCGTGCGCGGGCGACGCCGTGCATGGTGCTCAGGCATCGACGACCCGATCCCCCCAGCCTGCTGGCCCACATCCACCACGATCACGCATCCCAGGAGGCCCATCCCGTCACGCTCTGACCCTCCCTTCACCCCGTAACCCCTCAAACCAGGAGCGCCTGCGCCGATGCAGCCCGATTGCCCCCCCACCTTTTGGTGGCGCCTTGGAGATGGGGACGCTCCAGCTGAGCCTCGAAGAGTTCGCTTTTTGCCTTCTGGAAAGCTCGCCGCGCTTGGCATCCACGGGTCGCCAATCCGGCACAAGCCCCGCGAGCCGGAGCGTCACCGGCTGCTCGCCTGGTTGCCGGCTGTCGACTGGCCGCTGAGCGAGCGTGAGCAGGCTGCGCGGCAGCCCTGGCCCCGCTGGGGCGATCCGTTCGGCCTGGCCCTGCCCCGCTCCAGTGGCAGCCGCAAGCTGGAAGAGGACTTGGAGTTCGAGCTGGAAACAGCAACTGCGCAAAGCCGAATCCGGTTTGGGGAACGGCTGCTGATTCCTGCCGGCCTGGCTGGCCTTGCCGAGGAGTTCGCCAGCCGGGACAGGTGATCCGCCCTGACCCCGGCAGCCGCTTCGGCACCGGCAGCCACCCGGACGACACGCCTCTGCTTGGAGGGCGATATGGAGGCGGATCCCAATGGAGGGCCTGCGCGTGTGGCCGGACCTGGGCTTGCGGCCAGCGGCATCCTCGCCCTCGGGGGCCCTGCGGCTCGGGGCCGCCAGCGCCAGCGCCAGCCGACACCGATCCCTGGCCGTGCGTAGCCAACCGCCGCCAATGCTCCGCCTTCAATGCCATTCAGCCCAGGGCCCCGGTGGGCCGCTGGCAGGTGGCCCTGGGGTCGGTGGAGGGCTCGCTGCGCTGCTGAAACGGGGAACCAGCCGACCTGCTGCTCTGCCAACATCCTGGTCGCCGGTGATCGAAGCCCTCCTCCCCAGTTCGAGGCCGTTGCTCTCCCGGGCTGGTGTCGGATTGCTTAGTGGGCTTGTTGGTGAGGCCAGCTGCCTTGGGCTGCCAGGCAGGGCCCTGGCCGGCGGCGCCGGCTGGAGCACGCGGCTGATCGGCGACCAGGGGGGCTGGGGCCTGCTGGAGATCCGCGCCGACCAAGCGGATGTTGCATAAATCACGCGTTTCTGTGGCCCACCCCTTTGATGGGCTTCCGATGCTCTGCCCTCCAGATCGGCGGAGCTGCCCCTGTCGATGTAGGGAAGGGGCGCCGTTCCTACAGGCCCGGACTGTCCAGGCGCCTGTGAGCCCTAATCTCTTTCCATGGCTTTCCTATAAGTCACCCTCATCAAACGAGAGTTGAGGCCTCAACAAGGGACCAATTGGGTTCCTGACGATCTCAGTGACATCCTCGATGCCGCCGAGGAGGCAGGAATCGACCTCCCTTACTCTCTGCGGCGCCGGAGCTTGCTCCACCTTGCGCCGGGCAAGGCCTCACCACCGCGAAACTGTCGATCAAGTCGGACCAGAGCTTCCTCGACGACGACCAGGATTGAGTCCGGATTTCGTGCTGACCTGCGTGGCTTACCCCACCTCAGACGTCACGATTCACTACCCACGCGGAAGAAAGAGCTCTACTGAGCCCTGCCATGGCCTCTGCGACCCCGGCGTGGTTCCCGCGGGCCATTTTTCTTGGTTCGACCCATCGCTTTGAGTTCAACCATCGCCTGCCATGGATCCTGTCTTCGGCGCGACCTTTTCTTCCGCCACCCGGAACGGGTGGCTTTTCATGGCCTTTCCGGTCGATGAACCTCCGGGAGCCCGGCAGCGAATATCCCAGCCTGGGCGGCAGTACAGCTTCCGGGGTTCTGGTGGCCCTGTTGTCGGCCTTGTTTGATCGAGAAGCAGCTGCCTTGGCCATTGCCGCTTGCCTGGCGCAGCAAGAACCGAGCTGGCGGCCGGATCGGCAAGCGCTTCGTGGCCGCATCTGGCCGCGCGTCGCTGCCCGTTCCTACGCGGTCGGAATTACTCCAACCTGGCCGCCAAAAACCGACACGCACGGTGATCACCCTCTTCCCGGGGCCCCAGGGGGGGGGGGGGGCGGGGGGGGCTGAGCGCCAACCTTGCAGGAGTGGTGGTACAGCAAGCAAACCCAGTTCGCTCGATCCACGCAACAAGCCCGGGGCCTCGACCGCGGCCTCAGGGAGCGTTTGAGCGTTGCGGCCCCAGGGGGGCATGGCCTGGCGCAAAGGAAACCAAAAACCCCTCCCAGCTCCCGGGGAGGGGTGAGTACAGCCGCCGGCAGCTGGATTAGAGGGAGCTTTAGGGCAGGCTCAGAAAATAGATCTTGCCGCCACCCCACTGGATGCCGCTGATCTTGGGAGCCACCAGGATTGTAACCCCAGCGGATCAGGCGCAGGTCGTCCCGCTTGAGATCACGCATCTGACGAACACATCGCTGCCTGCGCATGGCTCGCGTGCACGTCGGAAATGCTGTATTTTCGCCGTCATTTAGGAAGTGGGATCCCGTTCATGTAATCCACCAAAGGCATCCACCGAGTTCACGGGGAGGGGTGGCCAGCCCAAGGTTTCGGGATCCAGGCCAACGGTCTGGTTTGGTCTTTGGTTGACTCCGCCGGCATGACAGTGCCGCAGCTTTGGTGAAGAACCTGTGCGGCCAGCCTTGAACTCAGCCTCGCTGAAGGTGACCGGAAATGCCATCGGGCTACCCGCCACGGTTGAGCGTTTCAGCGTCCCATTGGGCTGCCTGAACAGCCAAAACGGCAACCGAAGGGCTGGGCGAGCAGGGCCAGACAGAACACCAGCAGGGGGTCGGGACAGGGACCGAAGGCTGGAAGTGAAGAAGGAGACCATGGAGGAAGCGGGCGAACAGGCGGTTGGCACCGCGCCTGAGACCTTGTATCCACGGGCAAAGGGTCGTCTTGGGGCGGCATCAAGAAGTGTTTCTCAGGCCCGCGTCCCGGCGGGGGCGTCAGGCCGCTAGGCGGGGCTCATACGTTCCACAACTGAGAAAAAATCCCTTGGCCACCAAGGTGTTGGCAAAGATGGCGCGGGCTCTTCGAGCAGTCGTCCTCGGGCGGTGAAGGGCATTGCCGGCCACGTAGCGCGCGGCTGAGATGGGTGAGCACGAGGTTGCTTCACTCCTGCCAGAGCCGCGCGTCTGGGCGGCCATCGTGGCTGGTGGGAAGTGCTTGGCGCTGAAAGGCCATTTCCGCCTCCGCCGCTGTGGGCAAAAGTGGACTCGTGGAATGAGCAAGAATCGGGCCCCGGCCTTGGGGCCAGGCTCCACCGCAGCCTCACAGAAAACAACGGGTCGGTGCAGTAGACGACGGCTGCAGCCGGCGAGCGGGCCGGTGGAGAGTGTCGCCACCGAATGATTCGACCGTTCCTCAAGGTGACGCGTACGGTTCCAGCCTTGAGGTCGGCATAGACCGGCCCTGGCCGGAATTTTTGCCCAGTTTCCCGCGTGCCTTGTTCCACGTTGAAAATGTCCGGGGGCGTGGCCTTCTGGTCCAACCCGCGATAGGCTAGGCGGGAATTTGCGGTGGGTTAAAGCGGGGGCGCTGCGGGACCAGGAGATCGCCGTCATCGAGGCCAGCACCCCCCCTTTGTTGGGGCCGGGCCTCGCGCAGGGTTGGGTTGCGCAGCGGATAACCGATCCGGGGTTGGAAGAGGTGTGTAGGGGCTGATTTCGAGAAAGTCCGGCAACGGGATCGGGTTCCGTAAAAGATCCACACCCCGGCAAGTTTGCCCGCCATGCCAAAGGCTGGCCAGCAGACCAGGCAAGCCGAAGGGAGTGGTCGCCATGCATGTGGGTAACACGGGAAGAATCCGGCGCAAAACTGCGAGAAACCCTCAGCATCACTGCGCATTGAAACTGATTGCGGGTTTCCCTCACCGGCCAATCAAAAACAGCCAGACTTCCGCCCTTTGGGGTAAAGCGCAGGGGCAACCGCCGACACGTTGCGGGCCCGCGTTGGGAAACCCCCGAACTGGTGCCAAGGAAAGGTGGGGGGGACCTTGCACAAACCGTTTCGTTTCTCTTTCTCCGCATGGCTGTCCACGCTTGCAGCCGGTCCAGTTTGGCCGGGCGCTGTCCGCTTGGGGGGCTGGGCAGTTGGCTTCAGGGCCCGCCCCAACTGGGTCACAATTGATTTTTCCGGCCTTGGAAGGCCACCGTTTGGGAACCACCCGTGGGTTCTATTGGCTGCCATTTTCCCCTTTTGCCCTGGCTTTGCCCCTCCAAACTTTTTCCGGGCCCTCGGGCCTGCAGGCGGCGGGGGGGGGGCAAAAACGGGTGGGGGACTGGGTTTGCTTTTATTCTCTTTCCCTTTTTTC
>Ga0163217_1087982_pt1 | contig 12217 bp, 8 predicted proteins | sample SynspAceP_FD_185933 | JGI IMG/M metagenome (GOLD analysis project Ga0163217, IMG submission 185933) | Saline lake microbial communities from Ace Lake in Antarctica - Synechococcus sp. Ace-P (PacBio error correction) | ecosystem: Environmental > Aquatic > Non-marine Saline and Alkaline > Saline ... | reverse complement strand
GCCACCAAGACACCCCCCCCCCCGCGCCCCCGGGAAGAAAGAGGAAAAGAGCGGCGCGCCCCGCGCGCACCCGCCACCCCCTGCACACCCCACGCGGCCCAGACCAGGCCCCGCCCGGCCGAAGCCCCAGAAATGAGTCGGGCAATCGCAGGCCCCCCCATCGACCTCCAGCCCACGGACACGTAGAGGCGCCCCAGCCGCCAACCCCACGGCCCCGAAGTCACCAGGCCCCCCGCCCCCCGCCCAGCCCCACAGGGCCCTCCCCCCGGCGCCCAGACGGCGCCCCACGCCACCCCCGCAGCCCCACCCACCCCACCCAGGCCACGCGCGCCCCCCCCGCCACCAGACCACCCCCAGGCCACACCACGCCCCCAAGACCAGCCTCCCTGCCCTCCAAGCCCAAGGCGCGAAGGCCCCACCAGCGTCACAGAGGCCGCTTCCCAATAGCCAGTTCCCTCCCCCCGCCCGCAGTCCGCCCCCCGCCCCCCCCCACGCGCACACCCCGCCCCGCATCCGCGCCCAGCAAGCAGGCCAGCCCGCCGCCCAAGATGGCACACGCAATCATCCGCCAAGCCAAATAAAAGAAGCAGTCGATCTTTGCGTGACATAACGTCAGTGATGGTCTGTGCGATTCTGCTGCGGCACAACGCTGATCGAGACAGCCGTGGTGGACCGATCGCGTGATGATTGACGACGGAGCGGTCATTATCGATGGAGCCTTATCAATGCTGTGGATGCACCAATCGTTTTTGGACTGGCGAAGACACTGCCGTGATAGCGTGTATTCGGCATCTCCGCGCCGCGGTCGCGTAGTTTCGACAGAAAAATCGGTGCCGCTGAATGGAGCGGTTTCACGTGGGAAATAAAGGGCGTCGGGCGTGCGGGTTGTCAAAAGAAATGCCCAGCCGAGATGTTTTCGGTGAACAGTTCCATCGCGCGCTCTTCTTGGTGGCGGTCGATGTGAGGCGTGCATCTTGGCATCATTGTTAATAGGCACCAGAGGTCGAGCGCGCAGCGTAGTGGTGCTTTTAGGGTGCGGCCGTTGGGTGTGAACACCGTGCATCCGCTGCCAGCTGCGAAGATCGCTTTGCAGTGTCGGTGGACATGCGTTTAGGCGGCGTCGGCATCCGCTTCGCTAGGGTCCTGGTGCTTGTGGTTCATAGTGTCGCGATTTCGGACCTGACAGACTGATTTTTCGGGCAAGTTGCGCCATTGCCTTGACAGACCCAATCTTCTAGCACAGGCTGCGGGGTTTGCGCAGGTTCGGAGGATATTGAGTACGCATGCAAATTCGCCGACACGTATTAGCGGAAGGAAGCTATGTAATCGATGTAGTCTCGATCCCCCTACACCTTTTTTAACGCGATGGCAGCGGGTGACAAGCAGGCGCGTGACCCGCCGTTTAGCTTGGTCGCTGGACCACTGCGCGTAATGCCTGCCACTGATAGGGGTGCAAATTTGCGATTGGCGACCGATAGATCAGGTCTAAGTCAGCAGGTCGTTGGGTATAGGTGAAATGGTCGCAATCGTTGGATCGCGTCACTCGCTGTCTGGAGGCGATCAGATTACCCAAGAGAGACCCAGGGACGTTTTCCTTTGCCCTTTCGGCGGGGGGCGAGCTCCCGCTTTACTATGTAGCTGCAGCTCAGCGCTTGCATTGCGCGGGCTGTCGTTCCAGAATACAATATGGTTTGGTTCAAGCCTTTAAAATCTTTGGCGTGCGGAAACTGTGCTCGTCGGCGCGGTCCAGACGATGATGATGCGGTGCAGTAGGTGACTTTGGACAGCTTCATCCGTGAAGCGGTGCATCGCTTGTTCAGTCGGTCATAGAGCAGGCAGGGATCAGCGTCATTTTGCGGGTCCTGGGCGAAGGTTTCAGCTCGCTAGGTCTCTTCGGCTGCGATGCGGGTTGCGCAGATTGTGCAAGTGTCGCGAGTTTCTTTTGATGAAAATTCAGCCTTGCTTTGTCTACCTTTTGTTCAGTAAGGCGCGGCGATCAGTCAAGCACGCGATGTTGCAGCCCTGAGGGGCCGGCAAGGGTTGAGTTGCGGGTTGATCCGGCCGTGCCTTCGCCGGGCATCGGGGTTGGGAGGGTTGGTGGCGGTGCGGTGTTGGCACGATGGACGCAAATTCTAGCCGTTGAGCATCTCGATGTCGTTGGGGGCGTCCCTAGTGGCAAGTGTTATGGTCGGGCCCAAACTGGTCAGCGCTGGCATTCTGATCGGGCCTTGGTGCGCTCCGTATGACTGTGAGAAAACCTGCGGCTTCGCGGGCATGGATGCCGTGGTGTCAAGGCGTCGATAAATTGTGGTTGTCGCAGTTGGGCTCGCTGCGGACAGATTGCCGGGTTCGAAAACGCGCGACCTTTTTGGCTTGCGGTTTTGTAGGGGGGGTGAATTGAAGGGGTGTTGGGGGCGGGGGGGCCCCTGGGGGCTGTGTTTGGCCGCGGGGAAGAAACCCGCCAGGTGGGGGGGGGGGGGGCCCGTGATGTGCGCATTTGACGGCCACGGTCATATCCCGACGCTAACGGGTCGCGCAGGTTCTGCATGGGCACACTTCCAACCGTCGGCGCTTCGGATAGGTAATCGTGTTGGGTGTGTCGGTTCTCGGGGGCAGAATGCTGCTGCGTTTTCAGGATGATCGCGGGGCAGATTGTTCCAGCCCAATCTGGCGCGATCTCTTGATCTCTGGGGGGGATTGGCTGGCGATCAACCAGCGCGCGCGATTATACGCGCGTGTATCCAGGCTGTGCAGCCGCGTACCCGCGATTAGGAGGTATTTGCGCAGCAACGTGGCCATCAAGGTCGGTAAACACAAGAGGTGGTGGTCAATTCATCTGTTTGCGTGTGTCGCTTGGTGGTTTGTGTTGCACGGGAGACGGGGCGATGGCGCGGGTCCGCGTCGCTTTTTCTAGCTTTGCCTAAACAATGTGCTACTTTCGGATGAAGCGGAGTGTGCACGTATTAATGGATACGGTCCGCTGCCACGGTGGGCTGATCTGTCGGGTTCAAGCAGGTGCCTCGCGGCAATGGCATTGTTTTCACTCTGCATAATTTTTTATTGTTTACCGTAAACGAAGTTGCGCGAAGTCTGTGCGCCAGATAGCCAAGCGTGCATTTCGGGGGTTATTTGTCAACAACAGGATTAAAGGCGCAACGCTTTCGCACGGATGGATGGGCGACCGCTGCGGATTGCAGCGTCATCGTATGGCGTGACATGTGCAGCAAGCTTTTTATGTCCTCGCGTCCGGATGGTCGGCGGTATCTGAGGCAGGTGGACTGTGCAATCGACGCGACCCTGGCACGCTCAGCCAGATCGCCGCCCGCTTGAGGTAATACAGATTTATTTGTGCGCCCCCCCGTACGGTCGACAGTTGACCGCGGTGCCGGTGCCCCGTTTTGCGGTGCAGGATCGGTCGATGATATACAGATCGGGCCGGAACGCGCGGGCCACGAGATGATCCTATGTGTATGGAATGTCCGCCCGCAACGAATCGAAACAGTGACCATGTTGCTAAGAGATTATCTATATCCTACGAGGGAGAGATCTCGCTGTTATTGTGGCGAAGGGAGTTCTGTGATCCTGCGGCGATCTAGTCTGCATTATCTGAACGGGTTCCACGCTGCATTGTGTCCTAAAGAAGTCGGCAGGCCGCAGCAGTTATTATGGGTCGTCGGATGAATACGATAAGTCGGGGAAATCGGACAAGAATTTGAGCCGCGACAGCAGGAGTCGCGCTGAATGTTACCCTCAGGCGTTAACCTATCGCCTCGCATAGAGGCGTGTGGGACTACCCACTTACAGACCAGGAGAGTAATCGAATGTTTCTTTTAGAGAAAATCATGGCAACTGGCCTAGCTGTGAGCCTGCTTGTGGCTGTTTGCGGCGCAGGCGCGTCGGCGTCTATTGTCGGAAGGTCGCCGAAGTGCTTTGAACCCGGCTGTACACATCGGCACGACTTCTGAGCGTCCAGCCCGGTTTTACATACTTCTTGTTCTTTTTGCGGATAATTCAGTCGGCACACGAACCATTCCCGCGCTTGGCCGAACTGGGACGTTTCGAAGATCGGCAAAACGCGTCACGTTCAAGTTGGCGCAAATGGGGCGTCAAGTTTCACGGCACAAGCAACGCGCATTCACGCACACGATTTCAACGCCGATGATGTGATTCTTTAGCTTTGCGTCAGGGCAATGCCGAAAAACCTTACCACAAGTATTCGAGGCGGCCTTGGATACTACGCTCGATAGTCGTGCTTGATCGGTCGGAAAAGCATTGAAAAAGTTTGACGATTACATGTTCAGTTCAACCTGCCGTGCGTCCGAGCGCAATTATCGCCAGAACATGGCAATGGATTTTCGCGCTTCGATTTCGTGTTCCAAGTGATTGCTGAACGCTTGTTGCTGGAGGCGCACGCCGAAATGATGAACCAAGCGCCTATCGCACCTGGTCCGTTCACTTCAAGCCTACAGAGACGCTCGTGGGTCCGTATTGTGCGCAATGACGATTACTGTGGTGAGCAGCACGCGTCGCGAAGCGTTGATCTTTGCGATCACCAGACGCGTCCGTGCGCTACCGAGGTCATGCGGGCGAAATGGCACGCTGATGCCTATCCAAACTGCAGAGTGATGGCGATGAAGACTGCGAAGATGTGTTGTGATGGAGCATGAGGGGCCTGGTAACGTGGGCTATCTTGGCGTGTACAATCACAAGATGCTCCGTTCGACCAACGCCAGTGCGCAAAAGCGTTATCCTTTTCTTTTGAAATGGCGATCGGAAGCACAGGCGATCATCGACGTGGTTGTTCTAGGGGCTTCCGGCGAGTCGCTCAAGAACGTGTCCTCGCCAGACAATGGGATTCCTACACGACGTGCGATCGGGGATGAAAATCGTCCAGCCGCGTGAAAGCTCGCCTGTTAAGGCTGAATGGGCGTGTTGACTGACGATTGAAAAATCTGGGCGATGCCGTTTCAGTCGTCCTATTACCCAATGCAGCGTATGCGGCTGATGCAGGAAGATTTTCTCCTAAGTTGTTCGTGTCGACGTCGGGATTCGTTTTCCTACGATAATGGGGTTGAATTACCTTGAGCGTTCCAAGCGGAAAACCGCGATGTGCGTTCTGCTGGGGTTGGGACTAGGGACACAGTTGACCGACAATTCTCGCGGGTTCGCTGGGCCTTGTGACGGTCGTAGAGATAATCCAAGCCGCTGCACCAATGGTGCAACGATGGATTCGAGCGCCTGGTTCAGGAAGCCAAGGTTCTGCACACAGAAGAACGGGCGCCGCTGTATGAAAAAAGCGCAAGGAATCTTCTCAGACCAAGCCCTGGGCAACATTCGCGGGCATTTCGTTGTTTATCATGCCAGCGTCCGAAGTTGAAACTATGTGTCACCGCTGGGTGGCCTCTTCAACTAGGTTTGGTCTGTCGCATAAAGCGACCCAGAATGGGACGGGCATTCGCGCACTCCTTCCTCTATTCTCCGCCACTGGTTAACGAAGGCGTGAAGCCCGTGTCAGAAATCTCTCCATGTCTTGCGACTATGCGCTGTGGCCGCCATGTTGGGGTCTATGCGTGGGCGTGGTTGCGCGGGCCCCATTTTTCGCCGTTGCTTTGCAAGTTTATGAGCCACGAAGCCTTTGTTTGTGTGAATCCCCCGGATAACCGCGGCTGTCTGTTGCCGAACCTTGAGTGCAGCGGGGACACGTTCGGATTTGACGGCGCGGTATTTCGATTGCGTGATTAGACGGCTATGCCGAGCCTTTTTGTCGCGCTGACGCAGCGATTTGGCATCTCGTCGCTGGTGTTGAGGCAGGTGATGGCGTGTTCGTTGTTCACATGCGTTCAAGACCGCTCGCAGCCCTGATTGACCAATCACGATTGCCGAGGCGCGAATATCGGCATGAGGATGATCAAACCCCAAGATATTCTCCCTGCGCGAGCATTGCGATTTAGCGAACGCGCCCTGCAGCGGCGTTGGACTTGCGTAAGCTGGGCCAGAGCGAAAGCGATTGAAAACAGACGTGGTGAGGCGCTGTTTGCCGAAGGGGCGGATGACCTGTCCTTGGTCCAGTGTGGCCGCGGCGACGATCGCCCGCCCCATGCCACTTCGCGCGAGGATTACGCGGGTCAGGCAGGCGACGCTCGCTGCTGCTAGGATTCGGCGGCGCAGAACGGCTCTTGCCGCCGACATAACCCGCACGTTTTTTCTGTATATACAAGTGCCGGACGAGGGGGCTGATGTGTATGATGACCGTGTGCGCGGCCAATATGCCGGCTTGCCGTGACGCGCTTAGAGGGTGTTGCGCACTGACATGACGACGCCGTTGATTTCTGTGCTTGAGCTCGCCCTATGGCCCGTATCTCCGTCCAAGACCGGCCCGGTTTAGGGCGGAAGTACGAGGTCCACCTATATTCTATGCGCGGCATCACATGTACTTTACCGCCGTGAACGGGTTTTTACAACGATATGAGCCGGTTTCTCTACGAGATAGGAATTTTGGGTGAGCATCAAGATGCGTGCTGCATTACGACAATGGCTATGACGCTGACAACTCCCAAGAGGCTGATGTGATTAGCTGAATATGTTGGACGTCTGGCTGGACGTTACCGACTCTTTATGGGGTGACGTGATCTCTTCGGGTTCATCCGCGCGCTTGCCTCGGCGCTCCCCATTCAGGGATGCGGCGAGTCGTGGCATCTCTGACGAACCGCTGTGCGCAAGTGCATCAATTTCGGCGTGGTGGGATGACAGGGGGCCGATCTATGTGCATTGCGTGGGTATTTGATGCTAACTCGCGTTACTTCAGGGCGATCTGGCAAACAGCTTGTCAGCGAATTACGCCCGGTGGTTCGATGAATTCTTTACGCTGGTTGCCCCGCGACGCTTGTGGGTGAGTCGAGTCGTGCATTGTTCTTTTGACCATTTCGGCGCTTGCCTTCCTGCTGGGGTGATGTGCGGGTTATCGCGTGGGTGCAGTTCTGCGTTACGGGGCGCTTGTTGTCGACGGCACTGGTTGGGCTATTCGTATGCCGAGTGTTGTGGTGGCGTGTGGCGGATATTCATCGTCTTTCGGGCAACCGCATGGGCTGTGTCGGGGCGATCGGTTGCGTGTATTATTTCCCAACGCCCAACGGGTTTATGTCCTGTCGGACAGGTCTGGGTTCAGGCCAGAAAGGCGGTTTATTTCGGCGGGCGTGCGGCATTGGATACTTGCGGACGATGTTGCTGGGGACGATCCCTGCTGGCCGGATCGCAGCCAGGCGGTCGGCTATGCTTGAGTTTCTTGGTTGGGGGCGAGGATATATTATCGTACCGCGGCCCGCGCTTAATATGGGGCTTGTATCCGGGAACGTTATCATCAATCGGTATCCACGCGGTGCGTTAATGCGTGTCCCTGATCCGTGATTGGTGTGGTGGGCACGCTTTGTGCCGGCGGCGATTTTCGTGATCCGAAACTCTTTAGCTGGCGGCACGCAAGTGAGTGTCGATAGTATGTTTTTTCCGCCGCGGAATTACCCGTGTTCATCGGGCTGCTGCTGATTGTGTGATGGTGATGTTCTGAACCTGACCGGGCGACTGTGTATCGGTCAGCAACGCCCAACAAAATCGGAGAAAGCGATAATTATTGACGACGCCACTCTCTGGCCGCGAAGGCGGCCGTCAAGGGTCGTGAAACGTGGGCTGCTTAGCGCGAAATTGCTGTGTCTACTTCGCGCCGAAAACCGTGGCGGCTGTCATCGGGCGTAATTCTTTGGCGTTTCGCCTTGGTGTGTCGTCTGTTCGGGCCGTGGTTGCGCTTGCATGGAGCGCACGTAGCGAGTTCCGCGCCGCCACGCCTACTAGCCCCGCGGGAGAGAGGCGCAGCTAGACAAGTTCTGGCACCGACGCGGAACGCGATATGTCTTGTGTCGCGCGTTGATCGTGGTGGCGCGGCTATTCTTTCTTTTTGGGGTCGTTGTGTCTCCATTCGGCGAGAGGGGGGCCGGGCGGTCTTCCCCCGGGATCATTCGGCTGATCGCGGGGGCTTTGGCCTAAGGGGTCGGATTTAGCATCATCATGCGGGTTGGGATTATGCGTTTGGGCGATTCCCGTCGTTGTGCTGGCGCTCGTGCTGGTGGCGATTCTCGGACGGCATCGCTGACCAACGCGATGATGCATCGGCGTTGTTTTGCGCGCCTACTTGTGCGATTGGACCCGGCGCTAGCGTTTTGTCAGACGGCAAATAGCATTTGACGGTGACCTCGGCGCGTTGTCGCAGGCAGGGTTAGTCGGCTGATGTTCGTCACTCTTGCCAAACTGTCTTGCGCCGATCATCGTTGCAGCCGCGCGCGTCGTTTTCTACGACGCGATGCCTTGATGCGGTGCCTGGGCTTTTGGGGGATGGAGGGCGGCCAGCCGCCCACACCTGATGCGGCAGCATTGCTGGCCGAAGCACGCGGAAGTTCTCTTGCGTGCTATGGTGTCTGACTTTCTCGGCTGGTTTGGCGTGGCGATCCTTGTGACGCTGGCGACAACTATGGGTGACGGTCCTGCAGCTACGCGCTTATCCGAAACTGACACGGAGCTGAGCATGACACTTTTGGTATCAGTTACACTTAAGCGTTGATTTCCCACGCTCGGCAAGTTCGGGGCTTGTGTGTGTTTCTTCTGGTGTCTTTGTGTGTGTTGTGAACGAAAAAGCGAAATCTCGGCGATTGTGGGGGAGCGGGTTCGTTAATCCGTGGTCAATTGCTGGCGTTGCATGGGGTGCTGCCTGGACGGCTCCGTTCAACTGCGGCGAGGTGACTTTGTTACGGCACAACCTGCTGACGGATGGCGCCAAGGCGCGCGCAGATTTGTCGGCTCAATGATCTGGGCGATGATCTTCAGGAACCGGGTGTTTCTGAACCGTGTTTCTACCGTCGGCTGGCAAATCGCTGAGGCCTGGGGTCATTTCTTGGCATGGGGCCGCGCGAGTTCAGAAACGGGCCAGTTTGAGGATGTGTTGAACGGTCGGTTTCCGCCATCGAAAGAGCGGCTGTCCGCCTTCCGCACGATTGTCGGGGCGTTGTGTGTGCGGGTGATTGTGATGATGATGTTTGAGTTGTATAGTGATGCGCAGAACTTACCACGGCGGCTGTGATTGTTGACTCAAGGCGCAGATTCTTGATTGCTTGGTCTGGTCGCTTGCGCCGAGGAACCGGCATGGGTGGGCTTTGATCCGCGATAGGGCTCGTTGCGGAACCGCGTGTGTGTGCGTCAATTGATTGCGGGCCAGAAGATTCTGAAGAGCAGCCTCTGGGATAGATCCGCTGTTTCGACGCGTTTGCGCATCCTGTGTATGTGTGTTGTGCGCTGGCTGATCGTGCCAGGAAGGGGCCGGGAAATGAGGAAAGAACGGCTGGACAATTCAGGCGTTGGTGCCGGGGCAGTTTCGGACCGCCGCAGGTGGCGGTGTGTGTGTGTGTGGCAATCGCAACGCCAATTGCAAGTTGAAGCACCGGCCGCTTTTTGGGTTGCGTTGATTTTGTGTGTGGTTGTGGGTGTGTGTTTGGGTTCGTGGCTGTGGGTGGGTGGTGGTGTTGGTCATTCATTGAGTGTGGGATCTGGTGTCTGTTTTAATTTTTTTTTTTTATCGTTCTTTTTTATATTTGTGGTGTGTGGTGTGTGTGGGAGTGTCTGAATGGGTTATGCGCCTTTCTACCTTTGAAACAGCGAGGTTAGATCTATGACCGACTCTGTGAGACGCACGCCCGCTTGAACTCGCCACTACGAGGTGCGCGGGTGTTTTCGCCAAGCCGCAACTTAAGGCCGGTTGGCATGCGGTGGATTTTCACGCTTCTACCCGGGCATTGCCTTGTGGCGAAAGGGTGCTTGCGGAAATCTGGACGCTGCGCGGAAGGTCACATGATCGAAATCCGACGTTGGGATCGCTGACGATGGACCCGGCTAAACCGGTGGTGCGCGACATGGGGGTCGTTTTGGCGCAAATCGGTTTGCCAGTCGTGTTTCCAGAGATCCATGGATCGTGAACCCGTCGCCAAGCGTCGGTGCGATCTCGAGAACGTCAAGTCAACCGCCCGAAATGATCGCGCAAAGGGATCGCCCGGCCATAGGCGTGAAATGCTGGGTCGGTGGGCCTGCGTCTCCGAATTTTGAACGTCCGCATTAGTCTCGGGTTTTAAGCACGGATGCGATTGCCCGCGCGCTGGATGTCTGGACCCAGGCTGGTTGGTGCTGGACAAACCTGTTCTCCCGGCTGTTGGACTTTGTCAAGCTCCAATTGGTATGAATTGGTGGTGATTTGCAAGAAGCTGCAGCTGGCCTATCTTTCTCTCGCACGACCTCAGCGTTGTGCGTCCGTCGCCGACGTAGGTGATCGTGATGTATTTGGCGGCCCGCCTCGACGCGGTAGCCGCTGAGTGTGTTCTCTTGCTCTTTCGTTTTCTAATCTTTACCAAGCGTGCTGTCGGTTGACGCGGCAGGAGACGGTTGCTTCGTGAAGAAGATTAGTTGCGGCTGATTGCCTCGCCCTAGATTCCAGTGCCCTTTTGCGCCCCCTTGTGTGGAGGTGCAGGATAATGCTGTTTTTTCCGGAATGACCATAATGGCACCTTTCGGCGGCCTGCTTTTCCAAACCCCCGGTGACCGGGCTAGGGCTGGGGGCTTCCTTAGGTGGGACCCGTATGTTAGGTGAGCCCGTTGGTCAAGCCGACTGCTCGCCAGACTTGAAAAAGCTGTTGGCAGATGCCCCTGGCGAGATCTGTGCTACGACGCGCGCTTTGGTGCGGCGTGGGCTAATATAGGCGGAACGGGCTGTCGATAGGATTCACGACTTCGCGGCCTAGCCAGTAGGGGGGCGCGATCGGCTGAGTCGAGCACGATCAGAGCCCATACTGGAGTCAACTGCATTCGGGGTGGTGCACTCAAGGCGGCTTGTCGCTCGAGAATCTCGGCAAGGGGCGGTACAAAGCTTGAGGGGGGCTGATGTTATTCGCTGTGTGCTGTGTGTGTGTGGATGGCGTCGCGCCCCCCGGCAACGGCTGCGAGGGGGGCAGGGCGCATGGAAGTGCCTCGGGGTGTCCTCGATGTTCTTGCCCCTGCCGGCGCCGTTGATGTGGTCATGTGGACTGTGCGCATCAGGTGAGATCCGTCGTCGAATTCTGGCAGCCTGAGGTACCCCCGCGATCGCCCGGTTTCGGGGGCTTTGTGATCTGGGGCCTGATGCCGTGTTTCAGCGGTCCGGCGCTCGCGTAATGAGGGTGGTGTCGTGGCAGTCCAAGCACAAACGTAACCGGAGGTGGCCCGGCTCGGTTACTGGTGCGGCAGGGGGGGCCCAGCCACATACCGCAGGTCTGGTGCTTAAATGTGGGGTGACAGGCCAGGTCGTGTCAGTGCCCCCCGGCAAAAAACCGCCTCGCGGGTGTATCGGGCAACTGCCCGTCGGCCTGTGCCGCCTGTCACTCGGGATATGCCCCACAATAGCAGTGTCCCCGTCGACCACTCCACGTCATCACGCAGGGCTTTGCCCCGCGCTACACGCGGGGCGACTGGTAAACGGACGGTGATAATGGGGCTTGGCAGATTCATTTGTGTTTGTTCTTGTCGCGCGCATTTTGCCGGCCCCTGGTCCTATAAGAAATCGTGGTTGATCGAGGCGCGATAGCGCTCTTTGCGCGCAACCCAATTTAAACAATTACGGGAGTTCCTTTGCTTTGATAATTCTTGCGCAACACCGCGCTTACCTTAATCGCTCCGCCAGCGCTTGTGCCGCCAGGCTGTGACGGAATTCACTTTTTTCCGACGTGGGCTGGACCGACCATCACGCTTTGCGACCACACGTTGTGTGGTATTCTTTGGGTATTAAACCGACGTTTAAAAATTTCCTGTTCTCGTCTCGGTGACGTTATTACGTCGATGCTGCGGGCTCGTTTATTAGGATGTGTTTTCTGTTGCAAAATGGATTGCCTCAAGGGAAGCGAGAGACGCGCTTTCCGGGCCGAAGGACGTACGGTTGGGCAGCTGTGGGGCCACAAACCTGACCGGTCGGCGAATACGCTGGCGGGTGAACCAAAGCCCGCTTCCAGACGTTGGGCTTTCAAGGGGAGCCTTCCGGCGATATGTTTTGTTGCAATTGCAGGGGGGACGCGCTGGTGACGGGCCAGATTTTGGGCTCCGAGGGGGGGGTTCTTGTAGTTTAAAAACATAATCTTTCTCTTTCCTTTTTTTGGTGTTGTTG
>Ga0163217_1027548_pt1 | contig 12217 bp, 13 predicted proteins | sample SynspAceP_FD_185933 | JGI IMG/M metagenome (GOLD analysis project Ga0163217, IMG submission 185933) | Saline lake microbial communities from Ace Lake in Antarctica - Synechococcus sp. Ace-P (PacBio error correction) | ecosystem: Environmental > Aquatic > Non-marine Saline and Alkaline > Saline ... | reverse complement strand
CCTGCTGCGTTGGGCGGGCCTGGAGCCGCTGGTGGCGTGCACGCCATCGGCCTTGAAGGGGCGGGCGTTCTCCCCGAAATGGTGGGGAGAAGAAGAAATCCCCTTTTGGGGATAAGCGCTGAGCGGGCCACTCGAAAGAGGGTGAAAACCACGGAAACTCCACACCCCAGGACTCCACCGACAGCACCACCACGACAAGCCCCCCGCCCAAACACGCCATGGCCAAAGGAGACCACCTACGCCAGCCTCAACCCCACCCTTGCTGGGCCCTATCACCGCAGTGCCGACCAACACGAACGCAACAGGCTGGTGGAAACTCAACCTTCCCCTGGTGCGGGAAGGTTGGCTTGATCGCCAGAAGCCGCAGGCACAACCTGCCCTTCGACGATTTACTGCAATTTGGGCTGGCCTTCGGCCTGATTCAAGGCGATCGAAAGTTTTCGATCCGGCAGGGCGTGCCTGAGCAGCTACGCCGTTCCCTACATCCGTTGGGGCCATGCAGCAACACCTGCGCGACCAGCACCCGCCCCTGCGCTGATCCACGGCCTGCCTGCGCGAGCTCCACCGCCGCGGCAGACCTGCAGCAGCAATGCCTGCACCAGCAGTTGCCGGCCCTCGCGCAAGGCACTGGCGCAAGGCGCTCGCGCTGCCAACCGGAGCGTTGGCAGGAGGGCCTGCGCCCTCCCACTGGGCACTGCAGCTTGCCGCAGCCCTCGATGCCCCCGTGCGGCAAAACGGGGAGAATCCCTCTCTGGCCTCTGGTCGAACTGCTCGAAGCCCGCAGACCCCCCACCCCTGCCGCCCAGACCAGCCCGGCTTGAAATCGCCTGCCTGCGAAACCCGAACCCAGGACTGGCTGCGGCTGGCGGCTGGGGCCGGCCTCGACCCCGACCTCGCCAACTGCTGGAAGGACCGGGTTGTTGGCGGGAAGCGTGCGTGGCGCTGAGCTCGGCGAAAGCCCTGGGCCTGAAGGGCCGGGGCCAGAAGCGCTTTGAGGACGTTGGTGGCCAGCTTGCGGGCTCGAACTCCGGCGGCGAACTCGGCCTTCCTAATTAGCGACGTAGCGAGCTGTTCAGCCCCCAAGACGAGCTGCAGAGCGCTGCCGCTCGGATCGTGCGGGCTAGGGCAGCAGCAGGGCCAGGCGATTAGCCAGTAGCGCCGCATTTCAGGGTCTGCAGGGACCGTTGACCACAAAGCCTACGTTGCTCAGCCAGCGAATAGCGCCCCTGCAGAGTGTGGCGCCGATCATGGCTCTCGATCAGTGTTCGCTCAGCGCAGGCCCACCAGGGGTCACCAGCCCAACGGCGCCGGAGAAGAGGAGCAGGCCAGGGCCAGAGCAGCATGGGCCATGGCACCCCCAACTGCCCACCAGGCTGGCCAGGGGTTTCCCTTCCAGGCTGAAATTGCCCCCTCGGTGCCAGCCGGAACCCGCCGCAGGCTGGTGATCAACACGGTGGTGCGTCCCCCAGCGGCTTGCCGATCTTCGCTGCCGCAGGTTTGTCCAGCCAGCTTGGCGGCAAAAACTGGCGCTTGAAGCCCAGCAACAGCAAGGGCACCGGTGAGCCGGCGCGGTGGTGAGCAGGGCCAGTGCCAGCGCCAGCGTCCGGCCTACCGTACCGAACCCCAGAACGTTCTTCAGGTCCGCGCCGGCGCCGCGGGCTTCGGCCAGCCCCGCTTTGCCTGCTTGCGGGCGAATAGGCCCAGCTTGGTCACCAGCGACCCCAGCAGCAGAAGAGCACCACCGCCAGCCAGCCGCGGCCCAGCCAGGGTCCCCCCAGAGCAGGCCTGCGAGGATGGCCGGCATGGACCAGCCGGCAGGGTGAGCACACAGGCGCAAGGCCGCTGGGCCAGGCGATCAGGGCCGGACGTGAGCCCCAGGGCTAGAAAGCCAGTGCAAGGGTCTGGTGTTGGCAGGTGCAACGGCACGGACAAGGCGAAGGCGGCTTGCTGTTCAGTGTCGATTGCGGTGGGCAGTGCGATGGCGGTGCGCTGGGCGGATTTGGACTGGTGTGCACTAGCGAGGCCTTTGGCACCAGGCTTCTTCGCCCAGGCGGATAATTGGGAGACCTGCTGCTCCTACCCTCGCCATGGTGTTCAACCGCAAGCCTGCGTTTCTTCCTCAACCTTGGACAAGAAACGAGCCGAAATAGGACCCTTCTGCTGTGGCCCCCGTTGCCCCAAAAGCGTGGACCAGCCAAGAAGGCCAGTCCGGCCATGGGCAAGCGATTGCGGCGAAACCTTGCAGTTGCCTCCGCGCCTGCCCGCCTGAACCGGCTCGGGCCGCAGCCCAGCGTTTCTTGAACCACCGCCAAGTTCTGACCCGCCGAGGTGATCGCCGCGAGCTTCGCCTCAGCCAGGAGAACAGCCCCCGCCGTCGACGGTCACCCTTTTTGCGCCGGAAACAGGCTGATCCCCTCCGCTGCCCTTGCCCCGCCCCCGTCGCCTGGCCGGCGCCAACCTGGCTGGCTTTCAAGGCGATCGCCAATTCCCTGACCAGCGGGCTAAAACAGCCGTTGATCAGCGGCTGAACTCAGCAGCCCAGCGGCCGCTCTCCACGCGCTGATTCTTTTTTTTTTGAATTTTTATGGCCCAGTCCGGCGACCGGCTGCGGTGGGACGTGCGCAGGATGCGCGGCCCAGTCACCGCCTGCCAGCCGCGCGATGGCCCGCTCCTCTTCATTCGGGGCTCCAACCCCCTTCTGGCCGATTGCACTTTACGCCCTGGGGGGACGCAGCGGCGCGCTGAGGGTGCAGGTCGGCCCATGGGCCCAGGAAGCTCGCAGAGGCGGCAGCTCCTGCCGACGCGAGGGGGCGGATCAGGCCAGCGGCCCGGCCAGGGCTGCGCCAGCCACTCCTGGGCCTGCACGGCCTCGCCCAGCTCGGGCAGCCACAGCCGCCTGCATTGCTCGCTGGCCTCCGTCGCAGGATTCGCCGTCCAGCGTTCCCGTCCGCCCTCGGCCTGAATCCCCCCTGTTGCCGCGCTCTGCCAGGCAACGGCTGCAGCCGGTCGACCCCCAGCTCGCAGCCCATCCCGCACCACCACGTCGCCATCGAGCCGAGGCATCGCCACCGCCAGGCGTGAGGGCAGGGGCGGCGAGGCGACGGCTTCAAGGGGTTGGCCGGCGGTTGCTCCAGCCGGGGCGGGTGCGCCGATCGAGGCAGCACGGGCACTCCAGAAGGCGGCCAGCCGCCATCAACAAAACGGCAAAAAGCGATTCACCGGTTGCCGTACCGCAGCACGCGCCGTGAGTAGCGCGTCTTCCTCGGCATGAGGGCCAGGTCGCCGCCAAGCCGGGCGGGATCGATCAGCAGGCGGCGCAGTTTCGCGGGCCATGGCAGGGGGGCAGCGGGGTGTGCTGTTGCGGGCAGTGCCGCTCGTTGTTACCCAGCGGGAAGAGGCGATCGGCCTGTTCCTCCACGGCCAGCCTCGTTGACCCCACCGATCACCAGTTCGGCGATCTCGACGACTTGCCTTTGTCGAGCTGGTGCAGGGCATTGATCAGCACGTCGATGGGCCCACCATCGCTGGTGCCGAAGATCCAGCCAGCAGCGGGGCCAGTTACGTCCTGATACTCCAGTCACCCATTTTGTGATCAGGTTCGCGCAACGACTTTTTCAGCGCCCTTCGCTGTCGTACGTCATCCAGCCTCAGATCAGCGCCCTCCTCGTGCACCTGCAGGTCTTTTCAGCGTTGAAGGCCCCCAACTTGCCGAAGGAAAAACAGAACTTTCAAACACCGGTTTCACAATAGCCCTTGCCATCTCCCGGCGGGGTTATCGGCGAAAAACGAGCAGATCAGCAGTTGAACGGATCACGTCCCGAAATCTTGACGTCCATCGGGGCAGCGCTTTCGATTTGGCCCCCCATCCAAACACCGGGCCACTGCCAAAGCTGGTACGACCTGAGGGCCCCCCATGCTTGGAGCTCCAAGCCCCTGCGTTTACCAGCAGCCCACGGCGCTGAAGCCGCTGCTCAACGCCTGGATCTGACGCTCAAACCAGGGGAGGCCGGCCCTGGTGGCGGGGCCGCAGCGGCTCGGGTAAGACCACCTTGATGGAGCTGATCTGCGGCCTGGGCCACGCCCAGTGGCGGCACGATCCGCTGAGCAGGGTTCAGCCGCTGCAAAACGCCGCTCATCAGCTTACTTTTGCTACTGTGCAATACGCCCTCCTGCATACATTGCGGGCGTGATGAGCATCATGCCTGGCCGTGGTCTCTGCGGTTCGGATTTCAGTTTCCTGAGCGTCACTTCCTTGGGTTGAGCGTGGGGCCGGAATGAAACTGGGTCAGCGTCGGCTGCCGGCGAGAAGCTCGGAGGCCGTGCTTCACCATGTGGGTCTGCGCGCTCTCTATTCGCTGCAACAGCACCGGATGCGGCTCAGCGGGCGGCCAAGCAACGGCGCCTGCGCTTGCGGTGCAAACTGGCTGCGCGATTCAGCCGTTCTGCTGCTCGATGAAACCACCCGCCGGGCTGGGATTGGTCGGTTGCGCCAGGAGGTGGCTGCAAACTGTTGGCAGCTCAGCGCGACCGGGTTTCTTGCTGGTGCACCACGAGCCGGAGCTGTTCCGTGGCGTTGCATTGATCGGGTGGCTGTTTAGAGCAGGGCGCGCTTCCGCCCCCTGCCCGCACTCCTTTACGATTGCTCTTGAAATGGGGGGTGGGCGATGCCCGCATCAGTTTGGTGCGGGGCCACGGCGGCCGAGGGCGGGATTCGGCTGGTGGCAGCTTACCACCACCGTCACCAGTCCGCTATGCGCGCCTGCGGCACAAAACTCTCGTATCTCACCACGGCCCTGCTCGGCCGGGCGATGACCGCCGGCCTGCTGCTGGCCAGCTCGATGGAAGGTGGCCCACGGCCGGGTGGTGAACCTGAGATCCAGTCGATGGCCCGTTTGCGCGGCCTGATGGTGGATGCCGGCCGCGATTGGCAGCAGGCCCGGCGGTCATCGCCCGCGCGAGCAGGGCCGTGGTGAGATACGAGAGTTTGTGCCCCGGCGCGGCATGCGAACTGGTGACGGTGGTGGTAGCTGCCACCAAGCCGAATGCCCGCCCTCGGCCGCCGGTTGGCCCGCACCAACTGATTCGGCATCGGCCCACCACCTCATTTTCAGAGCATCGTAAGGAGTGCGGGCAGGGGGCGAAAGCGGCGCCCTTGCTCTAACAGCACAACCCCGATCAATCACGCCACGGAAACAGCTCAGAGATCGTGGCGTGGACTCACCAGCAGAACCGGTCGCGGCTGAGCTGGGCCAACAGTTGCAGGGCACCTCCTGGCGCACCGACCAATCCAGCCCGGGGTGGGTTCATCGAGCAGCAGAACGGCTGGATCGCGCAGCCAGTTGCACCGCCAAGCGCCAGGCGCCGTTGCTGGCCGCCGCTGAGCCGCTCCGGTGCATGTTGCACGATAGAGAGCCCAGGACCCACCTGGTGAAGCACGGCCTCGAGCTTCTCGGCCGCAGGCCGACGCTGAAACCCAGGTTTCAATTCCTTGGCCACGCCTTCAACCCCAGTAAGTTGACGCTCAGGAAACTGAAAAACCAGACCGCAGAAGCCAGCGGCGCTTGGCGGGCGTTCAGCGCTACCCTGCCAGCGGATTTCGTGCCGCCACTGGGGCGTGGCCAGGCCGCAGGATCAGCTCCATCAGGTGGTCTTACCCGAGCCGCTGCGGCCGCCACCAGGGCCGGCTCCCCTGGTTTGAGCGTCAGATCCAGGCCGTTGAGCACGGCTTCAGCGGCGGTGGCTGGCTTGGTAACGCCAGGGCTTGGCAGCTCAGCATGGGGGCCTCAGGTCGTTACCAGGCTTGCAGTGGGGCCGTGTTTGGATGGGGGCCAATGCGAAAAGAGCTGCCGATGGACGGTTCAGAATTTCGGACGTGGATCCGTTCAACTGGCTGGATCTGCTCCGTTTTCGCCGATAACCCCGGCCAGGGGGAGAGCAGGGGCTATGTGAACACGGGTGTGAAAGGTCTGTTTTTCCTCGGCAAGTGGGGCCTTCAACGCTGAAAACTGCAGAGTTGCACGAGGGAGGGCCGCTGATCTGAAGCTGGATTGAAACGTTACGACAGCGAGGCCGCTGAAAAAGCGTTGCCGGCCCTTGATGCACAACATGGGTGAGCTGGAGTATCAGGACGATGGGCCCGCTGCTGGCTGAATCTCGGCACAGCGATTGGTGTGGCCCTCGGACGTTGCTGATCCAATTTGCCCTGCCACCAAGCTCGACAGGAAGTCGTTCGAAGATCGCCGAACTGGTGAATCGGTGGGTCAACGAGGGATGGCCCGTGGAGGAAAACAGGCCGACGCCCTCTTCCCGTGGGTAACAACTGAGCGCCACTTGCCCGGGCAACAGCACACCCCGCTTGCCCCCCTGCATGGCCCGCGAACTGCGCGCCTGCTGATCGATCCCGGGCCCGGCTTGGCGGCGACCTGGCCCTCAATTGCCGAGGAGAGCCGCTACCTTCACGGCGCGTGCTGCGGTACGGCAACGGTGCCATCGCTTTGCCGTTGTTGATGGCGCTGGCCGCCTCTGGGAGGCCGTGCTTTGTCGATCGGCGCACCGCCGGCTGCGAGCAAACCGCCCGGCAAACCCCTTGAAGGCCGTCGCCGCCCCGCCGGGCCCCTGCACTCACCCTTGGCGGTGGCGATGTTGCCTTTCGGCTCGATGGCGACGTTGGGTGGTGCGGATGGCCTGACGAGGCTGGGGTCGACCGTCTGCAGCCGTTGCTGGGGCAGAGCGCGGCACAGGGGGATCAGGCGGGGCGGACGGAACGCTGGACGGCGATCCTGCGCGAGGCCAGCGAGCAATGCGAGCGGCTGTGGCTGCCGAGCTGGGGCGAGGCCGTGCAGGCCCAGGGAGTGCTGGCGCAGCCCTGCGCCGGGCCTGGCCCTGAATCGGGCCACCTCGGCGTCGGCAGGGAGGCTGCCCCGCCTCTTGCGAGCTTCTGGGCCCATTGGGCCGGACTCCCTCAGCGCGCGCTTGGCGTCCCATGGGCGTAAAGGACTCGCCATCGGGCCAGGAAGGCGGGTTGGAGCCCGAATGAAAAGAGGAAGCGGGCCATCGCGGCGGAGCTGGCAGGCGGTGGACCTGGGTCCGCGCATCCTGCGCACGTCCCACCGCAGCCCGTCTCCGGACTGGGCCAAAGATCAGCGCGTGGAGAGCGGCCCGCTGGGGCTGGCTGAGTTCAGGCCGTGATCAACGGCTGTTTAGCCGCTGGTCAGGGAAGGAAATTGGCGATCGCCTTGAAAGCCAGCCAGGTTGGCGGCGGCCAGGCGACGGGGGCGGGGGGGCGGGCAGCGGAGGGGATCAAAGCTGTCCGGCGCAAGGTTGACCGTCGACTGCGGGGGCTGTTCTCCTGGGCTGAGGCGAAGCTCGGCGGCGATCCACCCTCGGCGGTGGTTCAGAACTTTGGCGGTGGCAGGAACCGCTTGGCTGGGCGGCCGAGCCGGTTCAGCGGGCAGGGCGCGATGGCAACTGCAGGTTTCGCCGCAAAGGTTCGCTTGCCATGGCCGGACTGGGCCTTCTTTGGCTGCGTCCGCTTTTGGGGGCAACGGGGGCCACAGCCAGAGGGGTCTTTCGGCTCGTTCTTGTCAAGGTTGAGGAAGAACGCAGGGCTTGCGGTTGAACACCATGGCGAGGGTAGAGCAAGCAGGTCTCCCAATTTATCCGCCCTGGGCGAAAGAGCCTTTGTATGCAAGGCCTCGGGCTAGTGCAACAACAGTTCATCGCCCAGCCCCGCCATCGGCCCACTGCCACCGGCCATCGGACCACTTTGAACAGCAGCCGCCTTCGCCTTTGCGCTGCGTTTTGCCCTGCCAACCCAGACCCTTGTGCACTGGCTTCTAGCCCTGGGGCTCAACGCCGCCCTGATCGCCTGGCCCAGCGCTGCCCTGCTCACCCCTGCCGGGCTGGGTCCCATGCCGGCATTTCCTCGGCAAGCCTGCTCTGGGGACCCTGGGCTGGCGCGGCATGGCTGGCGGTGAGTGCTCTATCTTGCTGCTGGGTCGCTGGTGGACCAGGCTGGGCTATCGCCGCAAGCAGGGCAAGCGGGGTTGGCCGAAGGCCCCGGCGGCCGGGGCGCGGACCTGAGAACGTCTGGGGTCGGCGGCGACCGGCGCTGGGCCTGGCCCTGCTCACCACCGCGGGGCCGGCGCACCGGTTGCCCTTGCTTGTGCTGGGCTCAGCGCCAGTTTTTGCCAGCCAAGCTGGGCTGACACCTTTGCGGCAGCGAGATCGGCAAGCCGGCTGGGAGACGCACCCACCGGTGTTTGATCACCAGCTTGCGGGCGGGTTCCGGCTGGCACCAGGGGGGCAATCAGCCTGGAGGGAACCCTGGCCAGCCTGGTGGGCATGGTGCCATGGCCCTGCTGCTCTTGGGCCCTGGGCCTGCTCTCTTCTCGGCGGCCGTTGGGCTGGTGAACCCTTGGTGGCCTGCTGGCGACCCTGATCGAGAGCCTGATCGGCGCCACTCTGCAGGGGCCGCTATCGCTGGGCTGAGCAACGAGCTGGTCAACCGGTCTGCAGACCCATGATCGCGGCGCTACTGGCCGATTCGGCCTGGCCCTTTGCTGCTGCCCTAGCCCGGCACGATCCGGCGGCAGCGCTCTGCAGCTCGTCTTGGGTGGGGCTGAACAGGCTCGCCGAGTTCGGCGCCGAGTTCGAGCCGCAGCTGGGCACCAACGTCTCAAAGCGCTTCGGGCCACCCGGGCCTTCAGGCCCAGGGCTTCGCCGAGCTCGCGCCAAGACGCTCCCGACAACACCCGTCTTCCAGCAGTTGCGGAGGTCGGGTCGAGGCGGCCCTCAGCGCAGCGCAGCCAGTCCTGGGGTTCGCGGTTTTCGCAGCAGGGGATTCAGCCGGGCTGTCTGGGCGGCAGGGGTGGGGGGTCTGCGGGGCTTTCGAGCAGGTCGACAGGGCCAGAGAGGGTTCCTCCCCGTTGGCCCACGGGGGCATCGAGGCTGCGCAGCTTGCAGTGCCACAGTGGGAGGGCGCAGGCCTCCTGCCAACGCTCCGGTTGGCAGCGAGGCGCTGCCGCCAGTGCCTTGCCTCGAGGGCCGGCAACTGCTGGTGCAGGCATTGCTTGCTGCAGGGTCTGGCCGCGGGCCTGTGGAGCTGCGCGCAGCAGGCGTTTGAGCCAGCGCAGGGGCCGGGTGCTGCGGTCGCGCAGGTGGTGCCTGCATTGGGCCCCACGGATGTATGGGAACGGCGTAGCTGTCAGGGGAACGCCCTTGCCGTCGAAAACTTTGCGGATCGCCTTGATCAGGCCGAGGCAGCCCAATTGCAGTTAAATTCGTCGAAGGCAGGTTTGTGTGCGGCTTCCTGGCGGATCAAGCCACCTTCCGCCAACCCAGCGGGAAGGTTGAGTCACCAGCCTGTTGCGTTTCGTGTTGGTCGGCACTGCGGTGTGATTAGCGCCCAGCAAGGTGGGGTTTTGAGGCTGGCGTTAGGTGGTTTCTCTGGCATGGGCGTGGTTTTTGGGCGGGGGCTTGTTTCGGTGGTGAGTGCTGTCGGTGGAGTTCCTGGGTGTTTGGAGTTCGTGGTTTCACCCTCTTTCGGAGTGGGCCGCTCAGCGCTATCCCCCAAAGGGGATTTCTTCTCCCCCCATTTCGGGGAGACGCCCCCCTTCAGGCGATGGCGTGCACGCCACCAAGCGGCTCCAGGCCCCGCCCACCAGCAGGGCCGGCCACTGCCGCAACCCGCTCAAGATCCGGCTGATGGCCCGCTCCATTTGAGATGCACACCCATTCGCCGTCGATCAGCCGCAAACCAGTGCGGATCGGCCCAGCAGGGGCTCAGCAGCGGCAGGAAGGGCACGTCCTCTTCGAGGCAGGCCTCCTCAAGCAGGCGCTCATAGCGGCGCAGGGCGGCGAGCTCGTACCGAGGCAAGCCGGGCAGTAGTGGCATCACCGCCCCATCCACCGGCGAGAGGCCCGATCACCAGCACGGGCGCGGGGCCTTGGCCTTGGCGCAACAGTTGCTGCAGGCCAAAAGGGAAGGCCTCGGGCGCCCAGGTTGGTGGCGGGCCATCGGGGCGCCCGACCCGGGCGCTGTCGTTGAAGCGATTGTTTGATCAGGGATGCCCTGGCGGGAGCTGGCGGGCAGTTCGCCGCGGCAACCCACCTCGCTGGGCAGTCGAGGCCGCCAGCGCTCGAGTCCATTCGCGCGCACACCGAGGTTGTATAGGAGCACCGGCCCGCCGGGCAGCTGCATCCAGTGGCCGCGCAGCCGCTTCGCACCAGCCACCCTCGTACCGGATCGCCCCCAGCCGTAGGCACTGCTTTCACCCAGCAACCACAGCTTGCGGGGAATCGCCTCGGGGCTCGCGGGGAGCAGGGGGGTCGCCCGGAGAGCAGTCGCTGTCGGACCCGGTCGCTGGAGATCTTTCTTCCCAAGGCAGGGTCAGCAGGGCATACACCGCGATAGGGCAATCACTCATCGACGGCGCAAACGAAACTGAGGGGGCCTCCAGCAGCAGGCTGCCCAGCCCGGCGGCCCCCACCAGCCCCGACCCACACGGTTTCGCCAGGATCACATCGGCCGGTAGCGGCCGTAGGCCAGGTGTAGGAGCGGGCCAGGCCAAAACTGAAGCGGCCGTAGAGCAGGGCCCAGCCGCGGACAAACAGCCGAGCAGCTCAGGGCCACTTTCGGGCTCCGCCCGATTCCGGGTTGATCAGCGGGTGTCTTTTCGCAGGCCTCCAGCAGCAGCCGGCCCAGCACCCCGAGGTTGTTGAAAAGCCAGGGGGCCAAGCCGCGGTGATGACCCCGGGCTATGAGCACGAACAGCAGCAGCAGGGCGGTGAGCGGGTGGCGGCCACAGCCGGCCCATGCCCAAGACGGGCCCGCAAACAGCAGCGGACCCAGGGCCAGGGTGCCACAGCAGCAAACAGCAGCGGGCCACGCCCACCGCCAGGCCCAGGCGGCCAGCAAAGCGTCAGGCCAAGGGTTGGTGGCCACCAGGCGGCCAGGGGCAGGGCCAGCACCGGCCGTCCAGTTGGCCTGCAGTGGCGGCAAGCGGCTGCCAGGCAAGCAGCTGGGACGGGCTGATTCTCCAGGGCCATTCGCACCAGCACCAGCACGGGCAGCAGGCGAGCAGGGCCAGTAGCAGTTTCCCGGCCGCTGCGGGCCCACGCCAGCGTCGGTCAGCTTGAAACCGGCTCGGCATGGCCCCAGCGTGGCCCGCAGGGCCCGCAGCAGGGGCTTCGAGCGACAGCATCACCGCCAGCAGCAGCCAGAGGCCGGTCCAGAGCTCGTGAAATTGCAACGACTGCAGGGCTTCAGGCCGCCAATTCCGTGCCAAAGCCCACACGAGCCCGAACCACCCCGCAGCAGGGGTGGCACCTGCGCAGGAGCGCATTTCCAGGCGATAGCCGCCGTAGCTGAAGGCCCCGCGGCAAGCAAGGGCCGGTCCCAGGGCGGTGAGCAGGCGGCGCCCGGCCGGGGCGCCCGCCGCTGCGCAGGGCCTGGAGGGGCGGTTGGGCAAGCATCGAGCAGGGTCGCTCACCACCCGGGCCACCAGTGCGCATAGGGGATGGCGATGGCCCAGGCAACCGCCACGGCCGGTTTCAACCCCAGCAGCTGCAACAACAGCAGGCCCCCCAGAGCAATTTCGTGGATTCGAGCGCGGGCACCGCCAGAAACCGCCGGATGGCGCTGGCGGGCCAGGGCCACGCCAGCAGGTTCGCCAGACGATGCCCCCCCCCTCCCCCGTGAGCTTTGAGCACCCACCCACCAGCCCCAGGGCCAGGCTGAGGCGCCCAACCGAAGCAGGGCGGATTTTGCCCACGGTTGATTTGCCAAGGCAGGCGAGGGCGGTGCGCAGCAGTAGCGGGTTCGAGCGGGGGGACGGGGTGATCGCTGCCGCGCGAAAAAACTGGGCCACCCAGCTCCCAGGCCGCCCGCCATGGATCAGCCGGCGCAAGCACCAGCAAAACAGGCGCAGAAGGGCGAGGGGCCGGCAGGCAGGGCAACAAGCGGGGCGGGCGGGACGCCAGGCCTTCCAAGGGCCTGGGTTTTCGTCATGGTGCGGAAACCGATTTCCCGCGTGGCGCGGGTCCAGGTTTCGGGGAATCCGGGGTCGTAGAAAAAGGCCAGCCGCAGGCAGGTCGGGGGTTCAGTTCCGGCAAGGGGGGTTTCGTTGGTCCGAAAGGGCAAACCAAAGGGCTTTTCCCGGGCCCCTTCCAGGGCCAGCACCCCCGAAAATTTCCTCCTTTTTTCCCTTTTTCCCTT
>Ga0163217_1106869_pt1 | contig 12218 bp, 8 predicted proteins | sample SynspAceP_FD_185933 | JGI IMG/M metagenome (GOLD analysis project Ga0163217, IMG submission 185933) | Saline lake microbial communities from Ace Lake in Antarctica - Synechococcus sp. Ace-P (PacBio error correction) | ecosystem: Environmental > Aquatic > Non-marine Saline and Alkaline > Saline ... | reverse complement strand
CAAACAAACGAAAATAGCAGTTCATTGATATAATGCCCATGTGTATGTCTAACCAGGTGAAGGTTGCAAGCCAGAGGCCTTGCAGTTATTAAACCGTTAAATAAATAAACAGTGGTTATTATGATGCAAAATTTCAGCCTATTTGTATGAGAAACTTACGCTTGAGTCTGCGAATACGAGTCTGAAGTACCCGTTTTTTTCGCCAATGATGTTGAAATGACAGCACCAAAATTTGAGAATTTAAACTCGGTAAATAGCAGTGGTTTGATGGTGTAGATAATGCATTGTTTTTTATTAGTCTGAAAATAGGGCTGTATGTTTATTGAACAGATGGCGCCGTAAACTGGCGAGATTTGAAAGTTCGTGATTTAGGTGTGCAATCAGTCTTACGTCAATTTGGACATTCACCAGACATGCAAAAAAATGTGTGGTGAGTCGTCACTAGCACAAGTAAGCTGCTTAATAGATGGGGACTTGACGCTGGCAAATCGGCAGGTTCAAACAGGGGTTACCCGGAAACTCCTAGCTTTTACTGTTCTAACTGCGGAGGAGCAGGTTGTTTGGTCAATAAGTCTGCCCGCAATAATATGTACGGACACCACCATCGCCTTTCTAGTATTCCTTTTATTTGCAGTATTTTTGCATTTTCATAATGGCCTTCTTTTGTTTTTTTGCAGACGCCTTGCCATACTACAACATAATATTTCCAGTGTGATCCTAAGTAATTAAAGCGTTGACTCCTGCTAGCAGTACCGGAACTTGTTTACCTGTCACAACACTACCACACTCACTAAAAAGTTTGATGAACGGTACATTGACTAAGGAATTGGCTAGATGAAATTTGGGTAACAGATTTGCCTGGACTCAGCAAAACTGTCAATAGGATGTAAGTCGATGGAGAGACGGTACTGCATAATCTGCAACTAAATTATCAAATAGCGAGGGTTGTTTTGGACATAGCTGTCATTAAGCGGATATATGTTGTGCGAATAATGGCAAATTCCATGACTGAATCCATCAATCCGGCGTGCCTTGATATCGATTCGGCGCCATAACTCGAAAACGCATCTGCAACTGGCTAGGGTTGTACGCACGAAGAGGGCAACCCTTAAACTTAGGCGTATTTGATCAATGCTTGATAACCGCCTATCGGCCATATTTAAAACAACTGTGTTATTGAGTCGCTTTGAAAGTCCTTTAATTAGGCGTAAGCCTAAGCGAAATAGATAAGTCCGTATTCAGTTTGCCAAGTTCACTTTGCGTTGCTAGGATTTAGGGTTGATAAGCTATGGTCATTAACTGACGTTGTTAACACACAGCCGAGTACTTTTACATGATTGCTGCTTGCATCTTGAATAAGTGTTTGAAGCTTTGAATAAAAATCCCATGGGTTAAAACTGTTAGGTAAGCCCACATAGAAGGCTTCGGGAAATAATTGTTTAACCAAGCTGACACCATAAGCAAGTTTACCGCAAATGATGCGGAGTGTGACTCTGGGAAATCCATTTATTCACCGAAGCCACAAAATTGCTCAAAAAGGACGGCATTTGGCATAAGCATGACTGTAACCTCTTTGTTGCCATACCATCGGTTAAGCTTTCTGTTTTGAATTTATTACAGGTTCCATTTTTCTTCCAACTGGTTCATTGCTCGCCTCAATCCATCGCTTCACCACCGGTAAAAACCGGCCGCACCATGGGCTTATTGGAATTAACCTGTTTCTTTGAAAGATCGGAACGCCCATTTGTGCGCTCAAGGACAATTTTTAACTTTTGGCGAAGGGTATTCAACTTGCTTCCTTTCCATCCCGGTCTAAGTAAATACGGAGCACCATTGTCGCCTTGAATAGGACCGGCCTAACAACGTATTGCACCACTAATCATAAATTTGGGTAGGTTTATTAGCGCGGTAACATACGCATTTGTTGCGCGTGATAATCTGGAAAACACCCAAAAACGGTGTCAGCTTAAACTGATCTGTTTTAAAACCTGTGGGCATCGGGTAAACCGGTAATAAAACGAATGTTATAGTCATGCTGTAATACTGCTTTATTAAACTAAAGCTTTTGCGGAATGGCGGTTCAGCATTCCTAGGCGAGTACAATCAATTGAGTAAATGCAGAGGTTTTCCAAAATCATCCTTATCCCATGGATCAAGTGACGGTCTTGCATGGAGGGCATTTTTCAATCGGGTACCATTTCATATAAAGGCCCCTTGCTGAAATACAAGCCACCTACATGCTGCGACAAATGCTAGGGAAACCAATGAGTTGTTTCAAAACTAAGTGAATAAAATTTTTACCATTTTGAGAGTCTGGTCGATACCTATTCACTTAGTTTGTGCTTGCAACTTGAGGTCGCGATCACCGGGACGATTGACGTTTTAATAAAAATTAATCAAGGTCGGTCGTATTTTACGCCAATGAACTTTACCCACCTCGCGTAATGCACTCTTAAAGCGATAAACATACGGACAGTAGCCGCAATAGCAGTTCGCTCGCGACCATACTTGTATAAATGTATGGAATACCTCTTCTGCGGCGCTCGTGTTCAAAAATCAACATCTATAATCAGGAGGCTCATTACGCTCTTTAGAAATAAACGCGTCAAACAACACGCTAATTTTGGACGCGGGTCTACAGCGGTTATTCTAAGCAAATTAACACACAATTGAATTAGCTGCTGAACCCCGTCCCTTGATAAAGGGATCTGTTTAACCTTTTGCAAATGCACCAACATCATAGATGGTCAGAAAAAAATACTTCATTAAGCTTGTTCGTTGAATGAGTTTTCAGTTCTTTTTCCAATAATTTCACGAATACGCCTGACTAGCGCCATCTGGAAAGCGCTTTTGAAATCCCGTTCTTCAACTAATAGCGTAAATATTCTGATGGTTGTATTTGCTGCAGTATTTCGGCTGGATTTGGTAAGCCAATTCAGATAAAATCGAAAGTTGCAAAGTTTGGGCTATTAATACCGAATTTATCTAGCCATTCTTTGGGATACAAATTAGCGAGTTTTATTCAAGGACGTAAACAGGCTTCTTGATTAGATAGGGCATCACGGCCCAATTCCTTAAATTAATTTTCCTTCGCGAATGGCATCTGGCAAATTGTTGTACGCTTGTCGATTTAGGGTTCATGCATGAGTGCACAAGAAGGTCGCTACTATGTCTAACTGAAAGTGTTCAGCGAGTGTTTCACAATGGCTGAATGTATTCATATTTCGTTGGCGGTTAACCAACGTTTAATACCCAAACCCATACTCGTCCAGTGTTTTATGTTTGGGCCAAGCCAACGACCCCAATCGTGATCTTTACTTTCATTCGCCACAGGGGCCAAATGACACAAGCAATGTTTTGAGTGACTCTTAAATCCCACTCGCTGAGTTCGTATTCCCCCTTGTTAGGCACGTCGACGTGCATTGGTGATAAGTTCGACAACACTCGCTGTATGCCGATTTTATTTGGGCATAGGGCACAATAGTATTTCCGTTACTAAAGACAAACTTTATGCGACAATCATCTTTGATGGGTAAATGATTTTTGAGTATGTTCGGCATAGGCGCGCACAATACCGGCCATTGAACATTCATCGTTATCGCAATGCTTGTATTGTAAAAAAATAAGCTTGGCGCACCATCTTCTTGCGGATTGATGCTCCGTGTAAAAATGAAAAGTTAGTTTGGCAGACTTAATTCGGCCAAAAGCAATGTGGCCGGTCTTGGTCTTATATGAAGTAGCCATGCAACAACCAGTTGGTCGCGATGGTTCTAAATATCCACATTTTGCTGGCCTTGGTGACTTTCTTGCTAAGAAAAATCACGCTGAATTTCATGATTATCCCACCACCTGAGCGATACGTTCAGGGCCATCAATAATACTCACTTTTGTATTTAGCGGGATGGGAGTTTGCAATTTTAAAAACCAGGGACGCGTTAAAAAAATAAGCTTGGTTACTCTTTTTCTGATTTTTATTATAATTTTAGTGGATAACTGAGTGCCAGCATTCAGGACGATAATCATCGTGATACTGCATCAGCTTTACTCGTGCTCACCCAGTTTGGCTTTTAATCGAGACAACAAAGTCCATTGGCAGCAAACATGTGTTTGCTTTTCATAAAAAAATCACTCTCAAAAAACTATCAGCCTGCTCAATTTTTTCGCAGCTAATAGTAATGCCATATACACCTGAACTTAAGGCCAAGGTGTTCAAACGTATGCGATATGTTCCAACCAATGTGCCGCTTTTATAATAGGAGAGCGCTGTTTACATGACTTGAGTAATTAGGCTCGTGTTCACGTTGAAGTAGCGTAATATTAATACTCAGGAGCCCAAATCCGTTTTTCGAACTAATAAAATAAAGCCTCTAATTGCATCGAGGCACTCTCCAATAACGGGCCAGTAATCTGCGGTGAGTTCTAACGTTATACAGGCATTCAAGATTAACGTTTCATTATTGTTGTGGGGGCTGATAAAAACGTAATTTTTGCAGCCGACTCACCGCGCAGTTCTGACATAATTTTGAGACTAAATTAGATACTCTACTGGCGGAAGGCTGACAGTGGTTGCTCAAATAAAAATCGGCAAACTTTAATGCCAATACGCTGCAGCTTTTCAATATCTTTTTTATCAATTTCGGTAAGTAACAGGGAACATTGTGCAACTTTTGTTGGATTTGCTTTTTGTCATCAACAACATAGTGTGTTCATTTGCTTAGGGCAATGAGGCTTTTTGCCACGTTTTCACAGAATAAAAGCGCTTGCCATAATAAACGTTCGCCGTAACTTTGTTCTGAAACCTCCAGAATAAACCGCAATATTGCGTTAGGGCTGCCATATTAGGACGCAAACATGTTTTGTGCTCGGTAAAAAACAACCCACGAGGGCCTCATCAATAACAATTATCTAAGGTAACCAAGTAAAGTTTGTGTTAGGCAAAGCTCCTGCAGTGCTGTACGGCAATAGTTCTTTGTTACTCACTGATCAACTAAGTGCCACATATTGATTATGCACTAGCGAGGCCCATTGCCCTTTATAATGGCCAAGTTTTTGCGCTTGCGCATTTAACTGCAGCCACTGATTTAGTTTGCGTGGTAGAATGATTTTGTGCTGCGGGTTCTTGGAATTTCACGTTGTTTTGTTGCCACCACTCAACTGTTCGGCATGTGCTTGCTGAATATTGACTGCCCAAATTAGGTTAGAGATATAAATATACCAACAATTGGAAGAGTGTATCAAACTGCATCGCTATTCTGTTTTACTTTAGTTCTTGGCGTTAAAACGCAGATGACATTGTCTCGCAGGCCTAGGTCTGAGCGATAACGCATAGGCGAACCCAGCTTAGCTTTTAAAAGGCACTTTGACGCTGAAAGCGGTATGGCCAACCTTACTTTTGCTTATTGACACAAATCTCTATTTTGGCTTTTTTACGTTGGATAGACAGTGACAAACTTACCCGCGTTAAAATTATGCAGTTGCTGGTTTTTGCGTTCCGGCAAGAAAAAAGGCTTAAGCCAATCTCCTTTTAATGCTGGCCCAGTTTCTAGTTTTTTTTAGCTGTATTTGTTGGAGCTTTGTCTGCCAAATAAAAACTGCGCTTACAAGCGCCACTATTTTGCACATTGCTCTGCACTCCAAAGTGCTTGTCTTGGTATCGGCTTGAATAAACAGGACCTGTTCAAGTTCAATACCTTGACATTTAAAACTCGGCGTTAAGTAGAATGTGGTTGGTGCAATAAAGCAATATAAACGATTTTCTTTTGTTCTGGCTTTACGATAGCGGAATGACTAAACGCATTTCACCCAGCATCCCATTACTGACGTGATATGAATAAGACCAGACTGCGGGAAGCCACCATTGAGGCGTCATCAGTGCTTGTAACCTGTTCAACACGTTCTTTATTGTTTGCGTCGGATGGCCTGCAGTCCACACGAGTTGTTTTTTTTGTTAAATCATGCAGAGAGATTTTCATTTTTAACTAATCCATAATTAGTTCATGTGGTTTTTTAAATATGCATACCAGGTATAAAATATTTTGTGTTGATTGATCAACAAAATGTTTTTACCTAATTACGCGCAAACCCTATTAATAAAAAAAAACAACATGATTTTATTTAAACTATTTAAATTCTTCAACGAGATTTAAAGGTAAGCCTCCCAAGGCGAACATCATTAAAAACGGGTACTTAACAGAACATAAGGAAGTTAGCTCTTTTGATGGGCTATTCCAGTGCCTATGGTGTGCCTTCATCTAGCACAAAACTTACCACCAATAATCAGTTCACAAAACTGTAAAACTCAATTTAAAATTTATATTCGGTTAAACAGAGCAGTAATGTACTCTATTCTTCATTGCCAATTTGCACGCTAGTTAAGGAGGGGACGATTTTCATGTTTACTTTTAGACTTAAAACGACCCCTGCTAAAAAAACAAAGCAGAGTTACGTTGTTTACTCTTTTGAGCATGTGGATCTTATCGTTATCTATTAATTTGGGTTAGACTTGATTTATTTATACGAATTGTCCGGTTAATTTTTAGGGACCGTTGGAATTTCCACAAAAATTGAGATAAAATTCAATAGATAAATAGCGATATTAACCCTGTGCCATCATAACTTTATTCTAAAATATTGAATGGGAACCCTGTGAGCTCATTGCAAACGCGGGGCCTCGCCTGAAAAGTCCATGGCCAGGGTACTGCTGGATCCTGAATGGTATCTGTTGTTGCATTTCGTATTTCACCAATGCTAAGCGTATCGTCATTTTGGGGCTTTTGATAATCAATCAAAAATCGAGTCTCTTCATCTTCATTAGGCAATTACTCCGTCGCGCCTTGTTGATATTGACTCTCTTTATATAGTGATTGCGCCGGGCTTCATTTCAGCAACCATTGTTGCCTTGCCCCATTAGTCTCAACTTCACTATCCTACTAAAATAGCTAGAAGGCGCGTGGCAGGCTAACTAGATCTCTTGGGTTATTGCGCTTTCACCTAGGTTATTAAGTTGCTCTTAAACGAACCTCAAATATCGTAGAGGAAGGCCGTTTTGTGTCAGGCATGAGAAACTCGGTCACATTTGAGTTAGGAGCACTGAACACCGATGCCAATGCCGATTCAATCTTATCCATTCATAGCTGATTGTATCGCCTGAATTTAAGATGCTTTTGATTGCATCTAAAATGGGGTAAATCACCTTCGCGATAGCAAAGCACGCTTGTCTTTATGATCGTATTACACTGTCACTGGTGGTAATTCGATAAGTCGACATCTAAGCGTTGGTTCAAACTCACTAAAAACAAATCAATTCCATGGAGTGCGAAAATGCTTGTCTGCCCGGAGAGTTTGGTGGCTTCATCAATGTAAATGATTAGTCTTCGCGCCGTTTAATGTTCAACTCGTTGCTGCTCTCCTTTCTTCATAGGGATAAGGGGAATTGCGGCGAAAGGAAAAAATGAGCCCTTCGTTAATACGAGATAAGAGAAATAGGTCTTGATGTTAAATATTTAAATTCTTTTAACGCCAGCTTTTCTAACTGCAAAAAAACAAATCGCTTTAAACCAATTGCCTCAAGTTAGTCGAAAAAATACTCTCGAGGGGGCCAAAACCAGGTGCAGTGCTAACGTTAAAACAATGAAGACCACAAAGTCGTTCCAACATACTGAAATGAGGCGCCCTCTAGCACAAGATTACGGATCTTTGAATCCGCTTACATCTTGTTTCGAAATAAGTACCCGTTCGTCATTTCGCCCCTGCAGTTTCAATTTCGCCTTGCAAGCGCATATTCGCCAAAAAAAACCTGAAATTGGTACGAGCGTTTCTTATTGCGTATGACTTTGTGACGCTGCGTCACTTCATTTCACCTGTGTTGGAGATACTATATTTAGCGTTAACAAGTTTTCTGTTTTTGGTGAACGACATGTTGTCTAAATTAACAAAAAGGTTGATCGTGAGGGTAAACACGACTGCATCTGGCAGTGACTAACATTGATACTTTCGATGTTGGTATTGGTCTGACCTAAATTAAAAATTTAACTGGCCTGCAGCTGTAATTGTTATCGATAAAACCTTTGTTCTATTAATAGATTATTCTTATTAGCATTGTACCTTGCTACTTATTTTATCAGCGATAGATAACTCACTTATGTGATTTCACAGGACCCGAATTAACTTAATATTGAAAGTTCTGAGTTAGCACCATTCCCGTGTATTCTAAGATGAATAGTTATACACTACGCCTTAATATGCCATTTTGGTCATTATCGGAATGGTTGAGATCAGCGCTACCAGTGTAACCACAGAATCTCTCGGTATCGTTCGATGGCTTATAAACTGATTGATTCCATTGCGAGCTATATATTGCGAGAGGGCGGTCATAACTTTCCGCAGCGCCCTAAACGATCCAGCTGTTACGATTTGAAAAGCTTTGTCTTCAAAGTATTTTGATTCTTCACAAATACATTAAAATGCATAAGTGCCACTGGACATCCATTTGCACTTTAACGGTCTACGGAACCCTTCTATTTACGTCGCTGTCTAATGAAAAATTTAGGCGCGATGAAGGTAATAGTATTGGCCTGTCACTCAGTGTAATTATCATAATTACTAAAAAATCCCCCATTCAAATCTGGGACGAGCCTGTCGCATCCGTAGCTGGCTGAAATTGTACACGAGTCCCTTCAGCAACTTCGCTGGTACCGCTAATATTAACGGATGCGTATTTGCGGTTGTAGCGGTTGTTCGACTTCCGCTAGGCCTTCTTGCTTAGCCTCCGCCAAGCGCTTAATATGGAAGGTGAAAAGTGATGAATATGAGAGTTTGAAAAAGTTCATAAGCGTCTTATTTAACAGTTCAAGTTTTTTAATAACATATAAAAAAAAACCAAAAAGATGTCTAAGTTAAAAATAATCGAGTTTGGCATAGCTTTGTGGTATAGACATAAAAAAAGTCAGAGTTGTTACAACGCTGACCTTTTTAACATCAATTGTTTTTAAAATAATTACAAAAGTAACTCCTTCTTTCCTATTGAACAAATTAGAAAGGAAGTGGCATTGGATTACCATTAGCATGGCTTGGCCATCTTGCATGGTAAAGGTCATTTTCATATTCACCATTCCGCATTCACGGTAAACCAGGCCTTGCTGGGTTAACAAATATTCAATCATGCCTTCGACTTGTTCGATAGCAATCGCTTTAATTTCTTTCATCAGTCATGCCCAGCAGATTAGGGTCAGCTTGAATTTGACTAACAACAACTTGTTCACCCACCCAAATGCCATTGCTTTATCAGTTTTATGTTGGAAATCTATAAACCGCTTTTGATATCCAAAAATACAGGATCATCGAATTGGCTCTCGGTAAGCTATTCAATACCGGTCACTTTGGTCATCCACCTTGCCTGAGAAATTACCATTCAGCAACTTTACCTGACATTTCGATTAATATTGAATTTCAGGCGAGGCTTGTAACTGAGGTAGTAATTTAGTTTTCAAATCATATTCTACCATTGCCTGTTCCCATTCTGTGCCGGCCTTAGTTGACGCTTTCTTTGATATGCTTTAAAGAATGCTCCGCTCTAAATATTTACTTGAGCTTTTCATAATCAAATTCACGCCCAGAAATTCAGGAGCTTCATAGATTTAATCGCATAGTTTAAATCCATATCCATTAAATTACCGTCAAACGCTTTTTCGTTTCCACATCAAACAACAGGTTTCCAAGCTTATGCATTCGTATCGAGCATTGGCATATCCAAAGCTAATTGCGAAGCAACGCGAATTTACTTAATTGAATTAGTAGAAAGCCCTTGCATGGTGCAGTCCAATCGCCATCAATTGACGATTCAAATAGTTCATTGATTTCATTTCAAAGTGACCGACCCTCAGCATTCATTATTAACTCAAATCGTTAGCACCAGAATAAAGGCATTGCAGAAGATGTCCGCGCCTTTACCATTTCCAGCCACTGAAAGTGGATTTGGTTTCGTCGTCACCATTCTTGAGAATGACGCTAAAATTCTGCGTATTGTATCTGCAAAGCTAACATCACCGAATAAACTAACCCGGCCTGTTACGCTATAAAATTTTTCATTCTTCAGCATAAAGCTAAAAATTCGCCGCAATACAGGGACTCATCAAACTTCAGCCTTCCCACGCAGGGACAAACCTAAAGCCGTAAACCGTTAAAGTGTTAAAAAATGGACCATGTGTTGCGCATAAATTAATTAGTTGCTGATAAGTCTTCAAAATTTTCCATTTCTGCAGGGCCTAAACCCAAGTCAGCAAACATTAACGGGGGTCAAGACCGATATTGATAACTGCAGAAAACTGGAGAACCAGCTTGGTTCGCGACTCTCAATCTTAGCTATATACCCGGGTTGCTGTATCCTTAGGCTTTGCGACGGAAGTTATCGAGGGACCTTGATGATCCGTTACCAGTTTAAACTCGGGCCAACGTCGCCAATGATGGCAAATAGCAGCTATGGAATGATGATTTTTTTCAATTACCATTCCTTGTTAGGAATAATGAATTAGGGGCAAGCGATGAACATTGATTGAATAAAATTCAATGTAATATAGTTCAACACCACCTATCGTCTTGATTAAGTTTTTGACGCATAAGTTTACCTGACAAATAAAGGCTTTGCGACTATATTACCTTTTGTAAACACGCACCTTTACCACCCCATGTATGACTTTAGTTACTTTGGCGGCTACTTTCCGCTACGCCACTTGGCATACCAACTTTTTTGTTTAATTAAACGTTTAATTGTTGTTTTCAGTTACAAACAAGGGACTGAAAAACCATGCGCTAAGACGGCATCATGAAATTCACGGAACATCAAAACTTATCACCTAATCTTTTCTTCTGCCTCTGTACGTAGCTGTTTAATTTTAAATTTCGCCAATTTGTATTGACAATTTCTGCGCCGGCCATGAAAATGTATCGGTCAATTTCAGTGGCGTACGTTATGTTTCAGATAACGCGGTGTTTCTTAACATATAATTCAAGGGCTTTTCTCGCGACCTCCCAATCAAACCATATTTGCATTTTACCGGTGTCAACGACTAAGCGACATGCGCGCACATTTCATAGCTTAAACGACCAAAAATTGTCTATGCGAGTCGGATTACCATACCCACTTCCTAAAACCAAGGTTATTCTGAGTACCAAACCCCAGCCTTCGCCGAACGTGAAATATAAGTTGAACGCCTAACTTCAGGCAATTCGGTCATTTCTGCGCCAACGATATTGTAGATGATGACCCGGAACCGCTTCATGTAAGTGGAGGTGCAGGCAAAGCATATAATGGACGTTTATCGAGTGCATTAGTGTTTACCCAATAATACCCTGGTTGGTCGTCCACTGCTCGGTGACACATTACCTTCCGGTTAGTATATTGTTAGGAGCTATGCTTTTCTGGCACCGGCGGCCACTTCCATAGGTATTCGCGGTAATTTTTTAAATAATTTAGGAACTGAGCGTTCCATTTTTTTAGCAATGTATGACGCCGTAAAATTCAAGGTCTTCTGGCGTTTGTGGCATTAAAAAGCGTGGATCCGGTGCGTAAAAAACTCGATGAATTGATTAAATGTTTACCGTCAAAAACTCTAATTTCATCAAAAAACAATGATCTTGCATTTCTGCCCGAAATACGCGCCACCTCCGACAAGGCCTAACCGGTGGATTTTCCGCGGCAGTCATAATCTGTGGTGGTGTAATATTTAAGCGGTTTTTTGATAGAAAAAGCCTTGCCGTCGGGCCAAGTTTGCACGAAATATTCGCGTTTCGCCATGGAATATAGTGTTCAGTTTAAAAAAAGTCATTTAAAAAAAAACTGCTGATAACTCTCGTTGACCTTGGCATTGCAGTTTTCCCCAAGGCTTGTAAAGGGTTTTCCTCCGTTTTTTGGAATTCGGTTCAAGCCAATGTCCGCCAAAAGGCCTGATAAAAAGGGCCTTTCGGTCAGGTGTTCGGCAATTTTAAAAAGGGCAAGTAACCGATTCTTCATAAAAAACCTTTCAATACGCCTTAGGTTGAAACTTGGGGACCTTTACTTTGGCCCCATACCCTTTTCTTGCATTGTAAGGCAAATCTTGGCTGCGGAAAAAAATTGCTCCGCGGGGGCCATTTTTTCGGGCTTTAAAAAAAAACAAAAAAACATTTCATTAGTTCAGGGGCCAAAAAAAGTTTTAAATTTTTCTCTCCTTTTCCTTTTTTTT
>Ga0163217_1083318_pt1 | contig 12218 bp, 15 predicted proteins | sample SynspAceP_FD_185933 | JGI IMG/M metagenome (GOLD analysis project Ga0163217, IMG submission 185933) | Saline lake microbial communities from Ace Lake in Antarctica - Synechococcus sp. Ace-P (PacBio error correction) | ecosystem: Environmental > Aquatic > Non-marine Saline and Alkaline > Saline ... | reverse complement strand
TTATGTCGCAACAGCTTTATCAACGTGCGGCAAGTTGATGGAGGTATTGGTCAACTGCTACCCGCGGATAGTTTTGCCGTTTATAATCGAGTGGGCACAACGGCCTGGATGGAGCTGTTGCAAGGGCGCTGAAGCAAAACGTTGCGCGGGTAGGCACCGTTGAAGGAGACCTGAGCCGCTTATTGCTTTTGCGTACGTTTCTCGTAGGTGGCGTTCCAGGGCCGGTAAGCCAGGAAGTCCGAACCGATGTGGGTGGGTCTTTGGGCTTGGCTCGCAGGCAGGATGTCCGCGGATCGCTATCGATCCGGTTTTTACTTTCCAGGAAGCTGCGTGTTTAGGTAGCGCTCCTGCTCGGTGGGCGCAGCGGTGCTGGTGTCGAGACGTATGGTATCGTCTGCTCAGCGCATCAGGCAATCACGATATTGGCAGACACAAATGCGCATGGGGACGTGCGGCGCTGATTCCATTGGCTTGGCGTTGGGCAACTTGCATGCCTCGGCACCTTGCTTCGTGTTGCCGCAGTGGGTCACATTGCCCGTATCGGTCGTGCGCGTTCCGGTCGGCGCCATCTCTCGCGTTCTGATTGGCCCGGGCGCTGGCCGGATAGCGAAAAGTATGCGCAGCGTTTGGCGTATGGTCGCTGTCAGATGCGGGTCGAAGAGTCTTTCTTCCAGCCCCAGGGTCAATGCTTGAAACCGACGGTGTGGATTTCAGCCGGCCTTCAGGTTCCAGGCAGGGTTTCAAAGTAGTATCCGAGCATATCCTCACGCCAAGCCGGGCATCATCGGGCCAGAAATTGTACGCCCCGGAACGGTTTGACCAGTCGAGCACTTCCTGGTTATTGGTTCCGCCGGATAAAAAAAAAAAAAAATAAAAAAATAAAAAAAAAAAAAATTCGGCTGCGATATGAAGGCTTCTTTTTCATATCTGCGCCGTGAGGGCGGGATTGAGTTTTTCGTCGGCTTATGGTCGATTCGATACCTCGAGTTGCGGTGACAGCTGATCGGAGGGGAGCGGCTGCTTGTTCGGCCAATGCAGCCGCAAAAAAGCGTTGGGCATTGCAACGCCGCCTGATACATTCTGGCATTGATGCCTATGGTCGATAACATTAAAAAAAGCCCACTTTACGGCAGTCTCGACTAACAGCTGGTGCTGCGACCTGAGCTCTACGGCGGGGATCTTCAGCTTGCGAGGCACCGTGCGACCGAAATGTATGTCTGGTAGCGATTTCATTGTTTGGTCCTGTAGCTTACAGCATTTGTGTTACGGAAGGTGGGCGAGATTATCGCGGCATGTTGAAACAGCTGGAGGCCCTGTTTCTGAAGCTGTCTGCTAGCAGCGTGAGCTTCATGACCCTGGAGTGCGCGCCATCAAGAACGAAACCAGCGCTGGCCATCGACCCAGCCACCTGTGTGACATTCTCACGCCCGCAGGCAAACCACCATTCCATCAGCACGTTACCGCCTCGAGTGGATTGATCTCGTGCCGGGGTCTTATGTTCGGGATTTCAGATCGGATTTAACAGCAGCATCGGCACCGCCTTTGCGCCCACTTAATTCCAGCGAGCCGATTGTCGCGGTCCCAGCCCAATGCGCGGGCCCGTTGATGAGGTTCCATGCGCAGCATTCCTGCTCGGCGTGGCAAACAGTGGCACGTTCAGGTGTGGTTGTCTTTTTGATCGAACTGTAGGAAAATTTCATTTTTCCTCGAACAGTGCTCAAAACTGTTGTTGCATAATCCGGGCATCGGTGCCCAGCCCGACGGTCAGGCCGGCCGCGAAGACATTTCCGGGAACGCGCTCACGTCCGCTGGCCAGTTGGCGTTGCTGATCGCGCAAGATTGGGCGATGGCGGTGCCGGCGTCGGCCAAGGCGTTTGATTTCATGTCATTTCAACAGGACGCACATGGGCAACGCAGTTGGTGTCGCTCACCGGAGAATGCCGTAAGTTGTCCAGTTGGGCGAGTCGAAGCTGCTGGCCCAAAATGCTTGTCGTACGGGCCTGATCTTCCTCACGCTGCTCGCAGGTGCTCTTTGATGAGTAGGATGCCCACGCCGTTAATCACGCTGGACACTGCAGGCGCTTCGGCGTAGGCTTCGGTCGGCAGTTAGATCACCTGGGGTTCAAGGTCCATCCACACCGCCTTGAATCGCCGTTCTGTGTCTGCCGTGTGCTGGGATCAGGGCCGGATTTTCGGCGCGCGAGAGCGAAGAAGCCTTTGCCCTGGTGCGCATCGGCTCAACCATAGGCGGAGATTCCACGCTCAGGCTCAATCTCTCACCGGCGGTCGTCGGCGCAGCCATGCTATTTTGAGTCCTTTTTGGATAACAGTCCATGTACGGCAGTGGTGCGCTTATTCAAGCGCTTCCAGGTATATGCACGAATCCGTGCGCAGTGGTAGGATACTCTTCGGTGAGTGCACGCGTTGCTAGCTCGGTAGTACGGCAGCCAGTCTCCATCAGCTGCATTATTTTCTGGTTGTACGTCCACGCACTCAGACTCGAATGCGTGTGGTGGTCAGTCCAAATCAGGCGTGGCAGCCAAAGCGGCCCTCAGGGCCATCGATTAACGGGTCCCGTCGGTATGGGTTATTTCTCCTTTGGCCTCGCCCAATGCACTGATAGCGCTCATTCTTCGCGTCAGGGTGCCATTGGCTGATAACCCGGTTATGCGGTGGTCCCGTAAAGAGTTGCCGGCATTGCGATAATGGCGAACAGGTTCAACAGCTTACCTCTGGGCATGACCTCGCCTGATGATGTGCGAAGACTGTCGTCTGGGCTCGAGCGGTTCGTAATCAGAGTCTGTGTGATTGTCATGTGGGAACCGTCCAGGACCGCCAAGCCACGCAGGAATTATCCTCGGCTTAAGAAACTCTGGGCCGCATGGATCGAAGTCCTGCTTTCATTATTCGGCCTTGTTTTCAACCAATTCGAATCTGCACCTGGTAGTCGGTTCGTAATGCTGGGTTGATGACCAGATCAGAAAGATCAACTGCACCGGGTCCACCTTGGCCAATGCGCCCCTCGTCTATCCCTGGCTGGATGACCATCGCTCGGCCCCTGACCCTTAGTCAACGCATGGTGCATGCAAATGGGCTCCATCAGAATAGGGGTTCGCCCTATGATGTCTCCATTCGCGACAGTCGCTAGAGGCCAGCGGTGTGAAGTCCGGTACAGCTCGACCTTGTACGGATGAAAGCCGTCCAGTGCCGTGAGCCGGATCAATCTCCACCGAGACGGTGGTAAATACCGCATTCAGCGCGAACAGATGTCGTCGAACATGGCGCCGTAGATTTCCTTCTTGTTGCTGATAGTAATACAGCAACGTTGGGATTTCGGCACTCTGTCTCGCTCGGGCTATTATCCTGTTGATTGGTGTTCTGGCGCCGAGAACCGTGCTGTGGGCGAATTCCTGTCTCCGCCGCAGCTCAGATGATTTCCCGTTTGCGCTCACGAATGCGTCCGCGGTCTGTAGGTCTTTGCTCGGTGATTGCAGTATGGGTCATTTCGGTTTGTCGTCACTTCTACTTCGGTAGGAGTTCTATCATTTAGCCGAACTCCCTGACGATTCAAAATGTGAAATTTAACCAGCGCACTGGACAGACGCTCTCGTGTCCATGAAACGGTCATCGCCCCAGGCTTTCGTACTTTGTTTTGTCCCAGTAGTGGAGTATCTCGATACGCATACAGCACGCTCGGCATAGCCGGAAGTAGTTGTCCGCATGTCCGCTTCAGCTGCGGGTTGAAGTGGAAGTCGGCCTTGTGGTCGTTCTCAGGCGAAGAACCAGTCGATTTGTACCGTTTCGAAACAGAATCGTTAGTGACCGAATTCCATAGGCGCGCTCCCACGATACTTACAGCAGTGGTAAGTCGTTTAACGGGTTTCGCATGTTGTTACGTGGGAAACACGGGTACGTAAGATTACCTGCATCCGGGATTATTCCATCAGACCCATACCCAGCATCACGTTGTATTATCGTTAGTACCACCGGCCCGAACCTTCGTATTGGCCGGACAGTTGTCACAGCCTTGATCATCCCTTCCCATTAGCTCAGATCGTTGCCTGTCAGCCAGCCGAGGCTTGATGTTCTGGAGTCGATCGCCGTTAGACGGTCGTTTTCCGGAGTCGAGCATCTGTTTTACCCGCGGCCTCTGGTTACGGTCAACGAGTAAGAGGAGTGCTGCCCCAGTTGTGTGCCAGTAGGATTTTCGGAAGTTAAGTAATTTGTTATCGGTCCGCTTCTGTGGCCGAATGCCTTTGGTTAGCATCGCTGTAGAGCTACAGTAAGGCTGCGAATCAGAGAAGCAACTTCTCGGCGTGGGCCGCTGGGCGGGAAAGAGGCTGACGATGCAGTAACTGCCATAAGGTGTTTGCGCATGTTTTGCATGGTCGTTGTATCCTAGAGATGCATAGTTTTGGCGTTGGCATTATGGGTGTTCCAAGTCACTTGCTCTGGGCTATAAAGGTTGGCCGATTTGATAAGGGTATCGTTGGTCCCGTGGGATTCCAAAGACAGCAACACCAGCACGCGATCGGTCCACCAATAGGCAGCAGATCGCCTAGCAACTCGGTCGAGCTTGCGCAGGCCAAGACCCTGGGAGACCAGATGTCAGTGATATGCTCAGCTTAAGGTGCACCGAACAGATAGCGCCGCAGTCAGCACGCCTCGGTTTCCACGGTCGCAAGACACCAGCGCTTCAGGGCGCATCCACAGCCGCGCCCTAGAGGGATCTGTCTTCGCGTTCCAACATGTGGTCGTATACTATCCAGTGGACATAGGTAGGCTCCAGCAGGCCGGCCATGCCGCAGGCCGGTCGAAAGGCCACCGCCATGTGTGTACCGCACCGCCTCATGCACCCGCATGTCCATTGTCACTGGCCGCCTCTGGTACGATTCGCCTTACGGCCGTGGCGCACGATGCGCCCACCCCGGCTGTAGCGCAAAAAAGACGAAATATACCAGGAACGAACATAGCAGCAGCTAGAGGTAGACACAGCAGGTCCTGCGCGGAACAAAACCTGTGCTTCCGAATCACAGGAATGTCTGAGAGTAGAGATAGGGCAGAATCGCAATTTATCTGGTTGAGCCGAGATTGATACTGCCAACGTTGACGTCTAACAATGAAGCGCTTCCCAAACCTCGTGACCGAAGACATGGATCAGGGCCCAGACCTGCCAGGCGTATGATTTAGCCTGCGAGGCGTGCACGCCATCAGTGCGAAAAACAGATCGACATCAGGAGCCTACGGCTAGCAAATGCAGCGAGTACTCGGACGGCTCGCTAGCGTCTTGCCGTCTGGTCACTGGCGGCGATTAAACCCATGATCCGCGCCGATCAGCACTTCATGCTCTTCCTGACTCCAGGTGTGAGCAGCACGCCGGAAACGCTCGCGACCAGTTCACCCAGCGGCTCGCCACCAGCAGTACGTGGTGTGCAAAAACGGCGATAACGGATAGCGGCGGAGTATGGTGCGTTGATCATGGCATCGTATCCATTTCAAGCCTCCTGCGCGGTTTGGTTAGGCCTGCGGCGAACACGCAGGGCGCTAAGCCGGTAGTGATATGAACGCATCAACAGTGTGACAGTAGAAACAGGTCTAGCAGGCCCTGAATACAACCGTGATAGGCCTTGGGCAGATTTCATCGCTAATCTGCAGCATCTCGCCGCCATGAATTAGAGTCAGCGCAAACAGGCGGCACTTGCCAGCACAATATCTGCCTGTCGTCGTCTGTTCATCGCGCCCGAGGAACACGACTGATGATCGCGTGTAGCCATAGCCGGGAGACCATCCGGGTTTGGTACAACTGAACCGATTGCCCGTCTGACCCGAGGCGCAGCCCATGCCGGCCAGCCGCCTGCCAGCAGGAATAGCCAGCCAGGTCAGGCGTCTTGGCAAACCGAGCGGCCAAACGCCGCCGTCGCGGGCTGTTTCCTGCCCCAGCACCTTGAGTTGGAAGCGATAGAATGGGCGGTAAGAGCACGCCGGATTGTGGCTACGGCCGCCAGCATGCTGCGAACAGCAGACCGATATGGCAGCGCGTGTTCGGATATCAGTTTTGTGGCAGATTCAGGATGGCCAGCGGCGGCCGACAGTCTCCGTACTGCGAAAGCCGAAAACCAAATCGGATCCTTGAAGGTGGCATGTACGGTGGTAGAGCAAAGTAGATTTCAGCGCAATTTGTAGTATGATGGCTATTGATGTGGTGAGCATATTCATTGCAATGAAAATGCGTTTTTCCATGCACCGTCCGCATATCCATTGCAGGAAGTGCCCCGGCCAGTGCCCGGCCAGTGTGCAGCACCGCAGGCCAATACCCAGAAAGCCGTTGCTTGTTTTCGGTCAAGTTTAGCAGTCGCCGCATTACCGAGGTCCCATGAGTAGCGCGCCCATTGAGCAAAGTGCCTTTTCGCAACCGATATTCCCACAGTTTTGCGCTTCTTGATAGCAGTATTGTCAGTGCTGCGGCGCTAGCAGCAGTGCAGCGCGCATTTTTCAGGCCCAGCTCGGGCCCAGCCGATGTGGCATCGCTCCAGGGGCGTCAGAAAGTTAAGAACGCACTTCAATGAGATGGTCTCTTGCTCCTAGCGCCTAATAAACAGACCCATGCGCGGTTATTCACGGTCAGCCCGAGAGGCCAGCAGTGTCGAGCCACTGATCAGCCTGCGAGTCGGTGGCCGGCGCTCAACGCGACAGCATGGCTGGCTCCCTGGTTTTTGTGCAGCCCGGCCGTGGTGAAGTTACGGTCGCATCCCACTGGCCAGTTTTTTCGATGCTGCAATTCAGCGCTTCAGTCACTAAGCGGCGACAGCTTGCCCGCTGCAGATTGCTCCCCAGGCGCCCGCAACAGTTTTGTAGAGTCCTCCATCGAGATCCTCGGGAGATCAGCATTAAAAATCTGGTCGGGCCCTGGTCACGCTTAGTGCCACCAGAGCCTCAGTGGTAGCTTACAGCGAGCCCACATCCACACCCCAGTTGATGCGAGGGCGACCAGCACGGCGTGGTTGCTGCAAACGCCTCACCGGCCTGATGATGAATTTCTGCAGGGTCTGCTCCGGACAGACTGGCCGCCGGGCTGTCGATACCGCTGCAGGCCACACGAAACTGTTTCGCGTATGTCGGGTGGCGTATTCGCGTATTTTTAGCCGCCTTGCAGCAGGCCGCTTTTTGGACCAGCCCGCGGCTCATAGCGGTCAGCAGGGTGTTTTCCTCAGCGACATGGCCGGGTACTGCGCCTAGCGCCCCAGGCGTTCCTTCGAGTCGTGGGCCCACCGCGACGCCCAGCGGCTGCGCTGGGCTGCCCGCTACGTCCAATCGGGTAGGCCGCCAAGCTGCTAAGGCTGTCGGCGGCCACCAGCACTTCGCCGTTCAGAGCGCGCGCAGGCAACCGCGTCCTGACCGTTTCCGGCCACGCCGGCGGATGCCGACGATCGTCGCTCGCGCGCAAGCTGTTCATTTGATGTTGCCAAGCGGGTGCCCTAAAGGTTGGTCGCGGCTGGAGTAGTTTGAGATATTCAGCGCTCAGACAAGATTTCGCGCGGGCTCTTGCCGGAGCGACCTGTCGTAGATTAGCGTGTTGTCATTGCCCCCACCATCATTGGCGCGCTGATTATCGTCTGGTAGAGACTCGGCCTGTGGTCGGCACTCGCCGGTAACCCGGCCTCTGGCGCAGCACTGTTGGCGCGGTGACAAAGGTTCTACGCACTTCCTGCAATTTGACTGAGAAACAAAATGCTGCACGCTTTTACTGGATAATTGCCGCAGCTCACGAACAGCACTTTTCGGACTTCCTGCGGGGTAAGCACGGAAGTGTGTTCAATCAAGGATAGTAATGAAGCTTTCCTAGAATTCTTAGCAGCGCACCAGAGTCTCGAACCGCTGTGCCGCTCGCCATTATGGACAGAGGTTAGTTGACGTAGCCGCGCGCGGGTCGAGGCTCATGCGTATGTGCGAGACATTCGCGAATACGGAGTGTTCCATGGCCGGCGCGGTTCTGCGCCTTCCGAGCGGGCAAGCTGGAGCGATGTTCTCGGCTACAGTCAGTGTTTCACAATTAGCGGAGAAAATTTGCTGGGAGAATACCAGGCCGATACCCAGCTCACCGCTGCATTGCCGCCGCCCTTGCAATAGTCAGTGGCTGGGCCGTTCCAGGTAATAGCGCCCTCGTCGCTGGTGGTGACACCTCATTAGTAGTGATCTCTATATCAGGGTGGCTTTTTGCCGGCGCCGTTCTCGCCTTAGCAATGCGTGGGATCCCGCCCGCGGTCCCGGTCAGCTGGACACCGTCGTTCGGCCCGGCAACCGGGGTATTTGCTTGTACGATGTTCTGCAGTTTCAGGCGTTTCAGCCGCTTAGCATTGCAAATTCCCCGCATGTAGATACATAGATGTAATACACTGAGCCAAACAATCAGCAGTTTACTCCATGAAGCAATTTGCTTGCCACATAAGCTGATAACGTTAAAATATTTTTTAAATGGACTAAGTGGTCAGTCTTTTTCAGTTATTTGCATTCACTACTCGAACCTCCCTGCGCCAGCGCTTGCGTGGGCTGGAATTAGCCTAAATGGCGGGGATATACGGTTAACAGTAGATGAGGCGCGGAGAACCCACAGGTGATTGAGTTTCATCTGAATGGTCGTGCCCCAAAACCTGGGAAATCGCTGACCCAAACCTGAGCATTCTCGAGTGGCCTGGTTCGCACCAAAAATGCGGCTTCGGAAACCAAAGAAGGATGTGCGTCTGGTGATTGCGCGCCTGATACCTGATGCTGGGTTAACGCCCTCGGTATCACAGGGCGGCTGAGTTACCAGAGCATGTTAATAGTTGTATAGCTCTCTGACTCGGCAGCCCTGCACCGGCAAGCATCTGATGACTATTCGATGCATTGCAGAGGCGAGCCGGCGCATCCGGCTGCAGGGCACTGGCCATGGGTTTCGATTTGGCCATTGGCTCTGCAATGCGGTTTCTGTACATCCTGGCATCAATTATGTTCGTCTAGTGGCGCTAACATCATGAGGTCTAGTCCACGGCAACCTGAGTGGACCGGCATCGCGTGCTTGAAGGCGCATGTCGTCTGGTAACCGTGCCGCTGTACCGTTACCGGCCAGATCTAATGGATGCTTCGGTTCGACACGATCCATTCATCAACGGCGTGCAGGATAATGAGTGTATTGTGGTGGTGGCTTGCTGAATACCTCGGATTGTCCGATCAGTTCTTAGGTTACTCCCTTTGCAAGCCCCAGCCTGCAAGATGTGGCCGAGGCAAACGCTTCGATGGCTTCCGGGTGACCCTTGGAGCAACTGCGTGATCCTGCTTGCCGAGTCGCCGATGTGCGGGTCTGGTGAGCTGGCAGCACCGGATCCTGGCTCCTCACTGGAGATCAACCCAGCAAACTGAAAACACTGCCGCAATCTGGGTCTACCGAGCAGCTTGCCGGCGAAGCTGCAGTGCATCGAAACTTACGGGATTTTGAAGGCTTGTGTGTGATGTATTTTGGCGCCGCCGTCAGGCTTACCCGCGCCCGCGCTCCTGGTTACCTGTGTACTCAACGCCTAGCTGGCCTGCTTCGGCCCCATGCTCGGAAGCGCTCTGGGTTCTGCAGTGCAGGATTCGCAATCGGCAGCAACACTGGGCGCAATATTGGGCACGCCCTCCCCGAATTGCCCGACATGCCCGCCGCTGTATTGCGCTGGCGCGCAGATTCAGCTCACAGCGTTTGAAGGGACGCGCTGGGTTGCCGCTTGAAGACTTCTTCTGGATTACCGCAAGACCGGCCTGCGCTGCCGGGTGCATTCATTCGATTACCGTTGCGTCGGTTGCCGGAGGCCACGTCTCAGACGCATCGGACAGCTAGTCGTGAGAGGCTGTTATCTACAAGGTATTCCAAGCGTTCTGGAATGATGATTATTTCTGCGTGCTGGGCGCCTTCTGGTTTCAGTTTGACGGCGATTCAGGAGTCCTCGATTGCCGTCTGGGCCTTGCGCATGGCAGCCACTCCCAGCTGTGCTTCGTCTTCAGCGGAAAGTGTCTTTGCGACGGTCTGCTTGCGACCTTTGGACGATGCCTTAGTATCTCCCATCCATGCTCTGCTCCTGTCTTTATTTTTTATTTTTTTTTCTCTGGCCGAGAGATATTTTCCCCCATTCGTGGACGTTGCCGCGCCTCGGCGGCCTACCCGCGCCCAGCGTATCACGGCAATCTGCTGCCGCTCGGCGCGTATGCTGGAATATCATACGTTCGCCTGCGTCCGACAGCGATTTAACAAACTGATGTGTGATCCGAATTATGCGATTAATGCTTTCCGCGAAGCGTTGAACAATCACCCCGGGCAGCCCGTCGGCCTGGCCGACACTAACGTGCCCACCACGATCACGCCTGGAAAAACACGTGTTCGCGGGGGCCAGTGCGCGTCTATACGATTGTATCTGCCGGCCGGTAGGGCCTGCTGGCATGCCGCCGTAGGGGCCACAGCTAGCGAAGCCCTATGCGCGGAGTGCGAGCATGACCTCTGACGCGCGTTACGCAATCGTATCCCGGCTGTTATCGCCTTTGTGGTCACCGTTGCCGACGTACCCGGGCTTACGGATGATTCGGTCTGGCCCGATGATTCTCCGGGCAGACCCGGTGCTGGGCGGGGCGAGATTGATCGAGCATATCGGCCAGCCAATCTTTTGCCCGTCGTCTGCCACCAGTCACGATGCCGGCGCGACAAGCTGCGCAGTTTCTGCGCCAAGGTCGCTAGTACAGTCCCTGCCACCGTGTGCTGACCACCGCCGAAATAAGTCGCGTGAATAAGGCCTCTTTATGTACGCCCCAGTCTACCCAGCAGACGCGGCGAGTTCCGGACAGGGCGCTGGCCAATTGCCCCGTCCATTCGCTTGCGCGGGTCTAGCAGGTATGTCGGCGGGCAGGTTAGCATTCTCATCTGGTTCAGGGTGGCCAGGGCCTGGTCGGGTTTCGAGTCCGGATCAGAGGATCGGCTTTTGGTATGTTCGTTGCACACCTCCATCGTCAATGCACCCCTCTGAAGTACAGAAGTTGGTGTGCGGAGGTTGCGGGCTGCGTACCTTATTCATTGAAGGTCCAGGCGGAAGTCCGGGCGCATGGTCCGGCGGCTTTGTGCGGCAATTGGTAACCCAGGCTGCGCCCTTGCCTTGTTCTCCGCCCTTGCTCGCTATGTTACTGGCAAGCCGGTGAATACCGGCTGTCACGCGCCGATGACATGGTGCAGACCGGCAACACCGCCATGACTTTTTCAATTACCCTATGATGTCGCCTTTTGATCAGGACGTCAATTGCTACTTGGTGCGCTCGGATCTTATGGTCGGTCCGGGACGCTGCGCTTTCTACCGATCTGTCCGATGCGATTGTCTACCCTGCGCGTTATTGTTTCATGTCGACAAACGCCTATTTTCTTCGTCCAGGCGCGGAGTGAACTCGTTGACACCGCTGCAAAAAACTCACACTGGTGTCCTCAATACCCGTCCTTTCCCATCATGGTTCTTTGGTGGCCCGCAGGGCATCGCATGCTCATCGAAGTCAGGCCTGCGAGCGCTATCGCCACGTCACCTGCAGCTTTGATCCCGCTGATCGGTTGCGCTAAGGCGATAATCTCTCTACCGTGAGCACGGCGCTGGATACTACCCATTACGGCTCGAGACCCATCGAGCAGACTGCCTGCGCGACTGTCATTGATCTGAGAAGTCGAGGCTCCGACTATCAGCGCGAGGCGCGAGGCAGATCAACGCAGTTTTAATAGCAGGAGCCCGATTACTCAAGCGCGGCCTGGCAGCTGGTCGACGATCAAGATTCGCCATCTCCTTTACGCCAAACCACCTGAATCGGCTGGCGCATTTATTGCGTGATTGATCTACACCGACTAGGCTAGCATTCACTCTGTAATCACGGCTTGTCCGCACCGAGTAACTCGGTCAGGGCTTCTACGTTGATGAAATTGCCCAGTCGTGGCCTCGGCCTTGTTCAGTGTTGATCTGCGCGCGGTGTCAAAGGTGATCTGCCACGCGGTATAGACAAGTACCAATTAACCTCCCGCCTTACGGGCGGCGTCTTCTGAGTGGTGGTATCTGAATCAGGTCTCTTTATGGCGGCGTGGATGCCTGCGAGCAACAAAGTAATCAAGGCCCGTGCTGGGGCATTTGACTGCCGAGCACTTTGCTTTAGCGAGCCTGGGCGATTAGGTATCCCGCTTTACGGACATT
>Ga0163217_1064574_pt1 | contig 12218 bp, 8 predicted proteins | sample SynspAceP_FD_185933 | JGI IMG/M metagenome (GOLD analysis project Ga0163217, IMG submission 185933) | Saline lake microbial communities from Ace Lake in Antarctica - Synechococcus sp. Ace-P (PacBio error correction) | ecosystem: Environmental > Aquatic > Non-marine Saline and Alkaline > Saline ... | reverse complement strand
ATGGAAATAATGTTTATATTGTTTACGATTTAAAAGAGGGGACACAAAAAGTTTTGTCTGATCTATTCTATTATGGATGGATGATTATAACACAGTCATGTTCCAGAAGAAAATCATGGACACAATCTCAAAAAATGGTTCTTATTTAAGAGGATCATTTTTTAGCAGCGGATCAGTCAATTTAATCCAGAGACAAGTCGTTTACACTTAAGAATTTATTTCTAATTATGCAAGAGCACAAATTGATGATAATTGTCAGATGATGAATTTATTTTAAATTATGAATGCTCGAAATTGGAAAGAGCAATGGTTTATTACTTATTTAAAAAGAAGTGAAAAAATTGCTGATTTCTTAGAACTTATAGGTGCTACAAGTGGGATGTGAGGTTGAGATTGCGTATTGTTCGAGATATCGAACTCCGTTAATCGATTAGTAAATTGTGAAGATGTAATTTGAAATAAACAATTGATGCAGCTTAGTAAGCAGATAGAAAGTATTACAATACATTTTGTGATGTAAATGGGGTATAGATAAATTACCGAATAAGTTGCAGGAAAATTGCTTATGCAAAAAAGGTTCATCCCCTGAGTCTCTTTAAGAACTAGGAGAAAATGATTCTAGTGGTCAAATTGTAAATCAGGCATTAACCACCGTTTACGTAAATTAAATGAAATTGCAGAAAAATTCAAAGAACGCACACCACGGTTAATAGTAAATGTCAGATTTTAAAAGTGCACGAAAAAATCCTCGAGAAATGTGTAGTGATACAGGCTTCGAGGATTTTTCTTATTAGTATAAGGGAAGAAATATTAAGGCTTCAAAACGCTTTCGTTTGAGAGAAGTCGGGATTGAAAGAAGATTCACGGATTTGGCAACGGTGCTACGAGATATTTCAATTACATCTTCTGTCAGCAACGAGCCAATTTTTGATCTGATAATGGTTTTGGTTGTTTCACGAATCATTAAATTGAGCTAATTTCTTTTTTAACTTCATTTGTTAGAGACCAAATCAGGCTGTTCTGAATCAGATTTGTTCCGTAGGCCTAGTATTCAAAAGCATTAGTAAAAAAGTCGTTTAATTCAAAATACCAAAAGCCGTTTCTAAATACTTGTCATTAATAGAGCGACTAACGGTTGACTGTGTTATCTCAAGTTCTGTTCGCAATAATCTTATTTAAGGTTAACGGATTGGATGGGACCCTCTGGGCGGGGAGAATGAAAAAAGCCTTTTTGTTTTTTTACAATGCTGTTCGCTAACACGCAAGATAGTATCCACCTCTTTGTGTTAAGAACTGCGTTGGAAGCCATTCATATTCAGCTTGTTTCTCTTTGATGAAAGCAGTACATCTTTATCTTTCACTTGCCATTCATATCTTCATTAATAAGAGATTGAAATGAATAACAGGCAAACCAAGATTTTACAGAAATGAATTTTTTAAAACTTTTTGACGCTATTTCTACAAATAAATCAGGTTTAGAAATTGTGTCCTTCTCATCCCGTATAACAATGCCACCTGGTAGGGGGGTTAGAGTTTGAATTGAAATTCTGAATTAGTGATGTATTTTATGAGATATCCAGCTTTCTGGTGATGTCTTTCCATTTACGATTTGTGAAAAAAATCGAACTTTCTTCTAAAAATTATAATAAGCATATTTGGAGCATTTTCATTACGCCTCTGTTTGAAGCATCAACATTCTTGACAGATTTCTAGCACCAACACTGCTGGTTCTAATGTTTAAGTTAAAACTAAACGGCATCAGATGATTTTCAAGAGGGCTGAGCCTGCTCGTTAAATTTTCCAGGCATCCTTTAATGCAATGGTTAGGACCATTGGTATCCAATATTCACTAAGCCATATCACCAAAATCTCTTAAACGAGTTTCACGCATAGTTAAGTGGATTGCTCAGAAATGTATTCAAACAAAGACACATACGTATCGGGAATCTGATTCATATAATTGTTTCATCGTTCATCCTTATATAAGTTCGTAGTCGGAAAATCTCGATTAGCCTCTCTTGAGGCACACTAACTTCTATAAGGGGTTTCTAAATGCTTGTTTGATTTAAGAAAGCTAGCAATCTTCTTGTTGTATTGGCTAGCATTTTAATAGATTGTTGAGTTGTGTTGTCATTGCCATTTTTTGGAAACTTGCATTTTTGTTTTGGAGTAAATGATGTTCAAATTCATTATAGGCAGGCCTCCTTTTTAAAAGTGATAGATACCCATTATTGCTACATAAAAAGGACTAGGTGTTTATATATAAATGCGGAGTCTAAAAAGCGGAATGCATAATTAAACCTGTTTTTTAACGAAGATATCAGCTAAAGATTAAAGTTAGTTATAATTTTAAAAGTAGTCTCCATTGGTGTAATGGAGTATCACGTAGATTCCGGTTTTCTTGAGATGGGGGTCGATTCCCTTCAGGGAATCTAGTAAAGACCTTTAAATGTTGGAGTTTACAGTATTTTTTAAAAATGTACTCGCACAATTATCGCAAAAAAATAAAAAAGAAACAGCCGATTGTCGAGGGTTTTCATATCTTCCAAGACAATTGGGTGGTTTGTTTATTTCTGCAGAAAAGTGCGATTTCTTCTTTCCCAGTTTCTAGTATTAACAGAGCCTAAAAACTATAAATACTTAAAGTGATAATACATAAGAAGGACGTTTAATCCCAATTACCCAATAAACCAACTGTTGAACGAACAAATGTCAGTCTTTTTTCCGCTATACGGTTATGCATTAATTTTTCAATACGATTACCAGACACAATGTCAAGGATAACAAAAATTTCCTAATGTTAGCACAGTGACAGCGGGTCTTAGAAGGCGTTCATCTAGAGAAATTAAACCAGTCCTCCACCAAAAAAGGCATTGGCGTTTTTCTAAATTAACCTACGCAATTTTTATTTTTGGTTCTTAGTAGCTAATATTAAATACCTGACAATCATATGATTGATATGACATATAGGTATTTGAAATAACGATAGGAATAGATACAAAAATGAAACGTAATGAAAATAAAAAGAGAAAGGATTTTTGCACAAAAATCCTTAGGCATACAATTCTATTATTGACTTTAGTTGACCAATAGAAGTAAGATACAAACTAGCAAGACTGAAAGAAGCTTTATGTTACAATATAAAAGGATACCATTTTATAGGAGGAAACCAAGTTTATGAATTTAGTGCCTACAGTAATAGAACAATCATCAAGAGGTGAGCGTGCATACGGATATTCTACTCTCGCTTTAAAAGACCGTATCATTAGGTAAGTGAGAGAAATAAATATGATGTAGCCAACTCCGTTATAGCTCATTGCTATTCTTGGATGCGGCAAGATCCTGAAAAGAATTTATACATCTATATAATTCCCCAGGAGGAAGTGTAACAGCTGATTTTGCATTTATGTACAAATGAACTTTATCAGCAGATGTTCAAACAATCGCAATTGGGAAAATGCAGCTTCAATGGGAAGCTATCTTATTAACAGGCATGGAAACTAAGGCAAACGTTATGCTTTACCAAAATGCGAAAGTAATGATTCACCAAAACCACTTGGGTGGAGCACAGGGACAAGCAACTGAAAATTGAAATTGCTGCACGCCATATCTGAAACACGTGCCCGTTTAAATAAAATTTTGTCTGAAACCGCACTGGACAACAATGAAGTGATTGAACGCGATACGGATCGTGATAACTACATGACTGCTGAAGATTCCTAAACCTACGGACTAATTGATGAAATTTATGGAAAAGTTAGTCAGAATTAAAAGAGTGAAAATAATAAAAAAAGATGAGGTTAGACAATCCTCCATCTTTTTATTTACTTGCTCACTATAAGCCTGAAAAGCTGAATAGGGTCATGTTTTTATAGAAAACCACTAAAAATTTTATTCTTCAATATGATAAAAGCAAAGCCCTGTAAAAAAGCTATGAATAATTTGAGGATAAGAAGAGATTTAATTTAAAAGTGCATCCAAAAAAGCAACAATTTTTCGAATTTCTTTATTTACTATTAAGTTACTGAGAGCAAAGGATTTTAAATGGAAATTAGTAAATCAAAAAGCAAGTGAAGTACGATACCGTTACGGGAATTAGAAAATTGGGCGATCCCAAAGCCACTGTAAAAGTCATAAGAATTTATTTAACTTGAGTTGTCCTTTCTGTAGAAATACGGCATGCATGATTCAAAAAGAACTTTTACGCTAAATATGATTGAAGAGGAAAAGTCAACGCGTTATTCAAACACTTCACATAAAGAAACGCCACATTTGGAGAAGGTAATGTGATCATCGTTTATTAGATATATCGGAAATCCTAAGCAGCTTTAGCAGAAATTGATATTTTTTTATGGAAAAGCAAGATGAATGGGCGTAGCTTAAAAAGCTTGCGGTGAAATTGCAGGCTTTGCTGAAGATAAGCGGAGACATAGCGTTACCAAACCAATGAAAAGAAATTAAATGGAAATCATGAAGAGCGAACCGATACTATTGTGAGGCTTGTTTCCGACTTGTTTTTCATTGCGCGAGAACATTTTTGATGAAACCATGTACAGTAGATGAACTGCAAAACATTAATTGAGGATAAATTAAAATCAAGTTTGAATAAATATACAATGATAGACAGTAAGAGCTAAAGACTTTTTGTGTCTTTTTTTGATAATGAAAGAAAGATAAATAGTATTAAACATTAAGGATATTAAACAGTTTAATTATCGAAAGGATATGAAATAGTACTATTTATAAAAAAAGAGATACAATATAATACACTAGCAAACATGAGTAAGCAGGTTATAGTCTAATGGATATTCTGGTGTAACTAAAAAATGATGGAGTTGATTTTAATGGCCAAGGCAATAGATTTTTAAATCAGTTAAAAGATTTAATATCATCATGGGTTATTGCATTTAGTTCAAGAAAGCTTAATGCTTGGATTTGCTATTTTATTGATCGCAATTGCTGAGTTTTGAATTCCTTATTCGATCTATGCCTAAACATTTGATACAAACTCAAATGCGGGTTGGTTAACAAGAAAAGAAATTATTTAATGCGCCATTTGGAATCTGGTTTCTTTATTTTTATTTATTTCTGCATTACCATTTTTATTGTTGACACGTGGGAAATAAAATATATAATAAGATTTAGAAGAAATATAGGGAATCGCTTTTAGATGAGTATTGAAATATGCGATTAGTTCATCATTAATGATCATGATTAATAGCGATTGTGTTTGGGTGTTTCGTATCGGTTCACTATTTTGATATTTTTGTTTTCTTAGATGCCATGATGGATCTATTCGGTTTTAGTGATGGAAGAATGACTTATTATAGAAGCAACAGATTGGAAGTCGATTTGTTTTTGGACAGATCGCTGCGTTCTCGTTCCATGGGTAGTTATCTTTATTGATACGCATTTGAAATGCTGATCCAGCTGAAGTTCCTTAGTTTGTATATGCTTTAGGCAGGCACATTTTGTTTCTTCAATTGTTTCCAGTAAAACATGATTTTTTACAATATAAAAGGTTGGCCATGGAAAATTAATTCTATTATGCGAGAACGTGCTATTTATTTAAGTCTAGTTGCTAAGTTTGCAGTTAGCTTGGTTAGCTTTTGCAGGAGTTATGCAGCTGGATAAGGGAACGAAAATAAAAAATAAAACCACTCACACTGAGTGGTTGTATTTTTTATTCTTTAAGGGGGAAGACTTAAAAAAATGCGGATAATATTTGTGGATTTATGACCCCTTTAGCTTGAAAGTAAAAAAGACTAAATGATATATAAAAAACTTGTTAAAGACAAAAAGCAGTGCTATTTTAGACTGCGGAGGGAAAAACAAGACGATAAAGCATGCAGTTAATGAATGTCTTGCTCATTCACTTAGATTTTTTTTTTCTTTTTTTTTTTTCCTTTGTTTTTTAGTCAACAAGGGTCTGCCTAACGACTCACCATGGCCGCTAGTTGACCCCACTGAGGAAGAGAACTCATGCAGGATGATTGTCTACATTATCGAAAGTAAACACCAGACATTATTGGATACGCTGAGAAACGATATCAAATTTTGCGTTAATGTTTACTTGTGGGTCCTGTTGGGACGTCGAGTTACTCGCGACAAAGGAATGGTTATATACTGGAGCGTTGTACTAAGAACAGAAAGTAGATTCATTAGAAAACAACGCATTATATAGAACGTCTATAAAGTAGGGATTGCAATTAACTGCCAAAAATGGAGAAATGTTACCATGATTTAGATGTAATAATGGGTCAATTATTAGGAATGCGAGAGAAAGAAAATCAATTAGCCGCTTATTTTAAAATAGAACGATTGCACGTAATTGTTTCTTGGGAATTGTTGGAGGAGCAGTCCCAAAGTTCAAGATGACATTAGGGACGAGAAACAATGGATTCTTTTTGAAAGTATTGTTGCCCGAACGGAACTAATATCATGGGCGTTATGGGTGGTTACGACATGATGCTGAAGTTGCCAAATTCATATGATGAATAGTCTTGGCTTCATCAACCGAGGAATTAATATTTGTACAAGCTAAGAGGTGGACTTTGGAGAATCAGGGATATTAAGCTACGCTGTTAGTGAAGGTGGCCAAGAAGAACTGGTGGGAAAGAAGCGCAGTTTTGTATGTTACCAGAACAGTCAGCGAAGAGAAACGGTATAAGCCCCTTCCTTTACAAGAGCCAGAAATTCAAAAAAACGCTGAATCTGGTTTTTTAGAACAAGCTAATTTGTGTTCTCTATAGTATTGGAGATCCAACACACATGGCAAGCGCAGAGTAGAACCGAAAAGTTCTAGCTCTTTGATTAAAGACAAAGCCAGCAGTTCGGAGAAGCTTTCGGAGAATTCTATAACCAATGGAGAGTCGTTATAAAATTCCACGTATTGGTATGGCAAATCAAAAAGATCGTTTGCAGCGAATACCAAGCGTAATCGCGGTTGCAGGCGGAAAATCCAAAGCAAAAAGCAATTTTGAAGCCACATATCTAGAATAAAGTTACCGCTTCAGACGTGGTTAATTCACAGCATGAGGGTGCCGCTAATTCAGATGTTAAGAAGGGATAACCCTTTAAAATAAATTTTTTATGAATTCCAAAGGAGGAAATTTAGTTATGACAGTTTAAAGTTAGGGTATTAATGGTTTTTGGACGTATTGGGAACGTCTGCATTCCAGCCGTATTCAAGGAAGTTAAGAAGGTATGGAAGTAGTAAGCAATCAATGACTTAAAAGATGGCAAAAATTGTGGTCACTTGATTGAAATATGGATTACAAACACAAGGACGTTTCAATGGTTGAAGTTGAAGTTTAAAGATGGCTCTTTCAACGTTAACGGTTAAAGAAGTTAAAGTTTCTAAAGGAACCGTACCCTGAAAGAAACTTCCATGGGGAGAATTAGATGTTAGGAAAGATTCGTTTTAGAATGTACTGTTTCTTCAATTCTCAAGGAAAAAGTTGAATTAACACTTAAAAGCAGAGCTAAAAAAGTTGTTATTTCTGCACCTGGCATCAGGCGACATTGAAAACCAATCGTTTACAATGTAAAACCATGAATTCTTGATGGCTTCTGAAACAGTTATTTCCGGAGCTTCATGTACACTAACTTGGTTAGCACCTATGGCCTAAGTACTAAATTGACAAATATGGAATTGTTTTTCAAGGTTTAATGGACTACTATTCAGTATATTACAGGTGACCAAAATACATAGATGCTCCACCGCAGTGGCGACTTCCGTTCGTTGCTCGCGCCTGCCAGCAGCTTAACATCGTTCCTAACACAAACTGGTGCTGCTAGAGCAATTGGCTTAGTTATCCTGAATTAAAAGTAAATTAGATGGAAGCAGCAAACAACGTGTGCCTGTACCAGCTGAGTTCATACAGAATTAATCACTGTTTTACCAAAACAGTAACAGTTGAAAGGAAGTTGACGCAGCAATGAAAGCAGCTTCAAACGCAATCTTACGGTACATGAAGACGCAATCGTTTCTTCAGACGTTTTAGGCATGACATTTGGTTCATTATACGATGCACTCAAACTACAGTTTAATGACGTTTGGAGCCAAGCAATTAATTAAAACTGTTTTCTTGGATGGACAATGAAATTGTCATACACTAGCACAATTAGTTCGTACGTTAGAGTATTTTGCTAAATTAAGAAATAATCAATAAAAAACGTTTTGAAAAGCGGGGAGCAGGCGCGCTTCCTGCTTTTCTTTTTGATTAGAAAGATTTGAATTGAGGAGGATCTTCAATGGTAAAAAAAGTTAAGCTGATTAGATTTAAAAGACAAAAAGATATTGGTCGTGCCAGATTTTAATGTACCATGAAGAGTGGGGTAAAATCACCAACGATAACCCGTATTTTCAGGCAGCTTTACCAACCATTTCATTACATTACTTGAACAAGGCGGAAAAGTGATCTTTCTCTCATTAGGCCAAAGTGAAAACAGAGACAGACCCAAGCTGATAAAAAACATTGCGTTCCTATCGCAGGCGTTGTAAGAGATTATTAGGTAAAGAGTAAATTCGTACCTTGAAACTCGTGGTAAAATTAGAAGATGCTAGTTGCCTCTTTTGAAAGCTGCGAAGTTCTATTATTCGAAAAAACATACGTACTTGAAGATATCGATGCAGAAAGCCAGAAAGTAAAAATGACGTAGGATTGGTTAAATATGGGCTAAGTCTAGGTGCACGTATGTAAACGACGCATTTGGTCTTACAGCTCACAGAAGGCACATGCTTCAACGATACGGAATCGCATCTACCTTTGAAACAGCTGCTGGATTTTTGATGGATAAAGAATTCAAATTTTATTTGGCTGGAGCAGTGCATGAACCCCAACGTTCCTTTTGTTGCTATTTTTAGGGTGGCGCAAAACGTTATGATCAATCGGAGTTATTGGAACTTAGTATAGATAAAGCGGATTAAAGTTTACTTATCGTGGAGGAATGATCCGATATACATCTCATGCTTGCTAAAAGAATCGGAAATCGCTAAGTCATTTGAGTTGAGGAAGATATATATGAGTCGAAATTTAGTAAGGACTCTGATTGAAAAAGGCGGCGACCAAATTGATTGCCGGTTGATCAATCCACAGCTTCTGAGTTTAGCAATGATGTTCACTAATGAAGTTCATTTTGAAGCCAAATCCAAATTGAACAAATGGGACTATGACATTGGACCAAAAACATTGAGTATTCACTAAGAATTACCAAGGTGCTAAAACCAGTTGTATGGAACGGACCATGGGTGTATTTGAAATGTCAAATTATGCTAAAGGAACAATTGGTTGTGTGTGAAGCTATTGCCAAACTTAACAGATGCAACCGACATATTATCGGAGGCGGAGATTTCGTGCAGCCAGCAGCTATGGAACTAGGTTTCGCCGATCAATTCACTCACATTTCTTACTGGTGGCGGAGCTTTCTTGAATATCTAGAAGGCAAAGAATTACCAGGAGTAGCATCCAATTTCTGAAAAATTAGGACAATTTTATAAGTTATATGAAAGGAAAGTTATTTCTATGCGTAAACCAAATTTTGCAGGGCACGAAATTAATAAAACAGCTTCAGAAGCCTTTAGCTTTTGTTGAAGCAGTTAAGTCAAGTATTCCTCAGCAGGAAAAAAGTTGACTCTGTTATCGGAAGCACCAACTTTATTTTTACACGAATTAACAAATTGCTGCTAAAGGTACAGAGTTGAAAAATTTCAGCTCAAAAGACTTATTATCGAAAATTTTGGTGCTTTTACTGGCGAAACTAGTCCAGCAGCATTGGATGACATCCGGGGTGACTATGGATCATCGGGCACTCAGAACGTCGTGAGTATTTCCATGAAACACACGAAGACTGTTAACAAAAAGCCTCATGCCATCTTTAACAATGGATTGACACCAATTATTTGTATGTGGTGAAAACGTTAAACAAACGTGAAGCTGGACAAACAAGATGAATGGTAACGAGGCAAATAAAAGCAGGCAATTGCTGGTTTAACAAAAGAACAAGTTGCTAAATCTGTTTTTGCTTACGCAGCACAATCTGGGCATTGGAACGGGTAAATCATCTACAATCGTAAAGATGCAAATGAAAACTTGTTCTGTTATTCGTGAAACAATCGCTAAAAGAAGTTGATCAAAAGGAGCAGGCTGAAAGCTGGACGTATTCATATGGTCGGCAGTGTAAAAACTGGAAACATTGCAGAATAATATGGTCAATCAAAATATTGATGGAGCATTAGTTGACGCGGAGCTAGCTTGGAACCAGATTCTTTCTTAGCATTATTGGGGGCAACTTAAATATGAAAAAATCACCAGTAGCCACATTATTCTGAGGACTGCGTGGCGTAATGAAGCATTGGGTAAATCTGCGGTTAGACAAGCTAAAAAGCCTAATTTTGAACCGTACATGGGATAATTTTCCTCACACAGTCAGTCTGAAAGCTTCCGGTCGTAGGACGTAGCCTTCCGAGCAGGCCAAATGGCGGAATTCCGAAGGTTGGACATTACCAATTATTGTGCTGGACGCCATTGTTTATCAAAGTTTAACTCTGAATTGATTTAAAAGCGAATCGAAGATGGCGATTTCAAGTTAAAAATCCGCAGTTGTTAAGTGGAGCAATGAAATCTACGGATATGAAAATCAATCAGATTACATTTATTGGATTTATTGTCTGACGGTGGTGTGATAGTTCCACATAACCACTTGATTTCTTTAAATAAAAACAGCAAAAGAAAAAAGGGTCAATGTTCGCAATATTTACGTTCCATGCCTTTCTGACGGACGCGAGTGGCCATAATTCAGGATTTGGGCATGTTGAACAATTAGAAAAGCGATGAAAGAAATTTGGAGCAGGCGAAATTGCAACGGTTTCTGGACGTTTTTTACGGCAATGGATTAGAGATAAGCGCTGGGACACGTGTCGAAAAGCTACAATGCTATCGCTATGGCGAAGGTGTTTTTAAAGCAAAACTAGTGCGATGGAGTGCTGTTCAACAAGCTATTTGCATCAGAGAATTGACGAGTTTGTTTCTTCCGCAGTGATTGAAAAAGATGGGCAAAGCCTGTAGCAACTATAAAAGTGATGAATGCTATTATTCTTTTTTCAATTTCCGACCAGACCGCCGCTATCCATTGTTCTAATGCTTTTACAGACGATGAGGGGAAACACTTTGAACGTGACAAAGCTCCAAAACGTTAAATTTGTTTACAAATTGACTTTATTACAACCCAAGCATTTAAAGCTGAAGGTGGCTTTGCAGCCAATCCCGATGAAAAATGTGATATGGAGAAGTTCTTTCTGACAATGGTTTGAAGCAATTGCGTATTGCAGAGGACAGAAAAAATACCCCACATTGTAAGCATTCCTTTATGATGGTCTGGTCGTAACGAAGAATTCCAGGACGGAAATCTCGTATTTTGATTTCCTTCTCCAAAAAGTAGAACGTATGATTTAAAAACCGAAATGTAAGTGCTTACGAAGTGACGGATGGGCCTTAGCTAGCTGATATTGGAAATCAGATAATCAAGATGCTATCATCTTGAACCTTGCTATTCCAGATATGGTTGGTCACTAAGGATATGTTTAGAAACAACGATTAACAGCGATTTTGAAGCAGTGGACGAAAATCTAGGACGTATTGTTGATGCAATCTGTTGCTAAACAGAAGGTTATTGCAATGTGTTTTATTTTTGCTGACCACGGTTAAACGCGGGACACAATGGCTTTACCCCAGAAGGAAAAACCACATTACCGCTCATTACAACTGTTCCTTGTTACCTGTTAAAATTGTAACCCAAAAAAAGGAGTGGCCATACGTGCAGGGCGACGTTTTAGCAGATATTGGCTCCAACAATGGCTAAGATCTTTTAAAATTCTTGAAAAACCCGTACGTAGAAATGACTGGGGGAAAGTTTTAATTTCAAAAAAAGTAAAATATTGCACAGGCTGGAAAAACTTTAAGGGAATTGTAAGATTTGATAAAACAGGTAAGATTTTGATTTGCAATGAAGAAATCGATTTAAAACTTATTTGCTTTGATTTTTTTTTGAAGAATGGGGTTTTGTTTGCGGGCAAGTTTCAACTTTAATTGAATTTTATTTTTACGGTAGGGGGGGCCTTTTTGTTTTTTTACCACCCAATTTTAGGGGAATTTTTTTTAAGGGAAAAAAGAATTTTTTTTTTTTTTTGGGGAAAGTTTTTCATCCTCTTCTCTTGT
>Ga0163217_1044459_pt1 | contig 12218 bp, 16 predicted proteins | sample SynspAceP_FD_185933 | JGI IMG/M metagenome (GOLD analysis project Ga0163217, IMG submission 185933) | Saline lake microbial communities from Ace Lake in Antarctica - Synechococcus sp. Ace-P (PacBio error correction) | ecosystem: Environmental > Aquatic > Non-marine Saline and Alkaline > Saline ... | reverse complement strand
ACTGTTGCCCTTTTGACCCGCTGATCCGTCTTCCACCACTAAGGGTTGTGATACACCACCATCGGGTGCTGAACCAACTTGGGCCTGTTCCTTTGAACGTCACTGCTTCATTGCAATCACAGCCTCCGCTGATCGAAGCAAATGTGAGCCAGGCCACCGCAAACAACAAGGAGAGCAGCGAAGGAGTCCAAGCCACCCAACAATGTCCCAGACAAATCCTGTTTTGGGTGCGCGGATGTTTCAGCTGTGTGTTTTTCTTTAAATCAGACATGTTCTATCCTGCCATTTTGTGATGTGTTGAGCTATGCGTTTGTCTTGCGTTCAGAACCGGGCGAATTTGAACTAGACGGCCCTCGAATTTGAGCACCAGAGACCGATGTTGACGTTTTTCATGCGCTTGACGGTGCGTAACACCCACAGTGATTGTGCCGCATCACGCAGCGCCTTTATGCGTATGCGAGTGCTTCATCGCCATCAGCATCCAGTATGGAGTGTTGGTTCATCCAAACACGAGTGATGGATTACGAAGACTGGCCCGTGCCAGCGCGATCGCGCTGGGCCTGGCAACCTGGAAAGGTGAAAAGCCCACCCTTGCCTTATTCTGGGCCACCCATTATCCGCCCTGCAAAGCGCATGATGAATTTTTCATTGTGCTCCGCAAGCGTGCGCCTGCAAAATCTTCATGATCGGTTGCTTTCGGATTCAAAAGCGGGCAATGTTATTTTGATTAGTTCCGCCAAGAGTCAGTGAACCTTTTGCGGAAGATAGCCAATGTGTGGCCAATTGCTCCGCACATCCAAGCCTCAGAAGTGCGCGGCATCCAGACGGATTGCCCCTCTGTCACAGTTTGAGACCAGTCAGTAATTGCGGCCCAATGTGACTTTGCAAGAGGCACTTGGTCCGATGAATATTGCCAATGCATCACCCGGAACCAGCAACAGGCTATGCCCTGAAGATGGTTTTTTGATTTTGCGTTTGCAACGCCAGTTTTCATTCGCAGCAGTTTCAGGACCTACAGAAATTTCAGTGTACCAATATTCGGACTTTGGAAGAGCAATGGCTCAGTCACATCATGAGTATGCGAAGGCCTGCTTTTTGTGCGTCAAACGGCAAGTCTTGCCTGAACAAAAGCGCGCCAATGACCCAGGCCTGATCGACCGGGAAAAGCACGACCAGCACAATCGAAAAGCTGCATATCATTGCGGACCCATTGAAAACTTCCTTAGATGGATGGCAAGATAACGCCCAGATGCCGAACAAAATGGACTGAAGCAAGAGCTGAAGCCTTTGATAGTTGGATTACCATGACATTGGTGCAGTCTCTGAACCCTGAGTTTGGAGCAATCAGCGGTTCCTCATCATTTGCCATTTTGGATGTCAGATTTCGAATCATTTGCCCCAATGGACGAAATTGCATCCGGCCATTTTGCATGCAGGTCGTGACGCATACTTGTTGTTCTTTTGCAAGAATTATCACTCGTGCCCCGCAAAGCGCGCGCTTGTGATCAAATTCATTGCAAGCCGTCACAGCCAAAAATCACCCAAGACGCAACGGCAGCAGCAAAAGGCTTGGAATGAAAGCATGATTACAAAGCCGATATTAAATCGGAACCCACGGAAGAGTCGCACAAAGCGGCGGGAACCATTTCCTGAACATGACACTGGCTGCATAATCGTCAAATCCTTGAACCGTGTTGTGTGAGCCTTGTCCCTTGAGAGGAGCGGACAAGGCCACTGAGCCAGGCACGGGCCTTATTCATGTTTTGGTTCAAAAAGCCAGCCAGCACGAATTTAATATGCTTGATCTGATGAAGTGAATTCGCCAGAAAGATATACAGCGCTGCACACAAGGCAGGCACAGGGACAAATTCAAGGTTGAGATAGCGGCTGAATGAACGCGATTCATAAATTTGCAGCATGGATAGCGGCCCATCCATAGCATCAACAGATTTACATCCGCTGAACAGCGGCACTTTACCATGCGCTCGTAATGGCCGCAGCGCCCGTTAGTATCCGTTACTTTGAGATTGGTGAGTCATCTGGAAACTCACGAACGTTTGAGGGTATTTTTAAGCGAAAGAGATGTTTCTGGACGGTGAACACATCAGTGTCACATCAGCACAAGTGCGGGGTCTCGGCTTGGCCCCAAGCTGAAGAGGGACATCAGTGCCCTGGCATGGATGTAATCGCGGTTTTTCTGCGAAATCATTGTATTCAAAACCACGTGAAACACCGATGTCTTCAAAGGGTTGTGAAAATCGTAGATACGATATGCCCCTGGACCCATCAGCAGGAGTCAAAGACCGAACTTTGTCACTGCCGTGCCGCAATGAGCTTATCGTTGCCATGCGCCTACCAGAGTGTCTGCGCGCTTTGCTTGCGCTAGATAGTCATTGGCTTTTCCGCCGGACAACTCATCTCGCCGGAAAACCGCCGTAGAGACGGTCACATTGTTCTCTCACACCTGAAAGAACATCGTTTCCACCCGCCACGATTCCAGCTTGTTCTATTCGATGCCGCCGAAAGTGAATCATTCTCCAGAATGTCCAGTTAACCTTGGTGTCTGATCCAGCATCGCCGATGAGACCATCATTGCCGCTATTACCGTCAGACATCATTGCCACTTCACACCATTTCAAGGTGTCAGAACCGCGAGCCCCCGTCCAACGTATCGTTGCCGGAGCCGCCGAACAGTTCTCGTACTCCACTGCCGCCGACCATAGATCATGTTTCCGCCCGCAACCATTCAGAAAACATCATTGCCCTGAATTGCTTCCAGCGTATTCATCACCAGAACCCCGCTCATCGTCATTGCCGGGAATTTACCGCGCAAGACGTCTGTTCCGGAGTTGCCAAAAAGAATTCGTTGCCCGAAATTGCCTGACAAATCATCATTGCCATTTCCGCCAAGCCAGGTACTCGTCACCTGAGATGACGTAAAGCGTGTCATTGCATCACCACCATAAAATTGATGTCATCTCATCAGGCAAATTGGATCGCCATTGCCCGATGGTGTTGGCAGCAGCCGACGACATTTGTCTGACCAATATCAACCACCCGATACAGAGTTCATCATAACATTGTCACCACGCCCAAAGTCCTCAAACCCGATCAGCAATTCACCGGCAACGCTGTTTGCCACGTCCGACCACCATGGAATATTTTATCCGGTTTGGATGCAAAAGTTGTTTGCGCGCTGGCGTGGGGAGGAAATACGGACATTACCCTACTGACTTTTGATGTGGGTTTCCTGGCGCTTTGCGCTCAACAAACCAAGCTCGACAGCCGGAATCATTGAATTGTTCTGGTGCCACCACAAGTGTTTACGGAACTCAAAGGATCCCTTCCTGTGAAGACAAGGGCTTCTGCGTTGCCGATCCCTTGCCGTAACCGTTGGAAATAACAAACGAACCCAGACTGAGCCCTTGGCTGACATCAAACTGAAACATTGGATTCGCCGGCATCAAATCGCACACTGCCGGACTTTTAAGGCATTGGGGAACAGGAATTTTGTGTTGAAAAATTGAACCGTCTGGGCCAGATTCATTTAAACGCCCAAAAGCATTCTGTATCCAGCGCCTTCATCCATGAAGGTTAACTGTTGCAGTTGACTTTCGGGTCCATGACAAGATTCGCCATGTCGACAAAAAGCCGACGGCCATTGCCATTACATGATGTCGTCACCGCCACTGACAATACTCAGTCATTTGCCGCGGGTACCGCCAAACACTTCGTCGTTTCCACTTAGTGCTCGGATTTGTCATCATCCGCCCTGACCCGGACAGGACTTCAGACCGTTCCGGGTGCCGACCAGATTTATCTGCATCGTTTGTGCCCCAATTGGGGCGAATATTGAACTCTGATCTTACACTATATTTTGTCCTTCGCAGACCAGGAAAAAACCGGTCTGCAGTATCATCGGCAACCAACCATTGGCCGTTTGCTAGCGAAAGAATTGAAGTTTCGGTGCCGCACTTTTGGCTTCCTGTTTGTTGCGTATGATCGGAGGTTCAAAATACAAAAGATCCATGAACACTGCAAAAGGACATCATCCCTTCTGGCTTAACAGAGTTCACAGTTTCATGCCAAGATATTTTTCAACATTGTTTTCAGCTGCCGTTTACCAGTTCGATGATTTTTTACGAGAAATTGTTCTGACCTTTGGACGAAACGAAATTGCAAATTACCAAAATGGATTAAGCACGTGCACGACCGTGCAATTCACGGCTGCGGCCATTCATGTTGGCCATCACGCGCGCAGCGCCCGAGGAAGTCCCGGAGCAAAACTCTGAGCCAGACGAAAACGACAATAGTTTGGCGTTTTAGATTTTGGGGTAATTTGGTGACCACCACGGGTCGGAAGCGTTTGCAAATCCGAATCCAAAACACAGAGCGAGGTCACCAATGTCAAACGAGTCGGGTAGCGGACGTTTTTGCCTGCGTATTCCCAGCCACCCACGCATATTTGAAATTTGGATGCGGCCGCGACTTAAGGACAGATGACCTAGAACACCAATCAGGCAGCATGCCATGCGAGGAACTTCAGTTTTGAGCGACCGCCAATTGATTTGCACTGGCGCGCAACCAAAGCCAAATCAATTACGTCCTGAATGGTTTGAGATGCTGCAAATGTTCTCTTTATGCATAAGAACAAACAAAGAACCGTTATTTTTAAATTCCGCAGCACACAAAAATTGAACGTACGACATTATTGACACCGCCATTTCTCAACCACGCGGAGATATCCAAGGCTTTCGCGCAGATGGGGCAGTCAACCTGATCCTCTCTTGCCGTGCCTCCGTCTATACCGCCCACTTACTGAGCATCAATTCGACCAAACCCGAAACTTCCACCCAATATTCTGCGCTGATCAATCTCTTAGCTGCAAAAACGGGGCACTCGTTTCGTTGCAAGTTGGGCAACAGCAGTGGAGTTTCACGAACGAACTCCTTATATACTGACCCCAACCCCTTCGTAAGGCTGTCTTTCGGTAATTCAATTGGGGCATTTCATGAAAAAACCTACTCCTGATTACCATGTGCTGGTCTGGCTTGCTTTCGCTTAAGGCTTCGGTGCCGATCCTTCGTCGGCATATCTTACAATGAATCCGACTTGAGTCATCTGAGTTCAATTGGGCGACACGCTTCGGGGCTTCGCTTTGATGGCTACTATTGCCCATCAGGCCGACAATGACGAAGTACTTGGAACGATAGCCGACTGGTAGAATTTAGCACGGTCACTATCGACCATGGCCAGCGCTTGGAGAGCAGGCTGCGGATATTTGGTTGTGCAAATTAGATTGGCCTGGGGCAGGCCTGTTCAGAGGAATAGTGATGACGACTGGACCAGGAACTTATTGACGGTGCGGTTCATTATACGGCCATATGGTTCGGGCTTTTATGGTGCCTTCGCGCGCGCATACCGATGATAACGGTTGACAGCGACGAGAACCCAGGACCTATTGGTTCCTCGGCGCCGAAGGCCAGTGCAGATACCGATTTCCATCGTCTTCGGCCAGGCTGGTCTTATCTCGATGCCAATGACGAATATGACGAAGCTTCAACCAGGCCGGCTTCGCACGGATTTCGGGGTCGCATCTTCACACGGACCGAACACTGCTCTGATGCAAGCCGTTTCCAGGCGCTCTTTTGGCCAACGGGACGGACGGACGATGCTTACCTGCAAACCTTGAACTCGAAGCCGAACCACGATCGCAATGGCTTCGACGTATCTTTGTTTCGCATCAATGAAGCGGACCATTCGTTTCGTTCGAAAAAACAATGTGGGGATCAAACAAACAAATTTCCATGGTGTGATGCTTGGCTTCCGTTGGCTCCAGAGTCCCAGTACCTGATGACTGTCTATTAAACGGCCCGGCCTCGCTTTGAGTTGCCTTCATCGATTCGATGGTTGCTTTTCGGGCAAATTGAAGTCGAGTAACCTCTCAACTAAAAATGGTTTCGACAAGGGGCGGCATTCGCCCCTTTGCTCTTCTGCATCCCACAATAACGATCTGCCTGATTAACTGATGGAGACCGATTTGGTCAGCGTCTCCACAGGACTGATCTGACCGAGCAGCACTTACCGCACGCGCCTTGGGTTTGATCGTTTCGCCAGGGAAGCTTTTAAATCCGACACCTGTGTGGTCTGCGCGATCTGGCTGCGGACATTGCCAGTGCTTTAACACATGAGAATACCATTCATGAAAAGGTGGCCAGAAGCAGTTTGTCGTTGCCAATCAACTCCCAACTTCCCTTGGAAGTCTCTTCATCTGCTGTTTTTTGATTTTCATATCTGCCCAATTAGAGCGGATAAATATGGTCCAATTGATTGATGCATGGCCACGGTGGAGCGTTCGCAGTCCTCTCTGGTGATGTTCCACCAAATCTGGACCTTTGGCAATAAGGCTTGTGAAGAGGCCTGAGGAATTTGTTGTTCCAATTATTGCAGGCATTCAAGAAGCAATAAAAAATACGCAGGCGATCAAAAACCACCATCATTCATAACAACAATTAGCCCACCGATCAGAAGTCGTTATTTTCTTCCAAGTGGGAACAGGATTGCAATCCCATCAGTGTCTTTGATCGCCACTAGCGCCGCGACCTTTGCAGGACAGGCGTCGTTCGACTCGATTTCAGGCAAGAGCAATTCAAAGGTAAATCCATTTGATCACGGGCCATTACCGAAAATGCATAGAATCAACAACAATCCATGTCGGACGCGTACGGATTTGCTCAAACTGCTTCGCAATGCATTACAAGTTAGAAGGTGTTTATGCGTGCCAAAGCACATCAGAACGAGACAATCATGAAATTAATTGCAGAGAATTGCCGCAAAGACCCAGTTTAGTTCAAACGCTGTTTGCGGAAATATTTGTAACTAGGTACAAAAAAAGAAATTTGTGAGCCTCACGGGTTCGACGTTGGACCCTTATGGATTAAAAGTCAGTTGCTCTACCGACTGAGCTAAGGGCTCCCAAATTTCCGGCGGAACATAGGCAAGCAAATCGGTTGGGTCAATAGCATTATTTAAAATGCGTTTTGTTCCCAATACGGTAATACCGATGTTTCGAAGGCTCATTTATAACGCAAAAGCCGTTAAAAAGCCTTGAAGGTTGGAATGGTATCGCGTGTCCTTGAGTCGGTCGAAATGCTGGATCTTCTGCTGACAAAAATGCCCTATGTCTTCGCCTCTCCCACGTAAAATTTGACCAGGAGGTCAACAATCTCCTGCAAGGTTGAAGTAGATTTTTCAGACGCAATCTCCGCAATGCAGCAATCTGATTTGCCACTTCATAGGCTTTTCCAAATGGCCATTTGATTTGTACGAAAACGCCCTGCATGATCCCTCTCAACACTTATATCCAAGGTGCTTAGGACCCCTAGCGGACAAAAGCCGCAATATTGGGAAGCGATGAGTTAGAGATGGAAGCAGGTTATGGGACATCGGCCTTGGTGCCCGGAAACATGTTGAGATTCTGCCGCTGGGCCAGAGCTGCCGATTTTCGGTCAGTCTCAGATTTAACCATTGCGAATTACGGACCGGCGAGCGAAATGTTCTCGATGTGTTTCGCAGCGATGAGGCGCAGCCGAGCGAAAACCACTGATTCTGTTTATCCATGGCGGCTAGTGGCGGCGCGCTCGATAAGATAATGATTCAGCCACATGGCCCAGGCCTGTTGCAGCATGGCTTGAATGTTAGCGATCCCAAGTTACACTCTGGCCCAAAACATCACGATCTCGTGGCATTGGTTGCGGAGATGGAGGCTGTTGCCAGCATTCTTGGAAAGAATGAAGAAGCGCACAGTTGATGATCACAGGTTCACTCTGCTGGCGGCCACTGGCAGCCGGTGATGTGGTCAAAAAAGGACAAAGTGGAAGCAGATTCCGGTGCCGGTCTGTTCGCAGGCTTGGCATTGGCAGGGCGTGTACGACCTTTAACAACCGATCTTCATTTGTAAATGAATGACGATGGAAACTACCATTTGAAGTCCGCGGTGAGACATCCCAGCCCGCATTTCGCGACGGCCGAACCGGGTTATTATTTTGATGCCTGGGTTGCTCAAATTGAGTCGAGGGAATTTCGCAGGCCAAAAGTTGAGGACTATATGCCGAAGTGGCGCGAAAAATCATCGCTCACACTTACATTTGAGATGGCGGTGCAATCCATTTCACTTGCCATTGAGGCACTGGTTGATGGCAGAAAGCCTTCTCGTCAAAACGGATTGCGGGGAACTGGCCCAGTTTAGCTTCCAAATTGCAAGCACTGCAAGCCAAATGTGACGCTATTGCGTAGATCGACTGAGGGAAAGTAATTCTGACGGTAAGGCATAAGCATACAAAACTACCAGACAAATGATCGACTTTTAGCCGTGCGGTTAGGCAACTAACCGGGTTGCAACTATCGGGTCACTCGGCGCCAGTTCGGTTGCACCGGCGGATCAGAGTGAAATCCAATCTATTATTTCGCCATGCAGTCGATGCATTCCTGGCTGACCATTCGTTTAACAGCGTTCTCATTCGCGCGCCTCGATCAAACACATTACACGCCGTTTGGCATGATGAAACGGTCAATGAGCATGTGCAGTTCAACAATACCACAGGTATTCAGGCCACATCCTTCGAATTTGGCCGTCTGGATAAAAGCAAGTCCTACGCCCTGTTCAGGAAGCTGTACATACTGGCCGGCAGGCAAGGACTGGCTTGCAGTTTACACGCTTGAGGCAACGGGGCGGATGCGAAAGCTGGAGATCCAGCGGCTGTAACATTGTGCCGACACAATGCGCAAAGGTTAAGCGGAACTTTTGTCGAAAAATTTGGCGTTGTCAGGGATTGATCGTACAAGATCCGGTCCCAAAGCTCTTCACTGGCGATTCAGATAGAGAACAAAAAGTGACCGTCGAGACAGACATGCCATGTGCCGACCAGAACCGCTCGTGATGCGCGTTCAATATACACATTATAATTCTGTGCGTGACATAGATGGTGGCCGCTAGCGGCAGTGAGCATCAGCACGCCTGTTGCACTACCAGACAGGTCGAATCACCAACAACGCCAAGCATCAGATAAGCGTACATCAGTGGGGTGGGCTATCAGCTTACAAGCCAGCAAAACCCCGGGAAGTTCAACAGGGAACCGCTTCAATGGCGCAGTGCCCACGCTCACACCCATTTTGCAAACAAAGCTGAAGGCGCAGCGGCAGACCTCAGAACGTAAGAATTTGTATCAACCGCCTGACGGAGGCTCGTAGTGAAATGCAGCCCCAAAAACGCCAGCAAATGGTCCGCGATGATGAATGGTTGCAAAAAGACCTTCCTCGAATATCATGCAATGCCAGCTTCAATCGAGTTGTTGCTTTTCAGTGCCAGCCGAAGGCATCAGCAATGGGCCAACGTAAACACCAGAGCCACATCAAAGCAGAAGATCAGAGCTGCCGCACAGGCAGCTCGGGCCCGCAGAACTGCGAGCGTCAGCGGCCGGTCCATATACCGACATTTGCATAAGCTCGCCCAACCATGCTTTGAATGGTCGCCCACAGCGTACATTGCCCTTGGGTAATAGAAATCCCGATGCAGACGCCAAAGCAACGGCACAATATGTGGAAAGCTTGCTGGAAAGAAAAAATAGGTCCATTCGCAAGTCTCAATTGCGTCTTGAGAAATTGAGCTGAAGAACAAAAGCTGGCAGCTGCAAAAATAGATGATGAAAATATTGAGCCACGCACCCTTCCGCCGAACTTGAAAATCCGCACCAGCGAAAACCCCAGAAAGATAAGCGGTCCAAAAAATGGGAAAGCAGTGTGGCGACCTGCAGATGGTTTGGTTACGTTTACGGAGGCGTGAGGTTACTGCACTCAAGATTTGGTCAAAGGCCGATTGGCCGTTTAAAAGCAAATGCAGTTATTGCGTAGCAGCAAAACAGTTGAGTGACCCTCCTTGCCCAAACCCACCACCCCCAAAACTTGCAGCATCGCTTTCGAGTTATTGTCGATTCCGTGCTGGCCGGGCATCATGAATGCGCTGCCGCTGGCGTGCTTCCGCGATTATGGGATCTGTCTGAGATGTTGCCCGGTTTACAAACCCATACAGTTCCAGAACACCTACGAGCGTTCTGAAAAGGATGAGCCTGGATACAATCAGACCACGTTCGTCATTGGAACAATCTGGACGGGGGAACGATGGCCGAAAGTCTGTGTATCGGCAAGTTGCTGAGCAGAGACAAGAATTACGTCGAATCACAGGACTTCATCGACAAAGTGGCACAAAGCAAAAGGTGCTGTTTTTGTATCGCTGGCACATGGGCAATGGATTGTTGCCGTTCCGCACTGCAGTACAGTCTCTCAGATGGCAGGCATCTATCACGCGCTTCGAACCCTATGGTCGACCGCTATATCAGGATGTGCCACAAACCATTGTATCCCGGCGGGCTGCATTCCAAACTGCAAAAACCTTGTGAATGCGCTCATAAATGGGTCCGTGTGGAAGAAACCGTTTGTTATGATGGAGACTGAGGCAAAGACGCGGCATTTTGAAAGTTCCCTTTTTCGGGCAAATGGCCACCATCAACGCCCTTCCGGTCTATTGATTTGCCGAAAAAAACTAGACTACCGTTGATTGCTGCTGTTGTCGCCGCACAAAGGATGTATTTCAACGATTCAGTCGTCAGAGATCAGTAGCGGAACGGGTGACACACGACGAACGTATTGCTGAACGCGACGCCGCTTATAAACAATTCGAAGACTGGATACAGCGAGACACCGGAACAATGGCGTGTGGGGCTCGCCGTCGCTACTCTGTTTGACCATTTGATGATTAATAGTATCAATGATAGATCAGAGCCTTCGTTTTACCGCATTGATCGCCCTGTATTGCATCCCAGATTTGCGCCTATTTATTCAAAGTCTCTGCCTGTCTGGTATCATGACGTTTATCGTGTCTGGCATCTCGACATTTCGGGCAAATGGAATGCACCCGATATTGTTTGTTGATGTCTTACCTGGATTGTCTGTTGGATTTTAGCCCTATCAGTCATGTTAATTGCCGGAAACCTGTAGTGAGCGCAGTGGTTAACCGCCTGTCCGACCTAATGAGTCTTGCCCCTGATCATGCTGAAGAGGTCTTATGCGGTTTTCGGTCATTTCTACATCCATGCAATTAGTTTTGGCTTGAAGCAGTTTCTGGATACATTTGAGGCAGTAATTGATCAGATCCTTAATTCGGGACCATTTTGGTGGGCCGTTGGAAGCCGGTAAACCGCTGATATTTCTGATTGAGCAGAAGACTATGTGTCAATAACAGGCAATCCATGAACGGTTTCTTCTGAACTTTCCCCGCAGAGTTGGCGCGTGGGATGTCCGCATTTTCCCCAACTCAGCGAAGCCCATTTGCAGTGGGTCGCTGCCATGCCGCCACGGCAGGTTTCTGAATGACGTCGTTTCGTTGCCATGGATCCGCCACAGATAATTCTCATTGCTCGATTGTGCTCCCAATAAAAGGTCGGCAATGAACCTGCGGACCGCTGGCGGATATGAACGCGATGCGCTCGGGTGTGACTTTCCAGTTCATGCTTTTGCGGACAATTCACACGTTTCCCGCCTCGTGGCCTGTCTGATGGACGTCAATGTACTCAATCCGGCGGATGTCGGATGCCCGGGCTTCAAGACACCGATCGGATCCTTATGTGATGCACACAGGCAATCCGTGCGCAGCCTATTGCGGATTATTAAAAACGCAATCATGGTTGCGAATTTTACCATTCGTCATGTGCCTATGAACCATATGACGATGGCCAACTGGCCTTGTCCAAGGAATGACGGATTGGCTAACGCATTGAATGGGTGGATGGATTTTTCTGAACCAAAGGACCGTCCGTGCGACACATTCATCGCCATTGTAATTGCGACAGCCCTCATTTTGCTTTGAGCCCTAACTGCGGTAGGCTTTCGGCCGCACCAAGGAATTGTGCATTCACAGAATTATGGATTCACTACGTCAGTTGCACGTTCGGTTACGGATTCCACATCTACATCCTCGCCCAAAAGTTTTGAAGATGCTCTGGAAAAAGAATTCAACGCGCCTCAAGACGCTGAAGAATGTTGAAGGCGCTTGGTTCAAAGATCAAAGGTCGTGTTCTCCACGGGCAAGATCAGTGAATCCGGGTCGTCATGAAAGTGACATTTCGTTCTGACGACTAAAGACAATTTAGCAACAGGATCTAAGA
>Ga0163217_1085518_pt1 | contig 12219 bp, 8 predicted proteins | sample SynspAceP_FD_185933 | JGI IMG/M metagenome (GOLD analysis project Ga0163217, IMG submission 185933) | Saline lake microbial communities from Ace Lake in Antarctica - Synechococcus sp. Ace-P (PacBio error correction) | ecosystem: Environmental > Aquatic > Non-marine Saline and Alkaline > Saline ... | reverse complement strand
TGGCTTTTATTTTGTTTATTTGGTTTAGTTTCATTTATTCCTATTTTTTTTTTTTACCTTTCATTAATCGATCACTCTTTTTATTTTCTTTCTTTTTTTTAATTATTTAACTTTTTTAATTTCTGCAGCTATTATCTCTTCTTTTTTATTCTATTCTTTTTTTTTCTATTTTGAGTACACTTTCGCTTGTCCCTTGATATTTACTGCGGCTGGCTTGTCTCTGGTTGGGCGCTTCTGCGGTCGATCGATCGGGATTACACAGTGAATGTGCTCGCCGTCGGCTGTGTGTTCTTTGGTGGGCTTTCCGTAAGTTTTTCTTCCATTTATTTTTTTGCTTTTTATTCCTTGTGTCTTTTTTTTTATTATTGATTTTAATACTGGTAATAAGGCACTTCTCAACTGAGAGTAATAATGTAAAATGTTTACCCAAAAATTTAAAAAAATGATTAAAAAGTTCAATGGAATTATGGCGATTGTATTCGGAGTCGCCTATGTTATTAACTTCTTGCTACTCTACACTAGTTTGTAGTAGGTAATGCGAGCTCAAGGAAACACCAACTACAAAATGAAACCATTTATGTGGTTTTACGATTAGCCCCTTGTAGCCGTTTCTTGTTTGATTCTAAACAAATGGCAAAACGGTTAGTGACAAATTACACTGTTCACACAAGCGTCTGGTTGTTATGGATTAGTTTCTTCCTTTAACTTTTTTGGTTTATACACCACCAACCCCTCAACAGTAACCAAGTAATTTTTTTAACAAAAGAAAGGCGTGTGGTTTTTACGCCTACCTTTCTTTACTTTTCTGATTTATCATGAAAAAATATATATTTTTTACTTTCAATCAATGTAGCTCTTTTTTATTAATAATATCTTAGCCAATAACTATCTACTGATTTGTTTAGGAATGACTACATTATGGCTTCGGTTACTTAGTTGGTTGGAAATATATTTGTTTATTCCCTCTCACTATTTATATTTTAACTGTACAAAACTAGGAAAAGGCCGAATAATATTTCTAGCGCTCTTGATTACTCTCACGTACTCTCTTCATAGCTTCCGAATTATGTATACTCCTATTTTTCTATTTGAATAGACGTTCCTCTACTCTTTCTTCTCTATATTACTTTAGGCGGACCGGTTTTCTGCAAGTGCCCTCCTTTTGAAATTTAACTTCAGGTCTTTACCTAGGCCTTAATTTAAATGATTTGGGTCTGTACGAATAGTTCTTCTTTGCGATAGTCATTGGTATTTAGCTCTCGGAAAATATCAGAAACGGTCTCCTCTTGCGATATATGCTCGATTTATTCTATGCTAATTCTGCATTCTGAATTACGTATTCTAGAAACTAAGGGGACGAGTAATATAGAAAGCCTACAAAGCGAGTTAATATTCCTGGAGCGATTAATAATTTCATTACGAATTATAGACCACTAGCTCGAATATAGTAGTAATTACCAAATTTTATTTTTACAGCTTGCCAACAATTGGTCGTGCTTTCAGACCAAAGACGACTGATACCAATAAGGGGATCTGTGGCCGTTTGTAGCGGATGAATCACTTTCGAACGCGGCTGGTAGAGGTGCATGTCTTTCACGGAGGCGTTTGCATACTGGTTGTTATGAATAATCTAACAAATTTAGGTTTGGTTGGTAAGCGGAATCATTCATTTTTCATCCAAAACATAAGTTTCTAAATATATAATCCGTAACATTTTTTTGGGGTTTGATCATTTCAGGATGAAACCATGATAGGTAAAAAATATCTTACACTCGGCCCCCCATGATAAGATTTATCATAACCATCAGCTTCTTTTTTTATTTGCTTTCTGGTCAATTAATGATTCTTTGTACGGAAATTCTTCTAAATCATTTTAAAGTATTCATCATAGGTCTTTTCTTAGGAACACTCTGAACATTACTGTTTGTTCAAAATGATCATTGTTCCAGATTCATACAATTCTGCTCTTCATTGTACAATCCAAAAATAGGTTAAACAGCTACGATGCATAGCCGAAAACCAGTTACTATTAAAGATTCTTATTCTTACCTACACTCCTACCTTAACTCTTTCTCAATGACCTTACCTTTTTTCTGAAGGATGATCTACCACAAAAACTAGCCTAGTTATCATTAGCCCTAAATATTTACATATTGGCTCAATCAATTGCGGGCCTTAGGGCCTCATTACTTTCTTCTTTTCTTTTTCAACATTATTCGTATAATTAGTCCCGTTTAATCTTCGTTCGCTATTTGATATTTATAACTCTCCCAAACCCGTTCCTCCTCCACTGGAGTATAACGTCTGTATATGCTGCGCTCTTTGGGTGTTTTTTAGGAAGGCCCTATTTCTTCTTCGGCCTTTTTAAAAGACAAGTGCTTATAATTTTTTTTGAATTTTTTGGTTGTGGGATGGTTGCCCTTTAAAAATTACCACACCCAATATTGGAAAATTCTATGGAAACAAAAAGTTCCGCTGGAAATTCTTTTCCCATGGTTCTTGTCCATACGTCTCTCATAAGCTATTCCTATTTCTTTGCCATGTAATTGATTGTTGTTACTCTAGATAACTAACATTACATTAGGAAGGACAACTGCCAGAAAATTCGGAAGCTTATGTGGAAGTAGCTAAAGTTCTTCGCGCAAAGGCGGTTCTGCTCCACTTACGGAAACTTATAGAGGGGTACTTCATACACTCAAAAAATGTGTTGTCTTAAAATATTCGGAAATAGTCCGACGGCAACACTATGTCCAATTTTTTAAAAACAAAAACATGAAAAAATTAGTTTTTGAGTATTGTTTCTCCATATATCGTGCCAATTCTCTCGCTCCTTAATTTCTTGCTAAACAGCGTTTGCGGTTACCAGTAAGGATTCTCTTTATGAAAGGACTAGCTGCCACAGGAAGGATGATGATGTGCCGATATTCGGAAACAGATCTGATGCGAAGTTCCTGTTGTCCGCGTTCCTGCCATTTAAATTTAAAAAGGGTTCTTTTTTAGTTGTGAACTCTTTTTGTAAATTTCGAGGATGAAAGACTTAAGTTTAGCTTTTGTCCCTCTTTTTTGTGGGCTTATGTTTCATGTTTTAAAATAGATTTTTTCAGCAATTGAATTTTTGCTCCAAACGTAGTACTAACTGATTTCGAATTCTTCAATTACCAGTCGTAACAGGATTCGCTACTCATTATAAAAAAAATTGGGGTCATTCTGCTAAAAAAGGATGTACGGGCTATGCTAGATTTATTACTCCAACAATTACTCAAAAAGCAGAAATGCTTTTCGGACTAGCCACATTTAAGTAATTGCTTATTATGTGCAGGGTTCTACTTTAAAAATTAGATAACTCTCGATTCTGCTTACTATTTATTTTGATAAAGCATATATATATATAACGGCTGAAAGATCCTATGCGCGTGTTGGTAGAGTCGGTTTGCTTGAGTAAATCGGAAAGCATTCAAAAAAGCGTAGGTGAGTGAGTGATAATGGGAAGCACATGATTCATCCAGAACCATTTAAGCCTTTGGCTTTGACTGAGAATATCTTAGATGGTTGGTCACTCGGAAGTTGTATCTACTTTGGGCGCCTCGGCTATTAGTGCAAACTATTTCAGACTCGCTCAGGAAAAGAACTAGCGGCAACTATCAAGGAAGTTCGCTTCCGCGAAATATAAAAATACTTTGGGCTCTCTAATACAATCCACACCGCTGCATACTTATCGCGGAAACGCATGCGCTCACTACTAAAAAATCACCTAGAGCCACATCTTTGCGCAAACAGACTGAATTTGCTGTCAGTTATGGTATTTTAGGCTAGTATTGTAAACAGTTTGCAAGGAAAATCATTTCAATATGTTAGGCCATTGGGTAATTCCTAGGCTTAGTGCCTCCCTAAGATGCGTGGAAAATAAATAATTCTGGAAAAGTGAGTCCCTTCTCTTACTCATTACAAATACGTCAAGCCTTAATACAGCCTTCTGTTAAATATTAGTAACGTTTCATTGTGCCAGACCGGTACCTTTTTTGATCGATGAAGGCTAGGCGCGTTATCAATATATTGCGGATGCCGCATTTTCGAACCTCAAAAGAGCATAAGAGGCCATTTTCACGTTGCCATTTTAGAGGTCTAGAGTATTTTAGTACTACCGCTAAAGACAAGATTGTGGGGCATACGAAGTGGTTTGGGCTCGAGGATGGCGATTTTATACTCTCGAATGTGCAAAATAAGCCTAGGGAAAAAAGAAAGCGCAACAATTCACTGAGCGCTCGTACTTTTACGCAGCTACTCAAAGTTCTATGACAATGATACTTTAGAAAAAAAAAGACACTTCTGACGCCATAGATAATCCTTGCTCTAAGTTAGGCGATACGAGGATAAGCGCAGCATCGGATAGTACTGTCTTTTGCTGCGGCTTTTATTGTTTTTTAAATCGGTCTTTATTATTTATTATAAAAATCAGCGCGCAGACACAAAAGGAGGGAGCAATTTGACAGACTATAAAACTTGAGCTGCGGCATTGTTAAAAAAAATTCCTGGACGCTTAGCGCACATGATATTCATTGATGGTGTAATGACCCAATGTGTGCAGAAAGGATCCTGATACCATTCAAAGTGCCTTCAAAGTGTGTTATTTTTAAATAGTTTAAGATGGTGTCTATAAAGAATAAGGGATATTTCTAAGATTTTACGCCAATTTAATACCGACAACAAGCTTGGTGTGACTTACTATTGCTCCTTAATTTCTTTACAGCTTCAAATTACCTTAAAATTTATATTCTTTAAAGAAATCCCTGAGGATTGTGTGGAATTCCAGTTGCAAAACAAACAAAAAATCAGACTATTTAGAGTGTTCAAGGAGTTATTCGCACCAATATTGGAAAAAACATAGTAGTGCTTACCTTAGGTTGCACCTTACACTTGTTCTAAAGAAACAACACGGAGATACACCCTTAAAATAATGTGTTCGGAACGGGGACTTGGTTTTTAACCAAAAAGAAACCTCTTTTAGGAATAGGTTGAAAATGCGGAAAACCGGCAGATGCAAGACATAAATGGATAGTCGCATGCTGGAGATCGAACGGAAGAACCTAATAATGAAGGTGTTTCCTGCAACAATACATTTTCCATCTACATTTTGAAAATGAATGTTAATAAGGTATTTGTTTCTGAAGAATATTGATAGTTAATTAATTTAGAGGCGTGTGACTCCGCTTCAAAAATGTTGGATATAACGTACTAGGGCCATGCGCAATATGTGTGATGCAAGCATTTTTAAAATTTAAAAAAGCGGATGGGTAATTGTAATAAGCCGTACGAGTTATTATAACAGATTTATCATTTGAAAATCCATCAAGAAAAGCTCAAATTACAGGTTGGTCAGACTTATTACAGCCGTTAAAGCAATTTCGCCAAAAATGAAATGGGTGATTGTTTTTTCGTTTGAGGACAACCAGAGATTTGATAAATCTTGTTTTGAAGCTGCAAGAAATTTGCTTGGGGATGGTTATGTGTCATACATGTAAGGGCTCTATATGGCTTGAAAGGAACTCCAAATTGTATCGAAGCAATAGCTGACAATACTAAATATACTGGTGCAGGATACTCTACTGCTGTTTTTCTGCAGCAGATAGACAATTGTCTGTGAGCAACTAAGCTGCTCTTGACGAACAAGAAATTCTTGTTGTTGTTAGCCAAGGTTTTTAAGCAGAACGAAATTAAGTACGCTTACTAAAAGGAAAAGACAATCTCTCTCTATAGCGTAAGATCTGTGGAAGCAATATTAGTAAATAAAAAGATTATTTTTAGATGCTTCTAAATACACAGGTTCTCGTTTATGTCGGTTTCAAATGATGGGGCTTAATTTAAATTTAGATATTACTTATATAATTTGTAAAAAACGGCTTATAGCATGCAAACCTACAGTGCTGATTTAAATTGAGCTAGGCGTGGCGGATTGAAAGTGATCCACCTTCCCCCTTGATTGTGGTTCAAGAAAAAAATTTAGGGTTATCATGGTGTCAAATTAGAATAGGTGAATTAAGAAATCCATTTATCTTACTTTTTTCAAAATTCCAGTTTTTTTCAGGTTTTTATGGTTGTTCGTTTATTTCTTGACTCATTTAGCTCTTCTCCTCCCAAACGTCTACAGACTCGGACCTCACATTAGCCCACTCCTTTTGTCGGTATTGTTAAATTAGAAAAAATCCCCCAATATGTCAGTTCCTTCCATCAGAAATTGTGCCTCAGGAATTTCAGTTTGCCCGCTAAAGCCAATTTGCAAACACAGGACTTTTAAGACTTGTTGCGAAAAGTGATATTCCATCCCAGAGCTTCATCTCTGCGGATGTGTTTTAATTCCGAATCATATTCTCGTTGCGCCTACTGGTTTCCTCTCGCTTTTTCAGTTGTCTAGACTTCCAATACCTGACACAGATAACCTCTCGCAACATCCTGTGGCTATTCGCGAATCGCAAATTTCGCTCTCGGTTTCTTCATGTTTGTGAAGTGGATTCCTGAAGGTGTCTGAATTCGATTGGAAATACTTTGTTATTTGTCTATGCATTAGTTGTCTCTTTGGCTACTGTACTAGTCATTGCTGGACTCTTCTCGAGTTTTAATTTGTGCGGCTGTGGCCTGTATGGCGCGACGGGCCTCGGTTGTTGGATATATGGACTTGCTTACCGTCGCCGCCTCGGGAACGCGACCACATCCCGCGAAAGCGCATCGAGAGCGTGGCCTGCTTGCGGCGACGTGTGTAGGGTCGGCGCCGTCATACCGCGCCGCCGCATCGTGCTGCTCGAATTCCAGCTGCACGTGCCATGCTGCGACAACCGTAGCGATGCGGAGCTTGCGACAATGTACCCCCTTTGTATTACGCGTCCTACACCATCGTGGTACTATATAGTTGAGTATTTACCTGACGCTGGTTGCTGGATCATCAACAACGGATTCTGGGCGATATGTGCTTGAGTGCCAGCTGCTTCTGTCGCGCGCGCTGCGTTCTCGCCATTTGTCGTGCAGGAAATGGCTCATTGCCTCTTGTGCGGGGAGTGCGGCGGATCGAAGGCACAAGGGCGTGGCTTTCTGTCCATGCGTGCATCGAGAGCGTTGTGAGTCCTGTTATTGGTGGGATCTGGGTATCATGTCGCCGGCATTCCTATTTCATCTCCGCTTGCACGCGAAAGCACCATCCAGTTACTGACTCGCACGTCGTTCGACCAATTGCCGAGTCATGTGCTCGGCTGCCCTCGTAAACGAACTGGTCCGCTTCGTCACGACGATCAACACCAGAGTGCCCTTGTTCTGGTGGTTCGTGGTATGACACATCAGACTTGTCAGGCCGTCCACCGGCGGCTCCGCGATTGGCTGGCGATTCTCTCCTGCGGCACGGTACCTTTGTCGGCAGTTGACATGCGACCATGGAGATCGACAGGCACGCGCATCGCCACGACCCTTCCGGTGCTGACACCTTAGGATAGTCGCCGACTTCACGCAAGAGAACTGCAACTGGGTCCCGGCCCGCGCCAGGCTGTTTTCTTTCATGATGCTCGACCGCCATCTCTCAGCGAGGAGGATATTGCATGACGACGTGGACACTGGATCGAGTTGCGCTTTTCCTGGGACACGGCCGGCTTTCTTACGATACGTTATCGCTTTCTTTCGCTCCCGCGGACCACGCGACGCCCTGCGCCCTATGACGACACGCCGCGACGCCGGTCTCGCGAGTCTCCCACTGGCGCGGCTATCGAGCCTGTCGCAGTTGGGTGGGCGGGACAGCGGCGCGGGCTGCCGCGCACTCGTTTCTGGATATAGCCTCAGAGATTGATCCGGGCCTGCTGTCGCGGCTCGGCCAATGGAGCCGGTTTCCTGCAGGCCGACCCAGGCCGACGCTCCCGTGATCCGTGCCCTCGCTCTCACCATCAAAGAGGCACAAGTCGATGAACTCAGGGCACGTCTACAACCGACTCGGTTGAGGTCAGATCGGTATGCGCTTCCAACGTTCGCCACCGCGTCGTATTTCGGATGTGAGGGCTGACGGTAGGATCAACCGAATGTTTCGGCCATGGATTGTTGGTGGCGTACAGGACGTTGCCATGATCCTGTCGTTCCTGAAGATGGCGTGGTCACTGCATTTCCGCTGGTTGCTGATCTTCGGCACTCGACTTGCGAAACGCGTGGTCCAGGTGACTGCCGTGGCAGTTCTGCTGTTCTTCGATTCGATTTCTGGTTTCCAGCTTCGTCCGGCTGGGATCGATTCCACGATCTTGAACGCGCTGTACTGGCGCAACTCGGCCGCACAAGCAATTCAATCCTTGATGGGTTTGTGAAACAACGCCTTCGGAGAATCATGCTGCTGGAATTTTTTGTGATGGCGGACGATGTTTAATCTCTGCCAGGCTTACTGGGTCGTGGCATTGCGTTGGGCCGCGGGCAGGACGGGGACATTTGTCGAGCGGGTATCTATGCACTGGCACGACGGATGCGATCGGCGGGCCGATTGGATGCGTCGGTGCCTTCGCACATGGCGGCGGCGATACCGAACGCGCTGGCGAAGAGGAGTCGTTCCCCGGTGTGCTGCTGGACTCATGCTACGGCGTCGATCGTGGATCGCCCAGGTGATGCGCCAGTCGTCCTTTGTTGTAGACGCGATACACCGAATGCCGTCCCTGAGTTTCAGGGCTGCTTCTTACATCAGGTCGGCGTTGCGCACAAGACCAGGCTGCTCAGCGGCGAAACGCGGCGAGCAGGGCGCCAGAACGCGCGTACGGCCAGCAACGTCGTAACTCACTGAGCTTCACGATCCAGACCAGCAGGCCGCGCTACGTCCGGCCGGCGTCCCTTTTCCCGCCCAGCCATGGATGGCACGGGCCTTGCGGCACCTCAAAGGGAGGGGGGCCCCCCGGGGAGTGGCGGCCCCCCCAACCCGGGCACTCAGAAACGGGGCCTCCGGAGAGCATCTGCTGACCGCGTTCTGCTGTTGTGGTATGGTGGCGTCAGGCGGTTATCACTGTACCTTCATGCAGCAGCGGTTAGCGCTTTTCTATACTGTGTGGCTATTCAGACCGGGCTCGCCGGCAACCAGGTGTCCCGATCGTCGCGCGATGCCCTCGTTCGAGCATCTTTGACATGGCGTTAGGGGTCGGACTTGCTGCCGCGAGCGCAGCGGTCTGGGCTGCATCGTATGCACCCAGGCCGAACACGTTATTGGTTCTTCGTCCTGGTTCGTCGTAGTCGTAAAGAACAGGACGGAAGCCGCCGTCCTACCTGTGGCGCGCCGCAGTGCCGATGGGCTGCCCAGGGTTTGCCCTGGCGGTATTCGTCCCGTGCCGGATCGCTTCGGGCACGTCTATCCCAGCATCAATGCTCCAAACGCACGAAACAGCTTGACGTTGGCGTGGTTGCGCTCGATCCCTCTCGGAGGTCGTTGCGGCATACGCCGTCGTCCGGTCGCTCACTGCATGCTTTCTGAAGACGCCTCCACGGATGCATCTCCGTGGCACCAGGTCACACCCATCCGGTGTGGCGCTTGCATTTAATAGTGCCACTTCCCCTTTCGATGTTCTTTTCCTCGAAGGTCTTGAGGCTGTGTGGCGACGGTTGGCGAGCCATGGCTCTTTGGTGGCGGTATCCCCTGCGCATTTGCTCCGCATGTTCTGCTCGCTGCCGAGATGTCGCTATCCAGGCAGGTCCAGGAAGGTCGCGCTAATCGCGGGTCTTCGTGCTTCTTTGGCTTCTGCGCCGGTGACGCGGATTCGCCTCAGGCCGCGCAGGCTCGAGGCTAGCCTTGCCGCGCGGTGGTCACCAGCGCCGGCCGGATGGACCAGTGCGGAGCAACGTGATATTCTGTAACCTTTGTGGAGTTAGTGCTGGGGAGTTCGTGGTGCCGGGCATGGTTGGGCTTCCTGCTTTGATCCTTCATGGCCTCGATGGTAAGAGACCAATATTTCTCTCTTTACCTTGTCACTTCCAGGGAATCCTTGGCGGCGTCGTGCTGCATTCAAAGGCTCGTGCACATAATCCTTCCTACTGAAAATAAGCCCATCGTAAGCAGGGAACAGGCTGGCCTTCGCTTATTAAAGCGCTATGGGCATGTTAACCCGTTTTGTCTGTGGTTGGTATTACACGGTTTTGCCTATACCGGCTGGGAAGGCAGAGCAGTGCTGACTCGCTGATGATTAGATATTGCTACAGAATAAAACATGATGGTATTTTCAATAGCGTTTTTTCATTGCGGATCGTGGTGCTTCTGATTGATTGGATTTCTTAGCTATTTTTCGTACGCTTTTTATGAACGGAAATTCTAGGAATCAGTTATCAAGCGTTCTTGCAGCGGGAGCTCCGCGTTGGAGCGCCGTTTCGACCTTGACCCCCTCGAACCAGTTCGGGGTGTCGCCCCAACTCGCCGCCCCACTACGCCGATGGGGGTGGCTGGTGGGGGCCTGGCTCAGGGCGTCTATGCCTTTCCGACGATGACTTCGGGGTCTACAGTGCCCTGACGTTCCTGCAACAAGCGCGTGCCGGCCTGCATGTCGCGGCAAGAGCGCCCTGGGCTGCAAGGCGTGCAGCACAACCTGGGCAGGCGGACACCCTGGTTGCTGGGGGCGTAGCCGCTTCCGTTGCCGCGATGGTTCACCTTCACGATTTCCGGCCGCTATGTCCTTGCTGTTCTGTTCGATTGGGCCGAGCGACAGCCACTGCCCAACAAGGACCCTGATACACGCCGACCGGGCCTTGGCCCGACCTCTGCGGGTGGCGGTTTCCCGGCGCGCCTGCTGGAGCTTGCTTGTTCGAGGTCGGCGTCCAAGCAAGCCTCGAAGAAGAGCAATCTCTTCGATGGGCTTGCGCTCACCCGCAGGAGGTTGCTCGGCAACTGCTTGTTCCTGCTGCACCGTGTGAAGCCGTGCGCTGTTTCTCACCTGGGGGCGCGAGACGGGGCTGGTGGAGGGTCGGTGGCCCCTGTCGGGAACAGATCCCGGTACTCGCACTCGGCAGCGCCGCGACGCTGGGCATGGGCCGACTCAGATTGACGTAGCCTTGTTGAGTCTAGAGAACCCCAGTGGATAAACGACCTCGCGGACAGCTGTTCGCCTGCTGCTGGCCATCGTGGCCCGCGTGTTCGCCAACGACATCGTTATTCGGTGAAAGGCGGCACTCGGCGATCAATCTCGTCATTTCGTGAGGAACATTTTGCCGCGCCTTGGCTCGTGGACATCGAGTGGGTTCCGCTATCTGCCCGTGGGCAGGTGTCGCGCGTACCTCGCGCCTACATTGTGCGATCAACCAAGAAGTTAGCCGCATCGCGACGCGCGTTGAGTCGACTCAGGCGCGGTACCGAGCACGCCTCGGTCCGCAGCAAGGTCTGGGGATCCCTAAGCTGATCGTCGGGAGAACGAGGAGCAGGCGGTGAAGATCGAGGTCAACGTTGGTTGTTTCGCGCGCACCGTGCTTGCGGGCTGCCGACGACGTCCATCGTTTGACGCGCGCCAAAACCTCAAGCGGTAAGCCCTTGTTTCTGGCCGCTCCGAACTGGTGAGGTGCCGATCCTGGCGCCGGTACCGAGTTGTCGTGACGCGGCAGCGGTGTGGCCGCGGCGCGCCATAGGAGCGGCACGCTTCCGCCAGGCCAGGTACCTCGGATCGGACGGTGTGGCGCTCTACCGATCAGGGCGGGCAGTCTCAAGCGGCTCGTGCTTGGGTCGGCCTGCGTTCGTCGCGTCTCCTGGCGGGGCACAACGACCGACGCCATGTAGGTGCTGGTGCTCCGGGCAAGACGACAACGCCACGCTGGGCGAGTACGAGCGGCCTTTGTTGCATGAGCCGAAGTGGACTGCTCCTTGGAGGCGCTGCTGGAGCCCGCGCCCGGAGTTGCGGGCACGAATTGCCCTGGGCGGTGTTGAGCGCGCAGCACAGGCGATTCCTGAGGGGTGACGCGCGCGCAGCCCAGATGGTCCCTTGCTGCAAATGCAGCACGCGCGCAATTGCCGCGCTTGCGCTGGAAACTCAGCAACTTTTGGATAACTTTCCGCAAGCGTCGCCCGGAAGACTTCACAGCCAAGGCCGATGCACTCGAACGCCGGGCCTGGCCAGCTGACAAACGCTTTCAGCAGCGTTCCCCCGCGTGGTTATTGCCCATTACCGCACTTGATCGGGTGGCGCACGAGGAACGGCCATATACCCAAGGTTGTCCTAAAGGCCAAGGGGCTGGGAGGGGAACTGGTGATGG
>Ga0163217_1014069_pt1 | contig 12219 bp, 5 predicted proteins | sample SynspAceP_FD_185933 | JGI IMG/M metagenome (GOLD analysis project Ga0163217, IMG submission 185933) | Saline lake microbial communities from Ace Lake in Antarctica - Synechococcus sp. Ace-P (PacBio error correction) | ecosystem: Environmental > Aquatic > Non-marine Saline and Alkaline > Saline ... | reverse complement strand
TATTATCTGCTGCTTATAGAGGCCAGGCGACTTAAGAAAAGATGCCTCAATCGGAAATGTATTTCTTGCAGGTAGTTTCAGAGCTGGACCAAAAAAATTACCCATACATTAAAAAAGCATCGCTCAAAGCAACATTCGCAGCCATATAATACAGGGCACCAACTTGGGTGGCTTCTATCGCCATGCAGAAAGTTTGCTCTTGTTCATGGCAGAAGTATTTAAAGAAGCAAGCGGAAAAAACTGGGAAGCGTTGGGTAAAAATATTTGCTCAAATCAGCAGACAGCGAGTGGACTATTGCAAAACACCACCGAAAGGCTGGGTCAAAGTGGCAGTTCGATAGGCGATTTTTAAAGGATCGCGCGAAAAGATTAGAGTTTTGATTAGGCTTCGAAAATAAGCTGTTGGTTTCGATATGACTAGAATGCTGACCGCGTACAGGAATATTCGTGCCTTATGGTCAAGCGCAAGTGATAGCTAATTCCGTTGGACCACCTTCCACTATTTAATCCACCGATTTGAGGTGCAGTTCCAAGAGTAACGCAATTACAAAATACTCAAGAAGTTCTCATGCTTATCCCTAGAGCAAGAATCTGACGTTGAAGTCTCTTTATTTTTCTAAAGTGGGGTTTTTCTTAACAGATAGCCCAGCCAGTCAGTGAATATTATCCCTGAAAGTGTTGGGGTATCTTATTAAGGCCATGTGTGGCAGAAGTATTCTTATCCCCGCTTCGTCAGTGAAATCGCTTTACTAGGTGAATGAACTAAACTTGTTATCGCTTAATGTCCATCCCTAACTCTTTTACCGAAATCCAATAACCCAATTGTATATGATCATCAAAATCCGTTCGTTACATTCAAAACCCTTTCCTGAGTGGCTGTTTGGTGTTCTCCAACCGTTTGCGGTTCTCTGCTGCCAAAAAAGAAGAGCACCGCTCGATCCGTAATGCGGTTTGCCCCAAAACGTCAGAGCTTTCCAACGGTTCCAAAGCTGAGTATTTATAGTCCAGGAGGATATTAGATCAAGGCTCTTGTGGTTAGCAATGGAATCTTATACTTCTTGACGATAAAAAACCGCCTGATCACGGCGGAATCTAATATGTGGCTTTCTCTACCGATTGGAGAATGATTGCAGCGATTCGATGCGGATTTCTTGGCACCCAAAATCGTAAAGTTAATTAGCTGGGGATCCGTGGCCGAACACTGCAAAGTGGGGAATGGCGCTTGAGCCAGCCAAGCCTGCTTCTATGCATTCACATAGTATTCTACGTGATGGTGAACACAATTGGAAATGAGACGTTTCAAGAAAGCACGGCCTCTACAATCAGGATCTGGATTGCATGACCAGTACGAAACCTAAGCTACGGGTTAAGCCTTTTTTACTGGCAACCAGGAGAGGCATGGGCCTCATAGCATTAAACTTTCCCTGATGGAAAAATTCCTTATATTATTCGGTCGCAGGAAAATCATCTGGATGTCCCAGTAGATGCCTATCGATTGCCTCAGAGTTTTGGAATTGAAGGACAACTTATTTTTCCAAGAGATCCAAAGATCCTCGATGTTCATGCGAACACCAAGAATTGGCTCCAGCGGGGTTGGGGTAGCAAATTTTTCACCTTGATGGATTCCTACTTTATGAGTTGATCTCCGCAGGTTATAGAAAATCCTTTTCGATATCGTCATTCAATGAAGCCAGGAGAGATTTATTACTTTACATTCGGACTATGGAGTGGGACTTTGGAATTGCCTTTGGTATCGACCAACTCGAATCTGTCACTTGTGGACTAGTGGATCAGGAGAATATGGATGGAGAACAAGGAAATCAAAAATGGTCACCTTCTTTTATCCAGATTAACCTCCTTGCAACAATCAAATATCGGTCAGGGTTCCCCTACAAATTTGTCATGTTGGCACCGGAGCTAATTTTCCTGACGAAATTATCAAAAGCGCTTATGCCTTCGACTTGGAGTTTTGGATTATTATGCCTTCGATTTGAAGCCAAACGCGTTGCCAACTATATGAAGCTTACTGCCAGAAAGAATTTATTTTCTGGTGTCGCACTTCCATTGACAGATGGAACCATCGCCCTGACGGCGCGATGTAATATCATGGACCGGTGGTCGAAGATTGGAAATCTGATCTTTACAGAGTGTAATTACGATGGAGATAGTGGAGAAAAATATCAAAACCACTTCAAGTGGCATCTCCCTGCGGAAAAATAAGCTGAGAAAGAGAATAATTGGAGGAATTTCAAAGTTGGAGCTTCTTTCAGAGGGTTTGGAAAAAGCTTGGGCAGGCGGAATTTGGATCACACAGATCGCTTGACAATTACGCGGCTCGAATTAGCTTTGTAAGCATCAGCCAATTTGATTCTTGGAAAAGTTAAAAGCCCCTTGAAGAGCAGAATCCTGCCAAACTTTACGCAACCATGATAATACCATGGCAAGAAACATAGCCGAAAAAGGAACAAGGAACTCCGATGGTTTCAAGTCCTAATGGGAATCGACTACTCAAAATTGATGAAAAAGAGAAAGCAGGATTTGCTTACGAGACGTTTTTGATGTTGATCGTCTGTATCGGTCAAGTTGGAGAACCAGCCGCAAATTGTCAAAAGTCAGTTAGTTGCCTATTTGGAGGTTGGTAATTTCCCTGCAAACAATAATGATATTCTGGGATCGTGAGCATGCAGGTAAACTGCTGGTTTTATCTAGATGCGCCGGAAATGGCTGTGTCAAAGCGACGCATGCTTTGCTTGAAAAATGCGAAAGAAGATCCAGACTATCAGAAAGACTTTCAACCTCTTCTTCGGATTCTGATTCATGCCGGAATCCACAGTAACGGATTGGACATAGGCAAATTATGCTCGCGAAATGTACACCAGCAGAGCAGAACTATTGGAGCCACCGATATTGGTGGAAGCAGAGCAGGTTGGACACCTGAATTGCATTGAAGAAATACTTTACTTGGATTTCAGGGATGCCTTCAAATACAAGGCCTCGGATAGAAGATTAATCTGTAGGCTTTATTGATCGAGGCCCGAGAAAAATGGGCTTTTGGGACCACATGCTGGCGAAAGCGACTTTGATAAATCAATGGAACTATCCGGGTTGCTTGATGTTGACGAGCAATAGTGGAGAATGATCTTGCAGAAACCGAGATTATTCAGCCAGAGAGGGCCACGAGCAAAAGGAGGACAGTGGAAGTGAACAGCCCCGCTTACCAGTAAGTGGAGTCGCCTCAGTGGCCGAGACTTGCGAGAGGAAAAGCGATTTGTATGTTGGCTCGACTCGCATTTGTCAGTCGTGGCCATACGATGGCTAAAGGTGCAAGTGGTGGTGGTGATCGGTACCTGATTTGAAGTCAATTGGAGAACACAGATTCTCTTGCCAAAAGCGACATTTTAAATGCGACAATCAATCCTAGTGATGAAGATTCCCGAGCAATTACGAGCTACTAATTCCCTAGAGGTTAAAAACTTGTGACGGGATCGGCCATGATAGTAGGATCAGAAGTTGACTAAAATGAGGATGTCGCAATTACTACGTATCATTACAAAAGATCCATTGCAACATGGGAATGTAATTCACGGAATTCTGTTCGCTAAAACACGAGGGAAATAGCCCAATAGTATTTTTTTTTTTTGTTCTCTTAACTCTTTTTCGGGGGTGGACCATTCCATCAGGTCTCTTTGGTCGGTCCACTATGCTTCCTGTGGAAATGTATCAAATTTCGCTCAATGATTGAGGGAATTTGAAGGATTTGATGCATATTTAATATTTCCGAGAGGAAATACGATGCGAATGAAGTCTATCAGAATAAAGCAACTGCAACAGGAAATGAAATTCAGTTTTAAAGAAAATATCTACTCTTGAGGCAGCGGCGGCCGTAATGGTTCTTGGCTATTACGGAAATCGAATCTGCATTCCCTCGTATGAAAATAACGATCAGCCTGTCTGTCACCACTCAGTTTGGAGTCGGTACCAAAAGGGCTTTAAGTCTATTTTCGATTGGAAAAAACGTAAAGGATGGAGGGAAGATCCAACTTACTGGCGCGTAAAAGACGTGAATCAATCGTCAGGGACTTATCACTCCTGAGACAGCTATTAAAAGCACAATACCTTCCTGAATCTGGGACCGGGAGGGGAAGTAGCAGCATTTTGAACTCGAAAGGAGAATTTCGAATTTTCAGAATCCACGGGTAATTACGGGGAATTAAATTACCCGAAGCCGATCGTGTGCGCTGAAGTCCCTTTTGCACTTCGGGGTTACCAAAGCAGATATCCGAATCAGGTAAAAACACCAGATAAACCGGCAGAACTACGAATGGAGCGAAAGCGAAGCCACGTTAGCCTAATACGATGGTCAGCCAACACGTAATTACTTCTCAGCCAAGATGAAATATGCCAAATCTCCGGATTTTGTTAGGCGTAATGCTTGGGAAAGGATTTTGAATCTGAAGGAAAAGGAACTGGGGACCCGAGCTGAATTTGGGATCCCAAGAGCAAGAAAGAAGACTGGAATAAACCGAATCACATCACTGATTCGTTAAATCGCGATAGATGTAATGACCCTAATATCAATCCTCTCTCCTCTCTCGGACTCCCTAGATATCTGAGCTATTCTGGCTGGCGGGTCCCTCTTCGAACAGATACACACATAAAACTTCGTGAGTGTGTGACGCGGTTTACCGATACTCTAGAGACACGTCCGAGAGGATTTTGCCCAATCCGTTGAAGTGGAAACTATATACTCTGACACCTGCGGTGAATGCTAGATATAACTCTCTCTCTTTTTCTCGAGAAAAATTGAGTAACGTCTTCCTATTACAGACATATAGCGATCTTTATTTTCATCTTTATGTGATTAGTTCATTTGTCACGTCATAATCATCTCTCTCCTCGGCGTGTGCGATCTTACTATGGGTCTGAGATGGCTCTGCGCCCGCTATTTCTCTAGACACTCTCAGATATACATAAACTTACTATATATATATATATGATACAAACTAATTTGCTCTCACCCTTTATACTCATCGCTCGTGTCTCAAATACAATGACATTGCTATCTTTATCTATTATTGCCGGAACTCCAAATACGTACTTACTCTCTGATTCTCTGTAGCTGTTTTGTCAATTTTCGGGCTTGGAAACTATACGGACAATCTCTTTGTATTCGAAGATAAGTTGTATAACCAATTGAACCCGATTTCCTTCCCGGACAGAGTATTCTTTAGAACAAAAAGCCGTTTGCGTGTATCGAACATCCAACGAATCGTCGTTATGGGATGCAGGTTCTGAAACATGCACGAATCACTGCAATAGGAATTCGGAAAAAACTGTAAACTGGGATCGGAGCAAGACTTGACTCCAACCACAGGCCTTGATGGTAAAAAAGTTCATCGAAGTTGCAGCTGGATTAATCAGGTTTGATAGATTCCGGAATCACTTAATAGGAGCTGTCATTTTCTGAGAAAACTATTCTTCATACCTTGTTTTTTATTATCTAAAAACCCAAATGGGAAAATTATGTTCCTTATATCCTAAAATTTTATCCCAGATTGCATGCGGCAGAAAGCAAACTTTAAGTTAGCTGATTTTCTGGCTGGTGGATATCAGAACATACCTGCTGACTTTTCTGGAACGTATTATTTCACAATGCGAAACGAGAACTAATCGGGTGGCTGAGAAATCAGGACGGGGTGGAAAAAGTCACACGAATCTCAAGCCTCAAGAAAAGATAATCAAAAAGAACAATAAACGAAAATTCTAGGGTGGGTAGCAGGCGTACGTTGTTTGCCTATACAATAAACAACTACAGTATTCAGGTTACTTGCCAAAGAGGATTTGGCTGTAGTGACCAGAGTTACTAGGTGAGTTTATTACAACTACCGAAGTGTCGTGAATATACCTTCAACACCTCCTCCCCAATCTTAGTTGGGAAGGTTTGGGAGGTGGAGGTAGAACTACACCACCTGAGATTGATCCTTGTGGAAGTCCCCGAGAGAAATAGCTCTCTGGTGTCTCGAGTTGTTATTGTGAGCGCGATATATGGACTGCTTGAGGATGTCATAGATTATATTCCACCAGTACTTAACTCTTCCAATTAAAAGAATGTGAGAAAGACATTAATTAAACTGACCCAAGAATCATTCTTAGTAGGAGCTATTTGCGTTTTTAGTAACAGATTTTATTGGCGAAAAATAAACAGTTTACATTTTCGGAATAATGGAATGAAATGATTGTTTCGGATGCGTTTAGACACGCATATTGGAATGCACTAAAGCTTCAGAGTATAGGTTTAGGTTATAGCTTGTCTCTTCTCTTTTTTGATCCTCCTCATGAATGTTCAACTCTCCTAGACAAATTTGGAATCTCTCAGAGAAATGGACTTTCCAATAACTGATATTTTTAGGACGTGGAAATTGGTTTCACTAAATTGAGAAACTTCACCTGACATTACTTGCTGATTTAATATTGGAATCTTTATTCAAGGACAAAATTGAAAATAATTTTCCAATTTAGATATGTCGAGGGAAGTGAATTACTTCTAAATTCTATTATTACGTCTTCTATATCTATGTTATTAAAAGAAAATAAGTATTATTCAGGTGTTTATTTTCTTGCTTTAACAATTCCTTTAAATATTTTCCCAACAAGTCATGCGAAGAATATTATTTCTTGAGAGAGGAGAATGTTTCTGGAAATTATTCAAAAGTTGGAAGTATCTAATTCTCAGATCATAATTTATACAGCGTGAAAATAGAATTAAAAGGAATAATTTATCTCAAAATTTTATTTTTCACTGTGAGTTTGAATTAAATTAACAAGGGAAAGATAGATACTGCTTATTAGATGCTCAGATCATTATAGGTTCTGAATTTCTAACGTATGAATCTCTGAATGCCAAATCGTTGGGGAGCGAGAATTAGATTTTTGCAATTACATTTAATTATTGATGATGCAAATCAAAGGATTCACAAGAGGGATTTAGATAGTTAAGAGTTTATCTTGCTGTTACTAATTATTGGTTCTACCACGGAATTTAATGGAAAGATATCTGTTATTTGATGGCAAGAATCTCTGGAGATAGCATCCTGGATGGCTGAGACTTGGCGGGATTTTCGGTTTTGGGGCTGCATTGCACGCCGTTAAGAAGAATGACTTAGCTCCCGAGGTACGAGGAGATCATTCATTTTTAGGTTGGTACAAGGCAGCACAAAATTCCGTGTCTCCTCATCTCAAATTCAATAAAAAGCCCTCCAGCGGAAAGAAAGACCGAGGCGCATAGGTTTTTTGTGTTACTTTTGGTGGCCGCCAAAAGTGACAAGTATAAACTATAGAAAACGAGATTGAAGTGCTCAAAACGTTGAATCTTCGCCGTATTTTAATGAAACTTTAGTTTAAAATAATGGTTCTCTACATTATTCTGTTATTAAGATAATTCTAAACATAAACTTGCTACTTCTATTAAATTCTTGGCGTAGACACCATATCATTACTATAAATTGGATATTGAAGAGGAATTGGATGGAGAGAATTAATTATCAAAATATCTACAATATTCAAAAGCCCAAGGAAAAGATCTGATACACTTAATCTCTAAGGTGATTGATACTATTCCAATTATATTTTATTTTCAAAATTACACCAATAGGCTGCCTGTTAAAGGGGAATTGAAGTTTATGATAACTTGATTTAAGGTGATATCTTTCCGATTTTATTTTGAAAGGTTCAAGTCAGAGACTGGACCTTTTTTATTTTCTCAATTTTCATTCAAACCAATACTAAGTTTCAAGTTTTTCAGGACTTTGTACTAGTCTTTTTTACATATAGAAACTACATTGTGTCAATTATATGAATAATATACACTTACTATTTTTCGGGCTATTTCTACCTTTCGCCTACTTTCCCTCCTCTGCTCAAAAAACTGGATTCTAATTTTAGGGAGATTCTACCTTGTAGTTTTAATTATTGGGGCTTTCTTAATGATATTCTTTTTGCCATGTCTTAAGTTGGAGATTCCGTCAAATCTTTTAAGCTATTAATGATACTATTAGGTGGGGGACATAAATTTTTCGGATTTGAATTACGGTATCGACTCAAAGGTAAAATATGAAACTGGCTTTTGGATTTCTTACGCAAGTACATCGAAGAGTATTAACGAAGCAAATCCAGACTCATATGCTTTTATAGATAAACTTGATGAATAGTATTGAGGGAACAAAAAATTTTCCATTTATTTCTCTTCTGCGCCGACATTTTATCGTATAAGATCGGTTGATGGAGTACTGTTTGGATTGATTATAATCTTAAGATATTCGTACTCCATCAGTCCACCATATTTAACCCAATTCGGGATCAAACGGAAGTGCCAATATTTAATTGTCATTTCGTCCTATTTCAATTATAGACTCTCCTCCGCTGTATTTTTGTTTTGGCTCCGGATCCTACCCTCCGTATTACCATGAGTACCGGAAGATTTCCAGAATTGGGATTTGAGGTCTCGCTATGTTTTATACCCAAGGGTATAGCGAAAGCTTTGAGAGTTTTGAGTTTTCTCGCGTCTTGTTGTTTGATAGTATGTTGGGTTTAAGTTGTTAAGAGAAGTGCTATAGCTATGTCCAGTCGATACGACTTGGACTATTAATTCTTCGCAATGGACTCATTTTAGCTTCGCTTCAACTTACAAAGAAACTTTCCAATGGAGGACTTTTTACCCTTCATTTATGCTTTTTCCTGATTAATTTTATTTAGATGCACAATCAACAGTTTTTCTAGAAGACTTTATCAATTTGGATAGGTTTCCAAGGACTTGAATACTTGGACTAGCCTATTTGGTTTTAAATTCATCAGACTTGGGACCATTTTCTTATTTGCCCATTTCTTTGGTGTTGTACCAACGGCAAATTTTCCTCCCTCACTTTTTTTTAAACTTTAACAATCATAATCTTTCTGCCCTGCCATATACGCAGGTATAGTGTCTGGAAGCTTGTTTTTTAGATTGAATGCCCTACTCTCAGAAGAACCCAGAAAGATGAAAGTAGCACTCTCGAATAGAACAGACAGCCCAAGCTGAAATCGTCTATGTCGCTCGGAAGGAAACGAACCTCGTGTCCAAAGAATGGGGCATTGCCGACACAACCAATCGCGCTCGCTGGGTCAAGCTCTGGACGGTTTTGCCCGGGATAGGTGTGGACGCATGCATCGCCGAAAGCGCCTCGATTCTGGTAATGGTTGCAGGAAATCGGTGCTCGTACTTCCAGAGCCGATCATTCGGATCCCGATTACAACGCAACTGGCGCTTCGCTACAAAAGCTGCGTACTCGATCGTGGAATGATATTTTGGATGGCCTTTTTCAATGAAAATTAGTCTGGCTTGGATCTCTCATGCGGGAGGGTCTCTAGACTTAATATAGTCCTCAATCACCCTTCTCTATGCAGGGAAATGTCGAGATGTGCTCGTGGTCGGACAAACGCATTTGTTTGTCAAGGCTGATTTATGTTAGTACCGCCGCGCCTCGACGTCGGCTGATCGAAAGGCGATTGGCTGCACCTGCTCCAAGACCCGCGTGATCGGGTATGAGAGTGGTCCCGGGTGCATTAGACGCATGTCCTCTCAACGCGGAAAGAGATCTGCTGTATTCGAATCTTCGCTCTGGGTCCAGTACTTTGTCTCTCTCTCGCAAATTCTAAGCGCCACACCCGAGCTCTCGCGTCGCAGCTGATCCTACGTATTTTGCGGATACATAGTGGGTATGTAGCGGAAGTGTGACTATTCCCGCTACGTGTTCTCGGGAGTGGTGTGTGTACCAGACTCGAGAGAGCGTGCTCGTTTTAGACTAGTGGGGTGTCTGGAGCAGCGGAAGAAGAGAATCATATTCCGAAAGACTCCTCATCAAGATAACAGTCGGCGTTGTGGTGACATCCTCACGATTACTGTGTTCACCACCGTCGTGCAACTTCACTTCGCAGACAATACTTTTGCTTCTTTGCTCTATCCGGCATCAAAAACTAGTCTAGCGTGAGGGTTACGTGCGAACGACACTCCCGATCCGCTCCCGAAATACAGCTCCGATTCCCTCGGGAGGAAGGCGTTGATTTGATTAGAAGAAGCCAAAAAGGCCCACCGCGAGCGTGAGTATTTAACTGCAAATTCTCAAGTTCTTCAACCTCTTAGTCGCGACACGTTCCTGACCCCATGTCGCCTGGAGCCTCACCGGAGTGGCAGGCGTCTATCGTCCGGCGCAATCGGCTTCATGATTTCGATTAGATGTTGATGAAGGGGCATTGTGGCGACTGAAATCACGAGCTGCCTCTCCTGATTCGCATATGCATCTCCCGGCCGTGGACACCCTTGTCTCATTAGGCTCATGCAAAAAAGGTGTATCGATTTGAGGGGATATGGCCTTGAAAATCGCAGGTTTCAAACCACAATTCTCAACTTCGACACCTCATGGGATAACACTCAAGAAATCATAACTGGTGTCAGCCTGCGCATCTTGGCCTGGACCATGGTCTCTCTCCTCGTCGCAGTGCCTCCGAACCTCACGCAAGGACTCATGCCGCCAATCCGGTGTTCAGTTGCTCAAAATGCCCGATGTTTACTGCTCGGTGTGTCCTTCGATTGCTCTCTGTATTGAACTCTGTGGGTTTGACACAATAGTGCCGTGCCGCGAATATGAGTTTGACGCTTTTTGCTAAGTGGTCTAGTTACTGAGACGACATCATGCCAGAGCAGATTTTATCACCCTCGTAAAAGATGACGGCGCCACTAGAACGCCAAAATTCCTCTATCCAAAGAGTCTTTCTCTCGGACTAGAACTTGGTTGCAACCTCTCGAACTCACTAATTACATGACATTGCCAAAACTGTTATTAATAATCATATATTCAAAATGAGATTTTAGCAAAAAAAGCCCTCGAATAGCGAAAGGCGGGTGCAGCAAGCGCTCCTAATTATCAGTGCGAATTTTTTAACAGCCTCTGTGCGGTGCCGAATGGAAATCTTCATTGTGGTGCTCGAGCCCTTCGCGCGGTCAGATTCATCGGGGAATCGCTAGAACTCCTCTGCATCCGATTTATATTATTGACTCTAGCCCCGCTGCCGAGAGTGTGGGACCAACGTGCGCTTGAGGAATTGAATTGCGCGTGGCCTGGTGTGTATTCTCGGTGGTCAACCAATGCCCTGTGCTATCAAGGAGTCAAAAGAATAACCGAAACAACCCAGCTAGGATCGTAACGGGGTCACCAATAGAAAAATCTTCGTTTGTGTGGGGGCCGAATTATGTCCGATGGCGCTCCAGTGGATTGATCTGCCATCGACCAATGACGATGTGGGTTGAGCCATAATTCGCATTCTTGATATCGGAGGTAGGGTGAGTCCAACGAACTCTTTTACTAGAACGCCACGGCGCACGCCCGTTGCAATGGAACTGAGGGAGGTTGCTGCCATGATTTTGCCAATTAATGTGGTTTCGATGAGACTTTGATGGTCACAAATCCTGGGCCGATGTATTCTAAGGTTTTTTGACAAACATGGACCGCTTCGCACCATATTCACCGGAGGTCTCGCCATCGAATTTTGAAAATTGACCGGTCAAAACGAAATAGTGCGACACCCCTGTGGAGGGGTCTTGAACTTTCCTATTGTGCATTTCCCTCCTCAAGATCAAAGCTTATAGAATCGAAATTCGCGAGACGAGTGCGATGAATTTCTCTGCGCATATCACCTTCTTTGGTGAATACCGGCTCCTGGGATGTTCTTCAGTGTCCAAATAGTAATACTCGGCGATCCTCTGGAGTCTTAGCACAGTGTGAAAACTTTTCAGAGAAAGGCCGCACTCATATTCCCAGTATATCCACGGAAACCTTTATTCGACAACCCATGTTTACGACTCAGGGGGCCGGACTTGAGGAGGATACAGTCCGGTTAGGAAATGTTTCCTCCGGTGATCATGCGTCCACCCGCGCCGGTGGTCACTTTGTCGGTATCCTTAATTGGATCCGTTCAAATATGCATCGGATTGTATCTTTGCACCATGTATACAGATGCACTTGGTGAATGGGGGCATTATTTCCGGATGACATTGCTCTGAATGCGTACATCCCAAAAGATCGATGAGGGAGATATCGCCCGCTTTTTGTGGTGCGACCAATGATTGACTGGGATCTGAATGTGAAACCCGAACCCCGTCTGAATGGTGATAATCTTTACGCTGGCACT
>Ga0163217_1091870_pt1 | contig 12220 bp, 13 predicted proteins | sample SynspAceP_FD_185933 | JGI IMG/M metagenome (GOLD analysis project Ga0163217, IMG submission 185933) | Saline lake microbial communities from Ace Lake in Antarctica - Synechococcus sp. Ace-P (PacBio error correction) | ecosystem: Environmental > Aquatic > Non-marine Saline and Alkaline > Saline ... | reverse complement strand
CACCCCGAATCCCCGGATCAGCGCAAAACGTCGGAATGGCTAAAAGCGCAGTTCGACGCGGGCGCGGACGAGCGATAACACAGTTTCTTTTTCGAGACCGAAAACATTCCTGCGGTTCCGCGATGCCTGCGCGGCAGCAGGGCATCCCCAACCCGATCACGCCGGCGCATTCATTGCCTGTTGCCAACTGAAATCGGCACGCAACTTTGCAACCCGTTGCGGGGCCAAGCGTGCCCCGTCGGCACTGGACGAAGCCTATGCCGCTGCCGATCCGGATGACCGCGATGGGACCTGCTTGTCCACCGCGCTTGCCACCGAAATGTGCAGTGAACTGGTGTCGGAAGGCGTTCGAGAACCTGCACTTCTACACGTCAAACCGGCCGGGAACTGACCCGCGCCGTGTGTCGCGCCCTTGGCGTGACGGCGCAAACATCGCTCCGACGTGGCGTTACAGACCACCTCACAAACTTGCCCTTGGGTTCAAGAACAACGGCACTCTTCTCCGCACGCAAAAACGTGCGGAGATTTTATGCACGCCTTGCCGAAACACCCCAAGATTTACTGAAGCCAGTCCGAAGCGCTGGCGCTTAGGGGCTGTGGAGTTCATGCAGAAAATTCTGGACGGTACCAAACCCCGGGCCGCCATCGGTGCGACTATGGGCTATATGCTGCACGACATTTCGGACGGGCGCGCGGTGTTTCGTGGCACGCCCGAGTCAACGTGACCAACCCCAATGGGACAGTGCACGCGGCTGTACGGCACCTTGCTTGATTCCGCGATTGGCCTGCGCTGTGGAGACAAAAGTCCCCCGCGCGGGTCGGTTTATTACGACGCTGGAATACAAAGATTAACATTCGTGCGTCGGATCCCCCTGGGCATGCAGTGTGATTGCATCGGGACGACGGATCACGTCGCCGCTCTACCCGTGTGGCATGGGAAATTCGCGGGTGCGAGGATGCAAGCTTACGCAACGGTTCGACCACCTGTATCGTGATGAAGGATCGCCCACCTAAGACGAGGCATCGGGGCTCTGGCCCGCCCCGATGCAACAGCTTATTCTGCTGCGATTGCGCTGTCGTTCAGCAAGGGTCCCACCACTTATTGGCGTGAAACGCATATTCGGCCTGACGCACGCCACGTCCCCACAAACGCAATCTTGTACCGCGTTCGACACGGCCGCCGCGCGCCGACGGTTCCCGCTCGGCCGCAGCACCTTCATCCCCATCAGGTTTGCGTCGAACGGCACGGGTTCAGAGTGCAAGGACACAAACGGCACATCCGCGCGCGGGGGATCGCGATGAATCCATAAAAGAGGCTGTTCAGCAGCTGGCCCTCTTCATCATATACGAATGTTCCTGAATGGCTTGGCCGATACCCTGAGCCACACCGCCATGACCGACCTTTCGGCCAGCACTCGGCGTGATCAAATTGCCCCGAACATCGACGACGCGGTATAAGCGTTCGACGGTCAACAACCCCGTTTCGGGTCAATCACGACCTCGGATACATGCGCCCCGTTGGGATAGCTACGCCCCGGCAGGGTCGCGCGTTCGTGATGCATCAACAGATCGTCGCGCCCTTCTGGCGGTCCATCTCGGCGACCCCACATGGTGGGCGTTTCATGTTCACCCAGTCTGCGGCGAAAGCGTTCATCGCAAGCTGATCTGCCGCCGCAGGCACGCCCATTCCTCGCGAACAGGGAAGGCGATAAAAAGGCATCGGTTCATCTGGCCACTGTGGCCAGGTCGCCGTGCTTTGCGTGGTGACAGAGCGCGAAGCCGCCAGTGCCGCCGCCCGGTTGGAATTCAGATCGACTACTCGCCCTGAATTGACCGTGGCACAGCTCTGCCGGAATGCCCGTCTGGTCCGACAGAATTGCCGCATAGAACGGTTTCATGCCCCTGCCGTTAGACTGGTGCCGACAATAGATAAACACGGTGCCATCGGCCATTTAAACTCGGAACCGTTGGCCCCCCTGACCGGATCGCCAAGGATGCTCGATAATAATAGCGACAGCCCCTGCCGCGCCAGCAGCCCCCTGGCTGCGTCCCGCCCTTACGCCGGCAAAACCGTCGTGATCCGCCTCGACCGCAACCACGCGTCAGCAGACGGTTGAAATTCACCCACGTCGTAAAGCTCGCCCCGTGGCCGAGGTTATAGGGAAAACTGTCGGTTGATAAAGTTGATCCGCCGCAGCTCCCACGGGTCGCAACCCAATTCGCGCGCCGCACGGTCCATCAGCCGCTCCAGCACCAAAATCGCTCGGCCGGCCAGCACCCCGATAGGGCGTCGTCGGACAGTGTTGGTGTAAATATCCTTCGACCTGCAAGCCACGTGGTCTGCACGTCATAGACGCCCATCAAAAACCTTGCTGAACAGCAGCGCCTGGAATGGGCTGCCGAAACTGCGGCTGTTATAGGCACCGAGGTACATTTGTGCTGACGCGGTACGCGGTGATCTTGTTGTTTTCGTCAAGGCAATTCCGCCCAGTGACGTCAGATCGCGCCCGCCATCTGTCGCGAGCCATGGCTAACGCGTCCGGTCGGACACCAGCGCACCGACCCCCAGGCCGCGCCGCGCTGCCGCAACGAGAAGATCGGTTAAGCCGCGGCCTTCATGCCGAACCACCGCCGTATCGGGAGTTGGTCACTTGCACATGGGATCGTCATCCAGGCCGACACGAACGCTGGGTTTCCCTTATGTTACACCCAAACGCGCCTGCCTTGTTGAAACTTGCACCTTTGCCGGCGGTCCATTTCAGCATAACAGCCGCGCGGCATCCATCGCGTTGACGATGATCGGTTATCTCCGACGTTCAGCCTGACCGTTTTTGCCGCGCGTCGAATGCCTTTTGCGTGCCTCTTCATTCCCCCATACCCCAGTCGAATGCCATATTGCGGCGCTCGGCGTGCAGCGGCTCGCCGCCACGATCCAGCGTCATATGGGTGGCAGATCGTCCACGGTCGACATATCAGCTCTGCCGCGTCACGCCGCCTGGTTCATCGTCTCGGCGATCACCACGCAACAGTTCCCCAACGAAACGCACACGGTCCTTGGCAAAAGCATGTGGGCGCAACGGCTGGCCCCTCGCGCCATTGCGCTCTGCAACACCGTCGCGGCCATAGAGATATCCATGCCGGCAGCTTCCAGATCCTTGATTGTCAGGACAGCGTGCACACCGTCTGCCTCAGCCGCATCAGCGACATGCGAGCGTCGTGAATCACCCCATGCGGCGACAGGAGACCGGAAGAAAGGCATGCAGCGCTCGGCAGCGCGATGTCAGCCCACCATAGCGCCCCTCGCCGCCGTCAGAAACCGCACATCCTCAGCCCGTTTGACCGGTTGGCTTTTCCCGAACTTTTCCGATCTGGCGGCATCCTTGATCATCTTCGTGGCTTTGCGCCCGGACCTAAGCGCGAAACCGCGATGTCCATATGCATGCCGGCGAAAGCTGGCCACCGCGACGCCAAGTTTTCAACGCCCCAGCCTCCCCTTTACGCCCGCTCGGCTAGAATCATCCCAAAGCTTAAAGCGCACGCTAAAGAAGACGCGATCATGGCCCTCGACCAAGATTTGGACGCGCCCAGGCCGAAGCCCGCCTCTATGCCGCATGGGAAGGACGCCGGTCTTCAAGCCGGTCCATGCCTCGCTGCAAGGAAACCTTCTCCGTCATGATCCCGCCGCCCAACGTGACAGGGTCCGCTCACATGCCACGCGTTCAACAATACGTTGCAGACATTCTGTGCGCTGCCACCGCATGGCGCGGGTTCGACACGCTGTGGCAGCCCGGTCAGGACCACGCGGTTATGCGACCCAGATGGTGTTGAACGCGAGCTGCCAAAGACCAAGCGCCGGACCATTTCACCGCGAAGATTCACCGTTAAAGTCTGGGAGCAAAAGCAAAAAAGTCCGGGGGCCCGATCATCGCCAGCTCAAAACGTCTTGGCCACCTCGCTGATTGGTCGCGCAATGCGTTCACCATGTCCGCCGCCCCCGGGCCCTGCGGGCGAAGAAGTAATTCCCACGATTGCCGTGATCAAAGTGTTCGTGGGATATGTACAACAAGGGCCTGCATCTAATCCGGCAAACGTCTAGTTAACTGGGACCCCGCATTTTGAGACCGCCGATTTCTGACCTCGAGGTCGAATCCAACGGAAGTCGACGGTCACAGGTGCACTTCAAATACCCTTGGGCAGATGGCGCGACCACACCTATGTCGAAAAAAGACGAAGACGTAAAGATCACCCTGACCCGAAGAGCGCGGCTAATATCTCGTCCGACAAACCCGCCCCGAAACCAATCTGGGCGATGGGCGCGCGTCGCGGTGCACCACTTCGGATGAACGCTACGCCCCCATCTCCGGCAAAACTCTGCCGAAATCCCCGTCGGCCAAGGCACAGCCGCCGCCGGCATCCCGATCATCACCGACAATACCCCGACAAGAACTTTGGCTCGGGCGCGGTCAAGATCACTGGGCGCATGACTTTCAACGACTACGCGTCGCGAAAGCGAACACATCCCGCTGGACGGCGCTGATGACACCCGCGGTGCCATGCGCGCGATGGTCTGCCCTATGACGAAGCCGCCGCCCCGCGGCACAAGGCCATCCCGAAGGCCGCGAGACGCCCCTACGGGACGCGACAGAAATAAACCTCGGCCCCACGGAAGAATACGCGGCCTCGACCGGTGCGAGGCGCGCACAAAGGTCATCGCCGACATCCACCGCCGAAGGCTTGCCGTCATTGGGTGCCACCGACCGATCCGCGTTTGGTGCAAACCCCGTCAAAGCCCCCCTCGCCCGCCGTAAAGAGGCGGCGAAAGCGTACGAGACGCTGTCCGCTTGGTCGAGCCCAAAAAGATCAGCAGCCGTTTGGTGACGGTCAAAAAGTCGTTTCGAGCCGATGCTGACCGATCAGTGGTTCGTCCGGACCTCGAAAATTGTGCAGCCGGCCATCGACGCCGTGCGCAATGGTGATGTCCCAAATTTCCTGCCCAAACAAGACAAAAGTGTATTCCATTGGCTGAGAACATCGAACCTTGTGCATCTCGCGCAAGCGTGGTGGGGGCACCAGATTGCGTTTTGTTCGACGACGAGGGCAAGGAATACTGCGCGCCGCGACCGAAGCCGAAGCGCGAGCAATGGCACCTGGTAAAACCCTGACCCGCGACCCCGATGTGCTCGACACGTCGTTCTCTTCCGGTCTTTGGCCGATCGCCACGCTTGGCTGGCCAGCAAACGGAACGAGCTGCAAAATACTTCCCCACTCGGTTGCTGATCACGGTTTCGACATTATCTTTTCTGGGGTCGCCCGAATATGATGATGCGTACGCCCGTGGTCGATCAAAAGCCGTTTTCGAAACACCGTCTATGTCCATGCACTGGTTGCCGACGAGGAAGGCAAGAAGATGTCCAAAATCGTCGCTCCGGCAACGTGCTGGACCCGCTGGACCTGCATTGAACGAAATACGGCGCGGATGCGGTCCGCTTTACTCTGACGCGATGGCCGCCCATGGGGCGCGATCTAAAACTGTCGACCCGCAACGCATCGCGGCTACCGCAACTGTTGGCACCAAACTGTGGAAACGCCCACCGTTTCGCCGAGCATGAACGGCGTGTTTGAAGTAACGTGGACGGTGAGCTACCCACCGCACCCAGGGTCGACCCACACGCTGAACAAATGGATCAGTCGGCGAAACCGCCCGCGTCGCAGAGGTCGACGCCGCCACTGGAAACTATCGCTTCAATGACGGGCCAAGCGCTTTATGCCTATGTCGGGGCAAGGTTTGCGACTGGTATGTAGAGCTGTCCAAACCCCTGCTGCAAGACAGATGCGCCCAGAAGCCGCCGAGACACGCCAGGACGTTGAAATGGGTGCTGGATCAGTCCTTGTTCTGCCACCCGATACATGCCCTACATCACTGAAGCAGCTGGTGGCGCAGACCACCGCAACCCGTCCAAAATGTTGTGCAGGGCGACTGGCCGACCTACCAGCACGGTCGACATGCTGGACGCCGATGCCGAGCCGCGAGCGAGCTGAATGGGTGATCGGCCTGATCGAATCCATGTCGTTCAGCGCGTGCGCAGATGCAACGTGCCTGCCGGACTAAAAGTGCCTATGCTTTATACCGACATGCGACGCCGCTGGCCAGAAACCGCATGGGACGGCAACGACGGCGATGATCCAAACGTCTGGCACCGGGTCGAAACCTTGGAAAAGCAGAGACTTTCCCAAAAGGCACCGTCCCTATCGCGGCACGGGGCCAGCTTTGGCTTGCCGCTGGCCCGGCTTGATCGACATTGACGCTGAAAAAGGCGTCTTGCAAAAGTCGCTCGACAGCAGCAAGGAAAATCGGGGGCGGAAAGGACGTATTGAACAACCCAGAAATTCGCGGCCTCCGCCGCCTGCCGAAGTGGTCGCCGAAGCCCAAGCAATCTGGATGCACCGCCAAGAAGAAGCAGACCCAGCTTCGCCGCGCTGAACCGCTTGGCGGAAACTGGGAATCCGGGCTGCTTCCAAAGCCTCAAATCCTCGCCGAAGGCATGAAACTCTTTTTTTTTGAATGCACAAAAGAGCCTTCGGCGAGGATTTTTTACCATTTGGAAACGGATGTCTGCAACAAAATGATCTGCGGCTCCCGCTGGGAAGCAAGATCTCCCATTGAAGGCCCCGGTCTGAGGCCATCAGGCGGGGCTGACTTTTTCGCGCGTTAGTCTTTTGAAAACCGCGGACGTTTGCTAACTCTGCGCTGGATAAGCCTCCATCTGGTGCGGGCGTCCTAGCAGCGCGGCCTGTTCGCGGGATTCGCCGCAATACGGCATCCGCACGCCCTACCTCGCAAAGGGCGGTGAGGACGCTTTAGCGCTTTTATCGCGCTCGGGCGTTTTGCCGCGATGTGGTGGCGAGCGCCATCGCGGCGGCCAGCGAGCTTCGGTGATTGGGTGATCAGCCCCCAGCGTTCGGCCTGTTCTGCCCCGATGGTTGTGCGGTATAGTCAAACAGTCGCAACACATCGCCACGCACCAGTTTTGGGAGCAACACCATGCCGCCCAATCCGGCACGATGCCCCATTTTCATTTCCATCACGGGCCATTTCGTTATCGGGGGCAGCGATGCGGATATCCGCCCCAAGGGCCAGCTGCAGGCCCGGCGCCATAGGTCTTGCCGTGCAGTGCCGCGATCCACGGGCACGCCGACCGCGGCGTCCAGACCCATTGCCCACCTCTTTGCCACTGGTTCCGTGGTCCTCGTCGCCGTGGTACGCCGTGCATCATCCGTTCGGTCGGGTCACCGCCGGCGAGCGCGCCCATGCCCACCGATGTCGATGCCTGCGCAGAAACGCCTTGCCTCGCCCGAAATAACCACCGCCCGCGCATTGAACGCGAGCCACCTCGTTTCCGGCAGCGATCACAGCGGTCGAATCATGTCTTGGTCAACGCATCATTTTGTCGGCCGCGGGTTCAGGGCGCACATGGGCGATGTGGTTGTCTAGTGACGGAAACGCGCTCATAGGATCCTCCTTGAATTTTGGCTAGTTTTGCCACGAAGTCGCGTGTTGCAAAGCGAAACGCTACGGCACCCAACACGCGCGCGCTGGTGCGGATGTGGCTTGCCCGAGGAGTCAGATGCAGTAACTGGAACGCAGACACAGTATCGCCTCAACCCCGCTTGCCCGAGCCCGCCCTCTACCGTGCCGTTTGTCGGTCTAAACACAGGAACGCGCCATGGCCGCGCCTTTGACGCGCGGCTGGGGGCGAACGAGAACGTCTTTGGCCGCGTCCCCCCGCGCGGTTTGATGCGGATGGCTAACCAACAGTGAGTGTTATGGCGATCCCGAAAGCCATGATCTCACGCGCGGCCCTTGCAGCGCATCATGGCATCACGCCCGAGAGGCATTCATCGTGGCGAAGGCTCGACGGGTTGCTGATATCTTGTGCGCCTCATGGTTGGCAGACGAGCGACCGGTCGTGACGTCTGCGGGGCCTATCCGACATTCAACTATCACGTGGAGGGCTTTGGTGGCGTGCTTACAAAAGTGCCCTATGCAGACGATCACGAGGATCGGCGGCGCTGTTTCCAGGCCGCCGAGTAGGACGCCAAGCTTGGTCTATCTGGCCAACCAGACAACCCCAAGGGCAGCTGGCACGACGACCCCACTTCATCACCCGCGCGCTAAGCTTGCCGCAGAAAGGATGCCTGCGTGGTGCTCGACGAGGCCTATGTCGATTGCCGCCCCCGATGGGAACCGCCCCCGACCTGCCTGCCGATCATCCGCGCCTGATCCGCATGCGCACCTTTTCCAGGCGCATGGATGGCAGGTGCGCGGGTTCGGGCTATAGCCACGCGCGCCGGCATCTGATTACGGCCTTTGGCAAGGTGCGAAACCCCCCCCCCCCAACTTTGGATAACCCGTGCTGCCCAAGCGGGCGCCCTCGCTGCGCTGCAACAGCAAACTGGCTGGCGCATTTCAAGCCCAGATTTGCCAGCCGCACGCACCGGATCTCGCAGATCGCAATCTTGACAACGGGTGACGTCCCTCCCTCTGCCTCGAATTCGTCGCATCGGACTGCGGTGCTGAGGCAGCTTTGCCAAGCGGTGCTGGATGGCTGGTGTGCGGCGCGTGTTGCTGCCGACATGCCGCGTCTCGCCGCGCCGCCAATGAGACCGCTGCGCCATCACGCTCAAGCTGTGGCACGCCCGGAAAACATGATGCTTTGCACTGGACCTTGCCGCGTGTCTACTTGCGCGGGGAACCGCGCGTGTATTGCGGCCAGGCCCCAATTGCCGCTTAGACCACACCTATGTACAGCGCCCAAGGAGCGGACGATCGCCGGGTTAGCCCCCCGCAACCGCAATTCACTTTCCGTTGCAGTGCGCAAGCTCAGTTCGACCGCCCGTGAGCCGCCGCCATGTGTATACGGTGCAATTCATGCCGCTGTTTATGCCATGCATCGAAGGACTCTCCATCATCCCGCCCGAGAGCATGCGCACCCATCACGCGAATCTGCTCGCGTTTTGCAGACCTGTAAGCCCCCAAGGCTCCATAAAGTTGGCGTCGAATTCGGCTGGACCTCGCGGCGGTAAAGACCCCGTGGCTTACTGGAGAGTTGTCTTTGATTCTGGCGAAATGCAATATGAGGCACAGCCCACTATGTGACCCGCGATAGCGTGAGTATTGCACGCCATCCGCGCCACCGCGCGATTGCCGCCAACGAGAGCGCTGCCAAAGCTGCCTGTCTGCGCCGTACTGGGCTTTCAGCCTCTCGAGCGCCCCGTTCATAGATCCAGTACGAGCAATCGTAGGCGGTGCGCGATCGGCGCGGCGGGTCACGAGCGCGAACTAGCCCATTCCAGCCGCACAGATCGTCATAGCCGTGGCCGCCATACAGCCGTCTGCCCGCGCCATCTACAATCGATAAGCGCGCCACCTATACGGTCTCACGACAGAGAGCCCAGTGGCGATCACTCCGGGCGCCCAGGCACAGCGACACCGGCGCAGTCTGCCTTTCTCATCGCGCACGAGATCATATCCACGCGCGGCCCCAGTCCCATAGATGGTGTGCCGCGTACTGGCGACCGCTCGGCCCCCCAAGATATGGATAATATGACGACACGACTCTGCTCTGTCGGACAAAGTTGACTTCCTCTCCATCAGTCGCGACGTGTCCGCGCAGGAGATACCCGGGGGTGTACGATCAGCGGCCATCGAGGCCGGGCTGCTGTCAGCGTGGCCTGCGGTCTACGCGTTCCGGCGCTGGACCGTATCAGACACATCTGACGAGCGTCAGCCCGGGTGGCGCGTAACCCATCATACAGCGCCTTTTTTCTAGCAGTGCACCACAATCTGCGACCTCGCGCCCCAGGTCATCCCCCTCCCTCGACGCTGTAGCCACCTATGCCGACGCCGTACCCGCGACCGACTTTTCCCATGTCCAACGTCCATGGTGAGATGAAATCCCATGGCGCCGCCGAGCATGCTCTTCGGCTATGCGCGCAGCACCCGAGGCGGCAGATAGTATATTCTCGACAGCACCCCACGCTTCCATCACACAGCGTGGAATTGCCGTGGAATCCCACTTCTTCCCGATGGAACCGACGGGAAAAACTGCGTTGCGGTCCCCAGGAAGGCCGTTCTCCTTTGACATGAAACTGGGAACGATGAACAGCGCACGCCCTTGATGCCTTCGGGGCCGCCGTCGATTTTGGTCCAGCAACAATGGATGATGGTCCGCCATTTCGTGTCCGCCGACGAGATAAAAGATTTTTGGCCGGGGTGATTTTATAGCTGCCGTCTTCTTGTGGGCTGCCCTTGCGTACGCATCAGACCCAGATCGGAGCCGCAGTGGGCCTCTTGTGAGCGTCATGTGCGCGTCCATTCGCAGGACCACCATGTTCGGCAGATACGTATCTTTTTGCGCGTCGACCCGTGGCGCCAGAATTGCGGATGCTGCCACATGGGTCAGACCTTGATACATGGTTGGAACGCTTGGTTGGACGGCCGAGAACATCTCGCCGACAGCGGTGCCCAGAAACGTAGGCATGTTCGCCGCCGTAAACTGCTCTGGCAGATCCAGACCGTCCAGCCGCCTTCTTTGACCTTTTCAAAAAACGCTTCTTTCTTTAAAAACCTTTTGGGTGTAAACGACGCCATTCTCCAGACGGCACCCTTCCGATCAGCCGACTGCGTCAGCGTGCCAGCACTTCGGAGGTCAGCTTGCCGCGCTTCTTCGAGGAATGCAGAGGTGAATCCGCTTCCAAGTCGTCATAGCCGCGGGGTCGAGACGCGGTGACGTTCAGCACTCGCTGCAGTACATAATTGCAGATCTTTGATCGGGGCGGTGTAGCTCGCATGTTTGTTTGGGGTGTTCTCCCTTGGCCATCTGGCCGTCGTTTGCGTCAGTATAAATTGGTCGGTATAAGTGATCGGGTGCGCCGGACCGTGGGCCTATTCTGCGCGGTTGTCTGGGCGCTGTTATGGAGGGCGATCATTTTTCCCCCCATTTCAACTGGTTTGCAGGTTCGTCTATGGCGTTGTTAAGGTCGCGCGTTGCCCTCGAGGTCGCCAGACCGTTCGCGCGCGATTCATAGGTGCGCGCCAACTGTCTGCTGGCTGGTCACCCCATATGATACAGGTCCAGCACACTGACGGATTTTTCTCGAGCTGAACCAAAGCGCTTGCCGCGCGTGATCCAGTTTCAGCCGCGCCACAGTCGCGCTTTGTGAAAAACAATCGCTTTTGGCCCTGACTTCAGGAAAAAAAGCATGTCTTTACGCCCTCGTAGAAACCGCAGGGGCGCGGGCGTACGGCAAAGGCTGTACACAATCTCGCGAATGGTCATCGAGTGGTCGACATATGGGGTACTCGCTATTTCTATCACATTAGTTAAGAACGGTCAACGCTGCCTATATGAAGGAGCGATATAACCTAGAGCAAGCTTACGTAATCCAGACGTCAACGGTCAAACAATGGCTTTACGTTGTGGCTATTCTACGTAAACCTGAGCCCATCTAGGTTTTCGGCACTTTTTGTCTGATCAGGGCTGGCCGCCTAGGTTGGTTGGTGGAAGCCAATGCGACGGCGGGAGCTGACAACATGTCCAAGGAGTTGAGCACATACCATTTTATGCGACCGCCCGCGAGGGGCGTCGTGTTTCGGCGCTGGTGGTTCTGGTGCACCGTTTGCAGAAAGCACAGATTTCGCCACGTGACCTTACCATAGGTATGATGTGCCAATCCGTTGGGGGAATCTAAAATTTCGCTGTCCGATCGGATTCCGCCCGCGTTCAGCGGATTACACTGCGAGCGCCTGTATCTTGATGATCCGTTTCCCGCCTTCGCGCGTCGCGGATCAGCCCGTTTTTTCTCGGCAGGACCTTATAGCAGATGACCACGCCGACCGACAACACAATGAGGCCTATATTGCGCATAGCAGAGAGCACGGTTCGGTTGATGGCTCGTCTGTCAGGCTTCGGGCCCTCAGGCGCGCAACGCAATTGTGCGAGCATCGGTTTCCACGAGGCAGGCCACGCCCGTCTCAGGCCGAGTGACGCTCTGCAAATGGCGAGCCAGCTTGCCCCACTGCGCTTTTGTGCATTGTCGAGGGCCGCGGCGTCTTACCGCCGGACTCTCCCGCGCGAGCTAGAGCTGCTGCGCTGATCGCCGCGGGGGAAAAGCAATTACGTCAACGCGCAGATTATGGGCCGTATCAAGGCATACGGTC
>Ga0163217_1043197_pt1 | contig 12220 bp, 6 predicted proteins | sample SynspAceP_FD_185933 | JGI IMG/M metagenome (GOLD analysis project Ga0163217, IMG submission 185933) | Saline lake microbial communities from Ace Lake in Antarctica - Synechococcus sp. Ace-P (PacBio error correction) | ecosystem: Environmental > Aquatic > Non-marine Saline and Alkaline > Saline ... | reverse complement strand
TTCCCGCGGTGGTAAAATAATATTTCTTGCACCGAAAATTTCAACATTATCTTAAAGGGAGATAACCCCCATCATCTTTTTTTTTTTAGAATAAATAAAAACCAAAATGAAGCAAATTTTGCCAAAATTTCATGAGAAAATGCCCCACTGATAAACTGTTTATACAACAAGGGAAATTATTTTTTTCAACTATAATCCATATTAATTCTTCAATGTATTTTGATACGTCCTATTTTAATAGAACGGTTCATATATAAAAAGTAAAACGGAGGTTTCCTCTAACAAAACATTTTTTAAATAAGAATGGGATCTATTACGTGCTAAATTAATCCTTGGTCAATTATTCTTTCATACGCCTTCATTTGCTACATTATAATCTGTTGTTCCTCTTATTCTTTAGTACGCAATTACCCTACAAATATTTTACATATCCCTGTAGATGTGTAAGATCAAATCTTTTTTTGGACTAAATAACCTTTCTGTATTAAGCGGGGATCTGCATTGTAATTGCTGTGTGCTGGTTCAGCAATCTAATCTGTTCATTGAGAAGGCAAAGAGGGGTTAAAATTAGTTTTGGAATTTTATTGCTTCTTTGCAATTCTAGCCACTTTCGATTGAAGTCATTGACTGGAACCGATGATTTCCATTCCTTTAAAAAGTTGACTCTGCATATATAAAATTCCGCCATATTGGCAAATGGGATAAACTGTGATAATATCCTGAGATGCAGCAGTAAAGACCAATATCTTGCAGTATTTATTTCTTAACTTTATAGCATAACAAGAACGGATGTAAGGGTCTTCATAAACACGTAATTCTCGTAAGGATCAAACACGTTAGATACATCACTTTTGAGTAATCCTACTCATTGTTATCGGTCCATATGATAGCGACTAGCTAAGTTCTCTATATCTCTTTGCTGACCATAGATCGGTAGATGATGATCTTCTGTCGTTATTATGCTAATCTTTTAATTGTCTCGTATATTTGTAAAACTCTACATCTGCAATGTGATCCGAATTGAATAATGTGTCAAAAAAGAAAGCATCCATGTTCAAGGAGGGTCATCAGATGTTTTTCAAGTGGCAATTAACCGAAGCAACTAACCAGCATCAAACCAATAAGATGAATAGTCGCCTGACTCTAATAAATAAGAACTTGTTCTTCAATATTTTGTAGGTAGACACCCCAGTAACCTAAAATAGTTATTTCCATCATTTAACATTCTCTTTTCAACTTATTTTAATTAACCTTACAAACACTCTTGAATTATTTTAAAAAAAAAAGTCCTTTAAACGTAAAAAGACTTTTTATTTCAGGTTATTATTTCATTATGTAATCTACATCCTAATAAACAATTTGTTTTTTTTTTGAATACCATAATTTGAGTTCCGGGACATGCATATAGCTTGTTGATAATACAGTGTAATACTAAATTCCGACCATAACACGCTTGACTGCATATAGGATCCTGGATTATCGACAAAAATCTTTTTAGCGTGCTTGAAATATTTCTTCTTGCTTGATGATTGTATGTAAATTGGGATGGCATTAGCCCATCGTTTGATAATTCTAAACAAAGGTTTTCCACAGGAATTCTAAATATAATACCTAATATCCTTAAAATGAATGTTCAAAATTTCTCTATTGCTCAAAAGCTACAAGGCATCTTCAATCCATCGCGACCAAGTTGACGTCGATTAAACTTCCTCATTTCTTGTTAAAGTTGGGCCATTTTATTGTCTAAAGAAAACACTTTGAATGGTAACAAAAAGAATCGACCTTCTTTGGTGTTACAATTCCAAGCCTGTGCCTCGTTGGCATATTAATTTTAATGGCGCTTCGTTTTTGATTAAATTGCAGAAAATAATGGTTAAACCTCAGACCCTACTGAGGACTGTTCTCCGGTTATATTCTCAAAAGATTTATTATATGTCCTATTTCGGATGCATCAATCAATTTTAAAAATAAATATTCGGTTATCGGTGAGTGCCTTATACGAATTGCCTCACTCTAACGCTTTGTCTGTATGTAATTATATCTAGATTACATATCTTCATCCATTCTTTTTTAATTTCAAAACTGTTTTTTTTCCCCTTATGAACTATGAGGTTCAATTTTTTCCAGGCTAGTTATATCCAGATTAATCATTTTTGAAAGTACTCTATAGTTACCAGAACATCATATGAATAGTTCTGGATGGAGCTAACTTTTGTAAACGCCATACGTTCAATTTCAATTCATAGATTATTCTTTTGGACGCTTTTAATCCCCACTTTTGCTACATCACATTTGAGCGTAAATATATTGGTAGTTACTTCAATGAACAAGGTTCGTCTTCCAATATGTTCAACCTTCTCCATTTCATAGAAGGCGTTTATTCATAGAATAAGTGTTTTTCTTATCCTTTTTTCTAATTATTTAAAGGTATTAAAGTAACTTTTATACGTTTACTATTTTCCCGCATTCTATCTTATAATTCCCTTTCGCATATATCTTTGTCTTCTAACCGGAATGCCATTATAGTTGTGATAATTAGTTGATATAAGCGGATTATAGAAAAGACATCTGAGTTTCCTTCACTGTAGATTAGTTGTCATCTAATCCCAAATCTTAATCAATTCTAAAGCTTACGCATGCATATCTTGTATCAATGGTTTCAGCTTCCCAAGATTCGATTGGAAACGCGTTTCGTTTTCTGGTGTAAGTTTTTTCCGCCTATTTAAAGAATCTTCCATATGATTAACTCCAAAAGGTAAATTTTCTCATTTTCAATATTTTTTTACACGGTACGCTGTAGTTCAGACCAGTGAATACCCCACCAATAATAGCAAATTTTTCTTTTTTTTTGCCCTTTTTCAATTTTCTTCGCCCCTTATAAACGTCGAATAATCAATTAGAGGTTTTCGTTAGATAATCGAGGGCATATTACATTCATTTGAATGAATCTTTATTGCCTTATACCAAATTTAATTTTTATTTCAATGTTTACTGTCCATTCTATTTTATATACCTCTCGTCATTGAAGTAACTGTATCTTTAAATAATTATCTTCATGAGTAACAATGGTGTGAATGGAGATACCTGTGTACACGATGATTGCCAATGGAAGGCTATTCCATTCTCGTCACATGTTGACTTCCTGACATCTGTTCACCCTTGCTATTTACGTATATTGAAACGGGTTATATTTCAACTCTTCTGCTTACCCGCTACGACAAATCACGCAGATCTTCCTTTATGAGCGACCATGGGGACTCTAAATAATATCTTAGGACCTTTACCTAACAATATAGAATCTTGCTTCTTATCAGTTCCATCCCGGGTATCTCCAGCCAGTACCAGTATCTAGTGCAAAATGCAATATTTACAGGATTCGACTAAGTAGTTGAGCTTTTTGCTCACGTAAGCCCCACTTCTATTTCATTGCACGTTCCCAAACAGCAATGCTCATTTGGATGTCCTTACGTGCAATATTTTCCAAAACTTTTAGTTACTGCAGTACCAATGCGATTGATCCCAGGCTTTTGTAATAAAATTAGATTGATTCAATCGTTTAAATTCAATTACGGAGTTCCATACTCCTGGTTTATCACACCCCAATGATAAATGATTCTTTCTTTATTTGTTGCACCTATTGTCAAAACATGTCTTAATATATTATGCTTCATATTTCGTTACTTCTGTCGTTCTATGAATTGATAGTGGTACACTGAGGCTAGCAACTAACGCTTTAGATGCGATAGCCGGGCTTTTGCTTTTGTTACCAGTCGTTATCTGAACTTTGTTGAGCTTTAATAAGTTCTTTTGAGACGTTGGGTACGCGCTATCCCTATGCAATGTTTTGAAATATGATTCAGTAATTAGTACCTTCATTCGTAAGTGTCGCGCTCGCTCTCTGGTGACGAGCTTATGGTGATCATGTTGTGAATAATCTGGCGAGCGGGTCGGTGATCTAAATGCGTTATGAACATCATAATGACTTGTTCCAGGTCTTTTGGGTGTTTGAATGGGACGTTTGTATCTTGGCCTTCCTGATGAGGGATAGGAGGTTTAGGATTGTGGTTGTTGGTCGGGTGGAGATGATGGTCTGTCATGGTGGCGTAATTGCTCACGATCAGAATAGATAACGATATTGAGAAGTGATTTTTCAGAATATTTGACAAATAACCCTTCGTCTTCTTTCGTTTCAGTCACTCTAGCATTGTTATCTTGTAATTATTGAGTTCTATACGTTCATAATAAAATGACCTCGCGTTATGTTTTTATTAATAGTGAGGTTGATTGGTTGTAATAAGTTATAACTATATGGCTAATAGTTTAGAATCTCGTAAAAGAGGAGATCTCGGGGGGTTGCTTCGCAGGGCCCTGTCTACTCCGAATTTGGGCTGCAGGATACAGTTGGTGAATCTGTAAAAGAGCTAGAGATGGAGTTTCTGATGTTAACAACTTCGTGCTCTTGCTTGTGTAGTGTAGGCATTGTACTGTATCTATAATAGGGATGGAATCATAGATTCTCGGATGCTATTGTCTGCGATTGTGATTGGGCTGTGAGCTTGTTCCTCCGGATTTTATTAAGTGTTGACATGATTACTCTAGGCTTGGTTTGCAAATGAGTTGGTTGTCGCGCGTCCATCTAGGTTGCATAAAATGTGTAGATAGAGTGTGTTGCGTTTGCGTGGAAATGGTGAGAAGATGGGGTGTATGCGATATTAATAGATGCGTTGGTGTAGTTGATTGTTCGATAGACCGCTTCTTCTTATAGATGATTCAGTTTTAGTGCAGCTAGTGTATGTTGGAGTGCCGCGATTTGTTGCGTTGTGTTTTGGTTATCATCGAAAAGATTGCGGTTGTTTCTGATGTGTTTTGTCAATTAATGCATCATATTCTGGGATAGGAAATACTAGCTTTTGTTATTTGAAGTTTTTGTGTGGAGTCATGTTTTGAAAATTCAAGGAACGTTGTTAGTTTGTTGAATGCAAATCAGCATGTTTGTGGGAGGGATATTCAGTTGCATGGCTCCCCTGGTTAGACGGCACGGTTCCTGGCTGGTCTGGTGAAGTCTGGGCTCCATTCATGGTAGATTTATTCCTGGAAATCCTTGAGCGTTTAGTGTGCATGGTTGAAGAAGAGCGCGGTATCGTAATGAGGGTGGCGTTGGTCTACGTCGCGATTTTGGATTCGGAACGAGGTGTGCTATCCCGGAATAGCTAGATAGACGGAATGGTCTAGTGGGTATGTTGTTCAGGGAGACATGGGGATTTGTTGTGCGATATGGGTAGGTTCGACCGTTTGCAATGAAAATTTCTTGTGATGATAATGTTTTTTTGCGGATTTGGTTCCAAATTATTGAAGATGGGGTGATTTCTGCATGGAGTGGTGACTGTCTTGGGTGGGTGATTTGAATTCTTATCTATGGTTCGTCGCATTATTCTAAGACGTTCACTTTCATTAGGTGCAGGCTCCTTGTTGTTTTTATAGGTTTTGTGTGCTGCTTGTGCCTTCGATATATGAGCTTAATTAAACCCATGGGTATGATTTTCTTCATCGGTAGTTATGGGTGTGTGTTGTATATTTATCATGTTTTTGAGGTAGGCTCTTTCGCTTCTGGTAACTATCCTCGCGCTCTCGCTTCGTGTAAGTGGCGTCGTGTGTCGGTTTTGGTTATGAAGATATATAGTGCCGTGATAGCACTATGAGGGTGTTGCTTATTGTAGTCTATTCTTGGTTGTCAGGTGATGGGGTGTGGTCGGTTATGCTTGTCGTGGACTACGCTCTTAACGAGAGATGATTTTTTCCCTTCGCGCGGAAAAGTCTGTGTGTTGAGGTGTTGTGGGTGGGAGCCGTCCTCACGGTTTGTCTGTATGTGTGCTTTTGGTGGTGTGGAGCTATGTGTTAAAGTAGAGAATGGCACAGGAGATAGTGACGTGGTGTGGACACTATGGACTACCGGAACGCATCTAGAGATCCCTTTTCGTAATGTGGTGGTAGTATGGACTTTACAGTCATGTTTACATAGTATCTATAGTTCGATCCTGGCTTCGTGTCTTGTTAATGTGAGGAATCGCTCGGCAGTGATGTGCGGGGTTTTCTCTTTGTCAGTATCCGACATTTTGATTTATCTCTTCTAACTTGTTCAACCGTGGTATTCCTGAGTTGGTGCCGTGAATGTGCGTAAGTGCCGTGCAGTGTTTTGGTCTGTGGACCAGTCCTGCGGATTAAGCCGGTGAGCTTTTAGCTTAATCGCCGGTGTGGTTGTTGTGCTGATGTATACGGGTTTTTAATGCAGGATAGACAGGGGGGAAGATCTCAACCCCCCAGGAGTATTTGAGGTGGTACAGGGGCATGAGGGCACCGGGGTTTACATGATTCGAGCCGCTTTGGGTATGTGACTATTTTTTGTTTCTTTTCTAGAAAATGAGGGGGGCTATTCTCTGATAAATTTGCTTATCGTTTGATGGTGGGTTGCATCGTCATCTTTGAACTATTTCCTTTATCTGTAGCGTATGGAATTACCTTATTGATGTTGAATGTAATGTGTGTGGCGTGCATGAACATGAGTGTGGTATTGTGATAGCAAGTCTTTAATAATAAGGTACTTTGATTCTATTGTATGTTCTTACATGGTGTATTTTTCGACAACGTGCAATATTGTTATTTTGGGTACTTCGCTCTAGTGTAACTTCTGGTGTCATTTCTCCTTTATTTACTTCAAGCGTTTAGTGTAACTATTTTGGTGCTTGAATTCTCCGCTAGCGATCTATAAGCAGACTGGAGTAATCCGAAGACTGTTCCAGGCGTACTTGGATTAACTAGGGCAGGACGTGCATGATGAGAAAAACGAAAAGTCTCGTCTGCTAAGCGCTCGCGCGATAGTTAGTATCCAGTGGGTTTCCGGTTTGTGGTGTCAGGGTAGACTCCATCATAGGCTGGTGCTTGGGGAGCTGTCTTGCTCTTGGTTGTTAATTGTAAAATGAGTATCGGTGCGATTGTCTAGAAGTTGTTGTAATAGGTGGGGCAGTCGACGTGTTGCGATGGTGTTGCTGTGCGTCACTTATTTTTTATCTGGAATGTAGGCTCTTTGTGAGTTGGTGATTCGCTCTATTATGCGGTTGCGAGTTGAGGAGGGTGATCCTAAATGTGCAATGTCGATACAGTCGCTGTCTTATATATGTACTTTGTTCCATTAACTGTTAGAACACGAGCGTGATGGTTCTTCAGGTGTGTAGCTGAAGTCGCATGTTGGTAGTTTCTGTCTGTTTTCATGCTAATGATAGTTCAATGTGATTGTATTTCCGGGTATGTTTTTTGGTCCGTCTCAGAATTTGAGATTTTATTTTGGAATTTCAGGAATCTGTAGATATCAGTCTGCAGGGGTTATGCAAGTACTAGAGTGGTATTTACTCCAAAAGGAGTAGCTAGATAGGTTGTTCAGCTATTGTAAGTTCATATTGGTTGTTGTGCTCCCGCCCTTGATATGTATTTTGTACGAGGTGTTTGCATATCTTCACTTATTATTGACTAAGTAATAGTGACAGTGTGGAATGGCGGTTACTATGCAGTTCAGTGTGAGAGACTGGGGCCGCAAATCTTGAGTTCATATGGAATGTTAATGAGTCGTTTAGGCTATATTTAAGTGTTTTTTCCTAAAGGAAGGTAAGCAAGTTAAGGTCATGCTTTCTCGTTTTGTATCTTGTTTGCAGTTAATGTCGACGGGTGTGATGATTGCTGATATGGGCGGAATATTTCGTTCTCACATGAAGCTCTTCAGGATTTGGGGCGGGGTGGTGGTATGAAGTGTGTTGCTGCCGTTCTTCGGGTAAGGTAAGCTCAGGGATGCGGATTCTGACCTGCTGGTAGGTACATGTTTTACGTTATATGGTCTTTCATGGCGTAGTACAGGGTTAGGCTAAGAGGAGGGATGGTTGGATGTAGACGTTGAGATCAGATTTGTGGTGCCCTGGTATCGCCCAGCGTGGCGTGTATCATACGGGAACGTTGTGTTGATTAGCAATGCTATAAAAGAATGGCCATATGCGCAACGCTCTTCTAAATTATAATTTCTACTTGTCGTAGTAGGAGCTCTTATTACATTAAAAGACATCTGTATTCATTTGGCGATTAGCGATAACTCGATTGGTATATGGTTGGGCGCATGTATCTCTGAAGCAAATATAAAGGATTCTTAAGAAACGATTAATGGGTTGTCCGTTTCGTGGTGTTAGGTCTGCACTCGATCCGTCCAGATGGTGGTGTGATATGCATAAAGGTAGGTGTTTTGAAGTGTCTCTGTTCTAAGTTAATGACGAACCTTGTACAGTGCGACGGTGGCCATTACGTAACATGCTATTTTGCTTGATAATTAGGTTATATTTGGAGTTTGGAAGATTGATGCCTTGAAGTATGTTGATGTCTAGATGATGGTTGCGCGGGTTTAGCATTGATTTCGGTCTCAACGAAGTGAAAGGAATCTTGCTAAGGATCTATTGTCTAAGGGGTAGATGACGACTGTGAATCTCTTGTTGATCCTCTAATTTTTATTATGGAAGGGGGAGGAATCGTAATCTCTTGTTCATAGAGTATTGTTGCGCATGGCTTGGCATGTTTGGGTACAGTTAGGTTCTATAGTAAGTCATCCATTCGAGTTTTGAGTCAGGATCTTGCACCGGGTAATCTGTGGATCACAAACACCGTGGTCGTAGATTTGCTTGGGCGCGCACTTTAGCGCTATATTAGTACGTTAGTGTGTAGGGATAGCTCGATTTTGTGGTGTTAAACGTCGAGAGGTTGCGGATTTTGTCTGCAAGGGTTTATGTGATTCGAAGGATTTTCGTCGATTTGTTCAGTTAGGATTTTTAGTGCCTTCGTGTTGGGCTTATTCATAGAAAGCCAGTTGTGTTATGAGCAGTTTGTTTGGCTTTAGCGTGAGATGTTTTGGTTTTTTGTGGTTTTCGTATTGGCTTCTCGGTTTAGCTCATTTGTTCGCTCAGTTATTCGTTTCTTGAGTTTAATTGTGATTGAATTTGAAGAAACTGTATCGTGTGTTGTATGTTGATTTGTTTGCTATCGGTGATCTAGTCAAATTCTTCTATTATATTTCTTTTTTGATGATGTCATGTTGCGTTGCTTTTACGTTAAATTAAGTTTAGTTTCGCCTCGTCACTTCATCCGGATCCAGAATGCGCCGTTGTTTTATTCTGTTTTTTTAAGTTCGAGCGTGTTGAAGTTTTCTTTACTACGTCAAAGTGTTGACTTGTATGCGTGATATTGTTACGCTGTGGATTATCTTGGCTGGTTCGGCTGCTGGTTTTTGTGGGCAGTAGTTCTTCATTGTCTTTTGACAGTCCGAGGGCTTCACCGCAAGCCTGTTCGTCCATTCTGTTAGTAATAGTTGGACCTCGTGGCTAAGATAATTTGTCACTAAGTGTGACGACTTACAATTGTCTGTAATACTACCTTAAATTCGGTCTACACGTTCGCTCATTTCATAGCATTAAGCTGTGTTCTTCGTGTTGGACGGTGTGAATGAGTATATACTTTTGTTAGTGAGTAGGTGTAATTACATTGTCAAATTCACAAGTCTTAGTAAGTTGAACGCAGCAGGAACTATATTGTGAATCTATCTAGTGTTTGTTTTTTTTAGTCTAATGCTTATGGCAATCTGCATAAGCTCCTTCGGTCTTTTTGTGCGTCCATGATTTTTTTGTATTTTTTTTTGTCTGTTGTTTGGGTTATCAAATTTTCGTTTGTATGTGATATTCAACAACTCAGTATGTGCGATGATTACGAATATTGAATTTATAGCTTAGTCAGCGGCAACCTGTTGTGGGTCAGGATCAATCAGTTGTGAGCTAGCCTCAGATGATTCTTGAGGGTCGCGAATATTTGCAGCCATGTCAAGATGGTGTCAGGGGGTTCGCATTTCGGTGTTAACATCGTGTTTTTGGGGTTGGTGGTGTTGTGCATCTTTCGTGCTAATTGTAATCGGTGCTTATATGTGTTTTGTAGATTATTGTTCGAGGTGAATTTCTCGTTGTGTATACTGGCTGATCACGGCATCCTAAAGTAAGAAGTCTGGTTTTTACCATTATGCTTTGTTGAGTAGATAAGAGGTCTTCATAATAAAAGAGGTTAGTTTTCATCATCATTTGCCGGGTTACGGTAGACGTCGGGTTACTTAAGACAGGATCCATTGTTGGAATTTCGTCGCACGTGGGTTGTTTTTGTGCTATCTATCAGGATTTGTTACTGTGTTTAGTCTTCTCGGTGACGCCGTCCGAATGTTAATGTATTTTATTTGACGTTTTGGTGGATAGAGAGAAGGTTCGTGTCAGCGTATCGTGTCCAGTCCGTGTAGTTCCGGTGTAGATCTCGCCGAGTACTGGCAACCAAGAAGGCGAGCGGGAGTGGGGGGATAGGTTGCGTGGGTTTCTGTATGACTGTTTAGGATATACATGTTCCAAGTTTTGTCTAATGACATGTGGTTGTTTTGCTTGTGTCAGGATTATTTTGGTAGGGATTCGTCTGACTGATAAACGTGTTTTCCTCCATTTGGTGGTTTCCAGTAAATATATAATAAAATTTTTACTTGTATTTTTTGATTTTTAGGTACATGACGGTTATAGATATTAGTTTACTCAATAAAGTCTATATCCTATTGTCTACTGTTGAGGCAACACAGCTTGTATTGATTAGTTTATTACATTTGTTGTTGAAAAAGGTATTTTTGAAGGTCTGACTATTCGGGAATAGATCAAGTTAATGTGCTTCGAATCTTTTGAGATGGTGGGACCTCGTTCCTCTTCCTCATGGTGAATGAGGGTGATTCATTTATATGTTGATTATTTTTCTGGTTCTTAACAAAGGTTAGGCATGTTATTGTCTAACTCTTAGCTGTTCTATTTATTTATTTTCTAGAGCTGTTTTTGCTTCGATTTCAGTTAGGTGCTGTGGTAAGAAACTGGCTGCAGGTGTTTAGTGTGCATGTAATATCCTCAGCACCATTTGTGCGGGATATGGATATCAAGTTGTCAAAGCTAACTTAAGACGTGATTGAATTGCGTTAGGCTAGTTATTAGTCGAGCTGCGCTGCTTTATACGGAGCAATCCATTATTTACGAGATCACGTTTCTTTTGACGGCGCGATCTCTTGATATGCATTTTATAAGGACTTCAGTTGACTGGGTTCTTAGTATACTTTAATAAAGTAATGTTTTGAACGATAATGAATCCTTTGCTTATAGTTTTAATTTTTCTTGTGTGTGACGTTGTGACGAGTAAGTGGTGACGTCACTGTGTGCGCAGACGTGGCTAGTAATTTGCGTCTCGCGTAAGGTTTTGCCTTTTGTGAGAAAAATTTCTGGCTTTATTGAGCCTGAATTGTCTTTAATGTATTTTTATTTCGATTTTTTCTTAGAAACTTTATATTCTTTATTTAGTACAGTAGGATAATTTAGTAGACGAATACGTTTTATAATTCGCATATGGATCTGAAAGCTTCAGTGGTTGTCTTACGGATGAGATTTACGTTTATTGTTTGGTAATTATTGGGTAAACATAGGTGGTGCGTTGTAGTTTTTGGCGACGAGTTAGGTATGCAGGGAGAGGGATTACAATTCCTTACAGCTGTTTGTATTTTGTGAGTTTTAATCCACCATTACCTGTTCTTGAATCGTTTAGCTGATCACCGGTGTGGTGTGTTTTTTGTTTTTGGCAGTTATATTTTTCGTGCTTTGAAAGTACTTTTAGTTTTCAGTTGTTTGTGCTTTAAATGCAAAGATGCCGGCATGACTGACGGTCGGTTCGCAGTGTTAGCGGCTGATTCATACTAGCAATGTCAGCTTTGTTTAAAACGCGTAGTTCGTCTAAACTTTTTTTATCCTCTATCTCTTTATGGTTTATGGGTCTACGACCTTTTATTCGATTATTTATTGATTGCTAACTTTGTTCTTCCTTTTTGAAGGAAATTACGCGGGGATTGCGTTAAATTTCGTATGTGATAAGTTCATCTTAAAGTTTCATTTTGTTGTTGTGGACTTTAAAGTTACTTCTTTAAGATGGACTATTTTTTTTGTACGTTTTTGCTGTCATGCGTTTTTTTTTGTGTGTGTTTCATTATATAGGAAAGTTCTGCCGAGAGTCTTCAATGAAATTAGTGCTGACGGTTGGGTTTTTTGCTGGTGTGGATGTACTATGACTAGAGTTAAGTTTTCTGTTTGCG
>Ga0163217_1038219_pt1 | contig 12220 bp, 16 predicted proteins | sample SynspAceP_FD_185933 | JGI IMG/M metagenome (GOLD analysis project Ga0163217, IMG submission 185933) | Saline lake microbial communities from Ace Lake in Antarctica - Synechococcus sp. Ace-P (PacBio error correction) | ecosystem: Environmental > Aquatic > Non-marine Saline and Alkaline > Saline ... | reverse complement strand
CGTGAGGGCGTTGGCTGCCAGGGGGCCGGAAGGCTGGTGAGCAAAGGCAAACAGGCCCCTCGTCACTGTCGGGCCATCCGGACGGCCCGGGCGGGATGAGCGCCGGGGGGAACATTCATTTTTTGACGCAGCCGGGGGGGCTGGGCACCAGAAATGCCCGGGTTCAGGCGTGAACTTGGGGGCAAACACCCCAAGGGGACTGTGGAAACGGGCAGACGGACCAACGGGGGGCCGGCTGCGCTCGGTGGGGGGTTTGCTGTTTCTGCCGCGCTTTTCCAAGGAGGGTTTCCCAACACCCCCGATCGGGAGAATAACAAGCAGACCGAAAATCCAAAGCCTATATTAAGGCGGAATTGGATCAAAAAAAAAAGGGAGGACCTCAGGGGCGAGGGGTTGGACCCTAGGCCCCACCTGGGGGGGCTCGAAGCGGAGCGGGCCGTCATTTTAAAGCTGAATCCAATTCTTCCCGCTTTTGGAGGGGGCAACCCCAGTCCCAGCATGGGATCACCTCGAGGTGTGATCCCGGAAGGGAACAGCGGGGGGGCAATGGGGTTCTAAACCTGTGGTCCCACCCTCGGAATTCAGCCTTCCGGTCACCAGGTGCCTCTGCCGTGCCCGGGCCCGGAAAAGCTTTCAACCAAAGTTTCCGGCATTCAAGGCTTGCTGGGGCTGCCGAACAAGGTTGTGGAGCTGGGTCCGAGATTTTTCGGGCCCCCTATGACTCACCCCGCGGCCCGATCACTACCGCCGAACCGCCAAACCGCCGGGCACCACCGGCCCCCGCCCCGGGCGGGCCAAACCGACCCCGGTTTGGCCCCGGGCCGGCCGGCTGAGTTTTCCAGCCGGCTTCTGCGCTGCGTTCAAAGGCTGTGCGGTCAATCCGCGAGGCCCTTGCTTGTGCCTCCGTTTCTCTGGAAAAGTGCCAGCACCGTCGAGGGCGCGGAAGGCACTTTCGCGGGCTGCTTGGGGGTTTCAAAACCGGGCGTTTTTTCTAGAAGGTCCGTGGATCAGAACGGTCCGGAGGCGTGTTCGATGGGGTCGTTCGAGGGGGCAGGGACGGATTTCCAGTCACGGGGGAATTTCTTTTCGGGACAAAGGCAAAAACTCTCGTAGCCGGCTGCTCAGCACTCGAGCTTGGGGGGGGCCCATTTCCAGAGAGATTCGAGCCCCAATGCACCAAAGAGGAGACAAGTGCGTTGGGAGAGAGCATGGTCCATGCCTTAACTCCGATCGGTTACCAAACTGGGCGGGGGGCCAAGCAGACTTCAAGTGGTGTTGGTGAAAGCGGAACGTCGGGCAATTTTTTTGAGAACGGCCAAATGTAGGTCCAAGGGGGCTCGGGCAGGGGGGATCGGCCTGGGGGCGGCCCACAACGGGGGGGAAGCTTGGAGGGGGGGCCTAGTTTTGAGGGCGGACATAGCCTCCACCAAAAACCCCCCTTCGCGCAAGCCGCCTGCAGGGGGGCAAGGCGCGGCGCTTTGCCACGGGGCCTTCGCCTGGCTCTTGTTATGCCCACCGGCCACGGGGCTTGGAGCCCCGGGAATTTTGGTAGGGGGCTCGGCCCAGCGGGACCGCTGCGGGGGGCCCCCAAAAGCGAATTTCAAGGGCGGGATCGGCGGGAAGCGAAAAACCAACGGAGGGGGGAAGCGTGGGGCGAGGGATCGGGCCCTCACGGCCGCCAGCGCTTCCGGGGCCCTCCCATGCGCACCCGGCCGGGGGGTTTGATCGGCTGTGTACCGGAAACGGGGCCCTGGGTTCAACACCGTGGTAACAGGGATAAGGCCACCACCCCGCAGACGCGGTAGCGTCGGACCCCTCGGCGCAACCTCATCACCACATGCACCGGGCCATCCAGCCGCCCGCCACGGGCGGGGAAGGCCTCCAGAGGGCGAGGGAATGGGGCCCGTTCGGAATCCTGGGAATGAGGACCCAGGAACCAAAACCCCCCCGGGATCCCCCTCCTCTTCGAAGGCAGCGGGGGGCGTTCCTGTCCTTGGCCATGGGTTTCAATTATCCCCGGGGGCGCATTTCCCAAGGGGGCAACCCGGGCTCCGGCGTAGCTCGCAAGGAGGCCGCAACACTTGGCCCAAGCTTGCAAAAACCGGGGGCCAACACCAGGGAAACCCCCAAGGGCGGAATGGTTGCTGGCGCGTCGCCAAGCGGCTGGATTCCGCCCGGGGGCGCAGCGTTTTCGGGGGCTTCGCCAAAGCTATTCGAGCCGGGGGGCCTTTTCCAGGGCGGACAACGACCGAGGCCGGCTTGCCGTTTCACCCGTGCGGGCCCATGGTCGGGAACAGCCGTCCCTGGGGGCGGAACTCCAGGGGGGGGGGAAGCCGACATACCCGCCGCGGCATCAATGCTGCCGGGGGCTTCCGACGGCTTTTTCAAGATTCCGGCCCGCGATGCGCTTCCGACCCCGCTTGCACGTTCCTTTTTTTCCAACCTCAAGAAGCCGACTTGCAGCGCAAGGCGAAAGGGCCAGATTGGTCGGGCCCGAAACGGCGTGCCGCTCAAGCCCCCAGGGGCCGCAAACACCGGGGGACAGGGGCTTGGGGGTTTGAGGGGGGCCAAAGGCATGGGACCCCAGGGGGGGAAATTTCGGGTTGGGGTCCGGGATCCCAAACCCCCAGGGTGGGGTGCACCCTTCCATCGGGCGGATTCCGCCCAGCCACCCCCTTGGGCAGGCCCTCAACCAGGGGGGGCCAGGCCCTGTTCACTCGGGAAACCCTCTCCCAAGCCGGGGCCGGCTCCCTGGTAGGTTGGAGTAAAGAACCCGCCCTTTGGGCAGGCTTCGGCTGCGCGGCCCTCGCCTTGCCAAGAAGCCCGGCCAGTTCGATGCCCGAGGGCCGCGGGGGCCCGAGCGTTCCGCCATGATTCGGGGGCGATCGAAGCTTGCGATGACCAAGGGAAAAACAACCCCAGCCAGATGGGTGAGCTTCCCTTCTTGCTTGCAGTCCGCTGGAAAAAAGGCTGAGCAAGGGGCCCGGGAAGGGCGTTTCATTGCCCCGGCCACCGGGGGGGGCCGGCCTTGGATGAAGGGCACTCGGCTTTGCAGCTTTCCCAAGGGCGGGCGGCCCGCAGGGCAGGGCAAATCATTCTTGCCTCTGCCACTGGCCAGCGCGGGGCCCGGGCAGAAAGGGGGCCGGTTTGGCTCCGCGGGGGCGGGATTGGCCCGGCGGGGCCAGGTCAAAGGGAAGGAAAAAGCCATGGCCCCACGGGCCCAGGGAACGTTCATTGGGTGACCGGACCGGATCATTGGGCCGCTGCTGGAAAACAACAGAATTATTGTGGGGGGGGAAGGATTGAATGAGTGGTTCTTTCGTCAAGGCCCCGCGCGGGGGGGCCGGGGGTTTTTCTTTTTAAAAACTTCGGCATTGGCCAGGGGTTTCGCGTTTTCCCCAACCAGCGCCGGGATGGTCCGCTTCACCTTGCCAAGCGTTGGTCTGCCGCTGGAAGGTTTGGACCGTCGATTCCGGCTATCCTGGGGCGGGGGGCCGGCTGGTTTGCCAGCGGTCGGTTCAGGCTGGGGCCCGGGGGAGCCCGATGGCCTAGAGAGAACAGGGAGCTGCTTTCGTGCTTTTTGAATTCCCAGGCCTGGACTGATTTTCCCCTAGCGGGAAAAAGGCAGTTTTGTTTCGCGTTCCGCGGTGGGCTTTCCGGCCACAGGGGGACTGGCGCGGGTGGGCAGGGAGGCCCTGCGGGCGGGGGGCTTATTCGGGTGAAAGGGGGCGCTGGCTGGCGGCCCAAGCTTCGGGCCGTGCACCTAGGGGGCTGCAGGGCGCGGAATGATTCGGGCTTCGGACTCCCAAGCGATTGGGGGGCCCCCCCCGGGGGCATGAGGCAAGGGGCCTTTTGGGCAGGGGCGTGGTAGGGGGGCCCCCTTGGAGTGATGCCCAACCGGGGCACGACCCTCGGATCGATCTGGACGGCCCCTTTTGGAAGGGTGGAGATGCCACTTTGGCCAGCGTTTTACCCAGAGCGCCGCTTGGCCACGCCAGTTGCGTGGAGATATGGAAGGGGCCGTGCTGTGGTGAGTCCCCTTCTTGCAGCTGGCCGGCCTTTCTGTCCACCCCCCTTTTCAAAACATGTTTTCGGGGTTGACCTGATTCTGGGAAGCGGGGGCCTTGGGTGCGGGGTAACCGGTGGCTTTGCAGGGAAAAGCAGGCCTGGGATGGGGGGACCGTGGCCGGCCCCCGGGCGGAACTCAAGGGGAAGGATTGAGGAAAGGCAGTCGAGAAGCGAAAGGCCTGCGTTTTTCAGCAGGGGCCCGACCCAAGGGGGAAGCACAGGGCATTGTCCGCCCCGGGGCCGCTGGGGGCCGGGTGGCCTTGGTGGCCCTAGGCACCCTCCGGGCCGGCATTCCGGGGCGGATCATCCCCGAGGTGACCAGGCAGCCCGAGAGGGCTCGAAAGCCAAATTCGACTGGGTCTTGGAGTGGTTCGCAGGACAGGAGGGCACGCCGGCCGGGCCTGAAGCGTTCTTTGCTGTTTTCCACCCTTTCCGCCCGCGGGGCCGGCCCCTGAGGGGAGGGGGGGCGATTTTTTTTCCGGGGCCCTGCGCGAATACGGTTTGCCGGCCCGCCCCGTATCCCGATCAGGATTTCGAAGGGGATTGCCCTTAAGTCGCGAATTCGGCAGGGGAGCAGCTTTGCTGCCTGCATGACGGGCCGGCCGCCGGGCTTGAAGCCCCTGGGGCCTCGTGGCTGGGGGGCTGGGGCTGCATGGGTGGGGGGGATCGGACGGCCGGCCACCGGGGTGGCGGGCCCGCCTGGGGGCCCTTGGCGCTGGCAACCAGGGCTTGGCTTTGGCGGTGGCTGCGTTTTGGGAAAATCTGCGCGGGGGGGGGCGGCTGGGCGGCCCGGCGGGGCCCTGGCCGAAGGGCCCCCTACGGCCGCCCACTAGCAACACCGGGGACCTGCGGCTGCCATGGGCGCGTCGGCCCGGGGCAGCTGGGCGGGGGCGAGCGGGGCCCCTGTTCGGGGGGGGGTTTTCCCTTGGGGCGGGCACGGTCTGCTCAAACGCTGTTGTCTGGGGTGGCCTTCCACGCCGCAAGAGCGGGGCCCTGGGATGGGTGGGTTGGTTTAGATCCAGCAGGCCCCGCTCGGAATCTGGGGCGGGGCCTAGCTCCCCCGCACGCTTCGGGGCCGGCCCCGCCGGGGGGGCAACCGGCTCTACGAACGGCTGGTGGTGGCGGGGCCCTTAGCGCCGCCAGGGGAACCTGGGGCGGGATTTCCCCCCATGGGATCAGCCCCGCCGAGCGGGCGGAGGTTGTTTGCCCGGCGTGGGCAGATCCGAGGGACTGTCGGAACCGCCCTTGTGAAATTCACGGGCCGCCGCGCTGGGGGGGGGCTTCGCCTTCAAGGGCCGGAGGGGTGCTTACTACCCCCGCGCCACCCGGCAAGTTTCGCTTGCCGCAAGGGCTGTTGCTGGGATGGCCAGCCCGGGGTGGGGGCCCGGCCTCGGACGGAAGGCACCCAAGAACAGGCAAGGGCTTCCCCGGGGCCGCCCAAAACTTCTTGTGGTTCGGGGGCTTTTTGACGGATCCCTGAGGGCCCGGCCGCCCGGCCGGTGAGCCGTTAGGCAGGCCCGGGCGGCGGGCCTTTCTGGGGCTAGCAGGTCGTTGGGCCAAACGGGCCGGCGGGCGGGCCACCACACGGGCTTCCTGTGCAGGGGCGGGCAAAAGGCTGTGGTCGGGACTCAGCCTTCACGCTTGCGGTGGGCGTTGAGGCAAGGCAAGGTGTGGCAGAGGCCAGCGGTTTAGAAGGCAGGCAGGGGCACAAAACGGACGTAGGCGCTTTGAGGAATCCCACTTCCTCGATCGGGGGTTATTGGCCGCCCCACAACGTGCCTCCCGCCGGCACGGGATCGGCTTCATCCCGCCTCGGGGAAGCGGGTTCACCCGGCCCCCCGTACCAAGGGGAATTCCCCCTGCGGGGGCCAAGAAGATGTTTCGGGGCGGGGATTCGGGGCCCCGCGGCACGGATGGCGCCAGGGCATCGGGGCCTTTTGCTGCGGCAAGGCCCCAACACCCCGGGCCACCGGGGGGCCGGGGCGCTGGGGTTCCTTTTCCCAGGGGCCCAAGGGGCTCCCCGCACCCTTTTCCAGCCGGGCTTCCCAGGGGGCTGCGCTTGGGCCCCGAGCCAACCGGGGGGATTCCACGGCGAGCGGGATCCCCGATGGAATGGCCGCAGGGAGCAACAAGGTTGATGGGCCACACTTTTTTCCAGGCCAGGTTTCAAGGGCAATGGGCAAAATTTCACAGTGGGTGTTGAGGCTGGGTCCGATTACAGGGGGGGGCCAAGCAGGCAGTTGCGGGGGGCCCAGGGGGGGCTGGGGGTGAGGGCTTTTTCACGGCACTGGGGGGCATGGGCGCGGCCCACGGCATCGACGGGCCAGGGGCAAACGGTTTCGGCTTGGAGGGGCTGGAGGGATCGGGGCCTTGGACCTCGGCCCGGAGTGGCGGTCGGGCAGACCCGCCATCAGGGCGGCGGGGAATCGAGAAGTGGGGAAAACGGCGCTCCGTCGAGGGAAAAGAGGGCGGGGACAAGCTGGCTCCGGGTTGGGGGGGCCGCATTTTCCATCAACCCCGGGCCATTGGTGGCCGGGCGCTGCGGGGGCCTTGCCGGCGGGCGTTTAGGGCCCCAGAGGGGGCACCATGGGCAGGGTATTGGCTTTGTCGGGGGTTGCCATTGAGCTGGAGCTTGGCCCCACGGGGCGGGTTGAGGATCGGAGGGCGGGAGCCCAGGGTGGGGGGCAGGCGGTCGGCCAGTTTGAGGCAATAGGGGGCAAACGGCAAGTTTTCATAAGTTCGGGGGGGCAGCCGAGCTGGGCGCAGCACCGAGGAATCGGGCGGAGGCTCCACACCCAATTCAGTGATGATTGTTCTGGGGCGATTGATGGACCGATCTCGGTGGGCGTCAGTAATCGAAGGCCAAAAACGATATGGCCTCGAATCCACCCTCCAAGGCATTTGTTTTTCATTCCAACCGTGGGGGCCGATTCGGGGACGGTGATTTCTTGCGCCCATGCTTCATCCCCAGTTTTTGGGGAATGGGGACTGGTGGGATGCGGGCGGAACCGTTCGACTTGGCCAAATCTCGGCGGCGGGCCAATCCACGAAAGGGCGGCCTCGAAGGCGGGTTGCGGGTGCCGGCGGGCAGGGGCCCCGGGTTGGGGAATTTTGGCCCGTTGATGAGAGGGCCGGGGCGTGGTATCGGGCCAGGAGGTGCCCTGGGGGCAGGGCCAATGGAACGATGGGGCCGGGGGACTGGCTCGGGGGAATTTCGGCGGGCAACAGGCGGGGCTTGCCCAGGGCTGCGTTTTCCACTTCGGGGGCGGCCACCCCAACCGGATTCCCAGCGGGCGGATCAGGTTTTTCCCTTTAGTTGGGCCAAGGCCAGGGGCTTTGCCGGCCGCCCGGGAATCGGGGGGACCCCGCCAAGGTGGGCAGGCAGGCCAAAGCCGGGCACACGATCCCGGATCACCCACACAGCTCGGGGGCGCTGGCTTCAGGCGCCGGGAACCAATGGCAGCGCAAGGGGCCCTCCCCGCTGGCCGCGGCGAGCAGCTCAGTACGGGGGGGGCGGGCAAGGAGGGGCTCCAGGGGCAATTCAAGGCCTGGGCTTGGGGCTCCGAGGCAGCCAACGCTCGGGGATCGGGGCAGGGCAACACCTCGGGGGAGTGGGCGGGGGACGCCGATTGGCTTCCGCTTTAGGCGGGGGCCGGGGTTAGCGAGGGCCCCGCCGGGTCAGCAGGGCAAACAACGGGCCGGGGGAAGCGGATCCGGGGAGGAATCCTTCGGGGGCCAATTTGGCAGGGGTATGGGTTCGGCCGGAATGATCGAAGCGGTGGGGAGCCCAGGGCACCACATGATCCGTATTTCATTTTACAGGGGGGAGGCTGGCCCCGATTTCTGCGGCTTGGCTTGCAGATCTCCCCAATTCGATCCCATCGATCCCCCCAGAGCGGGAACGGGCGTGGCGTGGCAGGGCGCTCGTGGGGGGGACACTGAGACGCCAGCGGGATGGGTTTCACCTTATGGGCGGGGAGGCCGGTCGATTTGGCCTCTGGCCCAAGGCGTTTGGAATTTCATTCGAGCGGCACGGGCTGGAGCGCAGAGCTCTGGGATGGCCTTGGGAGGGTGGAGGACATCGAAGCTGAAGGTTTGGGAAAGCTTGCGGCGACCGCGTTTTTACTGGGGCTGAGGCCCGCAGTATGTGGGGCCCCCCAAGGCCGGGCCGAGGCTGGAAGAAGAGGGGGCTTTTCAGGGGGCTTCGAGGTGTTTGGGAGGGACCACGAGGCGATCCGGCATACCGCCGGATCCGGGGAAGGCCATTGATTGCGCCGATTTTAGCCCACGGCTGAAATTTTCCCTTCGGTGTGGTTCCACGGGGCGATTCCGAATTTCAGGTATTCAGGATCCCTTAGGGCCCGGCAGGGACGATTTCGCCGGATGGGGTCGGGGCATCGCGTACGGCGTCGGGCTTTATTTTTAGGGGCGCGGGCCAAGTGGGCGTTCGCTTGATTCAGGGTTCTGGATTCTCCGGGCGCCTGATCGGGGGCGGGGTGTCAAGCGCCACGGGGATCTTCAGGTTCAGGGCTGGGCCTCCTGGGGTCCAGGGGCCAAGGGCCCACCGCTGGGAGTTCCTTGCAGCAACTATTTGCCAAGCGGGGCCGTGGCAGGAATCTTCGGGTCTTCAGGGTTCCAACATTGGGCGTTTGGCGTCTCCCGCTTCCCGCTGCGGGCCGCGGGAGGGCTCGCCAGGGCGGGCGGCGCACGATCGAACAGACGCTCGGGGGGCCGCTTGAGGTTGTTTTGAGGTTCGGCCGTCCATGGGGCGCCAACGAAACGGGTCAGCGCGGGGAGCAGCTCAAAGGGGGGCACGCATTGCTTCCTGCAGCTTGTTGTCTTGCTCAGCTTCCTTTTGCTTCAGCAACAGATTCACCTCCCAAGGCCAGGCAGCCGCTTTTGAGCAAGGCTGGTTTCAGGGCCCCGCAAGGGGCCCAAGGTTGGGGGTTGAGGCATTGGGCCAGCGGGGCGGGCGGGCGGCGGCGGAGGCGACAGGCGGGCTTATCAGTGGTGAGGTCCAAGGGCTTTGCGGGGTAGTGGGGCTTTGGGAGGCACGAAGGGAAAAGGGGGCAGGGGGTTTTTTCCATGGGTGGATACCCCACTGGGGCAAGTGGGATGGAATTGTGGGAAGTTAACGAAGTGATTTGAATGCCTTTTTCCGGCCCCGTTCAACATCACCATGCCGTTGTGCAGCCAAGTCAGTGAATGGGCCAGCGGCTCCACCGTTAGCTTGCTTTGACTGCGGCTATTTGCATTCTCATGGTGGGGGGAAAGATCAGGTCTGAACCTACAAGGTGGAGTGTCGTTGGTGGTGGCCGTTTCTGACGCCCATCGGCCCGAGCATTCGATGTGCCACCGGCCCGACCGAGGCCCCAGGGGGGGAAACTGGGCTCTCAGTTTGACACTTTCCAAAGGCGAGAATCGAAGGATGCGCTCCGCGATCCTTCTGTGTTTGAGCGACGCTGGCACCGTGTTGGCTTGTCGCTGAGGCTGCGCCACTTCACTTGCCGTAATTTCAGGCCTGGGCCGGCACAGCAAAATAAACCTCGCCGCGGCGGAATAGGCGGCGCAGGCTTCGAGTTCGCCGATCATGGCGCGGATGCCTCAAGGATTGGTGGCGCGAGGGATTTTGTCAGGCGGAGGATGTTCAGGCAGCCATTTCATACGGAGCCCGTGGATGTTGCGCTCACTCACCTGTTGCTCGACGAACCCTTTGGGCAGGCCACGCTTCGGATGTTGTGTCATATCGGTGATGTTCTGAACAAGGTGACCGGTACCGCTCCAGATTCAGATAACGGCGCAGCAATTCCAGCGATGTTAAGCCCGGGGGCATGGCAGGTGACAGAGGTCGATAGACGTGCACCCAACATAAAATTGGAAAACCTTCACCCGACACCCGAGCTGGACAACGGCCTCGGTGCGCCCGGCTGAGGGGGTTGATGTGAACTGAGGGTCAAGGTGGCCGGCTCACCGGTTGAACGACCGTTAAGGGGTTCGCGGCGGCGGTTGCCTTGAAGGCCCGATCAACAGAGACCACGAATGGGCACAAAATTCGGGGTCAGGAGCCGGCAGTGCACCTTGACTAAGTGGCAGCTGGAATTCGCAAAATCCTGAATCCTTGCGCAAGCCAAAGGATCTTGGACCCGCTGCTGGTTGATTTGGGAGCGTGACCGAGCGGAGGCCGTTGGCGGGGCCCAGGCAACTGGGGGCTGTCAGGCGAGATTCGGCAGCGGAAGGCTGGTGCTGCACAGAACGAGCGGCGAGTGCGACGTGTTGGTAAAGGTTTGAGCATTGTTGAAAGTACGTTGAGTTGAATGAATGGAAGCGGAAGGGGATTTGCCTTACGCGAACCGTTGTTGCTGCCGCCACCAACACCGCCGCGACGTCAAAGCGCAGCAGTGCGGCGCAGCATTCCAGGCCAACGCCTAAAGACCACGGGAATAATCCACAGGGAACAGGATTGGGACTTGGGAGGCGCACACGGCTTGCGGGAGGAGCAGAACGGCGGGCTTGCGGTGGGTGAAGCAAAAAGGGTTTGCGTTGCGTGCCGGCAAGAAATTAGAACCTGGCAATCGGAGCAGCAAGTCCGCACAGCACTCATCCGGGGGAGGGTTGTTCGGATTGATCGTAGTTTTGCTGCGGCGATCGTGCGGAGAAAGAGGACCAGCAGTGGTCAGAGTTGAGCAAAATACGCCTCATTTCTTCGCGGTGACTTGTTTACGAACCGAGATGTACTTCGCGTTTTCGAGAAGAACGGGGCAAGCGCCTCATAGGTTTTTGAATGCCTCGCAGGCTCTTGCTGCCGGGACCGCATAACCGTGACGTCGCTTTGCGACTGGACGTCACCAGAAAGCCTGGTGATCAGCTGCGACGCCCCTGGAACTGGGCGTGTTGGGACGGCAGGAGGTTTTGGGAAAAGGGCCGGCGAAGGCGGGTGGACCCCATCACCCATTTCACACGCACCAAATTGACGCTGCCCCCTGGAAACCGCCTTTTCTCATCGGGCAAGGAGTTGACAGAAAATGCCGTGGGCCGTGGGCAGCGCCAGAGAAAACAGTGAAAAACGCATTGAAAACTCTTTGTCTAATTTATTCTAAGAATGACTGCAAAAACTTACTTCCAAGGATGTGAAGAGGGAAGGGAGAACAGGTCGCAAACCAGATTGGAAACTGCTCTCAGGACCTTGGGGAAGGGCAGGGCCAGAAGGGCGTTGGTCAGAACGACATCGTCAGCTGCGACGTCAAGTACGCAGGTTCGCAGGATTGTTCGTGCGAGACCCTCGATGGTTAGCTGGGTGTGTTGCGAGAAAGTCGGGGTGGCGCTAGAGTGGACTTAGAGGGGAAAAACGTGAAAGCGGGCAGGTCTTTGATCGACGTACGGAAATTGCCTGCCTCGATGCACGACAAGGCCAAACCACTCGTAGCCGATCGAGGGACCTGGCTACCAGCGCTTGGAGGCTGAGGGCGCCGATGGGTCCCAGAAGCAAATCGGTGACCCTTCTGGAAAGTTGAGGCTGGTGGGACGGTGTTGCCCACTAGGGCAGTGGTGATCCCCAAGGATGCTTGGCCGCCAAAGCGTAAAAATCGGAGCCGATGCCCTGCGGTGGCCCCACAAAACAGGGACGGGTTTTGGGCACGGCTGATCGGCACGGGGCTGGGAAAGCACCAGGTAAAAGTTGACGCCAAGATTTCCGTGGTTGTACTTCAAGCTGGATGATGTGTTTCACCGCTGGAAAGGGCAAATCCCCGGTGGGTAAGGGGTGAGGTTGAAGCGGTGCGGAAGGCGATTTGCTCTGGCCCGGGCGGGAAAAACACTTGGGGCCTGGTTCCCCGGATTGCGGGCTGGTGAGGCTCTGGGAAACTCGTGTAATTGGGGGAAAGCCCCCAGGGCCCGGGGCGTTTTACTTCACCTTTTTGGAAGGGCGTTGGAAGATCGAAGGTAGGGCCTCGCCTGTTCGGGGCGGCAGGGAGGGTCCGAATTTCCCAATTTTTCCTTTTCTTTGTTCTGGCTGGGGGAAAAAAACGGCAGGGGCAGGGCGCTCCGGGGTTTTCGGGGGCTCCGTTGGGGGGGGGCTTAGTTATTGTTGGGAAAAAAAGAGGTTTTTTTTTGGGTGGGATGGGATATGGTGAATTCTCTCTTTCCCCCTTTTTTT
>Ga0163217_1009404_pt1 | contig 12220 bp, 7 predicted proteins | sample SynspAceP_FD_185933 | JGI IMG/M metagenome (GOLD analysis project Ga0163217, IMG submission 185933) | Saline lake microbial communities from Ace Lake in Antarctica - Synechococcus sp. Ace-P (PacBio error correction) | ecosystem: Environmental > Aquatic > Non-marine Saline and Alkaline > Saline ... | reverse complement strand
CTTCTTAGCATACGGGAAATTAGGTATTGTATATGATCGTTTCCTCAAATTCGATTTGAATTTTTATTAAAATTGGGTGTTTCTTTGGTGAGAACCTTTAAAGGTGAGTTTCCCACTTTGATTTTGTACCTATTTGTCCATCCGTATAATAAAAGTTCTCCCTTGGATTTCCCGGATGACGGCTTTTTCTTCGGCCGTAGCAACCTGATTGCTTAGTGATAGTTACGCTGCACATACTATGAATCCTCAATAATAAAAATCCATGAAACGGGCTGAAGCTGCTGCCGTTTAGTTTGGAGTGGAACTTTCACTGCCTGTTTCGCCTAATGCGCTGTCGCTGCCTATGCGGCACTTTTCTGCCACTGCCGATTTGGATTTTAATACATAGCAGCCAAAAAATTGCACCCCACATTTCCACAGACACCGACAATTTCCAGAAATTAGAGCCTATCGCTTTTTTATTTATAAATGGACTACCGAGAAAGTTAGCGCCTTCGCCATTTGAACAGTTGAGACTAAAGGCAATCAAAAATATCATTTCCGAATACCAAAAACTTAGTGGTTACAAAAATACAGAGAGCATAATACCTTCGGCAGCCAATATCAAGGCAAGAAAAATTTACCCTTGCCCTTAGGCCACGGGAACTTTCGAACAGATCTCCGGAAATAGCCACCCAATGTTCTGCAAATATTGTTTCATTAGGGCAAAGGACAGTTACAATTTCCTGCGGTTAGACCGTATTCTAGCCAAACCTATCTGAAGATAGTCATCCCATAGTACCATATACGTCAACTCTATTCCAAACAAGCTGCATATACCAAAAAACAAAATCCAAACCCTATAGCTCCTTTAAGGTGCTAAGGAAAGAGCCACTTCATCTTTCTTTAAACTCGGCAATTTTACCTTCTTCCTTAAGTTTTCTTTAAAATTGCCTCGGGGTGTCTTTTGTAAAGAAGTAATATAAATGGCCCATTTGCCAAGCAAATAACTCCAGCAATTACCATGGAATATCTCCAAGCCTATTTCTTCTTGAAATTCCAAAGCTTAATAACTCCGGCCGCAATCAAAACGGCATGCCCAAGCGATTGGCTCCTCCACCAAGATTACCCAACCGCTTGAAAGTGGCTTGGCCTGTGCCCACAATATTTGGGCAAAACATTATAGGAAGGTATTGGAATTGGGTTATTACGAAAGAAGCACCTATAAACCAAAAATAACCTACATATTTAGAAATTTTGAAGCGGTGTTGTACAAACCCCAGCAGTATCACCGGGAATGGAACCAAGAATTAATAAATAGGTGTAACATAATCTAGGACCGTATTTATCACATAATTTGCCAATTAATGCTAGCAAAATACGGTTTTCCCGAAAACTGCTAAATTAATGGAGTTCCTTTTTTGGGTTGGGGTCAGCCCCAAGTCTTTACTACATCTGGCATAAAAGGGACAATACCAAAACCATGCAAAGAAACAAATGAAAATTGCCCTATAGAGGTTAATCCAAAAATATACGTATAGGACACTCTTGAAGTTAAAAGTTCTAATTTTGTAGCTTTTGGCTGAGACAAATTCTTTCATAACTGAATTGTTTTTTAGGATTAGTTATTTTAATTAAAACAATTTCAAAATTTACGTATTTCTACGTATTATTACTTATTATTATTACGTAATTATGTAGTGAGTTTCTATTTTTATGAAGGTGAAAAATTATGGAGGACGTGATTACGAATCAAAGAATTAATGATAGATTAATTTTATTTATATCGTAAATATTCGCTTGTAAGTTGATCTTAATAGTTGAGCACCCTTTTGGAATCTCCTCTTCAAAAAATGATGGTGTTCGCTACAACCTCCCCAATTACTATGATCAACCTGGCTGTGATTTATCTATTTTGTCACTACTGATTGAGCATCCTTAACGGTATTTCCTGTTACACAGGATTCGTTTTTGCGTTGTTCCATTTTTGTTAATGGCGAAAGAGTTCGATTCTTTTCATATAGTTGATACTTTATTGCGGGATTTTCCAAAAATCTACGTATTCCCATTAGTATGAATTCATTGGTAGCCGAATGACTTGGCGCAAGTTCCAGTTCTTCGGGAAAATGAACCATCTTCGGTTTTCGTGGCCGGTCATTACCCAAAAAGCTACTGCTTATTTCCGCGTCGCGTTACCGGTATACCCTGACTTGCGGCACGCTATTGGCACTTGTTAAACCCCTGAACCACCACGACTGGGATTTCCAAAAGATTCCCCATATTCCATTCTTTCGCTTGCCCTTCCAAAAAAACAAAGGGGTCACCACCCTTTTAAAACGTACTACATGCCCGTATTCAAAGGCTTTTTCCACGATTAATCTATGTAATGTCTTCCTGGAAAAAGGAATTGCTCCCCCCACATCTTTTCCCTACATATTATTTTTTGAATGTTTGCGGAATTTAAGTCATCAAGCAATTTCCATTTACTGACCAAAGATCATATAGAATGATATCGGCATCTTTCCAATGCTTTATATCCTCTTATGGTTGATAAGGTCGCTCTCCCAGGACCTGCCACCTACTAGGGACTTACTTTTGGGGCTTTGGGATATGTCATAATTTTTCTATCGTTTAAGGTATTCAATTAAGAATTTCGCAAACAAAACTAGTATTTATTTTCATAAAAACACATTATTATACTAATAAATACGTAATATTGCTACGTAATATTTAAATTATATACGTATTTTGAAGACCGTAATTGTTAGTTGAATGGAATGGTTGGGATATAAATTCTGTGAGAAGGCTTTTTTTTTTGTGGTGTGTCGCCAGGTAGACCAGGACTCCTTTATAACTAATTGTTTTCGGAGAAGAGCCAAGAGCTTGCCTATGATAGGGTGCATTTAAGTGAATATTTGAAAATGGCGCGCAGAACGTTATCCATGGCTCCTCGTGAATGGTACAAGAGAATAATATTGAGCTTTTACAAACGAGAGAGTTACAGACATTCATCGAAATTCGAAAACATAACAACCCTAAGCGAGAAAACCTTCAATTATTGATTACCTAGTGTGGCAAACAGGATCTTAGGTCCTTTGTGCCCACAGATAAAATGCGAGTAGATAAAGGGATGGCGTTATTTGTGTTACAGGACCATATAGGATTTGGAAGAAACTCTGGGCCTATGCGGAAAAAATAAAAAAGACAAGTTCAAAAAACCAAAAGGCTGCTTATTCTAGGTGGTGGACTATTGGGTTTGGAGGCTGCCAAAGCGCGTTATGGATAGGGGTATGGAACCTCATGTGGTAGAATTTGCCCCAAAAAATTAATGCCTAGGCAGTTAGGACACCAGAAGTTTAGTAGGTGCTACAGGTAAAATTGGAATCTATGGTATTAAAATATCCATTTGAGCAAAGCAACCAATCAAATCTGGGAAAGGCCATGAATAGGAATGGAATTTGGAGAGGACGACATCCTTAATGTAGACATGTTGGTGATTTCAGCGGGAATAAAGACCGCGGGATGAATTGGGAAAAAGCTGTTGGTCTAAAAATGGGCACCAGAGGTGGGGAATTTGCGTGGATAATCATGAGAACTTCAAATCCAAGTATTTTTGCTATCGGGGAAATAGCACTTTATAACCAAATTGGGGGGGGAAAATTATTTTTTTTTAAATTGGGGGGGTTTTTCTTTTTGTTGGGGTTGACACCTGGTTATGAAATGGCTGCGCGTTGCCGTAGATCAAATAAATAGGGTTTGGAAGCAACTACCATGGCTGCGGAAATAGATTGGTCTACCAAATTGAAATTTAATAGGCGTTGATGTGGCCAGTTTGCGAATCCCGTTTATGCCACCAGAAAAAGGTCATTCCATATTTTTGAAAATAAGACGGAGAGTCTATATAAAAGAATTAATGTAAGTCATGACGGGAAAAGACTTTTTAGGGCGGTATTCTAGTGGTGACGCTAAGGATTACAATATTGCTATTGCAGATGTATCTTAATTGAAATGCCACTACCAAAAAAAACCCGGAGAATCTAATATTAGGAAGCCGAAGTTGCGAGGATGTTGTCCTTTGGAAGCGCCATGGACTGCAGATACGGCTGTCGTAGTTCTTGGAAGCCAGCTTAACAAAAGGGCCAAATATTGCTGTTCTGTAAAAGATGACGGTAATGAAATGTTGCTGAAAGCTATAGCTAGGCAACTAAAGCTTACCAACTGGTTGCGGTGGTTCGCAAACCTATGGTAGATGATTTGGTAAAGAAACCTTAAAATCGCTTCGGGAAAAGTAGTTAAGGAATCACTTTGCGAACATTTGAATTTTCTAGGAAGGTAACTTATATGATATTGTAAAACTCAGGAAAAAATTGAAGATTAGTGACTTCCTTATGGACGGAGGTGGAAAAGTCATGGATGTGAGTTTGTAAGCCTTGGCAGTGGGCTTCGATATTTTTGCCAGTATTTATAATGAAACTGCTAATAAGCAAGAAACTTATTCAGGGACACAAACGGTCGGGTTTCTGCGAATATTTCAAAGAAATGGCACCTACTTCCTGTTGTACGAGGTAGCGGCTGGTGAGATTACCCAAAAACAGCTTTTAGCTATGGGTAGAATTAAGCCCAAAAGTATGATTTGTATACCAAAATTTACAGGGGTCACGTATTCGACATGTTTGGAGCCCAATTGCATGAATTTACCTTCTTATTTGGAGGAACTGAATTGCTGAAGGGTTTTGAAACGCGTCAAGCCTACGGGAAAATCGTTTACGTACCGTTAAAGTTGTGTGGGCTAACATGGTGTAGGTATGGGATGGATGAAAGTGTGACATTTTGCCATTGATATAGAAACCGCTATAAGGAATCCGTCCCCACATAAAATATAAAGGTGTGTATCAGATGTTTAGGGGAATGTGCTTGACGGGCAGGAATAAGGGATTTCGGTTTTGATTGGCCGTGAAGGTGGTTGGAAATGTTTACATATGTTGGAATGGAGGTGCCAATTCCACAAAAAACACGGCGGCAGTTGTTTGGTGGAAAAGGTCGACAAAGCAACAGCTACCAAATACGTGGGAACCGATTTTTAATGTACTACATTACAAACTGCCCCCCCCTAACCCGTACCGCTGCCTTGGTTGGACAAACTAGAAGGAGCATAGATTATGTGGAAAGATGTGGTTATAAACGATTGTCTTGGTATTGCCGACCACGGACCTGGAAAATGCGTATTTAGTGCGATACCTACCAAAATGTGAGTGGAAAAGGAGGCCGTTGAAAAATCCTGAAATAGAGCAAAATACACCCATTTTGTAAATGCCGATGAAACAGATGATACATTTGAAATTTTGTTTCCTTAAGGGAACAAAAAAATGCTAAGGCCTGGGGTGTAGTTGTCATCAAGGAACTGTAAGGCCCAAACAATAAACATTGTTGAACCAATAGGCCAACAATATATATAGTGGTCCATTTAAAATAATGAAGATGATATCAAATTTAAGTACATACGAAGTTTGTAGATCTGAAAATGTTTCGACATTTGGTTCAAAAGCCGCAGCTGTGCTAAATTTTCCAAAAAAATGGGGGTGCTTGTGTAAATACAAGGATAAGCAAATTGCCAGTTTCAATTTTAGCCGAGAATCCAACTTTGGTACGCTTGCCAGAATTTAATCGACTTCCACCGGAGGCCGCCAGTCCTTGAGCTCCACAACGCTCAGAGATGGAAATTGGCTCGCGTAGTCCAGATAAGAGTAAATGATGGAGAAAGAACTGCCAATTGTCCATAAAGTAGATACCCATAGGTATAGTAGCCTAGGCCCACTACATAAAATATGTTCCTTTTCCTTGAAAAACGGAAAACACATAAATGGGTGACCTAGACCATATTGACAACATATCCGAGTTTTGAAAATTGAGGTGGCTTTTGTTAATTGGTTTTGCTGAATAGCTTTGGAAAAAAACCCAAGATTAAAATATTGGGCCTTCAGAAAACTTTAATGAAGCCTTCCGACTTTTCGCACGAGGCTAATAGAAATGACCTAATAAAGGAGTTTGGAAGGGTAAGGGAATATCAAAGGAGCTATATTTACGCTATTGAGGATGACCGGATAAATTAAGAAGCTTTTGCCCTGAAGCTCCCGAGTCGCTTCAACTTAACCGCAAGGGTGCCAGCATATTAGAAGATGGGAAATCCCTTAGGGAATTCCTATGAAATGGAACAGGGACTGGTTATTTTAAATGGAGAACAGGACCTTAAGAAACCTTTCATGCGGGACAGGCCGGACCATCCTTAAGGAGGTGGATTATTGATCAAGAAATGATAAATCAAGGTGAGCTTCTTAATTTGGAAAAGAAACAGCTAAAAAGAATGCTTGAACCAGGACCTTGGAAGATTGTTATTGTCTCGTATTTCTTAGAATTTTATTTTGAACCGTTTTCCCATAAGTACCCAGAAGAAAAACTAATGGATATCCTTCAGAAAAACATGGCGGTAAAATGTCCTGCATAAAAGGCCATTGAAGCTGCATTAAGCTACTTTGTCACAGGACTCCCTAAACCTAATTAACCAAAGCACTAAAAGGGTAAATTCTATTTTAAGCAACAGGAATTTGGGAAATTGAAGGACGATAAATTACCTTACACCTTTGGAACACTTCAACTTTTTAAGGGTCCGTAAAATGGTATTTAGTTGCGTTGGCCACCATTTGCCTTAAGCATAATCTTTGCCCAAATTCTGATTCCAGCATTTCATTTAAAATGGCAATTGGATGATTCCAAAGTAATTAATATAGCGGGTAGACAAAAGGGCCTATAGTCCAAAAATTGACCAAAAGAGTTTTATTTGCTAAGGAAAGTACGGATGCAGGTACAGCGTTGTTCCAGGTAAACCTTACTAACTGAAACGTTATCGGTATGGAAAAACGGCCCATTCAGACATTGCAAATTTGGTTGTGATATGGCCATGGTATTTCAAAAGCGGGAAAAACGAAGAAAATTAAAGTTCTTTTTGAAAAATTATAAAACCCACATTATAATGCCATGGTAGGTGCTGTTGGAGCAATATTTGAAATGCAATTATGGAAAAAAATTGGTAATTCTTTTCCAAATTCAGTCGGATATAGATACTGTCCTGGAAAAACGAAAGTGCCTTTTTTGGCGATGATGGATACCATCGTTAATAAATATGATGCCTTTAGCAAAACCATCTGCAAAATTTAAAGTTTCAAGAAATACCTTTTGTTGGGGCAATTTCCACTTCTGATTCTTAACTGTTGGAGATTTTTCATTTTCGACGTTGGTTCGTTTTCAAAATTAGAAATACCATCAAAAATTTTGATGATCAACCCCCAAAAGAAATCGGAGGAAGTTTACAAAGGAAATAAAAAAACTTTTCCAGAAAAGGAAAAATCATTACAGAATTACAGGAGCTTAATTTTGTAATCGACAATTGCTGCACTTTTTGCAAGCGTCCAAGCAAATGGTTCATGTTGTCTTTATCAGTAAAAAAGTTCAAGGAACTTCTTTGGACGCAAATGATAGTTTGATCTAAATAAACCTTTTTTACGGGAAATATTGACTACCGGATGAAGGGCAGCAACAATATCTTGATGGAGGTCTAAAAAGCAATCGGAAAAAATATAAAGGACTGAAGAAATAAAGGTCAAACCAAAACAAAAGGTGGAATCCTATGGTTGGATTATGCTCCATTTATTCCAATGCATCAATCTAGTGCCAAACAGTTCTATTTTAACTGTGTTCCGATATTACTGACGCGAAAAAAAATTCAATTGAAGGGTGGCCAGTTGACGAAGAAAATTTATGAGGAGGACCATGATGCAAAAGCCAGTTGCAGGCCAAGCCAGCATTGTTGAAGGTCAGGAGGAGGAGCGCAAACGATAGCAAGGAATATACATGATGGTATTGCGGCAGGATTGCTAACCGCCCTTTAAGTTTAAACATAGATCCATTTAATTTATCCCAATTTGGAGAAAAACGGACCGAAAAAAATCGAATATATTAAAAGCGGCTTTCGTGGACTTGATCAAAGGGGTTAGGACTGGCTACTTTTAAATTTAACCCCGCCAGAGCCTTAGTGATCATGTTATATTTCCGCAGGCCATTCAGAAAATGACCAATGAACTTGTTCTAAGCTTACCGAAAAACATATTGTTCGAAAACAAAACGAGTAGAATATTAGGTTTAATTCGTTGGCAGAAACCCAATATTTATAGGGTAGTACAGAAAAGCTGTAAACAATGCCATAAAATATGCAGAAGCTAATTTTTATTCTAGAACCTTAATTTTAATGATGATATTCTAAAGTGCCGTTATCGACGGATGATGGTAAAGGTTTGACGACTCCATTTGGGAAGGTACCTAAAAATAATAGTGACTGGCAGGAATTGGGGCTATTCTTTATGAAGAAAGAATGGAATTAATTAATGGCGTCTTTTTTATCAATTCGATAAAGGAAAGGGAACTCGGGATAAACTATCAAAACTTATAGACGGATAAAACTGGATTTTGATAAAAAATTGAGGAATAAATAGCGGTCCAATTCAAATTTAGTTGGTATGGAGAAGCCCTAAAATAAGTCTACAAGAGCAAAATACCACCTATGAAAAGCGGTAATCGTTTTTAATGAAAGTATTTATGAAAATAAAGAATAAAGGAAAACTCAATACGATTATAGGCTTTACCCAAGCCAGAAGGGAAACCTTTTGTGGGGAAGGTTTTATTATGGAGAGAACAGAATTTAAAAATCAGATTTTTAAAATGAAAATTAAGGAGTCTCGAAACAAACATTTCCAATCTAGATGCCGATTTTAAAAGCGATTACGATTATCATGCTACCTCCGAAACAGGATTAAAAATTGATTGGGCAATCAGCATCGCGTTGGAATTCAACATTACTATCCTTAGCAAATTGGTAAGGAAACTTATTTTACTTTTGGAGAAAAGATTTTGTTGTTTATGGATGAAAACCATTAGAGATCAATCCGATAATTATCAAATCCGTTATTGGATAAATTTGCAGTTTAATCCTTTAGGGGGTTCAACTAAAAATTTTGAGAGCTATGGAGATTGGACTATTTTTGAGTATTGGAACTTTTCTAGTTCATTTTGTAGGGTTGTGATTTTAAAATTAATTATTCTCTATTTAAACTATCCATAATTTCTTTACAATTGTGCTATTAGTACGTTCAAAGCAATTTTATCATTCCTTACCACGTTAGGACTTATTTCACCCATAGGAATATTGATGTATTTCCCACTTTATTTGCAAAAAGCTTGCACAAAGCTGTTTGAAATAAGTATTTTACATTAAAAATAATGGCATAAATCCATGCACCCGTGAGGTTAGTTATTGAGGACATCCCTGAGTAAACTATTTCTTTTTTAATTTCACCCCAATTTCACCTTACCGTTGCTTTACCCATATGCATACCGCCTTAAAGGTTGCGTATTACACCATACTTTTTAGATATTTTTATCTTTTTTTCTTGGATCTTGCTTTCAATTTCGAAAAAAGCTAGGCCCAAACAATTATTGTTTTTTTAAGGACCTTTTTTCTTTTGGCCAGGTGATTAACTACTTCATCACCGGACATATTGATAGATTTCCCCTGAACTTTCTATAATCGGTGTTGGTGCTTTATATCATAGTAGATTTCCTTTAGCAATTTCAAAAAACAATTTTGCTTTCCATCTTTTCCGCCAATGGAAGTAGCTCCTTTTAAATCAAGAAACATAAAAAATACGTTTCTACTTCTTTTCAGGATTGTTGTATTACTATAAATAAACCTCCAAAGTACACCTTGACCAAATTTATTATTTTAATTCGAACATTAAAACGAGTCAACCGTAACAATATGGCCCCCATTAGAATAATGGAAATAAAAAAAGACTGGGCGGCTTTTTTTAATTTTTGGGTTTAAGGTTACTAATGATAATTATAAAATGCTTAATCAAATTCCAATTGGACAGAGAATAAATATAAAGTAGCAGAAATACACAGGTTAACAATTTTAAATATGGAAAAAACAAATAATACCCCATTATCCCAATACTCCAAAATTCAAAATTTTTTGTTTTTGAATTTATATGGTAGTTTCACCACTAAGACATATGCGACCGCGACATCCCACTTTAAAGTATTTATGAGTAAAAGAGTTCAAAAGTTCCAGACCAGGAATTTCGTTAAGCTGCCGGTAAGCTTTTTCATTTTGAATTAATTCATTAACATAGGAGTATTCATTAATAAAAAAAAATTAAATTTGAATTAGCATCCAACACAAAACAATAAGTAGAATCTTGTGATGGCCAAATATTATTGGGATTTACATAATTAGAGTTATTTAGCACTTTCATATTTACTTAGTAGTTTTTTATGATTATTAATTAAAGTCCGTCTGGCCTGTCATTAAAAGTTAATATTTGGGGGGAAGCCTTAATTAATTCCAAACTTTAAAAAAGCTTAAATGGAAAAGTTAAAGCAAGTAATTCCTTTAAAAGGACATTCAGAAGACTCAGACCACTGAATTCTTATTTGCTATTTACTTGATGGTGAAAATGGGCATCTTCTGGATTCGGAATTCATTTTAGTAGTGTACAAAAATGTTTTTTCATTGATGCTATTTTAAAAATTTTTAACTACAAATTAAATACTGTTTGTTACATTTCACAATCACATAACTATGTGAAAATTAGCTTATTTGTAGCTTTTGTAAGTAAACATAAAGTGGTTCAAAAAAATAGCAAAATGATCCGACCCAAATAGTTTTAATTTGTGTTCGAATGAAATTGGATTCCATGTAAAACAATAAAATTATTGGTATGAGATTTTAAACCGACTTCCTATTCGTGATTAATAGACCACAGGAACAATTTATGGTGGTTTAAAGTTCATTGCTTATGAAAAGGCCAATTTTACTTTAGTAAATTTTTATTCCCTAGGCCTATTGAATCCTTAAGAAATATCAAAGTGCGAAAGGGTGTTTAATAAGAAAATTTTTACGAACTGGATTTTTTATTTTTTTAAGCACTTTATATACTTCGTCATATTACTTCCCAAATCTATCGGCAAGATATTAAGATGTCCTCACTTTCAAATTTTAGTTGATCCGCTCGGGGTAATAAATTTGTCGCCTCTTTTGATTCATTTGCCAAATTTTATGGGCGTTTTTAGGAAAAGCTAATTCCAACTATTTTTTTTATTAAGTAGCCAACAAAACATTTCCGACCACCAAAAATCTCCCTTCATTATTGTTTTAGGATCTTCAGAAAACAGCAAAATCTGTGGCGATAACTTTTTTCCGCCCTTCTCTGGAATGGCCAACAACCTAAACCATTTAAGCCACGACAGAGAGGGTGGTTCCTTGGAAAATAAATAGAAGTTACCGAAATAAAAGAAAAAACCAATATTAAAAATCATGTTTGCTTTGTCTATTCCGGGCCAAAAGTTGGATATGTAGCAAAATTTACAATTGGGACAGCTCCGCGTAACCAACCCATGAAATATTAAAAAACGTCTTTCTCATTTTTTCATTTTTTGAAAAAGACGAGATCTTAGAAATTTACACTGGATCGGACGGGGCTACCATGATGGGAATAATTGAAATAAGTAAACCTACCGGCCATAACCGGGATTGATTTGAGGAAGGAAAAAAACACCAATAATCCTAAAAAGTAAGGAACAGTACCAATTTTTGCATTCAAACCAGGCCAAAACCATCCAACATTTTTAAAAAAATTGTCTTCTTATGAATCAAAATCTTGATTCCCTAGATAACACCGCACAGGCATATAGATTGGAGAGAAAAACCATTGCCACCAAACAAAATCTTGTCGCTGAAAAATGTTTACAAACATTTTATGGGCAATTACCAATACAGGATTAAAGTCCCTCAAAAGTTTCGAGCCTTATTTTTTATTTGATTGATTATATTTTTACTAAAGTTTTCCAAATTTTCCAAAAACCCGCGGCCCGCCCCAAAAATCATTTGTTTTTTAAAAACAAAATGGTATAATGGAAAAAAAAATTACTCTGATCTTGGGTGGAAAACAAAACCAAGGGACCAAAAAGGCAAGGGTAAGGCCCAAAAAAAAACATTATTTTTGCCATTGGGGTCCGGTTTAACTATTTTTTTTACCCCACCTTTCCAATTTCCAAAAGGGTTGGTCTCAGGTCGGTTTTTAAGGCTTAGACCTTTTTTGATCCGCAAAGATTAAAAATACGGCGATCTCTC
>Ga0163217_1073301_pt1 | contig 12221 bp, 7 predicted proteins | sample SynspAceP_FD_185933 | JGI IMG/M metagenome (GOLD analysis project Ga0163217, IMG submission 185933) | Saline lake microbial communities from Ace Lake in Antarctica - Synechococcus sp. Ace-P (PacBio error correction) | ecosystem: Environmental > Aquatic > Non-marine Saline and Alkaline > Saline ... | reverse complement strand
GGAATATATTTAACCCTCTTTGTTTTTTAAGACCTTCCAAGCAGTGGTACGCCCAGCTGTTGCCACTAGGCTCTCATCACATAAGCTCGTGGTGAAACTCATTTAATAGTCTCCAATTAAAATAGGGCTACCACAGTTGATGGGTGGCTTTCAGGTGTTCTTTTTATTCATGAATGTATTCTTGGCGTCAGAACTTCGCTTCAGACCCTTTTCAGGTGGCAGAATAAAGCGAGATTACTTCAGTTTCAACGACGCCGTTCTCTTGCGATAGGTATATGTTTAAATCATGGTAGTGTCTCCTTTTTAAATAATTCATTTTACTACCTTTTTATAACGGACTAGCGAATTAGATTTATCCCTATTCCATTTTAGTTTTACCGTGAGTAATAGGAATCAACGAAGAAGTTAACAGTTGTGTATTTGATTCTAGTAAAGAAACGAAGTATGGGTTATGAACTAGTCATTGGAACGATCACTTTAAATTTTACTTTTTATTCGTTCAGACCACTTAGATGTGTCTTACGCTGTAATTGTATAGAAGAAAATTCAAAAGAGATTAAAAGATGAAAAAGGCGAGTGGGTGAAATGAAAAATGCAAGTTTAGTTACAGATAGTACTCTTATCTACTGAAAAACAGTATGGAAACAAACATTCATTTATAAATTACCACTTTAGTTCGTAGTAGACAATTACGCCATACGAGAAGAAGTAGATATTGGGAATGAAGGAATTTTTTAAAAAAATAAATAGCATGGAGGCTTTTGCAACCATTCCCAAACGACAACTGGGCAAATCATACTGTTGTTTGATGGAGCTCGCAAAAGAGCTACAGAGCTCAAAGTATTCCCACTATTCAAGCGGGAAAGCGACCTATGATATATGTCGTTAGCTACCAGATGGAGAGTATGGCAATCTTTAATGCCGTGGAACCGAAGCTCGCCAAGCTAAAGTTACGGCTATTTAGAGATAACTTGCGACGGAGTTAGCTTTAAAAGATAAACCTATTTTAATTGTGTGGTACAAGTCGTGGACCCATAGATACCTCGTATCGAAGGCCTCCACTACGCAAATTACATGTACAGAATAATGCTCTAAGCTGTATCATTAAAGTAGGGATGGCGTAAAACAGATGAAGAGCAGTTTTAGTAGATTGGATTTTAGTTCTATGCAAATATAGCGCGCCATTTTGGAGTACTGAGGTTTGATGGTAAGATCTAATGGTTCGCCGACATCTAATTGGTTCATTGCTAAAAATTTAAAACCGATCTTTTTTTGGAATAATGCAAGATTGTCTTTATATTTGAAAATATTAAACAAGCAAAAAAGAAGCGTTGGAAGCGATTGAACCAACTTTTTTGACAGGAAGAATTTAGTCGCAGTCGGCTATCCTCAAATTGTTGGAACGATCTTCAGACGCTAATGCAGAAGGAAAAGAGCAATACTGGAGGCAGAAGGAACGCGGTTGAAAGAGAAATATACATACAACAGTGAGATTATCGAACGAAGTTCTTTTTGTGTTCCTGTCTTCGGAACACTCTTTTTTTGAAAAGATATTAATATTAGGTAAGAATCAAAGAAAGAGGCACTTGTTGATTATGTTATTGCAAAATATAGAAGTGGACTCTCTAGGTGAGGCGGATGCAATAGGGGAATGACTTGGGTAGAAGACCAAATAGAAAATAGAAACAGTTTCTGATAAAACAAACAAAGCAGATAAGGCGGCTTTGTTTTTTTTTTGCGTACGTTTATTTTGTAGGTAGAAAGGGATAGCATTATGCTGGAAATAAGCCGGACGGGAAGTTTTGATACAAGAACTACGGAGCCTTTAGTGAAAAATGAGGGCCCACCTCAAGTAGGAAGGATCTTGATAGGAGTGTGATGATGGTCAGATTTCAGATGATTAGCGAATGCGAGGACATGTGATCGGTAAAGAAAAGAGCAGGAGTGCTCCACTGTGTACCTGTAGGACTCAAGTATTAGTATTTACGTACTGCATTAATTTTTTTGCAGATGGGTAAAATTAAGAGATGCAGTTCATTATTTATACGGCCAAAGAACAAAAACCAATTACTTTCTTTTTAACAGCCGCCCTAACTAACTTGGAAGGGTGAGCTATCAAAGCAAGCAAAAGAAAGATCATAGATAGGTTATTTGTATTCATTAGGAGGACTATTCATTTAGGTGTGAAGGACCGTTTATATTGTGGATGTAGCTGGTGCAGTTAAAACAGAAATGAATGTTTAAGGGGATTTAGAAAGCTATCTTGAGCAGTAGAGAAAAAGAATAGTGAGAATTGACATATTACGCGAGTAGAATGTTTGTTTAGAACAGACCCCGCATTTAGAAGAGGTGCTCTTGTCAGAGTGTTCCGTCTAGCTTTTTTATGGCGGATTCGGATTGAATACCTTATCGATATACTCAATATAGTTATTGCTACATCTCATCAATTATTTGAGATTCAAGCAAGCTTTTGATGTACTTGATTATTGTGTATGCTCGTATGCCTTCCTTTTGATATTTAGATCGTTCTTTGCAGTATGCTGCTAAAAAAAGCTAAAAAGAAAAGGGTTCGCTATTTTCTATCTGTACACCCAGTAAAGATATGCAACGTGCTTATCCAGCCCAAAAAAAAAATTAGCTGCAACCATGCTTCCTGCAGATATCAAGTGGGCGTATCCCTGACCTGAAACCGCAATTAATATGGGGTGTGGTGATTGCAAAAAAAAATCAATCGACAAAAGCGAATGGACGTTTTTTATGGCTTATAGCCTACAAGATAGATTAAAGCAAAAAAGAAGAATTCTTGTTTTTTTGACCCTAGATAGTTAATTGTTTGTCTTCATGTCAGAAAGTAGCGCCAGTACAAATAAAAAATCTGTGGTATATCCTCGAAAACTACTTAGCACGACTGTTTTGAAGATCCTCAAAGAAAGAACAAATATATACAGATGCGCCAGAAAAAATATGACTTTCTTCTCACAACTACTATTTTAGAAAGAGCGTTGGACATTTAAGAATATTGATGTTGTCTTTTAGGAGCAGAAGATAGACTGTTTACTGAAACTGTTAGTCCCAAATTGCTGGACGGCAGGAAGGCATTAAAAGATTTCCAAATGGAGCGGTTTTATTTTCTATTATGGCGCATGGACACGAGCACTAAAAAAGGAGCCGTGCGTCAATAAAAAAATGAATCTTTATGTGCAACGGTGAAAGGGGAGACTTAGTTAAGAAATGACTGTGACATAGCTTAGGTTGTGGTAAACAAGAGATCCAAAAAACACTTTAAGAAGATGTTATTGCTTTTTCAAAAAGCTAACGTCTGGTAAACCGTTGTCAGCTTGTAATTTGAAATTGATGAAATTAGCTGATGAATTACTTGTCTTGGTTGAGTAATGTCGGAAATAATTGTCTTGCAATATGAATGGTTGTTACAGATTGTATAAAGTATGGGAAAACAAGAATATCATGATTAATTTGTGTGTGAATGCCATACGCTGCTTTTTCTTAATAACAATTATTTTTAAGAGAATGGCTAGAAAATTTTAAATACAAAAGGACGATTATCGTTAGCACAATTAGTTTGTCAAGATATGCCTAACTATTTTAATACTAAAAACAAAAAAATACAACAGTGTTATCCAATTACCATTAGCCAAACGAGTATGAATTTACGAGGATTTAATCAAGTAGAAGAACTAATGGAAATCTGCTGGAGTTCAGTTTTCAGTCCAGCTCTGGTTCATATAGGAGCAGGAGACTAGATCAAATCAAGTAAGAACATTCGACAACGGACGAGATTAGGTCAAAAAAAAGTGCACGTTTATTTAGATAAGAACTTACTGTAGTCAACTAAAAAAATCAAACAAAATTATTTTAATGGGGCATGCCGTCCATTACTATGGTGAGACCGAATCGTTTCAGTGGCAGCTAGAATTACTACACCTCCAAGCTCTAAGAGCTGTTGCAACAATTGAAACCGTTCTCAATCGCAGATAAAAGGAAAAATATTATATAATTATATTATCTCTGGTTAATTAACATGAAGCCTTGTATAACTTGAAATGAGCACCCTACCAGTTGAAGTGGTCCGACTTGTGTTGCTGATTCTGATACACATTCAGATGAAAGGGGAGGAGTGTTTATGTTTAAATAAAATGTCCGTGGTAAAATATCGAGGTTAAACGTCAGCAATTCGATCGTTTCATGTCGAGTGAAAAAATGTAGTGCATAAGATTGAACGTTTAACTTTTACAGATGTGCCTGAATCTTTACAGCACATGTTGAACCTTATAAAACGTATTCAGATAAAACTGGCGAAAGTGGATAGGTAGACTCTAAAACCCCGACTTCGCTTATACTTGTTTTTAGTTGCGCGTGAAGAACCTCACCTGATTTAATTAAATGGCATGTGTAGATCTAGTCGTTTGATATACGTAGAACAAAATGTCGTACACACCAAAACCCGAGAGATTTAACCCGTAAAGTGCACGTGAAAAAGAGTTGTGATCATGTCAGTCCCAGCTGGAGAGAAGTTACTATGACGTAAAATGTCTTTGAAGATGTAAGCTGAAGACATCGATATGTAGGAAAATCGTTAGAACCAAAAACGTTATCACTTAAACAATGGGATAGTGTAAGAAGCTTGTTTTACAAATTGAATGTGTTAGTCACAAACTCTTTAATCTTTGAAGATGCTGAACCAACGGATCCAGCATTGTTTTACTCGTAAGAGATGGAAATATGGTTTATCGAAACAGACTAACAGTGGAATCAATTTGTAATAAAAAAAAATCCCCCCCAAGTTTTTAAATCTGCAAGAAGACTGTTTTTAAGTATTCCTTGCAAGATTTATTTATTACTTATGCTTATAATAATTATAAGTTACATAAAGTATAAGTTTAATAGATAGTAGATTTGCCTTTTTATTTATCAGAATAATCCCACGCATGGAGAGATTGCGTTTACTTGAATATTAAAAAAGGTTTTCATTTAGTGAATAAGAATGATAGAATTAATAAAAGAATTGTTGAACAAAGCTTAAAATTCAATAGTTTAAACCTTATTTAAATAAGCATAGAGAAAAAAGATCGAGATCAAAACACTACAAATAGAATACAATAAAATTAGAAAGTTTATAAGTAAGAGAAAAGAAGAGCAAGCTAAAGTAAATGAGAGCATAATTTCTTCTCGGTCGTAATTTAGTTGAAAAACGATAAAAAGAACTTAAGAGTTTAAGTAAGTGGCAGATATCAGATTTCTAATATTGTGTGACACAGAATTTCCGCATATCGATCTTGTGCGACTAAGAGTTAAAAGCTAAAATAAGCATTCCAGCATGTTTCAAACAAGTGTTCATTCAGAATGGTTAAAACATTAGATGACTTATTACCTTGAGGCTTTTGCAGTTGTCCGTTGAAGAGCGCGCCAAAAGCGTAGTGCTTCGTGTTGTACTGCATTACCATTGTTCCAAATGTGGAAGTGCGGGGAGTTACAAGATCTTCTTCTCTCTTTCCTATACCATCCTCTTGTTTGGTTGTGAGCTTTATTTTTTCACTTTGATACGAACCCCACCCCAAGATCAAAAGTTGTAAACATATTTGGTTGGTAAGGTATACAAGCCATTAGGTGGCAGCATTTGCGGAGTGCTTCAACTGGATAACACAACTGCAAGAAAGCCTCAGGTAACTCAAGTTTACATATTTCTAATGTTTTCTGCACTTTATCTTATCTGATACAGCACTTTGTTTGAAAATTCTGGTTTTTTATGCTTTTTAACTCATATATCTGTCAGAACAAAATGGCGCGAACATTTTGCATCGAGTGCGAATATAAGGTGTCATTCAATCTGATCTCCGCACACTACTATCCAACCTCTTTAATTCTCTTGGTATTTTTGATTTAATCTCGTTTTTGCGCAACTAAATTACGCAAAAAATTTACTCCTATTTTAACATTTTCTTCATCCTATGTTCTCTAACTACTTGTTTCGTAATTATTTTTTATTTTTGTTTTTTGCATTTCTCATCTTTTTTCTAATTTCTTAAATTTTAATAGGGTTGTCTTAACAACATTAATTGGATTTTCTTACGCTCCACTTGGTTATATTATTGTCAAAACATTCTTTATAATTTCTATTATTACTTATTTCATCAGAAAATGTGATAAACTCTATGTTTTAATATAAAATTCAACAAAAACGCAATCATGACTCATCCAGGGAAATTAATCTGATAAAATTAAAACAGCCACACGCCTATACTATCTTATTAAACTTTCTTTTATGGTAACTTATATATTTTTAAGCATATAAGTTTTAAAAAAATTAAATCTGTTCCGGAAGAAACTTTTAAAAAAAAGTTTCTTGCAAGATGATGGATTACATTAACAAATTGATTCCTACTGTGTTACGTCCACTGTTCATCGATTTAAAAACATCCATTTATTTTCCATCTTTAACAGTGAGTCATAGAACAATGCTTGGATTCCTGTGTTTTGGTTTGCGCATCTTCCAAAGATTAAAGAAAGGTTGTGTCAAATCCTAAACATATTATGATCTTGCTGTGAAAAACAGCTTTTCTTCACTATCTTCCATGGGTTCTATATAGTATAAACGTTTTTGTTCTTATCGATTTCAATATCAATTTTATCAAAGATCATCTCTTTCAAGGATTATATTATACCCATACATTGTTCATATTCTAGTAAACTCGTCCAGCTGGGACTCGCATATTCAAAAACCTCACTTTGTCTCTGCACCGTAGATTGTCCGCTATCACTTGTTCGGAACTTGGTTTTGTATTTAGTGCATTCTGTTCTTTCTAGGGTTTATCAACGACTAAGATCTACACTCCTATATAAATTACTAGGTATTGACCTCGATTCTTCACGCAGTCGTTTTATTTATATAGAACAAGCATAAGGGACAGCGGGGATTTTACCTCCACTTCGCAGTCGCTGCACCTGAATACCGTTTTATAGTTGTTTAAACTTGTGCTGTTGATTTCAGGCTATCGATCTGTAAATTACAGTTATAGCTGTTCAATTTTGCCACTTTTTTCTCGGGACATAAACTACTCGATATTGCTGCGCGTACCTCGATATTTTCCACCACGACATATATTATTAAACATAAACACTCTCCCCTTTCATCTGATTGTGTATTCAGAACTCAGCAACACCAGTCCGCGATCCACTCACTGGTGTTTTGCTTTAATTCAATTATATAGGGATAAGCGCTTTTAATTAAACAAACAAAATAAATTTATATTTTTCTTTATCTAGCGATTGAGGAACTTTTCAATTGTTGGCAAACATTTGCCTTGTTGTAGTAATTCCAGCGTGCATTGAAAACATTGTTCTGTTCCATAGTTTAGACGTCTTCCATTAAAATTAAATTTTTGTTTTGATTTTTTAGTTTGACTACAGAAGTTCTATCTAGAATAAAACGGCTCTGTTTTTGACTCTATCCGTCCTTTTCGATTTTTACTTGATGTTTTTCTCCGCTCCTATATGAACCAAGCTGGGCTGGAAACTTTTTGGTATACTCCAGCAGATTTTCATTAGCTTCTTCTATCTTGATTAAATCCTCGTTAACTTATACTCGTTGAGCTACATGTGTGGTATTGGGACTCACTGATATTAATTTTTTTTGATTTAGTATTAACAAAAGTAGCAATAAAATGATTCTTGAATCAATAATTCTGTCGAACTTTAAACGATAATCAGCTGCCTTGAGTTTGTATATTTTAAATATTTTTCTAGCCTATTTCTCTTTAATAAAAATATGTAATGAAAAAGAGCGGTTATGCTTTAATATAGATCAGGATAATTTCTTGTTTCCACTTTATAACAATTAACGACCATTCATTTTGCTTAGACGATTATCCGGAGCAATATACACAAGACAAGTAAAACACTTCATCACGCTAATTTCATCAATTTTCAAATTCAAGAGACTTGGACAACGTGGTTACCAGACCGTTAGGCTTTTTGAAAAAAAAGCAATACATCTTACTTAAAAGTAGTTTTTCCGTTTCTGTTTACCACAAAACATAAAGACAAGTCAGAGCATTTGTGTAAAATAACTAGTCTCCTTTCCGGTTGCTATAGTGCGATTTCATTTTTTTCTCTATTTGACGCACGGGCTTCCTTTTTAGTGCTCTGTGTTACTGGCTCATTAATAGAATAATATTAAAGAACTGCCGTCCATTTGGATAAAACTGCTTTATAGTGCCTTCCTGCCCAGTCCAGTGCAATTTGACTAAAACAGATTCCAGTTAAACGTTCTATCTTCTTTGCTCCCTAAAACGAAACCATTCAATTCCCATATGTCTTAAATGATCGACTCCTTTTCCCTTCTAAAATAGTGTTAAAGTATTTCAAATCGACGCGATGACCAGATTGTTTGGAGATAAGAACAAAGGTCATATTTTTCTTGGGCATCCTGTATAATTGTTTCTTTTCCATTTTGAGGATCTTCTCTAGCATAAAAACAGTCGTTTAAAAAAGTAGGTTATTCAGAGAAAATTTCGGCTATTTTTATTCGCCTGTACTGCTAGCTCTTCGTATTATATTCAGGACAATATTTGGCACAAAACAAAGAAAATCTTCTTTTTTGCATTTCTTAACCATCTTTTTTTAGGCGTAAGCGAAAAAAAAAACTCCCCAGTTGCTTTGTGTGGTCGATTCAAGATTTTTTTTTTTTGCCAATCTCCACTCCAATTAATTTGCGGTTCAGGCTGGGCAAATACCCATGATTATCTTTGCAGTGGCAAGCATTGTGTTTCGCTAATTTTTTATTGCTGGATAGCACCGTTAGGCATATCAAGATTTACTTGTAGCAAAACTTTGTAGGCAAGTATAGAAAAAATTACGCGCCCCCCTTTTCTTTTTTAGGACTTTTTTATTTTTTAGCATGACATTATCTGCACTATACAGAGAACGATCTATATCAAAAGGAAAGAGCATCATGTATTCTCATCAATTAATCAGACATCAAAAGCCTTGCTTGCAATCTCATGTAATAATGTATTTACGTATTTGCACGGGAGTTATGTAGGCAATAACTAATTGAGATTTTATATCGATTAAGTTCATCCGATCCGCATTATAAAATAGGCTAGCGGGAAAACACTCTGAAAAGCACTCTTCAAAAGCGTGGGGCTAGTTCTAAGACAAACTCTACTCGCGGAGAAGCCAAGTGGCACACTCTTTTGGTTTAGCTTGCAAGGTAGCTCTATTCTCCCTTATTGAAATATATGCGATTTTCTGTTTACCTGCACCAGCTTAGATACAGCCCAGAATTAACCGTCTCCACCTAAATGAAATACGTAATACTTACTGTTATGCATAGCATGATGCTTTTCTATTTTTGACCTGTCTCGCGTTTCAATGGCTCAACTCCTCTGCAAGACAATTAGTATAAGCTCGCTGTTGACGATAGTAATAATTGAGTTTTGTTTCTTTGCTCAGAAAACTATTATTACATGCTCTAACTTGCATCTCTTAAATTTTACCCATCTAGCTAAACAATTTTGTCTCTAGTGTCAGTAAGTTCATACGGGAAAAAATCTTTTGCATCCGACAGGGTACACTTAGGATTAAAGGAACAAACCTTTGTCTTTTGTCTTACCGAATGCATTGTCCGCCATCGGGCTACATTGAAGTTGACCATCACTTCTTTAAATCCTTCGTCTACTTCGTTTAGAGGAGACGGCCTATTTTCTCATCTAATAGGAGACTCCGTTAGAGTGATAGTCTTGTTATCAAAACTTCCCGTCCGGGGCGTTAATTCTCAGCATAACTTGCTATGCCCGTTTCTACCTACAAAATAAACGTCGCAAAAAAAAAAACAAAGCACGTCCCTATATTCTGCTTTTGCTTTTTCTTTATCAAACTGTTTTCTATTTTAGTTTGCCTAAAGACCAGTTTCTTCTACTCCCCAAGTCCTCGATGCACTCTATATGACTCGCCTTTCACATAAAAACTGAAGTCACTGCTTCCGCTGGTGCCAGTCTAGGACCAAAATAACTCGTTTGCAAATCTCACTTGTTGGATTATTCTCTTTCAACGTTGTTGTTCCCCAGATTGCTGCTTGTTCGTTCTGCATTGCAGTGAATGATCGTTGCCACAATTGGACTAGCCGACTGATAAATCTTCTGTCAAAATGTTTGTTCAATTTCGCTTCAACGCTTTTTTTGTTTGTTCTAGATTTTTTTCAAATACTCGCGACTCAAGTTTGCTTATTCTCAAAAACAAGATCTGGTTTAATTTTTTTAGCCTCTTCATGACTATCTCTATTAGTGAGTTGGCTGGCAACCCATTTGGACAAAAAGTGACCTTCTCCCACCTCGTACTAAATGGTTTAAATTCATGCTACTAAAAAATTAAAGCTTTTACAAATGTGTATCTTCTCCATATTAGAAAAACACTTGAGATAACATGCGTTTATCTTCCCTACTATGATTGTAAACTCGGCTGTCCGTTTTCAGCTAATCGTGCAGCTTCTTAAAGCGTGCATCAATTTAAGCAAGACGACTGCCGTATAACGAATCGTCCCTACGCACAACTTAGTTCGGGAATAAAAGGGATAGATTTTTGCGATATTCCCATTTCAATTGGGGGTAGCAATTCGCTACACACAACTCTGTGCATATTATTCATTACGACAGAGTTTCCCTCGCTAAATTCCACTGCGATCTTTGAACAACGACAATGATTTTAGTCGTAAAAAATAAGCTACAAGTACTTCATATAGCTCATTATTATATAAAGCATCGTACGTTCATATATTCTTGCCGAGTCTTGCATAGTCAATTTGGACAACATAGCAAGGTTATATATTGTTGTCCGAAGTTGTACTCGTGGGAGTGTGAGAGACTTGATGTGTTTAGGTGGCTCGCGCTCAATTATCCGATGTCAGTGCCCTTAGTGTTACTTTCTCTCTATTTTTTTAAAAACAATCTCTTACAATAGCCGAAATGATATACTCTCTGTCTTACGCTTCAAATCGCTTGGCAATTGGCAAGTTATTGATACTCTCACTACTGACTGTGCAACGCCCGATAATCTATATATATATAAAATATTGATAGTATATTTTCTTTGTCTCAGTTACCTGCTTATATTTCCTCAATCTATATTTAAAGATAACGCACGTACTATCCTGGTAACTTTAACTTTCGTCAATTGTATGTAACTTCTCAATTAGTCACACTCGATGCGCTCGCACTATTTTCATTTTATATGCCTCTCTCTCTCGCTTAAAATATACTCAAATCGAAAAGGGGGGGAAAGCGCATTCATGGCAAGCATTTACAGTGGGACTACAGATTATTTATGACTTATTCTTGCCTTAAAAAAAAAATCAAGATTTTAAGGAGAATTACTTTATTTCTGACCTATTCATCTTATACTGATAACAATTACAAAGCGAGTATAATGAAAACAACAATCTAGTAAAGTGGAGTTTCTGAGAAGTGTATAATTTTAAAAAGTAAAATTTAAGTGATCGTTCACAATGGACTAGTTTTCAAACCATTCGTTGTCTTATACTGAATCATACACAAACTGTTAAACTCTTGTTGATTTCCTATTACCTCACGGTAAACTTAAAAAATGGAATTAAGGGCATAAATCTAAATTCGCTAGTCGTTAATAAAAGTAGTAAAATGAATTATTTAAAAAAGGAGACACTACCATGATTAACACTATTACACATATCGCTAAGAAGACGGCGTCGTTGAAAAACTGAAGTTAAAAAATCTCGCTTTTATCTGCCACCTGAAAAAAGAGTGTCTAGGCGAAGCTGAAGCAACAAGATAATACAAATGATAAAAAAGAACACTGGAAAGCCACCCATAACTGTGCTAGCCTATTTAATTGGAGACTATAATGACGTTCAACGTCGTGCTTATGATGATGGAGAAGCCTAGTGAAACAGGCTGGGGTACCCAATGCTTGAGTCTAAAAAAACAATGAGGTTAAATATATTCTTCGGCCGTGGTTTACACGTTATTTTGGCGGAACTAAAATTAGGAAGCTGGTTGGACTTATTCGTGCTTACGGGAAAAGTCAGTCAGCCGGGCTTTAGAAGAAATTGGTATTGTTTTTCAAGAAATCTACAAGTTTCAATTTCTGTGGACAGTTAGTTACTCCTGCTTTGGAAAATTAGAAAACAACCTTAAAGAATTCACCCTATGACCCGCTTGGTAGATTTGCCT
>Ga0163217_1049435_pt1 | contig 12223 bp, 18 predicted proteins | sample SynspAceP_FD_185933 | JGI IMG/M metagenome (GOLD analysis project Ga0163217, IMG submission 185933) | Saline lake microbial communities from Ace Lake in Antarctica - Synechococcus sp. Ace-P (PacBio error correction) | ecosystem: Environmental > Aquatic > Non-marine Saline and Alkaline > Saline ... | reverse complement strand
GAAGGTGGCTTACTGACGGCCAGCCCTCGGTCTCAAAGGCCAGCTCCAAGCTGCGGAGCCAGCTGACAAGCCCGAAGCGCTCCGGTGGCTGATCGGCTCATGCACGGAAGTTGCGTGGCGATGCTGAAAGCGATCCCAGGCGTTCACCGATCGCAGCACCGTTGATCAGGGCTTCGATCAACCAGCGCTGAGCTGCAGCCAAACGGGCGGACATCCCGCCGCCAGCGCAGAGGGCGACGACGGGCGTCCACGCTGACCGCCGGCTGGGACCGAGCACCAGGGCGCCGCAGCGGCCCCTGCCCGGCTCCGGTTGGGTTGGGGGCTTGGCAGGGTTCAGTTCACCGCAGACCGGGCGATGTCTTCGGCGAATGGATGAAGTGGCAAGCTGGCCCCTCAGGCCCGCAGCCAGCGCGGCCAGCCAACAACCAGCGCGACCAGCCTTCGTTGAAAGCCCGGCGGTGAGGTAGCTGGTGGGCAGGGCTGCTGCCCCGGTTGCACCGAATCCACGAACACGAAGTGTGGAAACACCGGCCACGATCCGCTCAGCGAGGGATGGGTCTCGACTGGTGCAGGCAGAGGGCCTTGCGTCTGGATGTATTCGAGTGCCGTAGGCCCGCCGCTTCCGGCAGCAGGTTGAGATGCGGTCGAGGATGCCGTCGGAGAAGTAGATCACCTGCTTCCAACCTGGCCGGGTCGGTGCGCCCCAAAGCAACTCCTTGGACGGCCACACGTTCACCTGATGGGCACGCATCCCAACAGCGTAGCACCTCTCCACCCCCACGCGCCCTCTACACGTCGCCGCCGATCACCGCTCGGATTCATACGCGCTGGGCTCCATCACTTAAATTAGACCAAATCGCTCACAGCCACGGTGGACGGTCCTGCTCCAGCACGCCAAGATCACCCATCCACCGAACAAGAACCAGGTGGGGGGGACTAACGTGGCGAGGAACGGCGCGTTGAGCTGGCAGGGTCGCGAGCCACAGCACGCAGCCTCCAACATCGGATTCGCGGTACAACTGCTGGGCGATCGCCTGACCGACGCAGCCACTGGCGCCGGTGAATCAGAACCTTGGCCGGAGCGCTCAACAGCGGCTTCCGAATCAAATCAATCACGTTTTGCCGGCTTCAAAGAAACCCGCATCTCTTCCGGGTGCCCGGCAGGATGCCGTGGCCGAGGTTAGGCATGGGCGCAGCGGCCGTCACTTCCCCTCCACACGCACCACGATCACACTAAGAACCGTAAGCACCAGACGCCAGCACCCCCCGCGACCAGCCCCTATCCACACAACACATCTAAAATACCTATCATCTCACCCATCCGGACCTCATCCTCAGACACAAACCCTTCTAAGACTCTACAAACTCCACTAAAGCCCCTCACGCCCTCCACACACCCTCCATCCTACTCACCCATGCTACTCCAAACCTACCAACTACATCAATAACATCCACACAACCACCGCACTTCTCACCATATCCCTAAACCGCGTACTATCACCTACCCGCCCTGAAAACTTCAGTCGAACCGGACCCCTGGCCGCTTGAGCAAACCGTGTCGATTCTTACCACCCGGCCCCGGATCGCCTCGGGACTCTCGGTGGCCAAACAACAGTCCCCGGATCCAACAGTTGCCCTGCCACACCGAGATGTCAGTTCCGGGCAGGCGGGCAAGCATCGGGCCATATTCCACGGTCCAATATCACACGGATTGACCAAGAGCAGCCTGAACACACCCAATAGTGGAGCGGACATCACGTCAGGAGCATGGACTACGGCATACGCACTCGCCGGTCAACAGCACGAAGAAGGATCAATAGAGAACTTCAGGGGAGGTTTCGGCGTGGGTGGCCTTCACCTGACCACCACCCTGTCTGGTAGGGCGGCGAAGACGTCGTAATCGAGGGGGCTGAGCTGGGCACTGCCCAGGAGTCGAAAAAACCCAAGGGTGGCACCACCTGGGCGCGCGTCGATCTGTACGCACATAGGTGGCGATCGCATCGGCCAGATGGCCAGCAACTGGTGCACAGGCCAGCTCCTGGAAAGCCATGCGCCTTGATCACCGCATAATTCTTGCTGCTTTTGCCTGTTCCACCGCATAGGCGGCAGGTCCAGGGGGCTCCGACCGAACCGAGCACGGCGGCCTGAATGCCCCACGCTCTCTGGCGCAGCCGCCGAAAACACCTCACCCACGAACGCAGTGCCTCCGGCCGGGGTTCAGCGCCCGCAGGCCTCCACCTGGGCCCGGCTGCGGATCGGCGGATCGAATGATCGGCCCCTGTGCTTTCAAAACGATGTCGAAGTCAATCCGAGGCCGCAGGGGCGTGCGGTGTCGGAGAAAAGGATCACCCCATCGGCGGCAAAAGCCCGGAACGGTTGGCATCGAGATCTCTAGGAAAGATCGGCTTTCAGAGCGCTCGCGGAAGCCGGGGTGGCCGATCACGCAGCTCGCGATACACCTTCACTATAACGGCCGCCTGGCGCATTTTCATTCCACACTGGCGGCCTTCTCCCACCTGCTCTTATTCTCGGCGGCGCGCACAACACCGGGAAGGGGCTTCGCCATTGGGGGAACAAACACCGATCGGAGGCGGGGTCAGAAGCGAAGCCAGGGCGAAACCTACCGACCAGAGACCGCCATCAGCCGCTTCGTCACACAGTACCTCGGCTGCCGCTCCGCAATCCCTGCGGGAAACACAGCACACTCACGGCGGCAGACAAGATCGAGCGAATGGCTGAGCCGTGCATGCGGCGGCGTCGCTGGAATGCCACGAGATTGCCGAGGTTGCCTGCCGCCCGATATCGGCTGCCGTCGGTGTTGAACACTTCGGCATAGAAGCCCTCCAGTCAACGGAACAACCGATGCGTACATGGCCTCGTGCGCCTGAAGGCAGGCAAGTTGCCAACCAACCACCAACCCACGCCTGCTCCCCGTCGCCGCCCACCCGGCGCATGAAGCTGATCACCGGAATGGCGGCTGTCCGCTGCAGTCAATCCACCTGGAAGCCGAACTGAACAAAGTCGTCCGCGCCAGAGGGGCCGGCTTCGCCCGGTAGAAAGCTGTTGAGGTCATCGACCAGGTCAAAACAGGCCCCCTGATCGGGGATCAACTGGAGCAGAGTTCCATCAAGATCCCCCCCAGACCATTCCATTCGGCCCGCGGACCGAACTCCATGCCCATGAAGATGGTTTCTTGCCGGGATTGGCGGTCCACATGAAAGGCCAGCAGGGCGCGCACATTGGCGAAACTTCTGCAGTCATCGCCGGGCATCTGGTTGAGCAAATGTCTTGCCCATGCACCACTTCATCGTGGGCTGAGGCCAGCAATGAAGTTCTCGTGTAGTGGGATACCAGATCCGAGAAAACTGGATGTGGTTCTGGTGGAACTGACGCACCAGGATCAAGCTCGAAATATCGAGCATGTCGTGCATCCAGCCATGTTCCACTTCAGGTTGAATCCCGAGGCCGCCCAGGGGGGGCTGGGTCACCATCGGCCAGGTGGTGGATTCTTCGGCGATCGACAACGCTCCGGGAAGTGCTGAAACAGCACGGTGTGGCCGCTGCAGAAAGGTCACGGCTTCGAGATTCTCGCGGCCCCCTCGTCATTGGCCAAGCCACTCGCCCATCGGGCCTGAGGTAATCCGAAGAGCATCGAGGCCAACCGCATCCACCGGATGCCATCGATATGAAAACTCCTTCAAACCAGTTAGATCAAATTGGCCACAAGGAAGTGCGGACCTCATTGCGGCGTAATTTGAAAATCAAGGGCCCCATTCCTTGTGCTCACCGATGCGGGGATCGGCATGCTCATAGATATGCAAGCCATCGAAGAAGGCCAGGCCATGGCGCTGTCCTTGGGAAAATGGCCGAACCAGCGAGCAACAGGCCAAGGCCCACCGCATGGGGCAAGCGGTTCACGAAGGCCCGGAATTCGTCGGGGCTGCCGAAGCGGCTGGTGGGGCATAAAAGCGGCCACCGATAGCCCCAGGAGCCATCAAAGGGATGCTCGGCGATCGCCAGCAGCTCAATGTGGGTGAAGCCGCGTGCCACCACGTAGGGAAATCAGCCGATCGGCCAGCTCCGCGTAGGGGAGAGGCGAGCACCGGCTTGAGATCGGCGGCGGCCACCGTTGCCTCGGCGTGCCATCGGCCTCAGAAAGGCTCGTCGATGGAGCCATGCATCCAAGCTGCCTAAGTGCAGTTTCATTAGGACGCTGATCGGTTGATCGAGTGGATTCACGGCTGTCCGCTGTTCAAACCCCAGCCTGATCGCTCCAGCGGAAATTGCCCAGCTGACACCACCGAGCCCGTCTGGCGGCCGTATTCATGCTGAAAACCAGGGAGGGGTCGGCTTTCTGTAGCAGTGCCTCGGGGCTGCGGCACTTCGTATTGTAGACGGTTGCCCACCGCCAAGCCGGAATGAACAGCTCCCAGATGCCGCCCCAGCCGTTGTGCATCGGATGGTGCCGGCCATCCCAGTTTTGAAATCCACCGAGCAGGCGCCACGCTGCGCGCGGTTTGTGCCCAGAGGGCGAACTTGGAACCCCGGGCACACCACTGCGCTCGCAGGGGTGGGCAACAAGACGCCGCCAGATGTGGTGGTGGTTGCTTCGGCGAAACAGTGCCGGATCCAGGTTCACCCAACCACCCTGCGGAAGGCCCAGGCGGATCGTGCTGGATGTGGTGATGCCTGCCCGACTTACCTCAGCTGGTAGGTGCAGGCCAGGATCGCTGTCGAACTCTGCTTCAAACAACCAGGGTGGTGGGGCGTGGCCGTTGGCGGTGGCTGTGGGCCGTCGAGCACAGGGCCACGGGACCTGGGCTTCCGGGCATCCAGGCCCTCACCACCCAGCCATGCGCCCAGGGGTTGGGGGCCGAGCACCGCGAACGGATTCGTCCCGGCACTGCCCCAGCCGTTGTCCTGCTTCAGGCGATTCCCGTCGAGGCTGGCGGGGAACATGGAAGCAGGCATCCGAAAATCCAACCCTAGCGGCAAGCAATCCCCCAGCGCGCTTTGGTTTGGGAGTCGAAGTTCTGGTTGATTCAGGAGCGGCAGGCCACACCAGTGTCCCTGATTTCTTCAGGAAAATCACGCCGATGATGTGACCCACCCTGGGATCAGAGGATCCACTAACAGGTTGTCGGTGAGTTGGCTGAACTGGTGGTGACGAGGCACCCAGTTGCTGTTCGCCGCCTCACTGGCCACCACCTGCGCGAATCCGCTGAAACTGCCCGGCTGAGTTTCTCCAGATCCTTCCAGCGGTTGACAGATCCTGGGGCTGATCTTCGTCTGCATGAAGCTGCGAGAGCAGGGCGCGGGCCTCGATCAGTTTTCCTTCACTGAGTGGCGGTCCGAAATTGGAGGCCACCTTCTCGATCGCGTGTCCTCAGAGACGTTTCCCAACCCGCAGCCGGCGCCCTGCTCATCGAGCACCAGGATCAAAGCGGTTGGGACCCTTGGCGGTGACCAGCACAGGCTTCAACCGTGCTGTCGTCGCGCGCCGGTGAGCACCTCTTTGATGCGAAATACTGAGAATGGATCGCGCTCGCTTGAGGCGTTCTTCACGGCTCCAGCGTGGTCGACCGTTGCAGATCCGGTGAGAGCAGGTCGGTAGATCGCCTGGCTGTCTCGCGGCGCAATCCCTGCATGACGTCTCCGCTGAGCTCGGGCCTGGTCTGCCGTCTGGCCCGGCACTGGCCGGATAGGCCGGGAAAACCCCCCTCCCACCACGCCCACAACCCCCCCCCCAAAAAAAAAAAGGGGCCCCCCAACGCAATGGCCAGCAGGCGGCACGCAGAGTCACAGTTGGTCGACGAACGGATCAGCCCATTTGAGGCCGGATTCCGATCGGCTGCAGCCAACAGCTTCGCTCGAGAGATCAACTGAAGGGTGATCACCCGGTGCGCGGCACCGGCCCGGGCAGCTGATCCGGATTACCGCTGATAAACGGCGATCGGGGCCAGGCGGCACCAGCCAGGGACAGGCCGCAGGCGCTCGCCGCTGGCAAGGCCTGGCCCGCAACGGCTGGAAGACCAGCACGCGGCGTTGTCGGCGCTGGCCCAGGGCCGGGGAAACGGCCACCGCCGTGCCTGATCTGCCACACCTGGCGACCGAGCCCGCGCGCACGCATCGACAGGGGCGCCACAAGATCGAACCGGGGCTGGCGGCTGGCCCTCCAAGCTCCAGGCCCGCGGCGCCCCTTGCAGAGGTCAGCCCGGTTCGATCTCTGTTGCGGCCCTGTCGATCGGCGCGCGGCGGTCCGCCAGGCTGTGGCAGATCAGGCCACGGCGGTGGCCCGTTTCCCCGGCCCTGAGGCCCAGCGCCGACAACGCCGCGTGCTGGTCTTTCCAGCCGTGCGGGCCAGCCTTGCCAGCCGGCGAGCGCCTGCGGCTGTCCCTGGCTGGTGCCCGGCCTGGCCCCAGATCGCCGTTATCAGCTGGGTATCCGGTATCAGGCTGCGGCCGGGGCGGTGCGGGACCCGCGGCACCGGGTGATCACCCCTTCAGTTGATGCTCTCCGAGGCGAAAAGCTGTGGCTGCAGGCCGAATGCGGTATCGGCCCAAACTGGGCTGTCGTTCGTCGACCGGAGAAGGCTGGTGGACGGGCTGCGTGCCCCCGCTGGCCCTGGCGTTGGCTTGGTGTGGTGCTGTGTTCCCGGCTATCCCGCCAGTGCGGGCCAGACGGCAGCCCAGGCCCGCAGCTCAGCGGAGGACGATCATTCCAGGAAGGTGTGGCGGCTCGGCGAAGACAGCCCAGGCTATCTAGCGACCTGGCTCTCCACCGGATCTGCCAACGGTCGACCCACGCGGGTGGTGGGAGGCGCGGTGTGGAAGAAACGCGCTCGGGAGGCAAGGGTCCGAATGCGCGCTGAGCTCGTGGAGTATTCGCATCAAGAGAGAGGGTGCTCAACCGGCGGCCGTTGGACACAGCGAGGCGGGTTGAAGCGGTGGGCGTGGGGTCACCGCCAGAAGGGTCCCAACCGCTGATCCTTGGTGCTCGATGAGCAGGGCCCGGCTGCTGGGTTGGTGTGTGATAATCTGTGGCTCTGGAGGACCACGCCGATCGAGAAGGTGGCCTCCGAGAGTGTGGTGTCGTGACGCACTCAGTGAAGGAAACTGATCGGAGGCCCGCGCCCGCTCTCAGCTTCGATGCGAGACCGAGATCAGCCCCCAGGATCTGCTCAACCGCGGTGGGAAGGATCGTGGAGACCAAACCGACCGGCAGCTTTCAGCGGAATTCGCGGCACGGTGAAGTGGCCATGAAGGCGGCGAAACAGCACTGGTGGCTCGGGTCACCACCCAGTTCAGCCCAACTCACCGACAACCTCGTTCGTTGATCCTGATTGCCCAGTCGTCACATTTCATCGGCGTTGATTTCCTGAAGAAACAGGACACTGGTGTGGCTGCCGGCTCCTGACACACCAGAACTCGATGCCAACCAAAGCTGCTGGGGATCTGCTTGCGTTCTAGGGTTGATTTTCGGTTTTTTAATTGCTGCCTTCCAGGTCCCCGCCAGCCTCGGACGGGGAAATCGCTGAAGCAGGACAACGGCTTTTGGGAGGAGTGCCGGGACGACCATCGTGCGCGGGTGCGCGGCCGCCACAACCCCGTGTTGCTATGTCTGTGTGGGTGTTGTGTGAGGGGCCGGGATGCCGGTAATTTTTAGCCCAGTCCTGGCTCTGCTCTGTATCGGCCACAGCACGTCTCTATCGGCCAGCGCCCCACCACCCCCTGGTTGTTGGAAGCAGAGTGTCTGACAGCGATCCTGGCGGCACCGACAGCGGAGGATTATATCTTTGTTTTGCATGCATTCAAACCCACATCCAGCACGATCCCGGGCCTTCCCGCCCAGAGTTGGTGGTGAGATCTGGATCTCCACCTGTTCGGCGAAGGCAGAAAACCAACCACCCACATCGGGCGGTCTGTCTGTGTGGTGCCTCATCCCTGCTATCTGCTGCTAGTGGTTGTGCCCGGGGTTCTGTGGTCTCGCCCTTCTGGGCACCCAACGCGCGCACGTGCGCTGCTCGTGGATCGATATCAACTGGTGGGTGGGATGGGCCGGCGAGCGCAGTGCCGAGTGGCAACAACGCTGGGGCGGTTGCATTCTGGGAGCTGTTCATTCCCGGCTTGGGTTGGCACCGTCTACAAAATACGAAGGCGCAGCCCCCGAGGGGCAGCTGGCTACCCAGGAAAGGCCGACCCCTATGGGGTGGTGTGTGGGTGGTGTGTGCAGCATGGAATAACGGCCCGCAGACGGGCTCTGTGTCCCAGCTGGGCAATTTTCCGCGTTATCGATCATGCCTGGTTGAACAAGCGGGACAGCCTGATCCACTCGATTCAACCGATCAGCCGTCTATGAACTGCCACTGTAGGCAGCTGGATGCATGGCTCCATCGACGAGCCTTTCCTGGGAGGCGATGGCAGCGCCGAGGCAACCGGTGGCCGCCGCCGATCTCAAGCCGGGGGGGTGTGCTCGCCCTGCCTAACCTACGCCAGGGGCGATCGGCTGATTCCCTACGTGGTGTGCCACGCGGCTTCACCCACATTGAGGCTTGCTGCGATCGCCGAGCACCCTTTGATGGCTTCCTGGGGCGCTATTCAGTGTCCGCTTTTGATGCCCCCACCAGCCGCTTCGGCAGCCCCGACGAATTCCGGGCCTTCGTGAACCGCTGCCATGCGGTGGGCCTTTGGCCTGTTGCTCACTGGCGGGTTCCAGGCCATTTCCCAAGGACAGCCATGGCCTGGCCTTCTTCGATGGCTTGCCATCTCTATTTTGAGCATGCCGATCCCCGCATCGGTGAGCCAAGAATGGGCACCTGATTTTCAATTACAGCCGCAATGAAGGTCCGCAACTTCCTTGTGGCCCAATTTGATCTACTGGTTTGAGGAGTTTCATAATCGATGGCATCCGGGTGGATGCGGTGGTGGCCCGATGCTCTATCGGGATTACCTCAGGCCCGATGGCGAGTGGCTGGCCAATGACGAGGGCGGCCGCGAGGAATCTCGAAGCCGTGGGACCTTTCTGCAGCAGGCCAACACCGTCTGTTTCAGCAGCTTCCCCGGAGGTTGTCGATCGCCGAAGAAAAATCCACCAACCTGGCCGATGGTGACCCAAAGCCCACCCACCTGGGGCGGCCTTGGGATTCAACCTGAAGTGGAACATGCTGATTGCACGACATGCTCGATTATTCAGCTTGATCCGTGTGATGCGGTCAAGTTCCACCAGAACAACATCCAGTTCTCGATCTGGTATCACTACACCGAGAACTTCATGCTGGCCTCAGCCCGATGAAATGGTGCATGGCAAGAGCAAATTTGCGCTCAACAGATGGCCCGGCGCATGACTGCAGAAGTTCGCCAATGTGCGCGCCCTGCTGGCCTTCATTGTGGACCCATTCCCGGCAAGAAAACCATCTTATGGGCATGGAGTTCGGTCAGCGGGCCGAATGAATGTCTGGGGGGATCTTGAATGGAATCTGCCTCCAGTTCGATCCCCATCAGGGGCCTGTTGAAACCTGCGTCGATGACCTCAAACAGCTGTCTACCGGGGCCGAGCCGGCCCTCTGGCGCGACGACTTTTTGTTCAGTTCGGCTTCGCAGTGGATTGACTGCAGCGACAGCCGGCCCATTCGGTGATCAAGCTTCATGCGGCCGGTTGTGAGCGGCGAACGCAGCTGGTTGGTGGTGGTGGCCAACTTCCTGCCTCAGGCGCACGACCATTACGCATCGGTGTTCCGCTGGAGGGCTTCTATGCCGAAGTCAACACCGGAATCGGCAGCCGATACCGGCGGCAGCAACCTCGCATCTCGTGCAAGTCAGCTACCGCCGTCGCCATGCCACGGCTACAGCCATTCGCTCGATTCTGTCTGCCGCCGCTGAGTGTTTGCTGGTGTTCGCAGGGATTGCGGAGCGCAGCGAGGTTCCTGGTGACGAAGCCGCTGATGGCGCGGTCTTACTGGTCGGTAGGTTCGCCCCTGGCTTCGCTTCTGACCCCGCTTCCGATATCCCCCATGGCCAACCCCCTTCCCCTGTTGCGCGCGCCGCCCGGGTGAGCAGGTGGAGAGGCCGCCAGTGTGGATGAGCGCCAGGCCGGCCGTTAATGAAGGTGTATCGCGAGCTGCGTGATCGCCACCCGGCTTCCGCGAGCGCGCTGAAAACGCCGATTCTCCTACGAGATTCTCGATGCAACCGTTCCGGGCTTTGCGCCCGATGGGGTATTCCTTTCTCCGAACATCCTCACGCCCTGGCCGGGGCCTCGGCATTGACTTCGACATCGTTGAAAGCAAGGGGCCGAGTCATCGATCCGCCATCCGCAGCCGGGCCCAGGTGGAGGCCCTGCGGCGCTTTGAACCCGCCGAAGGCACTAGCCGTTCGTGGGTGAGGGGTCGGCGGCTGCGCCAGAGGCGTGGCATCAGGCGGCCGTTGCTCGGCTTCGTCGGAGCCCCCTGACCCTGCCGCCTATGCGGTGGAAGGCAAAAGCAGCAAGAATTATGCGGTGATCAAGGCGATGGCTTTCCAGGAGCCTGCCCTGCTGCACAGTTGCTGGCCATCTGGCGATTGCGGATCGCCACCTATGTGCGCTACCAGATCGACGAAGCGGCGCCCAGGTGGATTGCAACTTGTTCGGACTCCTTGGGCAGGCCAGCTCAGCCCCCTCGATTACGACGTCTTCGCCCGCCCCCTACCAGAAAACGGGTGGTGGATCAGGTGAAGGCACCCACCCCGACACCCCCCTGATTCTCTATATTCTCTGGCCAGTGCCGGGGTTGCGTGGAAGCGCATGGGCTAACACCGGGGGTCGATTTTCATCTCGTGGATTGGACCGTGGAATGCCGATGCCTTGCCGGCCTTCCGGAAACATCTCGGTGTGCAGGGCAATGTGGATCCGGGGCTGTTGTTTGGCACCCCCGAGGCATCCGGCCCGGGTGTCGACACGGGGGCTCAAGGCCAGGGAGGCCGGCGCCCACATCCCAACCCGGCCACGCATCCTGCCGGGCACCCCGGAGAGAGATGCCCGGTGTTCTTTGAAGCCGGCAAAACGGGTGAATGAATTGATCGGAGGCGCTGGTTGAGGCGCTCCGGCCAAGGTTCGATACCGGCGCCAGTTGGCTGCGTCGTCAGGCGATCGCCCAGCAGTTGATTACCGAAATCCGATGTTGGGAGCTGCTGCTGTGGCTGCGCGCGACCTGCCAAGGCTCACCGCCGTTCCTCGCCACGATCCCCGGCCATACCCTGCTGGGGGTGGGATCTGCGCGACCAGGAGCCCCAACGCCGCCCGATTGCCTCGGCCAGCGGCTGATTCCCACCCACGCCACGCCTGGGGGATCCCGAGCGTGCCCCATTCAGGTTGAAAACGTGGTGGCCGTCAAGGAGTTGCTGTAGGGGCGCAACCGACCCGGCCAGGTTGGAGCAGGTGATCTTACTTCTCCACCGCCAGCTTCCCTCGACCGCGGAATTTCTCAAACCTGGCTTGCCGGAAGCGGCGCCTACGGCCACCGAATACATCCAGACCAAAGGCCCTCTGCCTGCAGCAGCTCGAGACCCCATCCCCTCGCTGAGCGGATCGTGGCGGTGTTTCCAAACACTTCGTGTTCGGTGGATCGGTGCAACCGGGCAGCCAAGGCCTGCCCACCAAGCTTACCTCACCGCCGGGGGCTCAACGAGGTTGGTGCGCTGGTTGTGGCTGCCCGCTGGCTGCGGCTGAGGCCAGCTTCACTTCAATTCCACGCCGAAAAGACATCGCCCGGGTCTGCGTGAATTCTGACCCTGCAAAGCCCCCCAACCGAACCAACCCGGAGGGCCCCGGGGGCAGGGGCCCGCTGCGGCGCCTGTGCTCGGGAGGCCAGCCGCGGTCAGCGTGGAACGGACAACCCTCAGTCGCCTCTGCCGCTGGCGCGGGATGTCCCGCCCCCCGTTTTGGCCTGCAAGCCTCAACGCTGGTTGATCGAAAAAGCCCTGATCAAGGTGCTGGCCGATCGAGGTTTGAAACGCCTGGGATCCGCTTTCAGGGCAACCGCCAGCGGCCCCACTTCGGCAATTTTGGAGGCCGATTCAGGCCCCACCGGAAGCGGCCTTCGGGGCTTTGGTCAAGCCCTGGCTTTCCCAAAAAAGGCTTGGAAGCTGGGGCCTTTTTGAGGGGGGACCCCCGGCCAGGGGGGGGGCTTGGGGCCCGTGGGTTGTGAAGGGTTTGTAAAATAAGCCCCACCTTCATCCCCTCTTTCCGT